>Ga0233425_10002910_pt1 | contig 32407 bp, 34 predicted proteins | sample Watercolumn_Towu_2_FD_181712 | JGI IMG/M metagenome (GOLD analysis project Ga0233425, IMG submission 181712) | Freshwater microbial communities from Lake Towuti, South Sulawesi, Indonesia - Watercolumn_Towuti2014_140_MG | ecosystem: Environmental > Aquatic > Freshwater > Lake | place... | reverse complement strand
GGTGGCGAGGGCCAAGCCTTAAGAGCACGAAAGGCTCACCCGAGACAGGATCCGCCTCAACGGTGGAGGCTATGGCCATTCGGGCGATTAGGATCCCAGCGATATGAAGAAACTCATCGTTCTCGCCATGATCGGACTCGCGCTCTACGGCGCCTACCGCCTGGTCGGGGCCGAGATGAAGACCAATCTCAAGTTTAACTCAGCGATCGCGGGCGTTATCGACGGCATCGAGCAGGCCCGCTCCTCCGCAGCCGACATATTTAAGAATATCGCGCAACAATCCAGATCGACTATAAACAGGCTTTTTGCCGCGCGTGACGACGCACAGGACCTGGCCGCCGTAAAGGCCGTGACGGTTTATTTGAAACACGGGGGAGTCGTCTCCGGAAAGCTTATATCGAAACGCGGCGATACCATTACGGTGGAGTGGAAAGGGGAGCCTTTCGTTATCGAACCGAGGCAGATAGCGCGCGTTGAGTATAAGACCGAGCGCGACATATCATGGCCGTATGAAAGCGATACGGCTGTCGTAAGGACAAACGGCGTTATTCTCGACGGACGGATAACGGATGTCCGCAAGGACGAGGTTACAGTCTCGTTCCCGCAGGGCGGCGGCGGCATGGAGATGACGCTCAAGCGCTCCGACATAGATCATCTGCTCTTCGCGCCCGTTTGTACGAAGGATAGCCTGGCGATAGAAAAACGCCTGAAGTCGCTCTTCCCCAAGATGGAGATATATAAGGACGGCAACATAACTCTCTTCACCGACTCTTATCCCACGACGGCCAACGCTTACCGGAAATTGCTGAGAAATTTTTATTCCGAGGTCTATCTGAAATTCTTCAAGCTCTTTAACGGCAGGCGGCCGGCGAGCCAGTGTTTCGTGGTGGCCTTCGACGACTTCCAGGATTACGTGGAGTACGCCATCACCGACGGAGTGCCGGGGTGGATAGCCGTCGGGTATTTCAGCCCGCTTGAAAAGACCCTTTACATATTTAACGCCTTCGGCGACCGGATGGAGAAGATGGTCTTCGACGTTATGGTGGGCAAGACCGGAAGATCTTTCGACATGATAGTCAACGGGATCAAGGGCCGCGTCGACTCCAGATATCACGTCTTCCTGGAGGGCCAGGCCAAAGAGATCAGCGACAAGTTCTGGGACGCCTACAACCTTTATAAAAATGAACTCAACGAGATGACGACCTCGACGCTCAGGCATGAGTTCACGCACGAGATATTTAACAGCTGGGGCTTCCAGTCGGTAGTCCTCTCGAAGCCGAATATCGACAAGAGGAAGCTGGAGGCCACCAAGAAGGAATTTCTGGATACTAAGGATTACAGGAAGAAGGAGGAGCTTTTGATGAGCCTCATGAGGCTCAAGAAAGAGGAGTATGAAGGCGTGGAGGTCGGCGCGGCGCAGTCCTGGCTCTCGGAAGGGCTTGCCACTTACTGCGCTACAGACCCGATAGGAACGATCGATGAAGGGTGGCTCTTCACATATCAGGATGCCGCGTCCAGGAAAGAGGTCAATCCCATCGAGTTCCTCACAAATTTCAAGGTAGGCAGCTTCCCCGGCCTTGCCCTGAAGGCGGCGCTGGGCTCGTATGCTCAAAGCTGGGCGCTTGTGTCTTTCCTTATGGAAAGATATCCGGACCAGTTCATGGCATACCAGATAAGATTCGCTACGCAGAAGCCGAAAGACGGTGAGGAGGAGCTACGCTGGCTCCTGGAGTCTGTGGGCAAAGACCTGCCGGCGCTGGAAAAAGAGTTATCCGATCATATGTCCATGTATCCCAAGGTCGAGGATCCCGACGTCAAGCGGTTTATGAGATACTACAAGATATGGGAAGACGTGCTCAAATAGCCCTTGACCACGGAATGATACTGTGGTATATTGGCAATTCTAAATTAGTACTATCAATCGGAGGTATTTCATGTACGCAGTTATAGAAGCAAAAGGAAAACAATATAAAGTAGCCAAGAACGATATCTTTTCAACAGAAAAGATGGACGCGAAGGCCGGTGGCGAGGTTAAGATAAGCAAAATTTTATTGCTCAAGGAGGGCAACTCCGTCCATGTGGGCAATCCCCATGTAAAGGGGGCTCACGTAATATGCGAAGTGATAAAGCAGATGAGGGAGCCCAAAGTAATAGCGTTCAAGTACAAAAAGCGTAAGAGCGAGAAGAAGAAGATAGGCCACAGGCGTGACGTAACCGTGTTGCGCGTTAAAGAGATAGAGTCAGCAAAAAGCTGAAATGACAAATAACAAAATCCAAATGACAAGTGAAATCCAAAATTCAAATCTCAACAAGACCTTGCTTTTGTCATTTGCGCTTTGAAATTCGGAATTATTGAAAGGACAGTACAATGGCACACATGGTAAACGGCAGGGATTCCCAGCCCAAATCACTGGGCGTGAAAAGATACGGCGGGGAGGCGGTAAAGGCCGGTACGATAATACTGAAGCAGCGCGGCTCTCCGTTCAAGCCGGGGCTTAACGTGGGCAAGGCAAAGGATGACGCCCTGTTCGCTCTCGTTGACGGGATCGTAAAGTTCGCACCCAACAAGGTAGTAAGCATAATTCCGACGTCCAAAAAGTAGCCCGGGAATGTTCATAGACGAGGCGAAGATATACGTCAAGGCCGGCAACGGCGGCGACGGCTGTCACAGCATGTACCGCGACAAGTGGAACAGAGTGGGCACGCCGGACGGCGGCCCGGGCGGCGACGGCGGTGATGTCATATTCGAAGTTAGCGAGAACGTCCAGACCCTCCTCGATTTCCAGTATCGCCAGCATCATGAAGCCCGGCGCGGACTCCACGGCAGTTCCAACCATAAAAAAGGACACAGAGGCAGGGACCTGGTAATAAAAGTCCCCCCGGGAACCCTTATCAGGGATTTTGCCACCGGGTTCATACTGCGCGACCTTGTGAAGGCCGGCGACTCCGTAATAATAGCCAGGGGCGGCGCGGGGGGAAGGGGCAACTCCAGGAACCACGAGAGGCTTTACGGCGCCCCCGGCGAGGAGAAGACGGTCATCCTCGAGTTGAAGATAATGGCGGATGTCGGAATAGTGGGTTATCCGAACGCCGGCAAGTCCACTCTCATATCCGCGATATCCAGCGCGCATCCCAAGATAGCCAACTATCCGTTTACCACAAAAGAGCCGGTTCTCGGAGTCGTCAGGATGTATGAGGACGCGACGTTCGTCGTTTCCGAGATACCCGGGCTTATCGAGGGCGCCCACGAGGGCAGGGGGCTCGGAGATAAATTTTTAAAACACGTGGAACGCACAAAAGCGCTGATACATCTTGTGGATATAGCCGGATGCGAAGGCAGGGATCCTTACCAGGATTACAAAAAACTGAACCATGAGCTTAAGTCTTACAGCAAGGAGCTCATGAAGAAACCGCAGGTAATAGCTCTGAATAAGATGGATGTATCCGGGGCCGGGGAGAATCTTAAGAAATTCAAAAAACGCCTCAAAGGCACGAAAGTCTATCCGGTATCGGCCGTGACAAAGCAGGGCGTGCGCGAGCTCCTTGAAGCTGTCTTTAAAAAAGTCAAAACGGCGAAAAAGAATGAAAAAAAATAGAAGGCTGGTAATAAAGGTAGGAACGAAAGTCCTGACATCAAAGGACAGGGCGCTGGACAGCCACAGGCTGAAAGAGATCGCGCGTCAGATATCCGATGTAAAGGACGGCGGCGCCGATGTGCTTCTGGTCACGTCCGGGGCGATAGGCGCCGGGCTCTGGCTGCTGGGTCTCAAGAAACGTCCGGCTGACCTGGCGAGCCTGCAGGCCGCCGCGGCCATAGGGCAGAGCCATATTATGCGCGAATACAGCGAGTCCTTTAAGGCCCGCGGATATCTCGTCGCCCAGATCCTGCTAACGCAGGAGGATTTTAACGACAGGACCAGGTATATAAATATAAAACATACGATAGAGGCGCTGCTTGCAAATGGCGTAATACCGATAATAAACGAGAATGACACGGTCGCTACTGACGAGATAAGATGCGGCGACAACGACCGCCTCTCCGGACTGGTGGCCGATCTCTGCCAGGCCGAAAAGCTTATACTTCTCACCGACGTGGACGGCCTCCTGGATTCGAACGGCAATGTCATACGTTTTGTCTCCGAGGTGAGTCAGGAGATACGCTCTCTTGGCGGAAAGAGCCACTGCGACCTGGGGACCGGCGGCATGGCCACAAAGATAGAAGCCGCCAGGTCGGCCGTGAGGGCCGGTATCGATTGCGTCATAGCCAACGGCGCCACAAAAGACGTCGTATCCAAGATAGCTTCCGGCGGAGATTTCGTTGGAACCGTCTTCGCCAGCGGCAGCAGGACGTTCGCCGCCAGGAAGCGCTGGATAGCGTTCTCGTCCAGGCCGAAGGGCGTTGTGCGCGTGGACGACGGGGCGGCGGCGGCCCTTAAAGAGAAGCACAGGAGCCTGCTCGCGTCGGGGATAATCGGCGTCGAGGGATCTTTCTCTTCGGGCGAAGTCGTGAGTATAGCAGGAAAAGACGCCGGGGAGTTTGCCAGGGGGCTGGCCAACTATTCCTCTTCCGAAATATTGAAGATCAAGGGCATGAAGACGTCCGGTTATAAGTCGGTCCTGGGCAGTAAGGGCGCCGACGAGGTAGTGCATAAAGACGATCTGGTCATCCTGTAGGGGAAGCGTATGATAAACGGGGCAGCCATAAGAGATTTGTGCAGGAGGGCGAAGTCAGCGTCGCGCAAGCTCGCCATTGTTGACACAAAGACCAAAGACAGGGCGCTTGTCGCGATGGGCAAAGCGCTCATAGCCAACGCGCCTTACATAACGGGCCAGAACAGGAAAGATCTGGGCCTGGCCAGGAGAAAAGGGCTTTCATTCGCGCTCATAGACAGGCTTACCCTGAGCGACGATCGCATAAGAGCGATGGCAAGGTCTCTTTCGGATATGGCCGGCCTCAGAGATCCGGTCGGGGAAACGATCGAGACCAGGCGCAGGCCCAACGGGCTATTGATAAAAAAGGTACGCGTACCCATAGGCGTGATACTCATCATATACGAATCGCGTCCGAACGTCACGAGCGACTGCGTCGGACTGTGCCTGAAATCTTCGAACGGATTGATACTCCGCGGAGGCAGCGAGGCCGTGAATTCCAACACCGCGATATTTGACGTACTTAACAAAGAGGCCGTCCGATGCGGCCTGCCGAGGGATTCCATTTCGCTGATAAGAGATACCGACAGGCGTATCGTCGATGAGCTTCTGGTTCAGGAGGGGCTCATAGACCTGGTGATACCCAGGGGCGGGGAATCTCTTATAAAAGAGGTCTCGAAAAAGTCCAGGATACCCGTCATAAAACATTACAAAGGGGTGTGCCACACCTATGTGGATGAGGCCGCCGACCTGAAGATGGCCGAAGAGATATGCTACAACGCCAAGGTTCAGCGCCCCGGCGTATGCAACGCCATGGAGACGATGCTTGTGCATGAAAAGGTTGCCGCGAAGTTCCTGCCCGACATGGTAAGGCGATTCCGCGAAGCGGGCGTAGAAGTGCGGGGGTGTCCGGCGACAAGGCGCCTTGCCGCGGGAGTAAAACAGGCCTCCGAGTCCGACTGGTACACGGAATATCTGGACCTGGTCCTGTCGGTAAAGGTCGTCGGCGGCGTAGACGAGGCGGTCGGCCATATCATGAAATACGGCTCCTACCACTCCGACGCCATCGTGACGAAAAATAAGAAGACCGCGGAAAAGTTCCTGGGCGAGGTGGACTCGGCCTGCGTATATGTCAACGCGTCGACCCGCTTTACGGACGGCGCGCAGTTCGGTAAGGGGGCCGAGATGGGCATATCGACCGACAAGATCCACGCGCGCGGCCCCATGGGCCTGGAGGAACTTACTTCTTATAAGTATGTAGTCTATGGAAAGGGACAGATAAGAAGATAATGACAAATCACAAAATTCAAAGGACAAAATAAATTTAAAGTTCAAATCTCAAAACCCGTAGTTTTGAATTTTGTGCTTTGGTATTTGAAATCAGGAGTTTTTCATGCGAATAGGGATACTCGGCGGGACGTTCAATCCCATACATATAGGGCATCTTATACTCGCGGAGGAGGCGCTTTCAAAGCTTAACCTCGACAAGGTCGTATTCGTCCCGACCTGCATGCCCCCGCACAAGACGATCGAGGGCAGCATAAAGCCGGCGGACAGGCTTAAGATGGTTGAACTGGCGATATCCGACAATCCCGCCTTTGAGGTCTCGGATTACGAAGTCGGTTCCAGGAAGACCTCTTATTCGATAGAGACGCTGAAGGAATTCCGCAAGCTTTACGGAGAGGACGCCCAGCTTTACTTCATTACGGGTTCCGACCTCCTGAAGGACCTATTCTCATGGAAGAGCGTGAACGACATATTCAAGATGTCCAAATTCATAGTGGCGAACCGCCCCGGATATCCGGTAAAGGAGGTGCCCAAGGAGGTCGAGACGGTGGTGATAACCCCTATAGAGGTATCTTCCGAGGACATCCGCCGCAGGCTGAAGTCCGGCAGGTCGATACGTTACCTGGTTCCCGAGAAGGTCAGAAGTTATATAATGGACCGTAATCTTTACAAATAGGCTCCGCCTACTTGACGTTTGCGCCATATATAGTGTATAATTGATCGATATTTGTGCTGAGTAATTTGAAAAATTCGGAGGGGGGTGAAGTAAGATGGCGGAGACCGGATATTGCGTAAAGTGCAAATCGAAAAAAGAGATGAAGGATTCTTCAAAGGTCACTATGAAGAATAAGAGACAGGCGATGAAGGGCAAGTGCATAACTTGCGGAACCGGAATGTATAAAATTCTAGGCAGCAAGTAACCTGTCATGGTTCACATATATAATCCATAGATTTTCCATGTAAAATTTATGGACGGTCATCCTGAAATTTGACAAAGCAAATTTCAAGGTTAAACGGCGGCGCAGCTCGTTTGCGGGACCCGTGATGGGCTGCGCTCTCCGTTTGTTTATGTGAACGCCAAGTTTTGTTAACATAAAGAGGTATTCTATAAAAGCCGAATTGAAGGCCGTGGCTGTGGCCAGGGCCTGCTCCGAAAAGAAAGCGCTGGACATCACTATAGTGGATATGCGAAAGATGTCGGGCGTATGCGAGTACTTCGTAATAGCAAGCGGCACATCTACCACCCAGGTCAGGGCGATCGCCGACAATATAGCGCGCCGGCTCAAGGAGAAAGACGAGCGGGTCCGCCATGTGGAAGGCGAGCGTGAAGGGCTATGGGTATTAATAGATTGTCAGGATGTGGTCGCTCACGTATTCTTTGATAAGACCAGGCGCTTCTACGACCTGGAGAGCCTGTGGGCCGCGGCGCCTCAGGCCCGCTTCAGGGACGGAAGACCCGTCTTCACTTCGAAGCGCCCGAAGAAGCCCGCCCGTAAAAAGGGCAGGGCCGGCGCCGGAAGAAGCAAGCCGGCGAAGAGAACCGTCTCCCGCAAAAGAAAAAAGTAGCCGAAGATGTATCACGGCGATATCGAAAAGAGTATCGGCGCCCTCTTGGAGAAGTCCTTGCACCGGGTCTTTACGGACCTCGGCGTCCATCCCAATAAATTCCAGGACATAAAAGCGGAGATCGAGATCCCGAAAGACAAGATGCACGGCGATCTCTCTTCGAATATAGCGATGAGGGCGTGCAAGAGCGCCCGCCGCCCGCCCGCCGATCTCGCCGGAGCCGTAAAGTCTAAGTTTGAGGCGGCCCTGCCGTCTTCCGACCTCGCCGGAGCCATCGAGCGAGTCGAGGTAAAGAACCCCGGTTTTATAAATTTCTTCCTCAGCAGAAATTACCTGTCAAAGGTCCTTCTGGAGATAAAGCGCACTAAGAATAATTACGGCAGTTCCAGCGTCGGCCGCGGCGTCAAGCTCCAGGTAGAGTTCGTCAGCGCGAATCCTACGGGCCCCCTGACCATAGCGCACGGCAGGCAGGCCGCTATAGGCGACAGCCTTTCGAATATCCTCGTCTTCCTCGGCTACAGGGTGACCAGGGAATATTACCTGAACGACGAAGGCAACCAGATGAACATTCTCGGAAATTCCATAAGGGCGCGGTACCTTGAACTGTGCGGCGTTAAAGAGGAGTTTCCGCAGGACGGATATAAGGGTTCTTACGTAGTTGATATAGCCAAGGCATTTAAGAAGAGGTACGGCAAGAGACCGGCGAAGGAATCCGGAAAGAATTTTCATGACGCGTTCAGGGAGTTCGGCCTGAAGTGGATACTCGATGACATAAAGAGGGACCTGAAGGACTTCGGGGTGAAGTTCGACGTATGGTACAGCCAGAAGAGCCTGAGACGTTCCGGCAAGGTTGAAAAGGCCATGGCCGTTCTGAGGGAGAAGGGTTATATATTCGAGAACGAGGGCGCGGTATGGTTCAAGTCCACGGCTTTCGGAGACGATAAAGACAGGGTTATTTATAAATCGGACGGCAGCGCCACATATCTTACCCCGGACATAGCCTATCACCTGGAAAAATACCGCAGGGGGTTCAAAAAGCTCATCGACATATGGGGCCCGGACCACCATGGCTACATACCGCGCATGAAGGCGGCGATCAAGGCGCTCGGTTTCCGGGAGGATTCGTTATCCGTTCTGATCGTCCAGCTGGCGACGCTTTACCGCAACGGCCAGGCGGTCTCGATGTCGACGCGCGCCGGCGAGTTCGTGACGCTCAGAGAGGTTATGGATGAGGTCGGCAAGGATGTCTCGAGGTTCTGCTTTATAATGCGCCGCATATCCAGCCATCTGGACTTTGACCTGGATTCGGTCAAAAAAGAGTCGATGGACAACCCGGTTTATTATATACAATACGCCCACGCGCGCATATGGTCCATACTTGACCGCGGCAGAGGCTCGAGGATGTCGGCCAAATTCGATTCGGGGCTTCTCAAGGAACCCGAAGAGCTGGACCTTATGAGGATGCTCCGGCAGTTTCCGCTTATCGTCAGCATGAGCGGCAAGGCTCTGGAGCCTTATGTGGTATTGCAGTATCTTCAGGAGCTCGCCGGCGTATTCCACTCCTTCTACACAAAACATAAAGTTCTTTGCGATGATCCGAGCCTGGCCCGGTCCAGGATGGTGCTGGTAGACTGCGTGAGGATCGTCCTCGCCAACGGCCTGCGCCTTTTGGGCGTTTCTCTGCCGAAGAAGATGTGACGCTTCCCGGCCGCAAGGCCTGGAAGCGGAATCCCGCGGCCGCGGTATGAAGCCGCGCGCCTGCAGCAGCAAGGTCGGAGGGTTCCGCCCCTGTTCGACTCAATCAAGATACATGTCAACGAAGAGATAGATGTAGAGAAGCTGGCCGCCGACCTCGTCGAGTACGGCTACGCCGGCGCCAGGCGCGTCGCCGAAGAGGGCGACTTCTCGCGTCTGGGCGACACCATCACCATCTATCCCGTAACATTCGAATATCCGCTCAGGCTCGAGCTTTTACAGAATAAAGTGGAGCGGATACGAAGCGTCGACCCCATCACCCTCGAACCCGTCCAGGACCACAACGCGGCCATAATACTCCCCATAAAAGGCGTCTTCAGGAGACGGATATCCCGCAGGGACGCTCCGGGCGCGGAGTCGTCGCCGATAGACAATTTTGTCGATATCGAGGCCGGCGACTATGTCGTGCATGCCGATCACGGCATAGGAAGGTACGCCGGCGTCGAGAAGCTGAAGGTGGACAAAAAATACGCCGAACATCTCGCCATAGAATACGCCGACGGCGAGAGGCTTCTCGTCCCGTTCGATGATATCGACAAGGTGCAAAAATATCTTGGCTTCGAAAAGAAGGCACCCAGGCTTCACAAGCTCGGTTCCAAGCTCTGGAGTTCGGCCAAGGAACGCGCCAAAAAAGGGGCTTACAGGATAGCCATAGAGCTCTTGGAGCTGCAGGCCAGGAGATCTACGGTGGCCGGGTTCGCGTACTCTGCCGACACGGAGTGGCAGAAGGAGCTGGAGAGGCTGTTTCCCTACAAGGATACGCCGGACCAGCAGCGCGCGGTCGTCGATGTCAAGAAAGACATGGAGAGCCGCAAGCCCATGGACAGGCTGCTTTGCGGCGACGTCGGATACGGAAAGACGGAGGTCGCGCTCAGGGCGGCATTCAAGGCCGTCATGGACAATAAGCAGGCCGCCATACTGGTCCCCACCACCATACTGGCGGAGCAGCACTTTAACACATTCCGCACCCGCATGAAAAAATTCCCGGTCGCCATAGAGATGCTGTCAAGGTTCAGGACGGACCAGGAGCAGGCGGCGATAGTGGAAGGGGTTGCGAAAGGTTCCGTGGATATAATAATAGGCACCCACAGGCTTTTATCGGACGACATTCGCTTTAAGGACCTGGGCCTGTTGATAATCGACGAGGAGCAGCGGTTCGGCGTGCGGCATAAAGAGCATCTCAAGAAAATCCGCGCAACCACCGACGTCCTTACCCTCACGGCCACCCCCATACCGCGCACTCTATATCTCGCGCTTATGGGCGGCAGGGACATATCCGTCATCAATACGCCTCCTTCCGAGCGGCTTCCGGTAGAGACGAAGGTGGCGCATTACGACGAGAATTTGATAAGGGACGCCATCCTCAAAGAGAAGGACCGCGGCGGCCAGATATTCTTCGTACACAACAGGATCGCCGGCATCGGCAAGCTCGCCAAGGATATCTCGCGGCTTGTCCCGGAGGTGAAGATAGTGGTGGCCCACGGCAGGATGCCCGAGCGGCTGCTCGAGGAGACGATGATACAGTTCATAAAAGGGCAGATCGACTGCCTCCTGTCGACGACCATAATAGAGTCCGGCATAGACATACCGAACGCGAACACCATAATAATAAACCGGGCCGACACTTTCGGGCTTTCGGAGCTGTATCAGCTGCGCGGCAGGGTGGGCCGTTTTACGAGGGCGGCCCACGCTTACCTCCTGATACCGAAGAACTTCGTGCTGAGCTCGGAGTCCCAGAAGAGGCTGCACGCGATAAAGAAATTTCAGGAGCTAGGAAGCGGTTTCAAACTGGCCATGGAGGATCTGCAGATACGCGGCGCCGGCAACCTCCTTGGGGTGGAGCAGCACGGGTATATAAACGCCGTAGGCTTTGATATGTACTGCAGGCTGCTGAAGGCGGCGGTGGAGTCCTGCAAGGCCAAATAGACGGAGCGTTGCATGTTGAATGGAGAAGCGTTTTATGATAACATACTACCCATATGAATAAGATCAGGCTATCGGCGGCTTTAATATCGGCATTCGCGCTTATACTCTCCGGATGCGGTTCCAGGACATCGTCTGACGACCGGACGCTCGCCAAAGTGAGCGACAGCGTTATAACGGTGAAAGAATTCAGCTCTAAGATAGACAAGCTGCCGCCGTATTACAAGAAACTGGTGGAGCAGAACAGGGCGCGGTATCTCGAAGATATGATAATGGAAAAACTCTTCTACGAGGCCGCGGTAAGGAAAGGTATCGACCGCGATAAGGAAGTGCAGGAGGTAGTAAACGAAGCCAAGAAGAAGATAGTCATAGCGAAGCTCATCGAGTCCGAGGTGGAGAAGAAGGTCCAGATCTCCGAAGAGGAGATGAGAAAGTACTACGACGAGCACAAGGCCGAATTCAAAACGCCCGAGCTCTGGCGGGCCTCTCACATCCTCGTGGCCACCGACAAGGAGGCCGGGGACATACTTGACGCGCTTGCCAAGGGGGCGAAGTTCGAGGACCTTGCCAAAGAGAAGTCTATGGACGCTACGTCATCGCGCGGAGGGGACATAGGTTTCTTCAGGGCCGGGCAGCTCGTTCCGGACTTTGAAAAGGCCGCCCTGAAATTGAATATGGGCCAGACCAGCGACGTTATCCATACCCAGTTCGGTTATCATGTGATAAAGCTTACGGACAAGAGGGAGCCTGGCGCCGAAGACTTCGAGAAGGCCAGAGGCAAGATAGAGAGCGAACTGAAGAAGAAGAAGCGCGCCGAGCTTTTTGATAAACTGGTGACGGACCTGAAAAATAAATACGGGGTCTTTATCGACGAGGAGATCCTGGACTCGATGAGCAGGCCCACTGACGCGGAAAAGGCCGGCAGGCAGGTGACGCAATGAAAAAGATGGCGCCGGTATTCGCGCTGGTGTCGATGCTGGCGCTTTCCCCGGCCCTGCACGGCGCGGTGGTCGACAAGATAGTGGTCGTCGTCAATAACGAGGTCATAACGCAGGGCGAGATCGACAGGGTGCTCGCGCCGGTCTACCAGCATTTCAGGACCATATACCAGGGTGAAGAACTCGTCAGGAAGCTGGACGAGGCCCGGCAGAAGATAGTCGGCCAGCTGATAGAGGAGAAGCTTCTTCTCGGAGAGGCGAAGAAGCTGAATATAGAGATCGAAGAAAAAGAGTTGTCCGCGCGGATGAGCGAGGCCCAGAAACGTTTCGGTTCAAAAGAGGCGTTTGAGCGCGCGCTGGCCGAGCAGCGTATGACGACGAAAGACCTCAAGGCGAAATACAGGGACCAGCTCATGACCAGGAAGCTCGTGGACCAGAAGGTGGGGTCCAGGATCATAATAACGCCGGTCGACGTGAGCGAATATTACCGTAAGCACGCCGATGAGTTTGCGCAGCCGGAAGAGGTAAAGCTACGGAATATACTTATAAGGCCCAAAGAGACACTTACTCCGGAACAGGCTCTTGAACTGGCGCAGCTCATATCCAGGCGGCTGAAAGAGGGCGCCGATTTTTCGGATCTGGCGAGGACCTACTCGGATGGCCCGGGCGCCGCAGAAGGCGGGCTCATGGGATACCAGAAGCGTGGAGAACTGCTTCCGGCGATAGAAGATGTCGTGTTCAATATGAAGGAAGGCCAAACGTCGGACATGCTCCAGACCGATATGGGATATTTTTTCTTCAAAGTGGATGAGAAGCGAGGCGGCAAAACACCGAGTCTGTCAGAAGCCCGCAGTCAGATAGAGGAGATGATATACAGCGAAAGAGGGCGGGAAAAGATGAAGAGCTGGGTGGACGGCCTTAAGAAGAATGCCTACATCGCGTTCAGATAGCCGCAATGTCAGTAGCTCAGGACTGACTCCGCAACAGCAGGCGGCATCAATTTGTCGCAGGCAAATCGATAAGAAGAATGTGGTAATAACTATGGGCGATCCTTCCGGGATAGGCCCGGAAGTGACACTGAAGGCATTGGCAAATCCGAAGATATCCGGGCTTGCCAATTTTTTTATTGTCGGAGACCGCGGCGTAATGGAGAGCTCAGGCCGCAGGCTCGGGATCAGGCTCAAGACCCCGCTTATAGACCTGGAAAACGTGCGGCCTTCGGGTTTTTCTTACGGCAAAGAGAGCGGCTTATACGGCAGGGCCGCCATGGAGTACCTGGACACGGCGATCGGGCTTCTCGCCTCGGGCAAGGCGGACTGTCTTGTGACGGCGCCCGTAAATAAGGCTTCGGTACGCGCCGCGGGATTCGGGGATTTTCAGGGCCATACAGAATATCTCGCCTCGAAGACCGGAGCAAAAGAGTACGCCATGATGTTCGTGGGCCGCAGGCTTAAAGTGACGCTTGTCACCAGGCATGTCGCGCTCAAGGACGTGGGAAAGGCCATATCCGTAGCCGCGATATCCCGGACCATACGTCTTACGCATAAGTATCTGAAAAAATATTTCGGACTCAAGGCGCCCAGGATAGGCGTAGCCGGACTCAATCCTCACGCCGGGGAGAAGGGCGCCTTCGGCCCCGAGGAGGAACGCGTGATAATCCCGGCCATAAAGAAGGTATCGGCCGGCATATCCGGCGTATCCGGGCCTTATCCTCCGGACGCGGTATTTTATAGCGCCTTCAACGGGAAGCTTGATGCCGTGATAGCCATGTACCACGACCAGGGGCTCATACCGTTCAAGCTTTTATATTTCATGGACGGGGTCAACCTTACTCTCGGCCTGCCGTTTGTCAGGACATCGCCCGATCACGGCACCGCGTTTGAGATCGCCGGTAAATTTATCGCGGACCCGTCTTCCATGAGTGAGGCGCTCGAACTTGCCTGCCGCCTTTCGGCCGCAAAGTAGAACCCAGATGCTCACCCAGACCCAGCTCAAGGAAATATTCCTGCGTTACGATTTCACCCCGCTGAAGAGGCTCGGCGAGAATTATCTGATAGATTCCAACGTCAAAGACAACATCATAAAACAGGCCTCGCTGTCCGAAGACGACACGGTGCTGGAGATAGGCCCGGGCTTCGGCGCCCTTACCATGGACATAGCCCGCTCCGGCGCCCGGGTCGTTGCCGTCGATAAGGACAGGAAGGCTTTTGCGATACTAAAGGAGCTGGCAGGCGGCGAGTTCCCGCGCCTTACGCTCGTCCACGACGATATACTCAAATTTGACATCGGCGGTATCCGATCCGATAAGAAGATAAAGGTCATGGGGAACCTGCCGTACTACATAACAACGCCTATCATAGAGCTGCTGATCCGGAACGCCGCGGCCATAGGTTCGATATTGATAATGATACAGAGGGAGGTGGCCAACAGGCTTCTGGCCCGTCCGGGCACAAAAGAGTACAGCTCGATAAGCTGCTTTGTGCAGTACTACACCAAACCCGCCTACCTGTTTACCGTAAAGAAGTCATCGTTTTACCCGGCGCCCGAAGTAGATTCGAGCCTGATACGGCTGGACGTGCTTGAGGAGCCTTCGGTGAAGGTCGAGGATGAAGCTTTATTTTTCAAAGTCGTAAGAAGCGCTTTCAACCAGAGGCGCAAGTCGATAATAAATTCTTTATCCAGGGAGCTGGCTTTGGATATTCCAAAATCCGACCTCTCCGGACTCCTTAAGGAGATCGGGATAGACCCTTCGATAAGGCCCGAGAAGCTGTCGCTGGAAGATTTCGCCAGGATAGCGGACAAAGTTAAGAAATGAAGCTCTCCGGGCTAAAGCCCGGAGTTTCCATTCGCCTGTCGGCGTCCTTCGACAAAAGCTCAGGATGACACCCTGAGCCTGCCGAAGGGTGCCATCCTTCGACATTGCTCAGGATGACACCCTGAGTCTGTCGAAAGGTGTCACTTCCTCGCCTTTTTCTTTTAAGGGCTTTGTCCGACTCTTGCACGTAGCTTAAACCATTGCCGTTACACCCACGGGAGCTGTCTAACCCCACCCCGTAATCGCCCTTGTTGCGAAAAAGGCTCGGTCGTGTCACCCGCGTGCGGATTTTTGCCCACCCGCTAAATAAGATTATCACTATCGCCTCGAAGACCGAGGGGTGTCATACTTCGACATTGCTCAGGATGACACCCTGAGTCTGTCGAAGGATGGCGGAATCCTACGAAGCAGAAAACCCATTGGCCGCATAATACTGCGGCTGTAGCCAGCGCATTCATCCCCGGGCTTAAAAGCCCGGGGTTTTCTGCGAAGGAGGATGAAAAGCCCCGCGCGGGAACCGTCGCCGTCCCGTCGAATTGACAAAACACAATACCTATGGTAACTTATAGCGTATGAGCACAATAGATAGAGGTGCCGTAAAGCACGTCGCGCTGTTGTCGAGGCTTGCCCTGGACGACGCCCAGATCGCCTCTTACAGCGGCCAATTAGAGGGCATATTATCATATATAAGCAAGCTTAACGAACTCGACACAAAAGATACCCCTCCCACCAGCCACGCGCTGAGCACCCTCAAAAACGTCTTCCGCAAAGACGCGGTCAAGCCTTCCCTCGAAGTAGAAGACGTGCTGCTCAATGCGCCGTCCCGCGAAGGCGATTTCTTCAAAGTCCCAAACGTTATCGAGGGAAAATAGATGGAGAGGCTGCATTCTCTGACCGCCCACGAGCTCAGGGCTTTGATGTCCAAAAAGAGCGCTCGTCCGTCCGATATCCTGAAAGATGTATTCGATCGCGCCGACAGCGTTGACGGCAGGGTGAAGGCCTTCGTCCGCGCAGCCAAAGACTCCGCGAGAAGCTCGGCCGCAAACGTCAAGGAAGGCCGGCTATCCGGGATCCCGGTCCTGCTGAAAGACAATATCTGCGTTCGCGGCGAGGAGACGACCTGCGCCTCGAAGATCCTGAAGGGTTTCAAGCCGCCTTACGACGCTACGGTCACGAAGAAGCTGAAGGAGGCGGGGGCCGTACTCATAGGCAAGGCCAACATGGATGAGTTCGCGTTCGGGTCTTCGTGCGAGACCTCGTGCTACGGCGCGACCCGGAATCCGTGGGATCTTGACAGAATCCCCGGCGGCTCGTCCGGCGGGTCGGCCGCCGCGGTGGCCGCCGACGAGACCATACTCGCGCTGGGCTCGGACACCGGAGGCTCCATAAGGCAGCCGGCCGCGCTATGCGGCGTGGTGGGGCTTAAGCCTACTTACGGAAGGGTGTCCCGATACGGATTGATAGCGTTCGCTTCGAGCCTCGACCAGATAGGCCCGATAACGAAAGACGTCGAAGACGCGGCGCTTTTGCTCGGCGTGATATCCGGATATGACGAGATGGATTCGACATCGGTAGATATCCCGGTCCCGGATTACTCAAGGTCGCTGGTCAGAGACGTCAAGGGCCTGCGCATAGGAGTGCCGAAGGAATATTTTGTAAAGGGGCTCGACAGGGAAGTGGAGCTCGCCGTAAAAGAGTCTATAAACGTGCTCAAGGCCCTCGGCGCTTCGATCGTAGATATAAGCCTGCCGCACACGGACTACGCCGTCAGCACTTACTACATAATAGGTCCGGCGGAGGCGAGCTCCAACCTCGCCAGGTTCGACGGGGTCCAGTACGGCCTGCGCTCGGAATCCCCGGAAGACCTTATAGACATGTATACCGGGACGCGCTCCGAAGGTTTCGGAAGCGAGGCCAAGCGCAGGATACTATTGGGGACTTACTGCCTGTCGGCCGGTTATTACGACGCCTATTACCTCAAGGCGCTCAAGGTCAGGACGAAGATAAAAGAAGATTTCGACAAGGCCTTCAAGTCGTGCGACTGCGTAGTGACGCCCACGTCTCCGACCCCCGCGTTCAGGATAGGCGAGCGCACGAGCGATCCTATAGCCATGTATCTTTCCGACATATATACGATACCCGCAAACCTTGCCGGGCTGCCGGCCATATCGGTGCCGTGCGGTTTCTCGTCCGCCGGACTGCCCATAGGCCTGCAGATCATGGCGAAGCCTTTTGACGAAGAGACGATATTCAGGGCGGCGTACACTTTTGAGCAGAGCACCGCACATCACAAACGAAGACCGAAGCTTTAACTTTATGAATAAAATAAAATACGAAACCGTGATAGGGCTTGAAGTGCATCTGCAGCTTAAGACTAAGACAAAGGTCTTTTGCGGATGCTCGACCGTATTCGGACAGAGGCCCAACAGCCAGACGTGCCCGGTATGCCTCGGGTTTCCGGGCAGCCTTCCGGTGCTCAACGAAGAGGCCTTTCTGTCGGCTCTAAAAGTCGCCCTCGCCCTGGATTGCAAAATACAGGACATCATAAAATTCGACCGGAAGAACTATTACTACCCGGACCTGCCGAAGAATTTTCAGATATCGCAGTACGATATGCCGTTATCGTACGACGGGTTTGTGGACATACCTTCGGGGCCGTCAGGCGGCCCGAAGCGTATCCGCGTAAAACGTGTCCATCTCGAGGAGGATGCCGGCAAGCTTATCCATCATCCGGAAGACGGATCCAGCCTGGTCGATTATAACAGGACCGGGGTGCCGCTCCTTGAGATAGTGACCGAGCCCGACATCAGTACTCCGCAGGAAGCCTACGACTATCTTACAAAGCTGAAATCTATACTGGAGTATCTTAAGGTATCCGATTGCGACATGGAGAAGGGTTCCCTGAGATGCGACGCCAACATATCGATAAGGCCCTGCGGGCAGAAAGAGCTCGGCACCAAAGTAGAGCTGAAGAATATGAACACATTCAAAGGCGTCCGGCTCGGCCTGGAGTATGAGGCCAGGCGCCAGGCGTCGTTTATCGAAGAAGGCGGGAAGATCGTACAGGAGACGAGGCTGTGGGACGCCGACAAGTCGGTGACGGTTTCTATGCGTTCGAAGGAAGAAGCCAAAGATTACAGATATTTTCCCGAGCCCGACCTGGTGCCTTTTGTGGTGGACAAGAAGCTGATAGAGGAGATGCGCAGCGCCCTGCCGGAACTTCCCGAGGCCAAGGCGGGCAGATTTGTAAAAGAGCTGGGTCTCTCCGGATACGACGCGGGTGTCCTGACCGCCCAGGCGGACGTCGCGCATTATTTTGAAGAGTGCCTGGCCATTTACGGCAGCAGCAAGACGGTCGCCAACTGGCTGATGGGCGATATCATGGCCTATATGAACGAGAAGCTCGTCCCTATAACCGATATAGGCCTCGCTCCGTCCGGCCTGGTCGCGATCCTGAAGATGATAGACGACGGATCGATAAGCGGGAAGATGGCCAAGGACGTATTGTCCGAAGCGCTGGAGACCAAGGCCTCCCCGGCCGATATAGTCGCCAAGAAAGGTCTCGCCCAGATAAGCGACGCGGGCAAGCTGGAAGAGATAGTCGCCGGGGTCATCGCCAGGAACGAAAAGTCGGTCAACGATTATAAGGCCGGCAAGAAGAACGCCCTCGGTTTTCTGGTGGGCCAGATAATGAAAGAGACCGGGGGGGCGGCAAATCCGGCTTTGGTGAACGAGATACTCAAAAAGAATCTTGGAGAATGACCGTATGAAAAGAGTCCTGATCCGCCTTGCCGTCGTTGCGGCGCTGCTATGGGCGGTTTCGTTCGCTACGGCTGCCCCCGAAAAGGCCGCAGCCGAAAAACCGAAGCCCAAAGACAACATATACGAACAGGTGGAACTATTCGCGGACGCCATAAGCGCGCTCAGGGAAGATTACGTGGAAGAGGCCGATTCCAAAAAGCTCATATACGGGGCCATGAGAGGTATGCTTTCGTCGCTGGACGATTACAGTCAGTTCATGGATCCCGACGAGTATAAAGAGATACAGATAGAGACCAGGGGCGAATTCGGCGGCATAGGCGTGGAGATATCCACCAGGGACGGGATCATTACCGTGGTCACGCCTCTGGCCGGCACGCCCGCGGAGGCCTCCGGGATAAAACCGAACGACAAGATAGTAAAGATAAACGGCAAAAGCACCAGGAAGTTAACTCTGGAAGACGCCGTGAAGGAGATGCGCGGTAAGCCCGGCACGCCCATAACGCTCACCATATGGAGAGACCGCGACGTCTTTGACGTTACGATGAGGCGGGCCACCATACAGATAAACAGCATCAAAAAGGCCGAGCTCATAGACGGCAAGATCGGATACATAAAGCTTATCGAATTTCAGGAGAACACCGCGCGCGACCTGGACGCGGCGCTTAAGAAGCTCGGGTCTCAGGGGATGGATTCGCTCATACTGGACCTGAGGAACAATCCGGGCGGGCTTCTTGAGGGTTCTATAGAAGTTGCGGAGCGTTTTCTGCCGAAGGACGAGGTAATAGTATCGATAAAGACTAAGGACCCGAAGCGGTCGGAGACATTTAAATCGAGCGGAAAGCTCGCGCGGTCCGATTATCCGATCATCGTGCTGGTCAACGAGGGTTCGGCGAGCGCCTCCGAGATAGTCGCCGGCGCCATGAAGGACAACAAGCGCGCCATAGTGATGGGTGCGAAGACATTCGGCAAGGCTTCCGTGCAGACGGTGATACCTATGCGGGACGCCTCCGCGCTGCGTTTTACCACCGCTTTATACCTTACGCCCGGCGGGAAGCTCATAAAAGACGAGGGCATAACGCCGGATGTGGTGGTGGCCAAAGAACCGGACGCGCCGGCAGTGAAGAGCAATAGGGCCGAGGCCGACGATATATTCGACGAGATAGAGGACGAGGGAGAGGCGAAGTCGGTATTGGAAAAAGCCGCCGACAAGGTCATCCTCAAGGATAAGGGCAAGATAAGCGAAAAGCCGGAAGCGAAGTCCGACAATCAGCTCGACTCGGCCGTCAATCTTATGAAGGCTATAAAGATATATAAAGCGCAGAAACCGTGAATCTCAGACCTGTGGCGGTGCTCGCCGCAATAGCGGCGTTATTGATAGGGTTTATATATTGGCGCGAACATGCCGCGATGCCGGCGAAGAAGGCGCCCGCCAAAGTCTCGCGGACTAAAATTGCGCCCGCGAAACCTCCGCGGGCAAAGAAGCGCGCGGCAGCCGTGACGCCGGCGCCTCCGCCAGCCGCGGCTACGGCCGCGGTTCCGGCGTTACCGCCCGCCGCGAAAAAACAGAAAGGCCCCGTCGTGGCCATAGTTATAGACGATTTCGGGTACAACATGAATAACGTCGATCAATTTCTGGCGATAAAAGAGCCGATAACTTTATCCATACTGCCCGGCGAAAGATACACCAAAGAGGTGGCCCGCCGCGCGCGGGAGCGCGGGGATGAGATTATCCTGCATCTGCCCCTGGAGTCGTGGCGAAGCGATGTGAAGGAGGAGGCGGTGACGATAAGATCGGGAATGAGCGGGCCCGACATAGATTCGAAGCTTAAGAAAGAGTTGTCGGACCTGCCGCCGGTCGGCGGCGTGTCGAACCATATGGGTTCCAAGGCCACCGAAGACAGAAAGGTGATGACGGATGTCATTAAATACCTCAAGGGAAACGGCCTTTACTTTTTTGACAGCCTCACGTCCCCGAGATCCGTCTGCCGGGAGGTGGCATCCCAGGCGGGCGTCAGGTACGCAAGACGGGACAGGTTCCTGGATAACGATAATGATCCGGCGGCCATCGAAGCCAAGCTGCGGGACGTGAAAAAACTGGCGATCGCGCGCGGAAGAGCCATAGCCATAGGCCACGACAGGAAAAACACGGCAGCCGTCCTGGCGAAGACGATGCCGGAGATGTCCAGGGAGGGCATCGAATTCGTTTATCTTTCGGAGATGGTGGAATGATAACCCTGGGCATAGAGACCTCCTGCGACGAGACGAGCGCCTCCGTAACGGACGGCGACAAGGTCCTGTCAAATATCGTGTCGTCCAGCGTACATATGCACAAAAAATACGGCGGCGTAGTTCCGGAGATCGCCTCAAGATTTCATGTGGAATATATCTCGGAGGTCCTCTCCAAGGCGCTCGAAGACTCCGGAAAGTCGATGAAGGACGTCAGGCTTGTGGCGGTCACTAACGGGCCCGGGCTGGTCGGCGCGCTGCTCATAGGAGTGTCGATGGCCAAGTCGGTAAGTTACGGCCTGAAGGTCCCCATGGTCGGGGTGAACCACATACTGGCGCACCTATACAGCCCTTTCCTGAACGGCGATGAGCCTATAAAGTTCCCGTTCACCGGACTGGTGGTATCCGGAGGGCATACCGCGCTATTTTATTGCAGGAGCGTCGCCGATCAGAAGATACTGGGGCAGACGCAGGATGATGCCGTGGGGGAGGCGTATGACAAGGTGGCCAAGCTGCTGGGCCTGGGGTATCCCGGAGGGCCTATAATAGAGAAGATGGCGTCACGCGCTGCGGGCGGTACGGCCATCACATTTCCGAAGAGCTATCTCGGGAAAGATTCTTTAGATTTTAGTTTCAGCGGCATAAAAACTGCGGTATTATATTATGTGAGAAAGCAAAAAAGCCTGGACGAAAAGCTGATATGCGACATCTGCTACGCGTTCCAGGAAGCGGCGCTGGACGTCCTGGTCGACAAGGCGCTCATCGCCTGCGGCAGGAAAGGCGTAAAGACCATAGTTGTGGGCGGCGGAGTAGCCGCCAATAACAGGCTGAGGCAGAAGCTTTCGTCGGCCGCCGCGCCGGCCGGAATAAAGGTCTATTTTCCGGAGTTCAAATTCTGTATGGACAACGCGGCGATGGTGGGATTTCTCGGCGAGGCGCTATATAGGCGGGGACGCCGGTCGGACATGTACCTGACGGCCGAGCCGAACCTCGAAGCCGGATAAGGCAGGATAGGCGGGGATATGATAAGCGCGTGGATAATATTATTTCGTCTTGTGTTGGCGGCGGTTCTGAGCGGCATGATAGGTTTTGAGCGTGAATTTCACGGACGGGCGGCGGGGTTCAGGACCCATATACTTTTGTGCGTGGGCTCGACTCTGGTGATGCTGACGTCCATGCATATCTTCGACGTATATTACGGAAAGGTCACGGTCGACCCCGCCAGGATAGCCGCGGGCGTCATAACGGGCATAGGCTTCCTGGGAGCCGGGACGATAATGCACTCCCGCTCGTCCGTAAGGGGCCTCACCACGGCGGCGAGCCTTTGGGTAGTGGCCGGCCTGGGACTGGCTGTAGGCTCCGGTCTTTATTTCGGCGCGGCGGCTACGGCCGCTATAACCATAATCACCCTCATGCTGTTTTCCAGGCTCGAGCATATGATGATACGGAAGGACTGGTACAGGACCATATATATCGAGGCAAAAGAAGGCACCGACAGGATAAAGTCCATAAGGCAGTCGCTTACGCATTACGGGGTAGAGATAAACGATTTTGAGGTGGACAGGGCGACGGACGGCGCCGGCATGATCCTGAAGATAGGCCTCAAGCTTTACAGCCCCAAGACCGCCGGACAGATACTGTCGGATGTCGGCAATCTGGACGGAGTCAAATATGTTAAGTGGGAAACGGATTAAGGAGATGATACGATAACAGTCAGATAAGTTTAAGTTAGCCATAAGTGCGTGAGGTGAAGCTCCATGGCCTTACGGCCATGGCATCATTTAACGCGGGATCCCGCTCTCTGCCATGGAGCGGAATCCCGCCCGAAGGCCATTCATCCACACCCTCACGGGTATGGCCTTCTGGCTGCGGGGTAAACCCCGCAAGGCCGCGGAGCACCGAAAGGCGACCGAGGACAGGACCCGTAAATTTACGGGTCTTTAGAGTAGAAGTTATTGACTGTTAACATAGGAGGCGCGTATGATGGGCAAAAAAGACAGGAAGCACGAGGGCGAGAGGGTGCTTGACGTCGACGCTTCTATGCAGGGGTCGCTGGTCTTCAAGGACCCTGTAAACCTGAGGATAAACGGCAGGTTCGAAGGTACGCTCAACACAAAGGGCAATCTGATGATAGGCGAGCATGCCGTCGTCAGCGCCGATATTACCGGGGACTCGATCGTCATAGCAGGCAAGGTCAACGGCCACGTCCAGGCGACCAGGGAACTGAAGCTGATCGCTCCGGCCGCCGTCATAGGCGATATAAAGACGCCTCTTCTCAGCGTCGCGGAAGGCGCCGTCTTCGACGGCAACTGCAGGATGGTTTCAAAGGGATCCGCCGATGCCGCAAGATACGCCGTAATGACTCCCGAGGAGCTGGCGAAATATCTCGAGGTGGACTCCAACATGATAATGGATTGGGTAAATTCCGGCAAGCTGCCCGGAACGCGCGAAGGCGATAACTGGAGGTTCGACCGCTCAAAGATAGACGAGTGGGTTGCTGCCGGAAAGATAAAGTAAGAGACGTCCCATGCCGGAAAAATTGCTGACCATACGCGAAGTGGCGGAGCATCTGAAGGTCTCCGAAGAAGAGGTGAAGCGACTCGTCGACATCGGCGAGATCCCGGCGTACAGGATAGGCGGTTCTTTCCTGCGGTTCAGGAGGGAGCAGCTCGACGCCATACAGAGAGAGATCGACGAGGTGGAGACGGACCCGACCCCGAAGGCCAGACCGGCGCTGGACAAGAGGGGCAGGCCCGCCCACACGTACACCGATCTCGAGAGGGACATAAAGCGCAAGGAGCCCGTAACGCGGCAGTACGATTACACGTTCACTGAAAGGATCAAAGATTTTTTCTACTTCAACGATTTTTATATCATATCTTTCGCGATAATATTCTCTCTTATCTACCTGATCTTCAGGTCATAAAAGGGCCATGTCTGAACGAACCGCAAAAGTTTTAAAGGATCTGGAATCCGGCCGCATTTCTGTAGCCAAGGCGCTGGGAGCGCTGAAGCACCTGCCTTACGAAGACCTCGGTTTCGCCAAGATCGACAACCATAGACAATTAAGACGCGGCTTTCCCGAGGTAGTATTCGGCAAGGGCAAGACCGTCGACCACATAGTCAGTATATCCCGGCGTATAGTGGCCCACGACGGCATATTGCTTGTAACCCGAGCGCCCAAACAGGCCTACCTGCGCCTCAGGAAATTTTTTCCGAAGATCAAGTACGATAAGGGCGCGGCCATAATAAGCTATCGCAGGAAGCCCGCCCCGCATAAAAAGGGCCTGGTCCTCATAATTACCGCGGGGACAGCGGACCTGCCTGTCGCCGAAGAGGCGCGGGCTACCCTCGATCTTATGGGAGACCGGGCCGAGATCCTGTGCGACGTGGGCGTGGCCGGGCTGCACAGGATTCTGAATAAGAAGCATCTCCTGGATAAGGCGGAGGTGATAATCGTCATTGCCGGCATGGAAGGGGCGCTCGCCAGCGTCGTCAGCGGACTTGTGTCGAAGCCCGTCATAGCGGTGCCGACGAGCGTCGGTTACGGCGCGAGCTTCGGCGGGATAGCGCCGTTACTTACCATGATGAACTCCTGTTCTCCGGGCATAGCGGTGGTAAACATAGATAATGGTTTTGGCGCCGCGTATTTCGCAAGCATGATAAACAGATAGGCAGGCCCGTGAGGATAGCGTACTTCGACTGTTATTCGGGAATAAGCGGCGACATGACAGTTGCGGCGTTCCTGGACGCCGGGCTGCCGATGTCCGAGCTTTCGGCCGGCTTGAAAAAACTTAAGCTTAAAGGATACGCGCTTAAAAAAAGTAGAGTGATGCGCGGAGCCATCGCGGGCACAAAGTTCGACTGCGTGGTCCGCGAGCCCGGGCATAGCGGGTGCCGTTCGCTTAAAGAGATACTTCGGATGATCGACAGAAGCGCGCTTAGCGGCAGGGTTAAGTCGATTTCCATGGATATATTTGAAAATATCGGTTCGGCGGAGGCCAGGGTTCACGGCATAAGACGCGCCCTCGACGTCCATCTGCACGAGCTGGGTTCGATAGACTCTCTGGTCGATATCGTCGGAACGGCCATCGCGGTCGACTCGCTGGGGATAGGCGAAGTGCGCTCGTCCGGCATAACGATGGGCAGGACGCTCGTCGACACGGCGCACGGGACTATTCCAGTCCCGGGTCCCGCGGCCCTCGAGCTCCTGAAGGGCGTTCCGGTCGATATAGCCGATGTGGATGAAGAGCTTGTAACGCCTACCGGCGCCGGCATCGTCAAGACGCTCGCCGGCAGCTTCGGCGCCATGCCGACGATGACGATATCTAAGATAGGCTACGGGGCGGGAAGCCTGGATCTCAAAAGGGCCCCGAATATGCTGCGGGTAGTGATAGGTGAGAGCTCCCCGTCTTTTAGCGGCGGCAGCGTCATGGTGATAGAGGCCAACATCGACGATATGAGCCCGCAATATTTCGAGCATATATTTGAACGGCTTTTCAACGAAGGCGCGCTGGACGTATACATAACTCCCGTACAGATGAAGAAACTGAGGCCGGCCTTCAAGCTGTCCGTCATCTGCGAGAGATCGAAGCTTGAGGCGCTTTCATCGGTAATATTCAGGGAGTCCACCACTATCGGAGTCCGTTTTTACGAAGCGGGAAGATTTATGCTGGAACGAAAGACTGTGAACGTCAGGACCGCGTACGGGGCGGTGCGGGTGAAGATAAGCGGCGCCGGCGGCGCCATACGCACGATCTCTCCGGAGCACGATGATTGCATGCGCGCGGCGAAAAATAAGAAGGTTCCGCTCAAAGTAGTCTATGAGGCCGCGAGGGCCTCGGCCGATTGAAGGGAGAGCCATGAGACGTATCTTTAAGATGATTGTCGCGTGTTACGCGTTTTTAATCCTTGCGCCTTGCGCCTGCTTATTCGCCGATACCATAACCAGGAAGGACGGCAGCGAGATCAAAGGGGTGGTGGTCGAAGAGTATAAGGACAGGCTTGTATTTTCCACGGCCGACGGCGAGATAAAGATCATGAAGTCGGATATCAGGAACATAATCCTCGACGATGAGGACGCCAACCTTATAAGGCTAGCAGAGAAGGCCCGTTCCGACGGGGATTACGCCAAAGCGGCGGGTTATTACGAAAAGGCCCTTGCCATAACCCCCGGATCCAGGGCGGCAAAAGACGGATTGCTCTTTATACAGCTGAGGTCGTACCAGAAAGACGTGGCAAATAAGGCCGCGGATATAGAAAAGATGGCCATGATCGACCAGTCCGGGTTCGCGCCGGCAAAGAAGACCGAGAGCGCCGAAGTGGATGGTCTCAAGAAGCGGCTTATGGACTCGATCGGCATGTCGCTGGTATTCGATAAAGGATTTCCTGTGGTCGAGAGATTGAAAGAGAATATGCCGGCCCAAGACGCCGGAATAATGCGCGGCGACCGTATAGTGGCTATATGGGGAAGGCTTACGGGATACCTCTCGCTCGAGGAGGTCATGGATATCCTCCTCAACAAGGGTTCTATGGAGGTGCGATGCACCGTGGAGCGGACCGTAAAGGTTCCGATGAAACGCGGCAGGAACGCTATCGCGCCGGCCGACCGCATAGACGCGTCTTTGGGTATAGGCCCGGAAGGTCTGGCGATATTCAGCCTCAAGGACGGCGGATTGTCGGCCCGCGCGGGGCTTGATAAGGCGGACCTGATAGTGGCGATAGACGGCATGCCGACCAGATATCTGCAGCTCGGCAGGGCGCTGGCGCTCATAGGAGATTCGGAAGGCGATAGCGTGAAACTTACATTTCGCAGGGACGTTGTGATATGGAAAGGGGGCGCGTAATGGCAGGAGAGAACATGAGGCCGAGATTTAGAAGGACGCGGTATTTTGTTTCGGCCAAATACCAGCTTAAATATATAGGGACGATACTGTTGTTTATGTTCCTGGCCGTGGGAATGTGCACGCTAACCGTCTATTACACCGGCATATCCATATTCGCGGAAAAGCTTTCAAATGTGTATCCGCAGGCCAGGGTGGTGCCTCTCCTGAATATGATCAACTACAGGATACTGGCAAATATACTGCTGCTGATACCCGTAGTGGCCTTCATAGGAACGTTCCTGTCTCACAAGATCGCCGGGCCGGTCTACAGGCTGGAAAAATACCTGGGCGATATGACGGCGGGGATGCTCACATCGCACGTTAAGCTGAGAAAGGGCGACGAGTTTACGGGCTTGGCGAACAAGATAAACGAACTTACCGACAGCCTGCGAGGTACTCTGTCGAGCCAGCGCGCGAGCCTGCACAAAATAGTCGCCGAGCTTGAGGCTGTAAAGAAGATGGCCGATTCCAGGGCGAATATCCAGGAGATAGATTCCAACATAGACAGGATAAACGGCGAGATCAGCGCGCTGGAGCGGGAGCTGGACAGATTTAAAACGTGAGAAGACCGCCGTGTTGAATAACATGAGATATGCCGGATTGAAGATCGCGGTTTTTGCCGCGATCTTCTTTTTAGTCTTTGGCTTATTTTGCGGCTCATCGCGCGCCGATACGCTTGCCATGAAAGACGGACGCGAAATCAAGGGCGTCGTCGTCGAAGATTACAAAGACAGGGTGATCCTGTCGACCGTGGACGGCGAAGTCACGGTGATGAAGCCGGACATAAAAGAGCTTTCATTCGACGATGACGAGTCGAATCTTATCAAGCTCGCCGAGCAGGCCGTCGACCGCCGCAGGTATCTTAAAGCGGTCGATTATTACGGCTGGGCGCTAAAGCTGAATCCCGATTCAAGGCTTGCCAAGGACGGCCTCATATTTCTGCAGCTCCATCTTTACGGAAAAGAGAAGGCGGCGGTCGAGGACGGACTAAAAAGAAGAAGCGATATAGAGAGTCTCGGCGGTTCGATATCTTCAAGCGGTAGCGAAGCCGAAGAGCTTGAAAAATCCGGAAGGGAGCTGGCCAGGAGGCTCGGCATGGCGCTCGAGGCGGACGGCAATATGCCTTATGTCAATGCCGTGCGGCGGGATTCGCCCGCGTATGATGCCGGCATAAGGCGTTCCGACCAGCTCGTGGCGATATGGGGACGGCTTACCGGGTACATGTCACTTAAGGAGGTCATGGACCGACTTTTGGAGGCCTCATCATCGGAGATCCGCTGTACTATAGGGCGCGATATAGATACGGATGTGATAAGAAGCCAAAATCCGCTTGCCGGGCCGGACGACGTTATAGGGGCTTCCCTGGGCATAGGGCTCGATGGGCTTACGGTGACTAAGGTAAAGAGCGGTGGTCCGGCCTCAAGCGCCGGCATTGAGGCCGGCGATATAATAGTCTCCATCGATAGCAACTCTACCAGGTACATGTCGTTGAAGAAAGTTATAGAGACCATAAGGAAATCCGAAGGCCGAATAAAATTGGCTATAAGGCGTAACACTGTTATATGGAAAAGAGACTGATTTTTAACATCCGGCAAAAAAGTTAAAAAATTTTATGTTGTAACTCATTTATTCATAATATGTTATAATTCCGCATCAAAAAATTCAGTTCCTAACGCTTGACAATAGTTAAATATAGGGTATACTTTGCAGCACTCTGAGAGAATAGGTGCGCCCTTATACTGCTTTGTGTAAGGGCGTATTAGTCTGTATCAATAAATGATAAAGGATATAAAGATATCTAAACAAATGTAGAAGGCGGTGTTTCCTATGGCTGAAGACACAGTCTTTACTGTTCAGGAAGTTGCCTCCTATCTCAGGATGCAGCCCGTCACCATATACAAGCATGCCAAGGCGGGCAAGCTACCCTGTTTTAAGGTAGGGGCCAATTGGCGGTTCAAGAAGGCGACTATAGATCGCTGGATCGCTGAGCAGGAAGAGCAGGAAACCAGGAATAACTCAAAATGACGCCCGATTTCAGATTTTAATGGAATCGGGCACTGTTATTTATGGACGAATCATGTATGGACAATAGAATTGTAATTACGGGTATAGGGGTGCTTGCCTCCAACGGTATCGGCAAAGAGGCGTTCTGGGCCGCCCTGAAAGAGGGGAGGTCCGGTATTAAGCCGGTCACGTTGTTTGATACGTCCGGCTTGAGGTCTAAGCTGGCAGGTGAGATAACCGATTTCAAGCCGGAGTCCATCCTTGGCGAAAAGGGGTTGCGGAACCTTGACAGGAGCGCCAAGCTGACACTGGCGTCTTCCAAACTGGCCCTGGACGACGCCGGCATGTCTTACCCGTTAAACGAAGAGGATACTGACAAGTTTGGCGTCTGCCTCGGTTCGACGCTTGGATCCGTCTGGTCCATAAGCGAATTCGATAAGGAAGGGTTGCGGGACGGACCCCGCTCTGTCAACCCGGCGCTATTTCCAAACACGGTCATAAACTCTTCGGCTAGCCAGGTATCGATAAGGTTTAACATACAGGGTTTTAACAGCACCATATCGACCGGATTTTGTTCAGGGCTGGATGCCATATACTACGCCATGAACATGATAGACCTTTATGACTATAAAGTGGTGTTGGCGGGAGCCGTGGAAGAGCTGTGCGAACAGACCTACAAAGGTTTTCATAAGATAGGCCATCTTGCCGGCTCGCGTCCCGGAAAAGAAGAGATCAATTGTCCTTTTGACAGGAGACGTAACGGTATCTTGTTTGGCGAAGGCGCGGCGATGTTCATATTGGAAGAGCTCGATCATGCCAAGAAGCGCAATGCGCACATATACGCCGAGATTCTCGGCTACGGGAATTCTTTCGATCCGAAAAGCAGGAATATATGTAACGTAAAAGGCTGCGGAGCTTCGAGGTCTATAAAGGCGTGTCTTGGAGACTCAAAGCTGGCGTTGACGGATGTGGATTACATATGCGCAACCGCAGATTCCACGCTCGATTGCGATGTAATGGAGACAAATGCCGTCAAGGCGGTGTTTGGCAATAACGCGAAGGACATACCCGTCAGCTCTATAAAGTCGATGGTCGGAGAGACGTTCTCCGCTTCCGGCGCGATAGCGGTTGCCGGATCGCTGGGAGTTCTTGAGAATGGTTTTATACCGCCCACAATAAATTATAAAGAATCGGACAGGCGGTGTGACCTTGATTGCGTGCCGGGCGCTTCGCGCGAGTCCGATGCCGGGAATGTGGTCATCAACGCGTTCAGCCCCACCGGGTCCAATTCGTCGCTGGCTATAGGCGTATTCGGGGGATAGATGCTGTTGAAAGATATGGTCTGCATAGTTACCGGTGGTTCGCGCGGCATAGGCAGGGCGATAGTGCGCGAACTCGTAGATAATGGCGCGAAGGTGGTGTTTACTTACCTGAAAAGCGGCGATGCCGCGGCAGAGTTGGCGGATGACATCAGAGATAAGGGCGGCGAGGCGGAAGCGATAAAGTCCGACTCCAGGGACTACGGTCAGGCCAGGAGCGTGATAGAGGCGGCTTTAAAAAGGTTCGGCAGGATAGACCTTCTGGTGAACAACGCCGGGATAACAAAAGATAAGGCGATGATGATGATGGAGCCGGATGAGTGGAGAGAGGTTATAGACACCAATCTTACCGGATATTTCAACATGTCGAAGGCCTGCATAGTGACGATGATGAAGAGAAGGTCCGGCAATATAATAAACATATCGTCTGTCGCCGGCGTTATAGGGACTCCGCGTCAGACCAATTATTCCAGCGCCAAGGCCGGAATAGCCGGGCTTACAAAATCTTTGGCGAAAGAGGTCGCCTCCTATAACATCAGGGTAAACTCGGTCGCCCCGGGCTACATAGAGACGGATATGACAAAAGACCTTAAACAGAAAGAAGGGCTTTTAAGATTAATACCGTCCGGCAGGTTTGGCAGGCCGGAGGAGATAGCAAAGACGGTCGTTTTTCTGGCGAGCGACAGGGCTTCGTATATAACCGGACAAGTGATAAGAGTAGACGGTGGATTGGCCATATGAAAGGGGGTGGTTTGCATGCCTAAGACGGATGACGCCATGCTTCAAAATGAGCTCAGGGAGATGATCGCAAAGATAGTTGAGATCGATCCGGATAAGATAACGCCCCAGGCCGACTTTGTCGAAGACCTCGGCATGGATTCGATGATGGCGCTTGAGATTATGGCGGCAATGGAGAAGAAGTATAAGATACAGATACCCGAGGACCAGCTTGGCAAGATCAAGAATCTGGACGAAGTTTTGAATATGGCGAGGCAGCATCTGGGCGCTTAAAACACGGGGTTTTTAATTGCCAAAAAATAGACGCGTTGTGGTTACCGGCATGGGTGTAGTCTCCTCTATAGGTATAGGGAGAGAGGACTTTTGGCGGAGCCTGATTTCCGGAGAATCCGGGATAAGCGAGGTCGAAAGATTCGACACGTCCTGTTTTCCCGCGCACCGGGCCGGGGAGATAAAGAACTTCAGGGCGGGCGATTTTATGCCCGAAGATAACGCCCGTTCCATTGGCAGGGCCTCGCAATTGACGATGGCCTCTATGAAGCTTGCGCTTGAAGACGGAGCGCTCACCGCCGGCAGCATAGCGCCGGAAGAGATCGGGATCGTGATCGGGACCACTATGGGAGAGGTCCCCTCGCTGGAAGTGATGGACAGATACTGGCTGTCAAAAGGTGAGGACGATGTCTACCGTTCGAGCGTGGAGAAGTATCCCGTGAATAACATGTCCGATAATTCCGGATATTTTTTTAATTTTAAAGGCGATAACTGGGTAATTCCGACGGCGTGCGCGTCTGGTAACTATTCCATAGGGCATGCTTTCGATCTGATAAGAACCGGCAGGAGGGTCGCGGTGCTTGCCGGCGGCGCGGACCCGCTTTCGAAACTGGCGTTCATGGGTTTTAACCGGCTCTTTGCCATGGCCCCGGACAGATGCCAACCGTTCGACAAGAATCGAAAAGGCATGATGCTTGGCGAAGGCAGCGGAGTGCTTCTGATGGAGAGCCTTGATAGCGCTGAAAAGAGAGGCGCCGGCATATACGCAGAGATGCTCGGGTACGGGCTCAGCTGTGACGCGTTTAATATGACGATACCGAGCGAAAAGGGTGTGGCCAAGGTCATGGAGAGGGCTATAAAGAATAGCGGTATAGAAAAGGAAGATGTAGGCTATATATCCGCGCATGGCACGGGGACCGGTCTTAACGATAAAACAGAGAGCGCGGCCATAAAGGATGTCTTCGGCGCCGCCGCCGCCCAGATACCGGTGAGCTCCATAAAATCCATGCTCGGGCATACTATGGGCGCGGCCAGCGCATTGGAGGCCATAAGCTGCTGCATGGCTATACGCGATGGAGTAGTCCCGGCAACTATTAACTACGAGACTCCGGATCCTGAATGCAGTCTGGACTATGTCCCTAACGAATCCAGAAAAAAAACTATTAAGGTAGCCCTCAACAACTCGTTTGCTTTCGGTGGGAACAACGCGTGTGTGGCGTTCGGAAGATATTGCGGATAGAAGATGAATAATAAATACGACATAGTGGT
>Ga0233425_10002909_pt1 | contig 32412 bp, 25 predicted proteins | sample Watercolumn_Towu_2_FD_181712 | JGI IMG/M metagenome (GOLD analysis project Ga0233425, IMG submission 181712) | Freshwater microbial communities from Lake Towuti, South Sulawesi, Indonesia - Watercolumn_Towuti2014_140_MG | ecosystem: Environmental > Aquatic > Freshwater > Lake | place... | reverse complement strand
TGGCAACGTCCTCGGGAGGGCCCGCGTCCTCGCGGGCCGTGTGGAAGGCTGCGACGCAGTCCGGCCCGTGTCGGGAAGGAGGGCTTACCCGTAGATTTGGGGGCCCCGGCCGCCCGGAAGATGTGGGCGGCCGGGGCGTCGGCCGTCAGGCGGCGGCCCCGAGCCGCTCCACGACCGTGATCTTCCGGACCGACAGCCGCACCTTGCCGCTGTCCTTGTCCCGGTGTTCGGCGGCCAGGACGGTCATCCGCACCTGCTGACCCACGAACAACGGCACGCTCGTGGCCGGGTCGCTGGGTACGCCGTCCTTGGCGGCGGCGGGCCGGCCGGCGGGCAGCAGCAGCCTCTCGCCGGCGGCGGTCAGCAACTGGAAGCGCCCCTTGCTCCGGCCCTTGTCAACCATCGCCACCTGGCCGGTGAGCGTGAGCGTCTTCAGTTCCGTTGCCGCGGCCTTCGCCGCGGCGGGCCTGGCCGGCTCCGCCGCCTTGGCCTTCACGGCCGCCTTGGGCGGCTCCGGGTTTCCCGCCTTCGCGGCCGCGGCCTGCGCGTTGCAGCCGCCCGCGATCGCGCCGGCCAGCGCCAGCGCGGTCGCCATGCGCATCATCGCCTTCATGGGTGCATCCTTTCGGCGGCGGCCGGCAGGTGCGGACCCTGTCCCGGCGCCACCCGGCGCCGTGGACGGCCCGCACCCGGACCGCCTGCACCCCGAAGCCGGGAGGGGCGGAGATTTCCGGTGGAAAAGGCGAGAAAAGTTGAAGCGGCGGCACGGTCGGCGCGGACGGTCCGGTTGCGGCGCGATGCCCCTTGCTCGCGCCACACTCCGCATTCCGCGCTCCGTACTCCGCATTCCGCACTCCGCACTCCGCACTTCGCACTCAGGCCTTGCGGCGGCCCGCGGCCAGGCGCAGGGCGCCCCAGAGCACGAGAAATCCGGGCAGCACGGGCCAGAAGGCCAGGGCGCGGCCGGCTGCCGCCGGGCGCTTGAACCGCAGCACGATCTGCAGCGTGCCGCCCTTCTCGCCCTGCAGCGCGCGGCGGAAACAGAGCTCGCGGCCGTGCTCCGGCATGGCGATGTTGATCGCCGTCCCCTGCCCGGCCGCCGCCGCCTGCTGCTCGACGATGCGCCCGGCCACCTTGTCGAGCGCCGTGCGGTCCTGCACGCTCAACTGCTCCTCGACCTGCGACACGAAGGCGTTGTTGAAGTTGCCGCCGTTGAAACCCAGGGCGGTCTGCGGCGCCTGCTCGTCGAAGATGTTGTTGTCGCGCCGCAGTTCCTCGCGCCGGTTGACCAGGCCCATCTTGACCTGCTGCCGCACCACGTTGCGGTACTGGATGCGCGCGTCCTCGTTCAGCGTCTGGTCGGCCTGCGAGGCGTTGACCGCCACCTGCAGGGCCTGCTGCGCCTCGCGCTGCCTGCCGCTGTCCAGCAGGCCGCCGACGTTCTTCAGGTTGCTTTTGGCGATCTCGATGCTCGTGACCTGCACGTTCCTGTTGTACGTCTCGTAGTCGGACCAGCCGAACTTCTTGATCGTCGGCGCGACCTCGTTCTCGTCCAGGTCGCCCTCGACGAAGGCGTGGCTGTACTCCGGCGGCACGTACAGCGTCCAGTTGATGTTGCGCAGCGGCACGTCCGGGAAGCGCGGCGCGCGCAGCGCGCGGCGGCCGTCCAGGGCCGCCCCGGCCAGGCGGTCGGCGTAGACCAGCGTCACGCGCGTGCTCTTGTCCGCGGTGAGGTTTTCGAGCGGCACGTTGACCACGCCCGCGTCGCGCGACACCGCCACCTGCGCGCCGTTGACCTGCGCGGCCCACAGGCTGCAGCCGGCCGACGGCAGCTCCACCTTCAGGAAGCGCAGGTCGCCGACCTTCAGGTCCAGTGCCGCCTGCGTCAGCAGCTTGCCGCTGCTGGAGAGCACGGTCACGAACTGCGCGCCGTCCACGCTCGCCGGCAGCACGGCGGCCGCGCCGTGGCGCACGACCGACAGGTCGCAGCGGTAGTCCGGCCGCAACGCCCGGTAGCACCGGATCGCGCCCGACAGGTCGCCGGCGCCAAAACTCTCCGGCAGGCTGCGCGCGTCCTCGATCTTCAGCCCCTCGGCCTCGCCGCGCGGCTCGACCTGCACGCGGCCGCCGCCGGTCACCACCAGCCACGCCGACTGCCGCGCCACGCCCAGGCAGTCGAACGCCTGGATCGCCACCCCGCCCGCGGCCGGGTCGAACGGCTGCTGGTAGAAGCCGGTGAGCTGGTAGGCGTCCTCGACCTTGCCGTGCAGCTCCACCTGCCACACGCGGCCGGTGCCGGCCTCGGGATCGTTGTCCAGCGGCACGACGCGCGCGATGTTGCGGCCGGAAACGGAGAGCGTCGCCTCCTTCACCGGCACGCGCAGGCGGAAGTACTTCACGCCCGCGTTCTCGATGCGGTAGCGCAGGTAGACGCGGTGCTGGAGCATGCCCTCGGCCAGGTCCACGCGGTGCAGGATCTCGGGCTTGAGCGTGGGCGCCATGACCTGCGTGCGCAGCGTCACCTGCCACGCCGGCCGCAGGATGTCGAAGGTCAGCGCCGCCGGCTGCACCTTCTCGCCCGGCTCGGGCTTGCGCACGGAGACCGCCTGCTGCTCCTCGACCGTCAGCCGCACGCCGCGCTCGGCCGAGACCGCCAGGCGGCCTGTGTGGCGGCCGGCGTCCTGCACGGTGACGCGCGGCACCTCGATCCTCTCCGGGATGCCGCGCTGCGGCCGCGTGAGCACCAGGTTGATGGAGGTGTCGCCCAGCACGCGCCGCTTGAAGAAGACCTCCACGGCCTGGCCGCTGCGGCGGGTGTCGTCCCAGTGGCTCACGTCCTTGCCGGTCAGGGTGTCGATGTCGTAGTCGGCCGGCACCTGGAGCTTGACGGAGAACACGCCGGACTTGGCCACCGTCAGATCCAGCACGCCGCTCAGCACGTCGCGCTCGTCGCCGATGCTGAACGAGCCGGTCTCGCCGACGCGCAGCTCGGGCTGCACCGGCTCGGCGCGCAGCGCGATCTTCACCGTCGCGGGATCGTCGTACCGGAACGCCCGGCGCAGCGGCTCGTCCACCACCGCCTTCATCAGCGCGGCGTTGCCCGCCACGGGGAAGTCGGAGGAGTTGACCGGCGTCACGCCCTCCAGCTCGCCGGGCTTGATCTCGCCCAGGCGCAGCAGGATGGATTCCGGCGCCGCCAGCGCGAACAGGCCGCGCTGGCGCTGCACGTTTTCCGCCGCCGGCACGCCCAGCGTCGCGCCGTACGGCAGGCCGCCGCACGGCGCCTGCATGCCGATCGTCAGGGTGAAGTCGCCGCTGACCGGCCGCGCCAGCAGCGCCACCAGCTCGCGCGTGGCCGGGTCGAGCCGCCACGTGGCGAGCGCCGGCGCGGCGACCGCCGTCACGCTCACGCCGGCCGGCATCTTGAGCCGCAGCTCGCGGATCTCGCCCTGCACGATCTTGTAGTTCGCGCGCGCCGTCACGTCCACCACGCCGGCCCGCACGAAGGCCACGTTCTCGACGTCGCAGTAGACGACCGCCTGCTCCAGGCGCGCCTCGCGGGCGCGCGGCTTCCACGAGAAGGTCACGGCCTGCGAGGTGTCCAGCACGCCCTCGACCCGGGTCTCGCCGGCGGCGCCGGCCGTGGTGTGGCTGACCGCCTGGTCGGAGACGACCTCCATGTCGGCCGCGGGCACGACGAGGGCGAAGCGGTTGACGAGGCTGGGCGGCAGGTCGAGCCGCAGATCCCACCGGCCGTCGCGCTCGGCCACCGCCTCGCGCGTCTCGAAGGTCAGCTCGTACGTGCCGGCGCGCGCCACGTCGAGCGCGCAGCCGCGCGGCGTGGTGCGCAGCGTGGCGCCGGCAGGCAGCACCGCCCTGACCACCACGGAGTTGGGGTTGAGCACGCGGTACGTGCCCGCGCCGGCGGCGGCGAACCGCATCGTCCAGCTCGCGGCGGCCGTGCGCTCGGCGCGCGGGTCGAGCGACGGCGCGCGCACGTCCACGGAAAGCCGCTCGACGTTCGGCGCCGGCAGCGGCGGCTCGGCCAGCATGCAGCCCGCTTCCGCCTTCGCGGCGGCGGCCGCGTCCCCGGCGGCCTGGGCGGGCACGGGGCCGCCCTTCGACGCGACGCCGGCCCTCGCGGCGGCCACGGCCACGCCCGCCGCGACGCCCAGCGCCAGCAGCAGCCGCACGCCGGCCGCGCCGGACTGGGGCCCCGCCGGCTCGGGCGCGAGGGGGGGGACATCGGACGGATCCGACCGATCGGTCCGATCGGCCGGCTGTTCCGCCGCCCGCCGTTCGCGCCGCCGGCGCGCGGCGCGCGCCGCCGCGCGGACGAGCGCGATCAGCAGCAGCACGGGCACGCCGAACGCGGCGGCGAGGGCCACGCCCGCCACGCCCGGCCTGGTCTGCACGGCGGCCACTGCCAGCGCGGTCAGCGCCAGCGCCCACCAGAGCGGCCGGCGCCGGCGCAGCGCCAAGCCCAGCAGCACCAGGCCGGCGACCCCGGCGCCCGCCAGCACGGTCGCCGAACCGCCGGCCATCCACTTCGGCACCAGCAGCGCCGTGACCGTCAGCGGCTCGTCGCCGGCCAGGTTGGCGGTGCGGTAGAAGCTGCGCTTGCCGCCATCGCCCAGGCCGGCGATCGGCAGGCGCCAGGTGCCGTTGTCGCTGGGCGTCATGTTCCCGCCCGCGCCGCCGATCGCCAGCCGGTCGCCGGCCTCGATCTCCCAGCTCGCATAGGTGACGGGCGTGTCGGTGAGCGACGGCGCCACGAGCGCCACGCGGTGCCGGCCGCGCAACCCGGACTGGGCGTAGGTGACCTCCAGCGAAACCGCCTGGTTCGGATCGCGCGGCCGGTCCACCGGCACCAGCAGCACGTCGCCCGACTGCTGCGACGCCAGGTCGCGCACGCTGCCGTCGGCCGCGATCTGCCGCACGGTCCAGAGCGACGCGCCCGCCGGCACCTTGAGCGCCACGTACTGGCGGCTGGCGTTCTTCACGCAGTAGAGAGCGCGCGTGACGGCCTCGCCGTCGCGGCCGATGTGCGTCGAGAGCGTCAGATAGTCCACCACCTGGTCAATGGTGCGCTCGGTGTCCAGCGGCGTGACGCGCAGCACGGCGGCATGCGGCCGGCGGACGTACTTGTAGGCGCCGATCACCGGCGCGGTGACCGTGGCGGCGTAGCCGGGCGGCAGTTCGTCGCGGGCGATGCGGATCAGCGTGGGCGGCAGCGCCTCGCCCTCGGTGAGCTTCAGGCCGGCGGAGGTGGCCACGGCGATGTAGCCCAGCTCGCTGTCGGTGTCGAGCGTCTCGATCGCCCCCACCGGCAGGTCGGCGCCGCGGTAGTTGAGCGGCTGGTCGTAGGTGACCAGGAGGGTGTAGTCGCCCATCGTGCGGTTGGCGAGCTGCACGGTGCAGACGTCGTTGGAGCGCGCCCAGTTCTCGATGCCGGCGCCGATCACGTCGATCGCGCCGATCGCGGCCGGCACGCGGATGCGCAGGTTCTGGACGGGCGCGCCGCTGATGTGGCAGGTGATCGCGGCGGAGACGTACATCACGCCCTCGCCCAGCGAGACGAGGTGGAACACCTCGCTGTGGATCGCGGCGCGCGCGCGTTCGACGCCGAGATCGAGCTTCCACGGCGTCTCGCGGAAGCGGTAGGCGAGCTGCGCGCCCTCCACGCGCACGGGCGTGGAGGCCGTGGGCACGTCGCGCAGCTCGGCCGCGTTCTGCGGCACCAGGCGCAGTCCCTTGGCCGCGGCGGCCACCAGGTAGCCGCGCTGCGTGCGCGCGGCCGGCACGGTCAGCCGCGGCACGGCGACGCCGCGGCGGTCGGCCGCGAACGGCTGCTCCAGGCGCACGTGCAGCACGACCGTGTCGTTCACCGGCTGGCGGAACGGCACCACGATCTCGCGGCCCTCGGGCACGGTGCGGATGTCCACGTCGCTCTCGGCGACCTGCGGGCCGTTGACCGCGGCCACGGTCCACCGGGCGTCGGCATCGGTGAGCAGCTTGATCTCGCGCGCGGGCGCGTCGTGCACCTCGACCTGCACGGTGATCTCGACGGTCAGTTCGCCCTCGCTGACGCTGACGACCTCGCCCACGTCGGCGTTGAGCGTGGTGACGATGTCGTCGAGGGTGACGCCGAGGGTGTACGGCATGGAGGCGTACTGGTAGGTGAAGACGCTGCGCCGCGGCATGGCCAGGCTGGCGTCGCGCGGGAAGACGGTGGGATCGGTCTGGGTGAGGCCGGTGACGGCGCCGGGCTGGATCTTGATCGCGCCGTCGGTCCCGAGCAGGAGCGCGCCGCCGGCGCGGATCACGTTGCGCGGCACGAGGGCGGGCACGTTGAGCATGCACGGGAAGGCCGGCAGCGGGCGCTCGCTGTCCACGGTCAGCGTGTAGGCGTCGCGCTGCGGCCGGCCGAGGGTGACGCGCAGCCTCGGCGTCGTGGGGTCGGTCCGGTCCACGCGCCACTCCTGGATGTCGGCGCCGCCGACCTGCGTGATGGTCACGTCCGGCACGTCGAACAGCAGGTCCACCAGGCTGCCCTGCGCGATCTGGTAGCGGTAGACGGTGCGGAAGTGCAGCGCGCCGGCGCCGACGCTGGCCGCGGTGATGGCGTCGCACGAGGCCATCATCTCCGCGTCCAGACGGCGCACCTCGGGCTTCCAGGAGATGCCGGCTGCCGGGTCGGTGCCCAGGAAGGCGGTGGTGAGGTTGCCGGCGCCGGCCGGCTCGCGCTTCAGGTCGCGCGCGCCGACGATGCGCACCTCCAGGTCGGGCTTGTCGCCGCTGAGCCGCACGGGCCGGATGGGGCTGACCGGCAGCGCGAACTGGGTGGTGCGCCAGTCGCCGGCGGCCACGGTGCGCGCGGCGAAGGTGAGGCTTACGGGGCCGCGGCGGGCGGAGGAGAACCAGCCGCTGCGCCGGCCGCCGACCAGCACGAGGCTGTCGCCGTCGCGCTGCACGGCCGTGCCCGCCGGCGCCTTTGCCTCCAGCATCGCCACCTGGCCCTCGACCAGCCGCAGCTTCGCGCCCTCGGCGAGGTCGTCGAGCGTCAGGCGCAGGGTGAAGGTCACGTTCTCGCCCGCGATCGTGCCATCGAGCTGCACGTCGCGGAACCGCGCGTCGGCGGCGAGGGCCGGCAGGGACGCGAGGGACAGAAGGGATGCGAGGGACAGCAGCACGCGTTTCATGGGGTTTCTCCGTTACTTGCTCAGCGCCCCCGCCGCCTCGACCAGCGACAGCAGTTCCTTCACGCGGCCGTCGAGCGAGAGCTCCAGCGAGACCGGCCGCAACAGGCGCGCGACATCCTCGTACCTCTTGCCGGGCAGGTACGGGCTGCCGCGCAACAGTTCGGCAAAGCCGGCCGCGGAGGCCGCGAGCCGCAGTTGCGGCCGCGCCCGGGCGAGGCTCGCGGCCACGATCTCGGCGGCGATCGGCTGCTCGATCTCCTCGACGGCCATCGTGTCCGTGCGCCGGTAGCGCACGCGGACGGTGCCGAGCGGCAGGTGGCGGGTGGCGAGTGTCGGGTGGCCAGTGACGGGTGTCGGGTGGCGGGTGGGCGGCGCGAGGTCGAGCTCGTAGAGCGCGGTGACCGACTGGCCGGAGCCGACTTCGCCGGCGTCGACCGTGTCGTCGCGGAACTGCTGCGCCGTCAGCGCGCGCTTCTCGTAGCCGAGCTGGCGGTACTGGCGCACGGCCGCGGCGTTCCACTCGACCTGGATCTTGACGTCGCGGGCGATGGTGTTGAGCGTGGCGGCGAGGTCGTCCACGAACACCCGCCGCGCCTCCTCGTCCGTGTCCAGGAAGCGGTACATGCCGTCGCCCTTGTCGGCGAGTTCCAGGAGCATGGCGTCGTTGTAGGTGCCGCTGCCGACGCCGAACACGGTGCAGGTGATCCCCTGCTGGCGGCTGCTCGCCACCTGCCGCAGGATGTCCTGGGCGCTGTCGGCGCCGAGGTTGGCCACGCCGTCCGAGAGGAGGATCACGCGGTTCTCCGCGCCGGGCACGAAAGCGGCCGCGGCCTGCTGGTACGCCTTGCGCATGCCGTCCTCGAGGTTGGTCGAGCCGTTGCACTGCAGGCGGTCGAACGCCGCCAGCACGGCCTTCTTCTCCCTGGCGGAGGTCGGCGGCAGGATCAGGCGCGCGCGGTCGTCGAACGCCACGATCTGGATGCGGTCGGCGGGCGACAGGTTGTCCAGCAGCAGCTTGAGCGCGGTGCGCGCCCGGCCGATGCGGTCGGGCTGCGACATGGAGCCGGAGGTGTCGATCAGGAAGGTGAGCACGGCCGGCCGCTGCTCCTCGCGGCCGAGGCGCCGGCCCTTGACGCCGATGCGTAAGAGCGTCTTGCCGGGGTTGAAGGCCGAGGGCGCGCCCTCGACGTAGACGCGGAAGACGGTGCGGTCGGGCGCCGCGTCGCCGTAGTCGAAGAAATTGACGATCTCCTCGGTGCGCACCTGTTCGGCGTCCGGCAACTGGCCAGCAAAGAGCGCCTGGCGCGTGAGCGTGTAGGAGGCCGTGTCCACGTCAATGCCGAAGGTGGAGAACTTCTCCGCGGCCACGCTCACGAACGGGTTGAATACATACGCCTGCGGACGGGGCTTCCTGGCCGGGACGATCTCGGCGGCAGGCTGCTGCGCCGCGGCTGGCAGCGCATTGACCACCGACGGCGGAACGGTGGCGGCGTCGAGCGCCGTCTGCCGGGCAACCGTCGTCACCCCCTCGCCGCCCTGCATGTCGGTTGCCTGCCGCAGTTCCTCGTGGGCTCCGGCGGGCGTTTCGGTCTGTCCCTTGAGGGCGCGCGCGGCGCCTTCGGCAACCGCCGCGTGGGCGCCATCGGGCCGTTGACGTAGTGGCTTGATCTCGTCGATGCGCTTCTCCAGTTTGTCCATCGGCTGCGCCTGCTCCGCCGTGTAGCCGCGCCGGGTGCCGCTGCGCAGCACGCCCGGCGCCTCGGTCGCGGCGAGCCCGGCGGCGGCAAGCGGCTCCTCGATGGTGACGGCGACCTCGTCACCGGCCGCGACCTGCTTGCTGAGATCGACCAGCGCCATGTCCCTGCCTTCCTCGCCTTCCTTCTCGCGGTTGGCCCGACCGGCGGCGGCTGCCGCACGGCCGCCGGACGTGCGGGAGCCATAGACGCCCTTCATCGTGATCGGCGACTTGACGACACTCACACTGTCAAATTTAGCCGGAGCGGGTGCGAGCGGCCTGTCGGGCGCAGGAGTGGCTGCTGCGGTGCCCGAGAGCCCGGGCGCCCTACCGTCAGTTACGGATCCGTTCACAGCGGCCGGCGCGGGCGTGGCAGGTGGCGGCGGGGGCGCGGCGCCGAAGGGCTGCGGGCCGCTGACGGCCGGCACGGACGGCATCGGCTTGTTCTCGGCATGCCTCGCCTTGCCGGAACGCGCGCCGGCATAGGCGAACCCGCGGACTTCACCGCCGCCGCCGTGGCCGCCGGAAGGTCCGGTCTTCTTTGCGTCCAAAACATCGCCGGCCGCAACTCCGCCAGCCTTGTCTCCGTTGTTCTTGCGCGCGTCGCGATCGCTCCATTCGGCACGCTCCAGGTTGCGTTCCAGGCGGGCGGGTTCGGCGGACGCCGACTCCGGCAATGGCGTGTCGGCCGTCGGTGCCGGCGCCGCGGGCTTGGATTCTGCGCCGGTCGGTGGCGGCTCAACTCGCATGTAACTCAGATCTCGCGATTCTCCCCTGGATTGTCCGAGTGTTGTTATGTGGCGCTCGCTGCTGCCGGAGAAACTCACAACACACACACTGAATGTCAGCCCCAGTACCACCATCAAGCCGGCGGCCCACGCCAGCGCCGGCCGCCGGTGGCTGGCCCAGCGGACGATGCGGAAGCGGGACTGGGGCCGGACGGCGAGGATCTTCGCTCTGCGCCCAGTTTCCAGTTTCCAGTTTCCGATCGCATCCTGCGCCAGGCCGGCGCGCAGGGCGTTGACGATCGGCTCCACGCTGCGCAGCGACGCCTGGCAGACGGGGCACTGCGCCAGATGCTGGCGCATCGCCTCCGCCTCCGGCCCGGCGAGGTCGCCGAGCAGGAACGGCGTCAGCCGCTGCTCCCGGTCGCACCGGTTCATCGCACCACTCCTTCCCGGCGCCGCACCTCGGCGGCCAGACGCTTGACCGCGAAGTGGAGCAGGTTCCCCACGCTGCCGGTGGTCTGGCCGGTGACGGCGCCGATCTCCTCGTAGCTCATGCCCTGCTGCAGCCGCAGCAGCACGACCTGCCGCTGGGCCGGGGCGAGCGCGTCGAGGCACTGCAACACCAGCGCCGCGCGCTCGTCCGGGGGCGGGTCGGTGTGGCAGCCGCCGCCGACGCAATCCGCGTCCGCCGCCTGGCTCTCGTGGTGGCGCTTGCGGCGGGCCTCGGACCGGATCAGGTCCACGGCCTCGTTGTGCGTCACCTTGAACAGCCAGTTCTTCAGGCGGGCATCCGGCTGCATGCCGGGCTGCCACTGCCGGAAGAGCTTGACCAGGACGTTCTGCACCACGTCCTGGGCGGCGGCGGCGTTGCGGAGCAGGCGGCCGGCATACCGGAGCAGCGGCGCCTCGTAGGCGTCGATCACCGCCTCCATGCCTGTCTGCCGCCGTACCGCGGCGGCCTCGGCCTGGTCCCTGGCGATGCTCATAGGCTGCCCGTCAACCGGCACTGTCCCCTTTTCATGGAGTGATACGACCGTGAGCGGTAGTTTATTGGAAACGATTGGCTCCGGATAGAGGGTGCCGCTCACGGGGGCATTGGAACACGGGCGGGCCAGGAGGGTGTCAGCGGACCGTCAGGAGCGTGTAAAAGGGTTGTCAGGGGTCTCTCAACTTGAACTTTGAGCGTTGAACATTGAGCGTTGAACGTTCAGGTCTCTCGAACTCTCAACGTCCAACGCTCAACGCTCAATGTTCAACGCTCAAGTTGAGAACGCTTCTGCTATAATCGACGCATGCCTCCCCGCCACAGACCGGCGCTCTTCGCACGCGGCACGCGCGTGCGGCCGGTATTCTGGCTGCTGCTGGCCGCAACGCTGGCGACGGCGGGCTGCATTTCGTACTACGGCGGCATCCGGCCGCCAGCCGGCGGCCGCTATCGCGCGGTGGCGATGGAGCTGACCGGCTACTGCAACTGCGGCGCCTGCTGCAACTGGCACCGCACCTGGTTCGGGCTCGGCGCGCCGGTGATCAGCACCGGCCCCGGCGCCGGCCGCCCCAAGGATGTCGGCCGGACATCGAGCGGCACCGAGGCCAGGCGCGGCACGATCGCGGCCGACGTCTCGCGCTACCCGTACGGCACGATCGTGGAGATTCCGGGATACGGGTTGGGCCGCGTCGAGGACACTGGCGGCGCGATCAAGGGCGACCACATGGACCTCTGGTTTCCGGACCACGACGCCGCGCTCCGGTGGGGGCGGCAGCGCAAGCTGGTCAAGGTCTGGCTGCCGTGAGTATAGTACCGCCTGCCATGAGCGAGCCCAGCACCTCCGACACCGGCCGGCATTTCATCCGGCAACTGATCGCCGACGACGTCGCCGCCGGCCGGAACGGCGGCGAGGTGGTCACGCGCTTCCCGCCCGAGCCCAACGGCTACCTGCACATCGGCCACGCCAAGGCCATCTGCATCGATTTCGGCATGGCGCAGGAGTTCGGCGGCCGCTGCCACCTGCGCATGGACGACACCAACCCGAGCAAGGAGTCGGACGAGTACGTCGAGGCGATCAAGACCGACGTGGCCTGGCTGGGATTCGACTGGGGCGCGCACTTCTACCTCTCGGCCTCCTACTTCGACCGCATGTACGCGCTGGCCGAGGCGCTGATCGAGCGCGGCCGGGCCTACGTCTGCGAGCTCAGCCAGGAGCAGTGGAAGGAGTACCGCGGCGTGCCGACCTCGCCCGGCCGGCCGAGCCCGTGGCGCGACCGGCCGCCGGCCGAGAGCCTGGCGCTCTTCCGGCGCATGAAGGCCGGCGAGTTCGCCGACGGCACGCTCTGCCTGCGGGCGAAGATCGACATGGCGTCGCCCAACATCCACTTCCGCGACCCGGTGATCTACCGGATCCTCCGCGTGCCGCACTACCACACGGGCGACGCGTGGTGCATCTACCCGATGTACGACTTCGCCCACCCGATCGAGGACGCGATCGAGGGCGTCACGCATTCGCTCTGCACGCTCGAGTTCGAGGTGCACCGGCCGCTGTACGACTGGGTCATCGACCGCCTGGACGAGCTGGGCTGGCTGGTCGTGCGCGACGGCCGCAGGATCCGGCCGATCCAGCGCGAGTTCGCGCGCCTGGCGCTGACCTACACCATCATGAGCAAGCGGCTGCTGCTCCAGCTCGTGCAGGAGAGGCGCGTCGAGGGCTGGGACGACCCGCGCATGCCGACGATCTCCGGGCTGCGGCGCCGCGGCTACACGCCGCAGGCGATCCGCGAGTTCTGCGAGCGCGTCGGCGTCTCCAAGTACGAGAGCCAGACCGACGTGGCGCTGCTCGAGTACTGCCTGCGCGACGACCTGAACCGCCGCGCCGCCCGACGCATGGCCGTGCTGGACCCGGTGCGGGTCGTGGTGGACAACTATCCGGAGGGCCGGGAGGAGTTCTTCGAGGCGCAGAACAACCCCGAGGATCCGGCCGCCGGCACGCGCCGGGTGCCGTTCGGCCGCGAGCTTTTCATCGAGCGCGAAGACTTCCTGGAGAACCCGCCGAAGAAGTTCTTCCGCCTTGCGCCCGGCCAGGAGGTGCGGCTGCGCTACGCGTGCCTCTTCCGCTGCACCGGCGTGGAGAAGGATGCGGCCGGCCGCGTGACGGCGATCCACGGCGAGTACGACCCCGCCTCGCGCGGCGGCAACGCGCCCGACGGCCGCAAGGTCAAGGGCACGATCCACTGGGTGTCGGCGAAGCACGCGCGGCCGGCGGAAGTGCGCCTCTACGACCGGCTCTTCACGGTGCCGGACCCGATGGCCGACGCCGCCCGCCCGTTCACGGACTTCCTGAATCCCGACTCACTGCGCACGGCCACGGCGCTGGTCGAACCCGCGCTGCTCGAAGCCCTGCCCGGCGAGCGCGTGCAGTTCGAGCGCGTGGGCTACTTCTGCGCCGACACCCGCCTCAGCCGGCCGGGTGCGCCGGTGTTCAACCGCACGGTGACGCTGAGGGATTCCTGGGCGAAGATCGCGTCGCAAACTGCGTAGACGGGAGAAGAGAATGAGCGAGACACCTGCCACCGACAGCGCGGACTTCGTGGTGATCCCCTGCGTCAACTGCGGCGCGAAGCTCAAGCTGCGCGCCACGGCCGTCAAGTACATGAAGGAGGCGCAGTGCCCCAAGTGCTACAAGAAGGTGCCGATCGCGCCGGAGCAGCGCGGGGAGAAGCCGGCCGCGCCGGCACCGCCCCCGGCGGCATCCGCCGCGCCGGCATCCGCTGCAGCCCCTGCTGCCGCCGCGCCCGCGGCGGAGGCCGGCGACCCCTCGGCGCTGATGACGCGCCTGCAGGCGCTCGAGGCGCGCGTGCGCGTGCTCGAAGTGACGAACGCGCTCCTGAAGGACGCGCTCGGCAAGGCGCCGTAGTGTCTACGCCGCGCCGAGCTGGAAGCGGACGAAGCGCTTGATCGTCAGGGTGTCGCCGAGCTTCTTCGCCGCGTCGTTCACGACCTGCGCGACCGACACCTTCGGCTCCTTGACGAACGGCTGGTCCACCAGGCAGACCTCGGTGTAGAACTTCTTGATCTTGCCCTCGAGGATCTTCTCGACGATCTGGGGCGGCTTGGGCTTGTCCTTGTTCTGCTCCTCGACCTGCTTGCGGAAGATGTCCTTCTCCGCCGCAATCACGTCGGCCGGAACCTCGGCGCTGTCCAGCCAGCGCGGGGCGGCGGCGGCGATCTGGAGGGCGACGTCGTGCACGGCCTCGGCGAAGGCCGGGCTGGCGGCGGTGGCGTCCCGGCCGCAGGCGACCTCGACGAGCACGCCGACCTTGCCGCCCATGTGGATGTAGGACTCCAGGCGGCCGGCGCCGGCGAGCGCGAAGCGCGCGGTGCGGCGGATCTTCACGTTCTCGCCGGTGGCGGTGACGATCTCGACGATCGCGTCCTTCATCGTCTCGGCGACGTGCTCGTCGCCGGCCAGCACCTTGGCGGCCACGGCGTTGACGAACGCCTTGTAGCGGTCGGTCTTGGCGACGAAGTCGGTCTCGCAGTTGACCTCGACCAGCGCCAGGGCGCGGCCGTCCGCGGACGCGGCGGCTTGCACGATGCCCTGGTTGGCCTCCTTGGCGGCGCGCTTGACCTGGATGGCGAGGCCCTTCTCGCGCAGCAGCTTGACGGCGGCATCCATGTCGCCTTTGGCCTCGATGAGGGCCTTCTTGCAGTCCATCATGCCGGCGTTGGTGCGGGTGCGGAGGTCGTTGATCTGGGCGGTGGTGATGTCGGCCATGGGGGGATCCTGGTTGGGGAGGTTGGGAGGTTCAGGGTTCAGGGTTCAGGGGGCAGCCGGTGTGGCGTCAGACGCCGGCGCCTCGGCGGCGGGGGCGGCCGCGGGCGCCGCGGCGGCGGGCTCGACGGCGGCGGCGCGCGCGGTGACCGCATCCTTGGCGGCCTTGGCGGCGGTGCGGCGCTGGCGCGCGAGCCGGGCCTTGGCGGCCTCGGCGTCCTCGTCCTTGTCGCCGCGCGCTGCGCGGCGCGCGGCGCGCTCGGCGGCCTCGGAAGCGGCGGCGGCGGCGCGCTCGGCCTCGACCTGGCGCGCCTTCTCGGCGGCGACCTTGCCGTACTGCTCGGCGGCCTCCTTGACGACCCGGGCGAAGGCGTCGGCGATCAGCTTGATGCCGCGGATGGCGTCGTCGTTGCCGGGGATCACGCGCTCGATCGGGTCGGGATCGGCGTTGGTGTCCACGATCGCCACGACCGGCACGCCGAGGCGGCGGGCCTCGTCGACGGCGATGGACTCGCGGCAGATGTCGACGACGAACACGGCGGCGGGCAGGCGGTCCATGTCGGCGATGCCGGCGAGGTTGCGCTGCAGGCGCTCGAGCTCGCGGCGCAGGCCGGCGGCCTCCTTCTTGTGGACGGAGAACTGGCCGTTGGTGTTGCGCGCGATGGTCTCGATCTGGCGCATGCGCTTGACGCTGCGGCGGATGGTCTGGTTGTTGGTGAGCGTGCCGCCCAGCCAGCGCTCGGTGACGTAGAACTGGCCGCAGTCGGTGGCGGCCTGCTTGACGACGTCCTGCGCCTGCTTCTTGGTGGCGACGAAGAGGATGCGGCCGCCGGCCAGCACGGCGTCGCGCAGGAACTGCGCGGCGTCCTCGATCAGCGCAATGGTCTGGGTGAGATCGATGATGTGGATCCCGTTGCGCTTGTCGAAGATGTAGCGCTTCATCTTCGGATTCCAGCGCTTGGTCTGGTGGCCGAAGTGCAGGCCCGCGTCGAGCAGGTCCTTGAGCGTGAGCCCGGTCAGGCCCGTGGCCGGGGCGTCGGGCGCGGCAGGTGTGTCCATGTCTCGCTGAACCTTCTGGAAACGGGCGGCCGGGGAACGGGGTCGCCGTTCGAGCCGGGCGCGCCGGTTTCCGGTTAATCCGCTTTGCCCGCTGGCCTTGCCGGACGGCGGGTCGTTCGCTTCCGCGCCGCTCCGTCCCGAGACCGAGGGCGCTCCGGAAAGGCGGACAAGTTACCGGAAACGCGGGGGAAGGACAAGAGCGAAAAACAGAACGTGGGACGCGCGTGAGGGGCAGAACGCGACAGCGCGCGAACGCGGACCTACCGTGCGGGAGCGGCCGGCCGGCGGCAGTGGCGCAGGAGCGCGAGCTGCAGAAGCAGGCCGCCGGGGAGGCTGGAGGAGACGAGCTGTTCGCGCACGCCGATCAGCGCGTGGCGCAGGCGGCGCAGGTCGTTGAGCCGGTAGTTGAGCGCCTGGCCGGCGGCGCGCGAGAGCATGTAGGAGGAGGTCTTGCGGGGGTCGCGCGGCAGGGCGGCGAGGACGGCCTCCGCCTCGGCGGGCAGCGGGTCGTTCCAGCGGCACGACGCGCCGCGGCCGCCGGGCCGCGCCTGGAGCCAGCCGCGGTCAATGGCCACGCGCAGCACGAGCAGGTCGCGCACGCGCGACTCGGCGAGCGTCACGAGCCGGATGGGGCTCTCGTCCTGCGTCTCGAGCTGCCGCAGCGTGGCGGCGATCGCCGTCGGGTCGCGGTCGCCGATGGCGTCGGACAGCGCCGTCGCCTCCGCCTCGGCGCCGGCCGAGACCACGGCGTCCACGTCGGCGACGGCGGCCGGCTTCGCCTGCGGGCCGAGGTAGAGGGCAAGCTTCTCCAGCTCCTGCACCAGCACGCGGGTGCGGGTGCCGGCGCGGTCGAGCAGGCGGGCGCGCGCGTCGCTCTCCATCCTCACGCCGGCCGCTTCGAGCAGCTCCTCCAGGCGACCCTCGGCCTCCTTGCGGCGCTGCCACGGCTTGTCGCCGACCGCATGCTCGGCCACTTCGCCCGCCGCCGTGCAGGCCTTGAGGAAGGCGGAGTTGCCGGGCACGGATTCGGCCGTGACCAGCAGGCGCTGGCCGTCGGGCAGGCCGTCGCGGACGCAGGCGGTCAGGCCGGCGAGCACCTCCTTGACGGCGGCGCCGTCGCCGGGCCGCACGAGCGGGTTGAGGAAGTTGGCGTTGCGGAGCCAGACAAGCTTGCCGCTGCCGAAGAAGCCGGGCGTCCGCACGGCCTCCACGCACTGGCGCAGGGCGGCGACGGCTTCGTCCTGCGTGCCGGCGCGGCCGTCGATCGTCTCCAGGCCGAACGTGCGGTCGGCCGGCGGCACGAGCCGGTCCACCAGCGCGCGCGCCTGCTGCTCGACGAAGTAGTCGTCGCCGCCGTGGATCAGGTGGACGGTTCCCGGCATGGGGTCAAGGTAGGGAGCGAAGGCGCGGGAGGCAAGCGGGAAAACGCCTCCGATTGGGCGGTTCACGGCGCCGCGCGGCGGTACTCGCGCGGCGAGCAGCCCAGCACCCGCCGGAACTGGCGCGCGAAGTAGTTGCTGTCCCCGAAGCCGCACCGGAACGCCGCCTCGGTCACGCGCACGTCGCCCTGCCGCAGCAGTTCGGCCGCCTGGCCGACGCGCACGCGGATGACATGGTCGAGCGGCGACGTGCCCATCACCTGGCGGAAGGCCCGCAGCAGCGAGCTCTCGGAGAGGTGCGCCATCTGCGCGAGCTGGCCGACCCGGATCGGCTCGGCGAAATGCTTCTCGATGTGGCTCAGCACGGCGCCGATGCGCAGCGCCGGCCGCGCGGCCGGCGCCGGCGCCCGCCCGTAGCAGCGCGACAGGTAGAGGATCAGTTCCATCAGGCAGGCGCAGGCGGCGAAGCGGTAGCCCGGCCGGCGGCCGGACAGCTCCGTCTGCAGCCGCGCGATCTGCTGCGCCGCCGCCGCCAGCTCGGACGGCGCCAGGCGCAGCCGCCCCGGCCCCCCGCCGCGCGGCCGCAGCCGCGGCTCGACGCGGAACAGCGCGTGGTACCCCGGCAGGTCGCCCAGCCCGGCCAGCGGCAGCCGCAGCCGCTGCGGATCGAAGAGGATGTTCACCAGCGCCAGGTCGTGCGTGTCGGCGTAGGCGTGGGAACCGTGCGGGCCGATCAGGAACGCGTCCCCCGCCTCGATGGCGCAACTCTCGCGGTCGGTGATGTGCCGGCCGCGGCCGGCCAGGATCACCACCAGTTCGTGGAAGTCGTGGCGGTGCCGGCGCACGGGGCCGTGCCGCGGCTGCCGCAGCACGGCCAGCGGAAAGCCGGGCTCCGGGAAGACGGCGGCCGCGCCGATGCGGCGGAAGGTGCTGGGCATTGGCGGAATCGTGCTACTTTTTGCCGATTCCGTCAAGGCGCCGGCCGCGCGCCCGGCCTATCCTGTCCGGCATGAGCACGAAGACGGATCCCGTCTCCCGGCCCCTGCGCGTCGGCGTCGTCGGCATGGGCGGCATCGGCAACACGCATGCCGCCTGTCACCAGAAGGACCCGCTGGCGAAGCTGGCGGCGGTGTGCGACGTGGTGAAGGAGAAGGCCGACGCCGCGGCCGCGAAGCACGGCGTCCGGGCCTACTACTCCCTGCAGGAGCTCCTGGCGCACGAGGAGCTCGACGTCGTGGACGTGACCACCGGCGGCTACGAGAACGGGAGCTGGCACTTCGAGCCGGTGATGGAGGCGCTGGCCGCCGGCCGGCACGTGCTGTGCGAGAAGCCGCTCTCCAACGACCTCGGCGAGGCGCGCGAGATGGTGCGCGCCGCGGCCGCGCGGCGGCTGTACCTCGGGTGCAACCTGAACCACTACTTCACCCCCACGGCCGAGCGCGCCCGCCAGTACATGGGCGAGGGCCGCGTGGGCGAGATCGTCTACCTGCTCTTCAAGATGGGCTTCCACGGCGGGGAGGAGACCTACGGGTTCAACCCCTCGCCGCGCTTCAACCAGCCGTACGCCCACATGAAGGCCTTCCTCACCCACCCCTTCAGCGTCATGCGCCACTTCTGCGGCGACATCACGCACGTGCAGACCTTCGCCTCGCGGCCCGGGTTCCGCCGCAACAAGGGCGACCTGCTACTGTCGGTCAACAGCGTGCACGTGAAGTTCGCCAGCGACGCCGTCGGCTACCTCCTCAGCCAGCGCGGCGACGCGGTCTGGGGCCTGGGCGGCTGGTGGAGCTGCGAGGTCGCCGGCAGCCGCGGCTCGTTTTGCATCGAAAACTGCATCGAGAAGCTCACCTACTGGCCCGCCCCGAAGCCCGGCCAGAAGTTCGGCCTGGGCGAGGGCCCGGCGCCGGAGGTGTTCGACACCGGCATCAAGGACTTCGGCGAGACATTTCCGCGCCGCATCCATGCGTTTCTCGAAGACGTCACCGCGGGCGTGCCGCACGAGCGCCTGCGCTCGTCCGGCCGCGACGCGCTGGCCACGCTGGAGTACATCTTCGCGGCGATCGAATCGTACGAGACCGGCGGCGCCCTCGTGCGCCCGAAGCCGCTGCCGCCGATCCACGGGGACGCGAGGGTGGAGAAGATCTAGGGTTCAGGGTTCAGGGTTCAGGAGAAAGGCGACGGTGCCCATGATCAAACTCGGCGTCAATTCGGTGCTGTTCTCCGGCCTGGACTTTCCGACCGCCTGCCGGCTGGCGCGGATGTGCGGTTTCGACGGCATCGAGGTGTCGGCCATCGCCGGCATGTGCGAGCATTACGCGCCCGACCGCTGGCCGGAGCAGGCCGACGGCATCCGCCGGGCGGCCGCGGACCACGGCCTCGCGCTGCTCGCCATGGAGCTCGCCTCGCTCGACGAGGCGCGGCTGGAGAAGGCCTGCGCCGCCTGCCAGGCCGCCGGCATCTCGATCGTCAATGTCGGCCCCGGCGGCAAGTCGCGCGAGCCCGGCAGCCTCGAGCAGGCGTGCGCCACGCTCGCCCGCCGCGCCGCGACGGCCGCGAAGTACGGCGTCACGCTCTGCTGCAAGGCCCACGTCGGCTGCGCGGTGTTCGACACGCCCACGACGCTGGCCCTGCTGAAGGCCGTGCCGCACCCGAACCTCGGCGTGGACATGGACCCCAGCCACATCTGGCGCGCCGGCGAGGAGCCGGCTGCCGCGCTGCGGCAGGTGGTGAGCCGCGTGCGCCACGTCCACATCCGCGACTGCAAGGGCCGCGGCCCCTCGCCCGGCGCGCCGCGCGACCAGTCCTGCGGCCGGGGCGACATTGACCTGGCGGGCTACTTCCGCGTGCTGGTCGAGGCGCGCTACGACGGCCCGGTGTGCCTCGAGGTCATCGGCGCCGGCAGCGACGACGTGCCGCAGAAGGTCGCCGTGGCGGCCGAAAGCTGCGGCTACATGAACGCCTGCCTGAAGGCGCTGGGGGCGCGATGATCGGCATCGGCATCCTGGGTTTCGCCCACGGCCACGTGCACGCGCCCCGCCGGCGCGCCGCAGCTCAAGTGGTGGCTGCGCGGCACGGGTTGGACGGTCAGCGACCGGCCCGAGTACGCGTCGCACGGCGAGCGCATCGCCGGCCTCGCCGAGCCGCTCGCCGACTTCCTGCACGGCCGGCGGCCGGCGATCGCCACGGCCGGGGAAGGCCGCGACGTGCTGCGGTTGGTGCTGGCGTGCTACGAGTCGGACGCGACGGGGCGTCGCGTGCGGCTGGAAACGGAATGACGGAACGACGGAAGGACGAGAACCATGGCCACGCGCAAACCCAACCTGATTCTCTTCGGCATGGACAGCCTGCGGGCGGACCACATGAGCCTGTACGGCTATCCGCGCCTGACCACGCCGCACATCGACCGTTTCGTGGCCCACGGCGCGGCCTTCAGCCAGGCGTTCAGCCCGAGCATCCCGACCACGCCCGGGTATTCCTCCATGTTCACCGGCATGGACGTGTTCGGCACGGATGTCGTGGCCCTGCGGCACAAAGGCCCGCTGGGCGGCCATGTCGCCACGCTCGCCGAGATCCTGGCGGCCGAAGGCTATGAGACCGTGTGCGTCGGCTTCAGCGGCAACGCCGCCTCCCGCGGGTTCCAGAAGTACGTGGATTTCGCCGGCTGGGGCTCGTGGGAGGAGGGGCGCAGCCCGAAGGCCGAGAACCTGAACGCGGTGACGATCCCGGAGCTGCGGCGCCTAGCCGCCGGCAACAAGCCCTTCTTCCTCTTCCTGCGCCACATGGACCCGCACTCGCCGTACCTGCCGCCGCGGCCGTTCGAGCGCCTCTTCTACGGCGGCAACGAGCTGGACCCGCAGAACCGCTCGCTCGATCCGGTCTACGCGTTCAAGCCCTTCTGCGACTACTTCGCGAGCTGGTTCCCTCCCGGCTGCACGGACAAGGACTACGTCATCGCGCAGTACGACGGCGCGGTGGCCTACATGGACGCCGCCATCGGCAATCTCTTCGCGACGATGGCCGAACTGGGCCTCGTCGAGAACACGCTGCAGGTGTTCGACGCCGACCACGGCGAAACGCTCTACGACCACGACTGTTTCTTCGACCACCACGGCATCTACGAGTGCACGCTGCGCATCCCGCTGGCGTTCGTAATGCCCGGCCGGGTGCCGGCGGGTTTCCGCAGCGCGGACATCTGCCAGATGAAGGACATCGCGCCGACGATCCTCGACCTGCTCGGCGTGAAGACGAAGATCGCCTTCGACGGCCGCAGCCTGCGGCCGCTCCTCCGCGGCGAGGCGCGGACGGTCGAGCCCGAGTTCTACATCACCGAATGCACCTGGATGCGCAAGCACGGCTGGCGCACGCCGGAGTGGAAGCTGATCCACGCGCTCGAGCCGGACTTCCATTTCAAGCCCGAGGTCGAGCTCTACAACCTCGTCGCCGACCCCGGCGAGCTGCGGAACGTCGCCTCCAAGGAGCCGGAGGTCGTGAAGATGCTCGAGGCGCGCCTCCAGGCGCACATCGCGCGGCGCGAGAAGGAGACCGGCCGCCGCAACCCGATCTTCACCAACCTCGACTGGCACGGCAAGGGCTGCGGCCCGTTCCAGACCTCGCAGCAGGCCTACGACTCGCTCTACATCGGCTCGCCCAAGGCCGCCCAGGCGCTGCAGGCGCGCATGCGCGAACTCCAGGCGCAACGGGGAGCGGCGAAGCTGTGAGAGGTGTTCAGTGTTCAGTGTTCAGTGTTCAGTGGTCAGGGGTCAGGGGTCAGGGGTCGGCGGGTGGACGTCAGCACACTTCGGAAGACGATGAGGCGGTTCGGAAGCAGCGGGGCCGGTTTGGCGGCATGTGTCCTGCTCGCCTTCTGTTCGTCGTGCCGTACACCGTCACCGTATACCCGGCGGCCAGTCGATTTCTCTGCGGCGCGCATGGAGACGGGCCACGCACCTATTGTCATTGACGGGCAGCGATCGTCACCGCAGGAATGGAAGGGAAGCGTTGCCGTGCCGTTGACGCGCGACGGGCAAGCGGAGTTTCTATGGAATGCCGAAGGAGTCTACGTGCTCTTGTCCGGCAATGATCCGATCGCCCACGATCCCGAGGCGGTTTGCCTGGACATCTCCGGCTTCAGTGCCGCTACAAACTGTACGCATGTGAGACTCGACTTGAAGAACCACCCCTTCGACAGGATGGAACTGACCTCGATCGTGGGGTACTCTCTTCGTCCACGTCTATCGCCTCGTGATCGACAGGCCGACGTCGGTGTTGAAGATGGCGCCTCCTTCTGAACGCTGAACACTGAACACTCTTTCCATGACATCGCCTTCCTCCCTGATTACGGTAATCGGCCGCGGCCACTCGGGCACACGCGCGATGTCGCACACGCTCTACGCCAGCGGCGTCTACATGGGCAGTACGATCAACGCCTCGGGCGACCTGCTGCCGCCGCAGGACATGTACGACGCCTGCCGCGTCATCGCGCGGCACATCCCCTGGCGCGGCGGCCTGGAATGGGACTTCGGCCCGGTGCAGACCGCGCCGATCCCGCCGGAGTTCACGGCGCTGATCGAGCGCTACCTCCAGAGCGTGCTCGCCCACCGCAGTTCGCACCGGGGCTGGAAGATCCCCGAAACCACGCTCTGCTTCCCGTGGATCGTGCGTCTGTTCCCCGACGCGCGCTACATCTTCTGGGTGCGCAACCCGCGCGACTGCATCACCGGCGGGCACCTGACCGACGATCTCCGCGACTTCGGCATCGCGTACCCCGAGACCGGCGATCACCACCTGCGCCGCGCGATCTCGTGGAAGTACCAGGACGACCTGGTGCGCGCCACGCCCAAGCCGAAGCACTGGATCAAGGTGCGGCTGGAGGATTTCGTCCACCACCAGGAGCGCGAGCTGAAGCGCCTGGAGGAGTTTCTCGGCATCCCCCTCGCCCGCATCGTCGTCCGCCGGGAACCCGTCGGCCGGCACAAGAACCATCCCGACCATCCGTTCCCGGACTTCCTCCGGCCGGCGATGAGGGAACACGGGTACGACATGTGACGGAATACCTGACAGGCATGCTCGTCGCCGTGTTCGCGGCCGGTTACCTGCTGATCGCCTGCGAACACTGGACGCGCGTCAACAAGGCCGCCGTCGCCCTGCTCACCGGCGTGGCCGCCTGGACGCTGCTGACGGTCGGCGGCGAGGGCGGGCCGCAGGTCGTCGCGCAACTGGCGGACCACCTGAGCGACACGGCCGGGATCCTCTTTTTCCTGCTCGGGGCCATGACCATCGTCGAGCTGATCGATGCCCACGCCGGCTTCCAGGTGCTGCTGGGGCCGATCCGGCAGTCGGGCAAGCGCCGCCTGCTGGTCGTCGTGGCCCTGGCGACCTTCTTACTGTCGGCCGTGCTGGACAATCTCACGACCACGATCGTGGCGATTTCGATCCTGCGCAAGCTGGTCGCCGACCGCCGCGACCGGATGCTCTACGCCGGCATGGTGGTGATCGCCGCCAACGCCGGCGGCGCGTGGACCGTGATCGGCGACGTCACCACCACGATGCTCTGGATCGGCGGGCAGGTTACGACCATGGGCATCATGCGGGCGCTGCTGCTGCCCAGCCTGGTGTGCCTGGCGGTCTCCGTGCTGCTGATCGCGCCGCAGTTCCGCGGCGCGCTGCCGCCGCCGCCGGCGCCCGAGGCGGGCGCCGCCGCGCGCGGGCCGTCCCGCGCCGAGCAGCTCGTCGTGCTGATCGCGGGCCTCGCCGGCCTGCTGCTGGTGCCGGTCTTCAAGGCGCTGACCCACCTGCCGCCGTACATGGGCATGCTGCTCAGCCTCGGCCTGCTCTGGACGCTGACCGAGTTCCTGCACCGCGGGAAGGAGCAGGATACGCGGCACGGCTATTCCGTGGCCGCCGCCCTGCGCCGCATCGACACCACGGTGATTCTCTTCTTCCTCGGCATCCTGCTCTGCATCGCCGCGCTGCAGACCGGCGGCGTGCTCGAGAGCGCCGGGCGCTGGCTCGCGGCGCACCTGCGCGACGAGCGCCTGATCGTGGTGGCCACCGGCCTGGTTTCGGCGGTGGTGGACAACGTGCCGCTGGTGGCGGCGCTGCAGCGCATGTACACGCTGGCCCAGTACCCGGCCGACCACCTGTTCTGGGAACTGCTGGCCTACTGCGCCGGGACCGGCGGCTCCATCCTGATCATCGGGTCGGCCGCCGGCGTGGCGGCCATGGGCATGGAGAACCTCGACTTCTGGTGGTATCTGCGCCGCATCGGCTGGATCGCGCTGGTCGGCTATCTTGCGGGCGTCGCCTGCTACGTGCTGCTCTACGCATGAATGCAACGAAGAAACTCCGCGCGGCGGTGATCGGCCTGGGGCCGATCGGCAGCCTGCACGCGGACATCTACCGCGAGGGGCCGCTCTCGGAACTCGTCGGCGTCTGCGACCTCCTGCCGGACCGCGCGGAGGCCGCCGGCCGGCGGCTCGGCGTGCCGCACTTCCCGGAGGCGGGGAAGATGCTGGCGGCGCTGCGGCCGGACGTCGTCAGCGTGGCCACCGGCGGCGTCGAGTACGGCAGCGACCACTACGAGCCGACGCTCCAGGCGCTCGAAGCCGGCGCGCACGTGCTGTGCGAGAAGCCGATCTGCAACGAGATCCCGAAGGCCATCGAGATGGTCGCGCGCGCACGGGCGCTGGGCCGCTGCTTCGGCGTCAACCTCAACCACCGCTTCACGCCCGCCGCGCGCCTGGCGCGGAAGTGGCTGGACGAGGGCCGCATCGGCCCCCTGCTCTTCTGCAACATGGCGATGTGGATCAAGAACCCGAACGAGAGCTCGCCCTGGTTCCAGATCAAGGCGCTCCATCCGCACACCGTGGACGTGATGCGCCACTTCTGCGGCGACGTGGCGGCCGTGCAGTGCTTCGCCACGAAGGCGCCGGGGCGGCAGATCTGGTCCACGGCCCATTTCAGCCTGCAGTTCCGCAACGGCGCGGTCGGCGGCCTGACCGGCAGCTACGACATCCAGCGCGGCCATCCGATGGAGCGCTGCGAGGTGGCGGGCACCAACGGGCGCTTCGTGATTGACGACATGTGGCGCGAGGCCACGCTCTGCGGCGCCGGCGACCCGGTGAAGCTGGTCTACACCAACCCGGTCTTCGGCGGCCTGCGCGGCTTCGACGACACCTTCCGCAACCGCATCAACGCCTTCGTCGAGCAGGTGGCGGCCGGCTGCCGGCCGGAGGCGATCGACGGCTCCGGCGCCGATGGCCTCGCCGCGCAGAAGGTCCTGGATGCGGCCATACGCTCGGTGAAGGAGCGTCGAATTGTGATGATCGACGAGGAATAGGCAATCGGGTTGGGGAGGTTGAGGAGGTTGGAGAGGTTCACGGTTGAGAGGTTGGAGAGGTTGATACCAACCCTGAACCTCCCCAACCCTGAACCTCCCCAACCGAGGAGTCTCGCCATGATCCGCAAAGCCTTCCTGATGTCCGTCAACCCCGACCAGCACGCCGAATACGAGCGCCGGCACCGGCCGATCTGGCAGGAGCTGGAAGAAACGCTCAAGGCGCACGGCTGCCTGAGCTACTCCATCTTCCTGGATGCCGACACGCACCAGCTCTTCGGCTACGCCGAGCTGGAGGACGAGGCGCGCTGGCAGGCGGTGGCGAAGACCGCGGTCTGTCAGCGCTGGTGGAAGCACATGCGCGAAATCATGCCCTCGAATCCCGACAACAGCCCGGTGTCGCGGGAGCTGAAGGAAGTGTTCCACATCGCGAAGTAGGCGACCCCGAACATCCCGCGGCGAACGCCCTCGATCCACCTGGCGACCTGGCCGGGCACGGGGTCAGGTACTTTCCCGTTGCCGCTCGGGGTGGGCCGCAGTAGCATGGCGGGCATCGTTCATCAAGCCCGTCCCGGGCAGGAGGAAGTCATGTTCCGCCAAGCCGCGCACGTTGCCGTCTTTGCCGCCCTCGCGCTGCTCGCCGCCGGCGCCCGCGCCCAGTCGCGCGGACCGGGCGGAGAGGCGTGGATGAAGCACCTGGACAAGCTGGGCTTCGCCCGCGATTACACGGTCACCATGGAGACCGAGGCCGAGGGAAGCGTCTTCTCCTCGCGGATGGCGCGGCTGGCGCCGAAGACGCGCATGGAGATGGAGATGCCCCAGATGGGCAGGATGGTGACGATCCTGGATCCCGAGGCTGCCAACGACCGTGGCGGCAAGGGCGTGACCTGGATGCTCTTCCCCGCCTCCAAGACGTACATGAAGATGGCGGCCCCGGCGGCGGACGCCGAGGGAGCCTCCAAGGCGGAAGTCAAAGTCGAGGAACTCGGCAAGGAGACGATGGACGGCATGGTCTGCGAGAAACGCCGCCTGACGGTCGCCGACCCCGACACGCGCCGCACGCAGGTGACGCTCTTCTGGACGGCCGCGGCCGTGAAGAACATGCCCGTGCGCATCGAGACGACGGAGGGCGGCCGGGCGGTCGTGCGCTTCAAGGACTACGACTTCGCCAAGCCGGCCGCCGACCTGTTCGCCGTGCCGGCCGACTACACGCCCGGCGGCTTTCCAGGCATCATGGGCGAATTCACCCCGCCCACGACGCCCGCCATGCCGGCGACGCCCGCCATGCCAACGATGCCCGCCCCGCCCGCCATGCCCGCCGTGCCCGCGCCGCCCGCCGCGCCGACGCTGCCGCAGGCCGTGACGGCCGCGACCAACGCCGCGGTCCAGCCCGACCCGGGGCAGGCGGCCAAAGAGGCGGCAAAGGAGGCGGCCCGCGGCGCCGTCAACGAAGGCATCAACCGCGGGCTGAACCGGCTGTTTGGTCGTTGAGCCGGCCGGAAGACCGCGAAGCATCGTGACCACCGTAATCCTCAAGCCCGGCCGCGAGTTCACCGCGCAGCGGCGCCATCCGTGGATTTTCTCCGGCGCGGTGGAGCGCCTGGAAGGACCGCCGCCGGCGCCGGGCGAGACGGTGGCCGTGCAGGCGGCGGACGGCGAGGCACTCGGCCTGGGCGCGTGGTCGCCCGCCTCGCAGATCCGCATCCGCCTCTGGACTTTTGGCGCCGGAGGCGCGGTGGACGCGGACTTTCTCGCGCAGCGGGTCGCGTCCGCCGTGGCGGCGCGCCAGGCGCTGCCGCCGGCGCGGCGCGACACGGACGCGCTGCGCCTGGTGAACGCCGAATCCGACGGCCTGCCCGGGTTGATCGTGGACCGCTACGGCGACTTCCTGGTCTGCCAGTTCGCGTCGGCCGGCGCCGAGCGATGGAAGCGCGAGATCGTGGCGGCGCTGCAGGCGGCCTCGCCGGGCGCGGGCGTGTTCGAGCGTTCGGACCTGGACGTGCGCGAGCGCGAAGGGCTGCCGCCGGCGGCGGGCGTGCTGGCCGGCGCCGAGCCGCCGGCGACGATCGAGATCCGCGAGAACGGCTGCCGCTACGGCGTGGACGTGCGGCTCGGGCACAAGACCGGCTTCTATCTGGACCAGCGCGACAATCGCGCCATCGTCGCGGCGCACGCCGCGGGCCTGACCGTGCTCAACGCCTTCGCCTACACGGGCGGCTTCGGCGTGGCGGCGCAGAAGGCGGGCGCGGCGGCGGTCGTGCATGTCGATCTCTCCGCGCCGTCACTGGCGCTGGCCCGCGCGAACACGGCGCGCAACGGACTGGACGCGGCGGCGGCGGAGTTCCTCGAGGGCAACGTCTTCGAGGTGCTGCGCACCTTCCGCGACAGCCGGCGGTCATTCGACCTGGTGGTGCTCGACCCGCCGAAGTTCGTGGAGTCCAAGGGCCATCTCATGGCCGCCTGCCGCGGCTACAAGGACATCAACCTGCTGGCGCTCAAGCTGCTCCGGCCGGGGGGCCTGCTGGCGACCTTCTCGTGTTCCGGACTGCTGGCGCCGGAACTGTTCCTGAAGATCGTGACCGACGCGGCCGTGGACGCGCGGCGCCACGTGCGCGTGCTGCAGCGCCTGGGCGCCGCCCCGGACCACGCCGAGAGCCTCAGCTTCCCCGAGGGACTGTACCTGAAGGGGCTGCTGTGCCGCGCGGAGTGACGGCGGAACCCCGGAGAGGGAGCGGACCGGACCATGCGACTCGACGGACACATCCACGCGGGCGCCACGGCGCCGGAACCGGCGCGGCTGCTGGCGGAGATGCGCGCGGCGGGCCTGGAAGGCGGGACGATCATCTCCGCGCCTCCGGCCTGGTGGCAGGAGGGGCGGCTGGCCGCGTCGCCGGCGGCGGACCGGCTGGCGGCCCTGCGCGCCTGGACGGCGGGACAGCCGGCGCTGCATCCGGTGTTCTGGGTTGATCCGACGGCGGCGGACGCGTCCGCGCAGGTGGCGCAGGCGGCGGCGGACGGCGTGGCGGCCTTCAAGGTGATCTGCTCGACGCACGCGCCGGACGATCCGCGGGCGATGCCGGTATACCGCGCCATCGCCGCGCTCGACCGGCCGATCCTGTTCCATTCGGGCATCCTGTGGGACGGCCAGCCGTCCTCGCCGTTCAACCGGCCGGCGGCGTTCGAGTGCCTGCTGGACGTGCCGCGGCTGCGCTTCGCGCTGGCGCACATCTCCTGGCCGTGGGTGGACGAGTGCATCGCGGTGTACGGCAAGTTCCTCAACGCCACCGACAAGCGGCCCGACGCGCCGGAGATGTTCGTGGATACGACGCCCGGCACGCCGCCGATCTACCGCGAGGAGGCGCTGACGAAACTCTACACGGTCGGCTACGACGTGGCCGGCAACGTGTTTTTCGGCACGGACTGCAGCACGGCGTCGTACGGCGCCCGGTGGTCGCGCGAATGGCAGGAGCGCGATGAGGCGATCCTGCGGAAGATCGGCGTGGACGAAGCGGGCCGCGCGGCCTACTTCGGCGGGAACCTGCTGCGCTGGCTGCGCGGGCCGCGCCGGGCAGCGTGTCCGCCGAAGGCCGGAGAGTGAGCGCGGCGTGCGGGATGCGGAGCATCGCGCCGCGGGGTGGCGCGATGCCTGCCGAGAACGGCGGTCAGGAATCCCGGTAGATCACGCCGCGCGGGCCGCGCTGGATGGTGCCGATGACCGCCGGCTCGGCGCGGCGGGCGTTGAGCACCTTGAGCGCGCGGGCGGCGTTGCGGGCACGGACGATGAGAACGTAGCCGATGCCCATGTTGAAGACGCGGTACATTTCGTCGCGGTCCACGCGGCCCTCGTGCTGCAGGAAGCTGAAGAGGATCGGCGGCCGCCAGGCGCGGCGGTCAATGACGGCCTGGCACTTCTCGGGAAGCACGCGCGGGATGTTGTCCGGGAACCCGCCCCCAGTGATGTGCGCCATGCCCTGGATCGGGACGGCCTGGAGCACGGCCTTCACGGGCTGGAGGAAGCTGCGATGCACGGCCAGCAACGCCTCCGCCACGGTGTAGCGGGTGCCGGGCAGCGTGTCGTTGACGGTCAGGCCGCACTGGTCGAAGATCACCTTGCGGGCGAGCGAATAGCCGTTGGTCTGCAGGCCGCCGGAGGGCAGGCCGATGATGACGTCGCCGGCGCGGATGCCGCGGCCGGTGATGAGCTTCGAGCGCGGGACGCAACCGACGATGGTGCCGACGAGATCGTATTCGCCCGCGGGGTAGAGGCCGGGCATCTCGGCGGTTTCGCCGCCCAGGAGCGCGCAGCCGTTCTCGCGGCAGGCCCGGCAGAGACCGGAGAGCACGGCGCGGAAGACCGCCGGATCGAAGCGGGCCGAGCCGATGTAGTCGAGAAAGAAGAGCGGCCGGGCGCCCTGCACGAGAATGTCGTTCACGCAGTGGTTGACCAGATCCTGGCCGACCGTGTCGTGGCGGCGCGCCATGGCCGCAACCTTGAGCTTCGTGCCGACGCCGTCCGTGCTGGCGACCAGCACCATATCGCGCCCGGGCGAGGCGAACAGGCCGCCGAAATTGCCGATGCCGCCCAGGACCTCCCTGGTGGCGGTGGCGTCAACCATCTCCTTGATGCCGTGCAGTCCGGCCATCTTGGCGTCAATGTCCACCCCCGCGACGGCATAGGCCGAGCGTTTGGGCAGCAGATTCGGTTTGTCGCTCATGGCAGACCCCGGCTGGCATACCCCCACAGTCCGCGCAGAAGATACAGAAACGATCCGAGCAGTTCCAGAAGAAAGCGCGGAAAACGACTTCGCAGAACTGCGAGTCGCTAACTTATTGATTATCAGTTGGATAGCAATCTGTGCGTGCCGGACGGGGCGATCGCGCAGGCGCACGACCATCGCCCACACGGCGAGGACATTGGGATTTCCTCACGACTTCTGACGCCTTACGGAGACGGCAGGCGGCCGGACGCCGCGTCTGCCTGGCCGCCTGTCGGAAAGCATCCGGAACGTGCGACAAATTGCGACGGAAATCGCGGGGGCGCAAACTGCGTCGTCTGCACGCAACTGTTTGCCCCGCAATATGTTGCATCAATATTTTCGTGCGACGGCGATGCGACAACGGCGAATCTGTCGCAGGCGTGGCATGACACTACTTCTCCGTCCCCAGTTGGACCCCCGAGATTCCAACGTTCTCGCGGTGTTTGGGAGGGTCGCGCGCCTGCGCGACCGCCCCTTTCCTATTTCTTCGCGGCTTCTGCGTAGCCACGGGATGCTCAAAAGTGCCGGATGGGGCGGAAGCGGACGCGGGTGGGACGGTCGGCCGCGTCGCCCAGCAGCTTGCGCCGGTGCTCGTGGTAGTCCTGGTAGTTGCCCTCGAACCACCGCACGACGCCCTCGCCCTCGAAGGCCAGGATGTGGGTCGCCACGCGGTCCAGGAACCAGCGGTCGTGGCTCACGACCATCACGCAACCGCCAAACGCGCCGATCGCTTCCTCCAGCGACCGCAGCGTGGCCACGTCCAGGTCGTTGCTCGGCTCGTCCAGCAGGAGCAGGTTGCCGCCGCTGCGCAGCAGCTTGGCCAGGTGCACGCGGTTGCGCTCGCCGCCCGACAGGTCGCCCACGCGTTTCTGCTGCTCCGCGCCCTTGAAGTTGAACCGGCCGCAGTAGGCGCGGCCGTTCATCGGCCGGCCCGCCAGGTCCACGAACTCGGACCCGCCCGTGACCTCCTCGTACACCGTCCGCTCCGGCCGCAGCGCGTCGCGGAACTGGTCCACGTGCGACACCGTCACCGTCGGCCCGACCGTCAGCCGGCCGGCCAGCGGCTGCAGCGCGCCGGTGATCAGCTTGAAGAGCGTCGTCTTGCCCGCGCCGTTGCCGCCGATCACGCCCACGATCCCGCCGCGCGGCAGGTCGAAGTCCAGGTTCTCGAACAGCAGCCGGTCGCCAAAACCCATCGCCAGCTTCTCGGCGCGCACCACCAGGTCGCCCAGCCGCGGCCCGGGCGGGATCTGGATGCGCAGTTCCTCCTCGCGCGTGTCCACGGCCTGGCCCAGCAGCTCCTCGTAGCGGGTCAGGCGCGCCTTGCTCTTCGCGCGCCGGCCTGACGGGTTGGTCCGCACCCACTGCAGCTCCTGCTCCAGCAGCCGCCGCCGCGACTCGGCCTGCCGCGACTCGCGCGCCATGATCTGCTGCTTCTGCTCCAGCCAGCTCTCGTAGTTGCCCTTGAACGGCAGCGCGCGTCCGTTGTCCAGCTCCAGGATCCACTCGGTGACGTTGTTGAGAAAGTACCGGTCGTGCGTCACCACCACCAGCGTGCCGCCGAACTTCTTCAGGTAGGTTTCGATCCACGCCACCGACTCCGCGTCCAGATGGTTCGTCGGCTCGTCCAGCAGCAACACGTCGGGATTGGAGATCAGCAGCCGGCACAGGGCCACGCGGCGCTTCTCGCCGCCCGACAGCTCCGCCACCGGCGCGTCCGGCGGGGGCAGCCGCAGCGCCTCCATCGCCAGCTCGACCAGGTGGTCGAGGTTCCACAGGTCGCGGCTGTCGATCGTCTCCTGCAGCCGGCCCATCTCGTCGTTCAGCTTCGCCTGCTCCGCCGCCGGCAGATCCCCGCCCAGCTTCTCGCACACTTCGTCGTACCGCGCCAGGACGGCGCGCGAGGCCGCCACGCCCTCCTCCACCGCCTGCATCACCGTCTTGCCCGGGTCCAGCCGCGGTTCCTGCGGCAGGTGTCCGATGCGCACGTTCTTCGCGATCTGGCACTGGCCCAGGAAGTCGGCGTCCTCGCCGGCCAGGATGCGCAGCAGCGTGGACTTGCCCGCGCCGTTCGCGCCGATCACGCCGATGTGCGCCCCGTAGAAGAAGGCCAGGTGGACGTCTTCCAGCACGGTTTTCTTCTCGTGCTGCTTGGTCACGCCCACCAGGTTGAAGACGTATTCGCCGGCCATGGGTTCAATAGCTCCGCCTGACCGGCACGCCGTCGGCGGCCAGTTCCCGCTTGATCCGGCCGATCGTGTACTCGCCCGTGTGCAACATGCCGGCCACGATCGCGGCGTCGGCGTGCCCGTCCGTGAAGGCCTCGGCCAGGTGCCGGCTGCAACCGGCGCCGCCCGAGGCGACCACCGGAATGCGCACGGCGTCGGCGAGGAGGCGGGTGATTGTCAGCTCGAACCCCTGCCGGGTGCCATCGGCGTCCACGGAGTTGACCAC
>Ga0233425_10002908_pt1 | contig 32441 bp, 26 predicted proteins | sample Watercolumn_Towu_2_FD_181712 | JGI IMG/M metagenome (GOLD analysis project Ga0233425, IMG submission 181712) | Freshwater microbial communities from Lake Towuti, South Sulawesi, Indonesia - Watercolumn_Towuti2014_140_MG | ecosystem: Environmental > Aquatic > Freshwater > Lake | place... | reverse complement strand
GGTGATCGGCCTGGACGTGTGCGGAGTGGACGTCCTGTGCAACCGGATCGACAGGCCGCTGGAGGAGCAGGGCGGGGTGGTCATCGAGGTGAACGCGGCGCCGGGCCTCCGCATGCACCTGGACCCCTCGTACGGTCGCCCACGCCCCGTGGGCAAGGCGATCATCGCGTACATGTTCAAGAACGGCGACATGGGCCGGATTCCACTGGTCGCGGTGTCCGGGACCAACGGCAAAACCACCACCGTGCGACTCATCTCCCACATCCTCCAGGTCACAGGCACGAGCGTCGGAATGGCATGCACGGACGGCATCTACGTAGGCGGCAAACGCACCGAGTCCGGTGACTGCAGCGGCCCCAAGAGCGCCCGTTCCCTCCTGCTCAACCCCGCGGTGGAAGCTGCGGTCATGGAAACCGCGCGGGGGGGCATCCTGCGCGAAGGCCTGGGCTGGGACCGCTGCGACGTGGCCGTGGTCACCAACATCGGCACGGGCGATCACCTCGGGCTCGAGTACGTCACCACCACCGAGGAGCTTGCGGTCGTCAAGCGGGTCATCGTGGAGAACGTCTCGCCCACGGGCTTCGCGGTTCTCAATGCTGCCGACCAGCACACCGTGGCCATGGCACGCTCCTGCCCCGGCGCGGTGATCTTCTTCGCGGTCGACCAGAGCACGCCGACCCTCGTGGCTCACAGGGCAGCGGGCATGCGGGTCGTGTTCGTGGACGGGGCGGACATCGTGGCCCGTGAGGGAGCCTTCGAGAAGCGCATCCCGCTCGCGGCCGTCCCGCTTACCCGCAGGGGCACGATCCGCTTCCAGGTCGAGAACACGCTGGCCGCGGTCGCGGCAGCATGGGCTCTCAAGGTGGACTGGGACGTCGTGCGGTCCGGACTGGCAACGTTCACCAGCGACATCCGGACTGCGCCGGGCCGGTTCAACGTCATGGACATCCGCGGAGCCACGGTCATCGCGGACTACGGCCACAATGCGGACGCCATCGCTGCGCTGGCCGCATCCGCGGAAGCCTTCCCCGCGAAGCGCCGCATCGTCGTCATCAGCGCTCCGGGCGACCGCCGCGACTCGGACATCCGCAAGCAGGGGGAGATCCTGGGCGACGCGTTCGACGAGGTGGTCCTGTACCAGGACAAGTGCCAGCGCGGACGCAGGGACGGCGAGGTGCTGGCCCTGCTTCGGCAGGGGCTCGCCAACGCCCGCCGGGCCACGCAGATTTCAGAGATCCGCGGAGAGTTCCTCGCCATCGAGACCGCGATTTCCCATCTCCAGCCCGGAGATCTGTGCCTGCTGCTGGTAGACCAGGTCACCGAGTCACTGCAGTTCATCGAGCGCCTGGCCGCGTCCTCCACCGCGATTCACTGATTCACTGGAGCTGGCCGACGTTCATTCCGCCGGGATAGCCGTACGAAACGTACGTGTCCCAGCCGTACACCTGGATGCCCACCGGCATGCTGGCGCTCAGGATGTGCGACCCGGCCCCCAGAGGCAGCCGGGCGACCTGGAACTGGCCTGAAGGAAGGGGCTGGAAAGAGAGCTGTGCGGCCGCACCGTCGAGGGTCACGTCCACGCCCGTGGGCGCGGTCACCGTCACGTAGTTGCTCTGGTACTTGGTCGGAACGAGGAACACGTACTCCGTCCGGTACTGCTCCACCGGCACGCCGACCATGAAGGCGGGGTCGCCGACGTTGGCGTCGTTCGGGCTGCACTCCTCGTCGGAGTCGCAGCTCTGGCCGAAAAGCGCGCCGTCGCAGGTCTTGACGAAGAAGAGCCCCTCTTCGCAGAACGAGTGCTGATTCCCGGGAGCATCCTCGCCTTCGAGGTACTGGCCCACGAGGACCGGCTTGTCAGAGGTGACCTCGATGTCCTGCATCGCCTCGAACGAGAAGACCTGGCCGGCCCCGAGAACGGGGACCGATGCGACCGCAGGCGACAGGGTGACGTGCGTGTCCGCCTCGGACGCCAGGATCCGCACGAAGTCCGGGGCCTTCCCCCGCTGCCACGTCTTCCCCACCACGTAGTGCTTGCCCCAGGCCTGCACGGGCTGCAGCTGCTCCTCCATGTGATCGCAGGCATGCGTGATGGGGCAGTCGGCATGGGAGCCGCAGCCTCCGCCGTAGTCGGGGTCATACAGGCATTTCCCGCCGCTGCACGTGCTGGGAGGGCTGTTGGCACACACGTGGCCGCCGAAGACCGCCACGGGCTTGTCCGACTCCACCACGCTTCCGGTCAGGTCGAGGAAGGGGCCCTCGGATTCGATGTTCAACACCTCGTACTGCGCCAGCGTGGTCGTCCACTCGCCTCCCGCGCCGATCCCCGGTACGTCCGGTCCGGGCGCGGTGTTGCACGCGGGACGAAGGGTCACCGTAGTCCCCCCCGCGGCGGTGCCCAGCACCGCGAAGTTCGATGCCAGCGGGTTCTCGGGAGACCCGTCCCAGTTCCTGTGCGGCCACGCCATCACGAGGTACTTCATCCCGAGGCTGTACGTGGGCAGGAGCAGCGACGCGTCGTTGGAGTAGACGCCCACGTTCTCCAGCGGGTTGAACTGGTAGGCCACGATGGGCACGTTGGAGGTCACCCGCCATGCCAGCTTCTGCTTCAACACACGCACAACGTTGAACGGCGGGAGTTGAATGATCGTCGCGGTGTTCGGCGCTGCCTCCACCTTCTTCACGACCCCGTCCACGTTGGACACTTCCACGGTTGCAGTCAGCTTGTCGTTGGTGTTCGATACGACGATCGCATACTGGGCGTCCATGCCTCCGAATTCCTGGGACTGGTCCATGTCCACGGCCCAGTACTCGCAACCGACGTTGGTCGGTCCCGTCGACGTGGCGGATTCGCTGGCCCCGCACGGGGAGACGCACTGACCCTTCGCACACACCGTCCCGCTGTTGGCGAAGTCGCACGTGCTCACCTGCGAGAAGCCGCTCCCGTCCGCAGAACACTCGAGGACCGCCTCGCCATCACACGTCCGAGCCCCTGGAAGGCACTCCACGCATCCGCCGTTGAAGCAGGGCTTGTCCCCGCAGTCCTGGACGGCCCACGACATCCCGTCCGCAGCGCATTCCTGTGCCTGCGTGCCCTGGCAGACCTTGAGACCCGGTGTGCACAGGTGGTCCACCTCGTGCGCAATCTCCGGGAGCACTTCGACCGCCAATGCGTCCGGACCGGCGGAGTCCGGAACGGCGACATCCGGCGTGGGCCCGGAATCCTTCCCGGCCAGGTCCGGATTGGCCGCTCGGTCCTCGGGCTCGGTGTCCGAGCCGCTTCCGGTGTCGTTGCCGGCCCCCCCGGCATCTCCGGGGCCGAACCGGACGCCGGAGTCCGACGCTTCCGCAACGTCGCTTCCCGGCAAACCGACGACCTTGAGCGTGTCCTTGCACCCGTGCAGCGACAGTAGGGAAAGCCCCCCAGCGGCCAACAGCCACACGAGTCCCCGACTGCCGCGTTCTTGCATCATCCGCACTAGGGATCGGTCCTCCGCCAGTTTCCGGCCTCCGCTCCACATGCGACCAAATCTACCGACCGGTAGGGCCCATGTCAAGCGCCTGAGGCGCGGCAAACCGGGGGGCCCTGCCCCCATGCTCCCGCTCGTCGCGTCCCCCGTGCCGCCTCGAAGTTCAGCACGGACTTGGCGGCCAGTCAGTGAGGAGCAGATAGGGCCTGCCCTCACCGTGGAGGCGAGCGGCTCAGCGCAACGGGGTGACGCGGTCACCACGGATCTCGAGCACCTCTATCGGTCCTTTGAAGTGCTCGGGGTTCATCCCGGTGTCGATGCGCCACACGCGGCCGTCGCACGCGCTGTTGATGTGCGGCTGGATCGTGTGGCCCACGACCATGCGCCTGGCCTGGAGCGCGTCCAGCATGCGCTCCAGCTTCTTGCAGTCTTCCTTGCCCGGATCCTTCGAGTAGTCCCGGATCCAGAGCGGTCCGTCACCTCCCATGAGCTTGCCGGGCCGCTTGCGGCTCTTGCCCGACATCCAGTCACCGATCCTGGCGTTGATGACGCTCAGACCGAGGCGGACGTGCCCGCGGCGAAGCCCTCCGTGCACGAAGACCGTGTCCCCCACCACCAGGACCGCGGGGTTCCGGGAGAGCCACTGCGCCCACTTGGACCCTGGCTGGAAGGCGGCCGCACGTGCGCGGCGCTCCTCCTTGATCTTCCTGAGCCCGGGAGCTTCCAGGTCTGTGGCAGTGACCTCGGACCGGAACGACTCGAACCCCTTCGCGCTGACCTCGATGAACTTGCCGTCCACGTTGGCGGCCTCGTGATTTCCAGTCAGGATGTGGAGCGCTCCGCCCTTCTTCTCCGCGTCCGAGCGCACCCTGTCGAGGGCCTTCAGGACGTCGAGGTCGTCGTCCCCGCGATCGATGAGGTCGCCCGTGAAGACAACGACCAGCGGGCCGCCCACCCACTGCCAGCGCTCGTCCACCGCACCCGCCTTCCTGAGCGCCGCATGCAGCGCCCGGAGGCTGCCGTGGATGTCTCCGATCGCGACCAGCCGCTCCGGAGCAGGGAGCCTCTCGAACGGTCCGGCCTCGTCACGATGCGCGGGTGCGGCAGGAGCCGCTGCCGCAGGCTTCGCGTCCGGCTGCCTGTCCTTTCCACCCGCTCCGCATGCCAGGGCCGCGACCAGGACGAGGAGAGCCAGCGTGCCCGCACCACGGGGAAGCGCCATTCTGCGAAGGACCGTCCTCATGCGCGCATCCACCTCACGCTCCTGCGGACAGGCTGGCCACGATCACGTCGAGGATCCGTTCCGCGGCGCGGCCGTCCCACAGGTGGGGCACCCGCCCGGTCTTGCGGTTGCGGCCGGCCATGAACTCGTCGAAGGCAGTCATCAGCGCAGGGCCGGATGCTCCCAACACGGTGTTGGTGCCCTCCTCCACGGTGATGGGGCGCTCGGTGTTCTCTCTCAACGTGAAGCAGGGGACGCCCAGGGCCGTGGTCTCCTCCTGGATGCCGCCGCTGTCGGTGACGACCAGCGCGGCGTCCCGCCACAGGGCAAGAAACTCGAGGTACGAAAGCGGCGGTCCCACGTGCACGCCGCCGGCAACGAGTCTCGCTCCCAGCCCGTGCCTCTCGGTGGAGGCAGCCTCGAGTCTCGCTCCCAGCCCGTACCTCTCGATGGCGGCGCGGGTACGCGGGTGCGCGGGGAAGAAGACCGGCAGGGTCCTTCCGACGTGGACCAGGCCGTCGAGCAGCTCCGCCAGCTTGACCGGGTCATCCACGTTGGACGGCCTGTGCAGAGTGGCGACCGCGTATGGCGCGGCCGTGCCCGGGTCCGCACGCGGGGGCAGCTTCCTGAGCGAGTAGTGCAGGGAGTCGATCATCACGTTGCCCACGAGATGCGCCCCCGCTCCGGCCCGCCCTTCCTGCCGGAGGTTCTCCATGCCGCTCGGCTCGGTGACGAACAGCAGGTCCGAGACCGCGTCCGCCACGATGCGGTTCACCTCCTCGGGCATGGACATGTCGCGGCTGCGCAGCCCTGCTTCCACGTGAGCGACCCGGATCCCGAGCTTCCTGGCCGTCACCGCGCACGCCATGGTGGAGTTGACGTCGCCCACCACCACCACGAGGTCGGGCCTGCACGAGAGGCAGACCTCCTCGAACGCCACCATGACGCGGGCGGTCTGCACCGCGTGGGAGCCGGATCCCACGTTCAAGTGATGGTCCGGTGCTGGAATGTCGAGGTCCCTGAAGAACGTCTCGGACATGCCCTCGTCGTAGTGCTGCCCCGTGTGGACGAGGACCGGCTCCACCGTGCGGCGCGCCCTGGCCGCGCGGATGAGCGGAGCGACTTTCATGAAGTTCGGCCTTGCCCCGGCCACGAAACAGACCTTCACACGACCCTCCACGGCCCGGTGGAGCACGATACCGCAGTTGAACCGCGATGTCGAATCGCGGGCAAGGTGCCTGGCGCGACTGTGGTCTCCGCCGCGGTAGATGGGCGAAAGCCGACAAACTGCCCTCAGCCTACTGCTGGCAAACCGAGGAGAGGCTGACGTCGTCGATGTAGATGGCCGTGGCGCTGCTGCCCATTCCGTCCCCGGAGTCGAAGGAGATTCTGAAGACGACCTTGTGGGTCGAGCTGATCCAGCCTCCTGCTCCTGCCATCACGAGCGCGTCGAGGTCCGCGTCGACTTCGTAGTACTGCCACTGCTTCGTCCCAAAGGTCTCGCAACCCCAGAGCGAGCAGTAGGGCGGCGCGGGGACCGGATCGCATTCGCTTGCGTCGTCCACGGGTGAGCACGGCTTGGCCCAGATCTTCTGCGGCTTGCCAAGGATGGTTCCGGGCGTCACGACCTGGTCCACATCCACCCAGATCTTGTTGAGGAAGTAGCTGGCATCCCCCACGTTGGCCCAGATCCAGAATCCGAACTGCACCTTCTCGTAGCCCGTTACGTCGACTTCCGGGCTCTGCAGGGTTCCCGCAGGTACCTGCCCGGCGTCCCCGCCGTTCCCATCCGGGGGCCAGCCGAAGTGCCAGGCGCACTTGCCCGGCTGCGTGTGGTTCTGCGACTGGTCCAGGGTCCACTTCGGGAACGGCGCGGCCTTGGCCGCACCGGCCCATCCCTCGGAATCGCACGTTGCGGATTCGAAGTCGTAGGTGGCCAGCGTCGTCTGGGTGCAGCACCCTGAGTCCGTACAGATCTGGCCGGTGTCGCAGCACTCTCCGCCGCACTCCAGACCCAGGCACACGGTCGAGTCGGGTGCTTCGTCCTGCTGCTCCAGCCCCGCGCCGTCGTCTCTACCCGCGCCAGCCTCGGGCAAGGCGTCGCTGGCACCCGCCGAGTCCCCTCCTGCCGACGCGCCCTCAATGCTGCCACACCCCGCGGCAAGCAACAGTGAGAAAGCCGATGCTGCCAGCACCAGGTTTCGGCTCATCGTCACCTCCGCCGCACTCATGGGCTACCTGACCCGGCGCACGCCGCCGCGGGCGGAGAAGGAGCGGACGCGGCCGCCGCCCCGCCCGCCCAGCCGCCTCGATGTCTCCACGTTGGCAGCACGCGCCTTGGCGTCCAGGACCGTTGGGAAGGGTGGCTCGACAGAGGACTGGAACGGGTGCCCCTCGACGCGCTGGATGTGCTTCTGGATCAGCTTCTCGACAGCCATCAGGCTTTCCCGCTCCTCGACCGCGCAAAACGAGATCGCCACACCTGCGTGGCCTGCGCGGCCGGTCCGCCCGATGCGGTGGACATACGCCTCGGGCTCATCCGGCATGTCGAAGTTGACGACGTGAGAGATCCCCTCGATGTCGAGGCCCCGGGAAGCCACGTCGGTGGCGACCAGCACCTTGATCTTGCCGGACTTGAGCGCGTCCAGCGCCCGGGTCCGCTGCGCCTGCGTCTTGTTCCCGTGGATGGCAATCGCAGTCAAGTGGGAACGCTGGAGGCTCTTGACCACCTTGTCCGCACCGTGCTTGGTGCGCGTGAACACGAGAATGCGGTCGTAGTCGGGCGAGTCCAGCATGTACGAGAGCAGCGCGACCTTGTCGAGCTTCTCCACGAAGCACACCCACTGATCCGTCAGGTCGACCGTGGATGCCGGCGGATCCACCGAGACGGTGACCGGTGACTTGAGGATGCTGTCAGCAAGGCTGCGGATGTCCCACGGCATGGTCGCGGAGAACATGAGCGTCTGGCGCTGAGACGGCAGGTGGCTCTCGATCTGGCGGATGTCCTTGATGAACCCCATGTCGAGCATCCGGTCCGCCTCGTCCAGCACGAACGTGTCCACGGACGCCAGCGAGATATAGCCCTGCTGCATGAGGTCCATGAGACGACCCGGCGTGGCGACCAGGATGTCCACCCCGCGGACCAGCGCGTCGACCTGGGTGTTCTGGCTCACGCCGCCGAAGACGATGGCCACCCGCAACCGCAGCTCACGGCCATAGGTCTGGAAGCTCTCCCCGACCTGCGCTGCAAGCTCCCGGGTCGGGGTGAGAACCAGGACCCGGATGCTTCGCTTCCCCTGCTGCGGCGGCCGTTGCGTAAGCCGCTGGAGTATGGGAAGGGCAAACGCCGCGGTCTTGCCGGTTCCGGTCTGCGCCGTGCCCAGCAGGTCACGGCCTTCCAACAACAGCGGGATCGCCTTCTCCTGGATGGGCGTCGGGATCTCGTAACCCTCGTGCCGCACGGCCGCCAGCAGAGGCTCGATAAGGTTCAGTTCGTCGAATCGCATGTCACCTGCGCAGTAGAAGCCGGCGAAAGACTACGACTTGACGCGGGATTGTCAAGACAATGTGTCGATGCCGCAATGAGGCACACACGTCCCTCCACCCGCCCGGTCATGGACTGACGAGCAGTCGCCCTACAGGGTGGGAGGCATGGGGATGTTGTTGCACTGGAACTGTGACTTGTCCTTGCCGCCGGCAGACTGGCAGAAGATGTTCTTGCAGTAGGTGCAGTCCGCTCCGATGGTGTTGGGCCAGGGCTCGCACGTGAGCCCGCAGTCGAAGTTCCCCTTGGGTGTCGTGCACTTGGCCGCGTCGGTGGGCGCACCCGGGTTGGACGTGAAGCACGCGGGATGGACCGTGTAGCAATGGGCCGGGCCGACCTTGGAGCACGGGTTGCCGCACGCGTCCACGCCCGTGGTCGTCGTCTTGCAGTATGCGGGGGCAGCGTTGCACGTGCCCGCGGGCGGAGGCAAAGGAGCGCAGGTCATGACCTGCCCCGCGACGCAGTTCGACACCACATTGGCACAGGGCCCCGCACCGCACGCGGTCTCGCCCAGATCGTCGTCAACCGCTCCATCGCAGTCGTTGTCCACCCCGTCGCACACCTCGGGCTGGGCAACGTCCAGGGGCACACACGCAGGGACTGCGCCACCGACGCACCCGGGGACCGTGGTGTAGCACGGGCCGAACCCGCACGGGATGTCGGGCAGCTCCTCGTCGGCCTGCCCGTCGCAGTCGTTGTCCACCCCGTCGCACACCTCCGGCCCAGCAACGTCGAGAGGCAGGCACGTGCGCGGTATCCCCTCGAGACACTCGAACACCACGTTGGCACAGGCGCCGACACCGCAGGTCAGGACCGAGAAGCCGTCGTCCACCGTGCCGTTGCAGTCGTTGTCCACTCCGTCACACACCTCCGCGGAGGCCACGTCCAGCGGCACACACGCGGGCACTGCACCTCCGACACAACCCGGTACCGTCGTGAGGCAGGGCCCGACCCCGCACACGATGTCCGGGAACTCCTCGTCGGTCAGACCGTCGCAGTCGTTGTCCACCCCGTCGCACACCTCGGCAGCCCCGGGATATATCGCGGGATCCGCGGCCGCGCAGTCCTCGGTGTCGGGAGTGCCGTCCCCATCCGAATCCAGGGGGCCAAGATCCTGAGACCCGCCATCGCCGGGAAGCACGCCATCGCCAGGCAGCACGCCATCGCCGGGAAGCACGCCGTCGCCGGGAAGCGCGCCGTCGCCGGGAAGCGCGCCATCCGGTGCAACCCACTGGTCCATCCCGTCCTCGAGGCCCCCCCCCGGATCCGACTGCGCATCGAACGCCGCGCCGTCCCCGGCCATGCTCCCGTCGGTGTGCCCCGAATCGGCTGGCTGCGGACCGCTGCCGTCCCCGGCCAGCGAGTCCCCATCGGTCCACTCCGTCCGCGGAACATCCCCGCGGGGGGCAAAGGAATCGGGCGCAAACCCGGGGCTCGTTTCAATGGCCGATCCGCACGCAACCAGCAGCACGGTCATCGGTGCAAGGGCGGCCAGACGTTGACCTGGATACCTCGGCTTGCAGGCCACAGCATGACCTCCGTTCCTGTTGCCTCCAAGAGATTACTCCCCGGTCCGGTCCTTGGCAACACCTGCCGTGCTCTCAGCCGAAGCAGCGGGTCCGGGCGCAAACGGAGTGCCGGCAGGTGCTGTGCACCATCGACACGACCGCGTGCAAAGCGAGCCTCCGCGGACGGCCCTGGGCCAACACCCACGGCGAACACCTCACCATCTTGGACCGCGACCCGACCGGAGCGGATGCGCACCGCACCCGACCTGCTGGCCGCGGGGATCCCGTTCTCATCGGTGTTGACCGCGCGGCCGGGAGACCCCGCGCACAAGGATTTGGCCCGCGTGTGGCACAGCCTGTACCTGTTCTGGCACCTGGAGATGCGGCGCAGCGGCGTCTCCTCGCTTTCCGGAGCGGCGCTCAAGGCGCATATCGAGCGGCCCGACGGGCTTCTCTCTTCCCAGGCGGACTGGCACCGGCGCAAGGCCCACGTGAAGGAGAAGCTCCAGGCGCGGCTGACTCTCGTCCGCAACATCCTTTGGGGCGCCTCGGTGCTGGTGACGGCAGCGGCCGCTGCCAACGTGCTGTTCCCGGACAAGGAGAACGAGAGCCTCGCATCCCTTCTGGACCTGGCCGCCAACTCCGCTTCGCTGCTGCTGGCGTCCGTGGCCGCGTTTTCCCAGGTGAAGGAGCACGGCAAGGTGGCCGCGCGGTACCGGCTGGCCGCGGGCGAGCTCGACTCCGTGCTGGCACACGTCCGCTTCTCGGCCGACAGCGACGGGCAACGCCTGAGCCGGGAGATCCAGGCCCGCGTGACGGAAGGAGCCGAGATCCTGATGCAGACGACCTATACCTGGATGGTCACCATGCAGGAGAAGGAGCGGGACGTCGGGTGAGAGGTCGCTTGCCCGGCACCGGGATCCCCGCGCGAATTGGCAGACGAGTCACGAAAGGGTGCAACAGATGGGACGCGGACACGGCTTCAAGCACGACGCCGGCCGAGGAGAGCGCTGCGCTGGCTGAGTCCGGCCTGCTGCTGGTGCACGCTTTCTGGGAGTGACGCTCGGACGTCTGCCTGCAGGTGGCGCTAGATCTCGTAGGAAGCCAAGACCGCGGCCCAGGGCATGATTTCGTCGCCCAGGGACCAGGCCTTGTAGTTGGACCAACCGACATTGACGCTGGGAGTCACGGTCAGCCCGTCGGCCGCAGCCCACGGAAGGCCCACCCCGGCCACCACGTCGACCACGTTGTCGGTGTTCTCCGAGCCGTCCTCGGCCTCGCGATCCACCGTGTAGACCTTGTATCCGAAGGCCAGCGCGAGGTCGAGGCCCAGCGTGCCAGTCAGCGGGAAGCTCTTGCCGACCGAGGGGTTGAGGTAGACGTACCGCTCACCTGAAATCGCTTCCTGGACGCCGTAGTAGTACCAGACCGTCATCTTCACATCCACGAGCGTGGAGTACGAGGCAAACACGGACGCGTCGAGGAACAGAGGCACCTTGGTGCCCGCCACGTCCTCGTCTGCGAAGGGGTAGAAGTAGGAGAGCAGCCCCACGCCCCACGTTCAATCTCACCCAGCCCCTGCTCGTACGTGACATACAGGTCCTGCTCTCTTCCGAGGCCCACGTCGATGGTGTCCTAGATGTTGTCGCCCAGGACCTGCCAACCGCTCCACCAGCCCATGGTCAGGCCGCCCATGGAATACCGTGCAGCCACGATGGCCATGCCGTTCTGTTTCGCGGCCTTCTCCGGCGCAAACAGGTTCGCGCCGCGGAAGTAGTAGAGGGAAGAGAAGCCCGCGTCGAACCCGAGGCCCAGCCCTTCATCCTCCCCGGACTCGCCACCGCCCTCCTCCTCGGACACTCCGGTGGCGCCCTCCTCCTCCTGCGCCCATGCGGCTGGCGCAATCGCGAGCGTCATCACGGCACACAGACATGCGAGGCCAACCTTCAGCGATGCGTTCACGGTTCGCCTCCCCTAGCCGCCCAGCAGGAACTTGACGACCATGGGCTGGTTGGGCCACACCTTCTTGAGCTGCCTCACCAGCAGGCCGACGACCATCAGCGCAAGGATCATGGAGCCCGTGACGATCATGAACGGGCCCAGCTCCTCCTCGGGCCACCGATCCCAGACGTAGTACGAGTCCGCGGCCTGGTGCAGGATGTACATCAGGAGCGCAGACTCGCCCAGCAGGCGCAGCGGCTGGAACACCGCGTGGTCGCGCACGAAGTCCACGACCCAGAACAGCCCGACGGCTATCGCTGCCGACGTCAGGATGAATCCCGGGACCGGCGGGTAGAACAGCTCGCTGTAGCCCTCCCGCGTGAGCATGGGACCCGGATAGAACCACCATGCGGCCAGCCCGACGGCCAGCAGCCCGACAAACGCGGGCAGGGCAAACTTGCCGAGCGCAGGCTGAGCGTCCGCGGTGCCCGGTCCCCTCAGGTCCGCGAGCAACGAGCCGAGCAGCCCGAACCCGAGCCACGGGAAGAGCGGGAACCAGCCGTCCACGAAGTAGTGCTGCGGGATGCTGGTCAGGTTGGCCGGAAGCTCCACCTGCTCCTCGGGGTTGAAGTAGAACTCCGTCGGGTAGTCCGAGTACCCGAGCAGCCACTGAAGGACCGGTCCGAGAGCGAACACCGCGATGAGCACGGCCCAGCTCACCCATCCACTCGTGTGCTTCCGGAAGAGGTAGATGAGGGGCATGGAGATGCCGATGAGATACAGGACGTCGAACGCGGTAAACGGGTAGATGCGCCAGACGAGCAGGTCGATGAGCGCGGCGGTGCACAGGACCATGGCCCCGCGCTTCAGATAGTAGGACAGCCCGTGGCTCTTGGCCCTGCAGTTCGCCGCGACCATGTATCCCGACAACAGGATGAACATGGGTGCGGCGAACGAGCCCCACACGCGGAACCAGAATGCGTGGGGCTCCACGTAGCCACCCGCACACATGTTGGCAGGAATCATCGTGAAGACAGCCAGACCTCTCAGAACGTCGATTGTTGCGTCGCGTTTCTTCCCCATCCCAGTTCCCCCTCCGTTGGAGCTCACGTCAGTGCTTCCGGACCCATATGGATTGTGGATAACACGGGTAGAAGAATGCGGCAAGAGGAAGATCAACCCCGACCCGCCCTCTCCTTCATCCGTTGCCTGACGCGCTCGGGCATGCGGCCGAACAGCTCGCTCATCACCTTCATGGACAGCAGGCGCAGCAGGTGGCCGGGACCCAGCAGCGTTCCGCACACCCGGCCGGACCAAACCTTTCCGAGGTCGGTCAGTCGCACCTGCCGCTCGTCGATCTCCAGCAAGCCCTTGCGCTCGAGCCTCGCCAACCGGCGACCCGCCAGGTCCACGACGTCGACCCCCACCTTGCCGCGGAAGGCTTCCCTGTCCATGGCCAGGTGGAAGCACAGGTCTATCAGCGCGTGCTCCGCCTTCTGCCACGGGGTCGCGGCGATCCGGCCCCCGAACACCGGGAACTCCCCGCGCTCCACGGCCTCCATGTACTTGATCATCGAGCCGTTGTTGACGTAGTGGTGATCGGCCAGCATTCCGTAAGACGAGGAGCCGACCGCGAGGCACGCTCCATTCCCCGACGGCGGGCCCGCGGGAAGCTCGACACCGTCCCTCACCGCGGAGTAGGTGTTTCCGTACACGTTGGCCCAACCGAGTCCTTCCAGCTTGCTTCGTGTCAACGACAGCCGCTCCACGTATCCCCGTGCGTCGGGCATCGACCCGACGTTGCCCCCGCGCACGGCCCTGGCCAGCGGCGTGTGCGGCACCAGCATCAAGTCGTACACGGACAGGCTGGTGGGCCTGAGCGAAAGCCCGGCTTCGATGTCCCGCTCGAGGGATGCCAGGTCGTCGCCCGGAAGCCCTGCGATCAGGTCCAGGTTCAGGTGCTCGAACCCAGTGCTGCGCGCCATCTCGACCCAGCGCCCGATCTCCTCGGGGTCGTGCGGCGTCTCCAGCATGCCGGAAAGGCGCTTGTCGAAGGACTGCACCCCAATGCTTACCCGAGTGGCGCCCGCTTCCCGGATCGCGGCCAGCTTCTCCTGCGTGAAGCTCGTGGAGTTGCCCTCCACGGTCACGGTGGCCCCCCTGCACGAGAACTCCGTCACCAACCGCGACACGAGCTTGTGCAGGTGCTCCGCGCTCAGGATCGACGGCGTTCCGCCGCCGATGTACACGACCCCGAACTCGCTGTTGCGCACCGCGGGGTAGGCCGCGTACATGTCCAGCTCCCGGTGCAACGCGGCGACGTACCGCGGCACGAGCTGGACCACCTCCCGGATCTCCTTGGTCTCCACCGCGCAGAACGTGCACTTGCCGAAACAGACCGGGATATGGACGTACATGTCGTGCCGGACGCCCGGCGCTCCGAGCCGGCCGAGGTTCCCCAGCGCGCTGGCCCGCTGGGACACGAACGAGGACGGGTCCCGCAGCGGCTTGCACATGAACATGTTCAGGATGGGCGGGCGCACCGTGGGCACCCAGACCCGGTACGGCCGTGGCAATTCCCGGCTCACTGCTTCCATGTGGGGCTCCGTCGCATCAGGGGTTTTCCTCCACCGGCGCACACGTGGAGACGCCGGCCCCGGTGATGACGTAGCCGGTGTCCGCCACCTCGTTGAACACGTCTCCGCCGGGAAGCACCCGCCAGATCCCGGAGGTCGGGGCCGAGTTGGACTTGAAGAAGATGTAGAAGCTCCCGCCCCAGTTGGCAAACGCCCAGGCCTGCACGTCCGCGAACAGGTTTGCAGGGAGGCTGATCTTCACGATCTGGGCAGCAGTCATCTTGTCGATGCGGGCAATGCGGGGCGGCGAGGTCTTGGGGAAGAACCCCCACAGCTCGCCCGACCGGTTGCCGGTCAGCTCCGGCAAGCCCGACCCGGCTTCCAGCAGAGAGACGGACGTCAGCTCGAGCGTCTCCGTGTCGATGCTCCCGAGCGTTGCGTCGCCGTCATACATCATGTCCCACAGCGGACCTCCCGCGACGAACAGCGTCTCGTCGGAAGTGTCCGGCCCGTCGGTGGAGAAGCCCATGCCGAAGATCTCGAACCCCAGCTGGCCGATGGCGAATCCCGTTGCGGAGCACGACGCGTCCGCGGTGTCCACCTTCCACAGGCTACCGTCGCCGTAGAGCACCCAGGCATTGGAGTTCCTGTCCACGGACATCGAGTAGGGCGTCACGCCCCATCCCGCGTTGCACTTCAGTGGACCGATGGACACGATGTTGGACTGCGCCGGCTCGTACCGCAGCAGGAACCCGGACTCGCTGACCAGGAAGATCTGCTTGGCTTCCTCCGCGCAGTCGTCCACCGTGGCCGGGTCCTTGACGCAGACGCCACCTTCACACACGGGTAACGTCTCCGGGCAGTCCCCGCAGCTTCCTGCGCACCCGTCGTCGCCGCATTCCAGGCCGTCGCAGTCCGGCGTGCACACCAGCTGGCACAGGTTGTCGACGCACAGCGGGGCCACCTGCGGGCAGGTCCCGCACGAGCCGCCGCACCCGTCCTGTCCGCACTCCTTGCCAGCACAGTCGGGCAGGCACACGATGGTGCACAGGCCCTCCACGCAGTCCGGGGTCTGGACCGGGCACTCGCCGCAGAGCCCGCCGCAGCCGTCGGGACCGCACTGCTTGGCCGCACACTGGGCAACGCACTGCGCCTGGCACATGTGCTCCACGCAGAGGGGCGCTGCGAGCGGGCATTCTCCGCACGTCCCACCGCACCCGTCCTCCCCGCACTCCCACGGGTCCGACGGCCCCCCGCACCACCGCGAGCACAGGTCCGCGGGAACCGCATCCTGCCCACTGTCCGCAATCGGGGAGCGGTCCTGCGGGTCTCCGGACCGCAGGTCCGAGGCCGCATCCGGCCCGCCTCCCGCGGCATCCTGCGGGCCCACGAGGACGGCTGCGTCGTCGCTGCCCCCCCCGCTCCCGCCGCCGCAGCCGGCAGCTTGCATGCCGAGCAACAGGACTATCATCAGTCGCTTGGAATAGCGGTCCAAGGGTCCCTCCTCGATCAGCCGTATCCTGGCGGCCCAGCGTCCGGGTTTCAAGTGGTCGGGTCCGGGAATGCGATGGTGTCAGGGCACTCCCAGGAAAACTCCAGTATGCGCGGCAGAAGGCGTGTCGCTGCGTCGAACTCCTTGCTGCCCATCTTCTCCACGACTACGTCCTGCCAGTCCTCGGGCAGGGGTCCGGTGACCGCGAGGATCTCGATGTGCTCCGGGAGCATCTTGCCGTTGGCACCCTCGAAGCAGTAGTAGTCGAAGCACCAGTCCTGGCCTCCCCGCCACATGAAGATGTCCAGGGTGGTGGCCGAGTTCTGGCACTTCAGCTCGAAGTACCCCGGAGTCACGGCCGCTGCCACGTCGCCGGCGCGGCTGGAGGCATCGTCACGGTCGGAGCCGCTTCCGCAGCCAAGGGACAAGGAGAGAAGCGATACGATCAGGTTCCGCCAGCGCGACATGGACCCTCCTGTCGTTACCGGAGCGCGGGGTTCGTTCGGGCCCGCGCCGTCGGCCCGGCAGTGGAGGGTACCCCGCGGCCGCGCGAAGGTCCAGCGCGTTCGCGTGAGCGTGGTGTGGCAACGCGGTTCCGGACGTGATACAAGGAGGATCGGCCCTGGCGAAGGAGGTGCAACCGATGCTTGCCGCTCTGGTGATGGCCGCAGCGCTGGCGTTGGCGGCAGGAGACGGACTGGAGGATCTCCCCAAGGAGATCAAGGCGACGACGGAGTTTCCGGCTCACAATCCGAAGCCTCTCCTGGCCCGGCGCATCAAGGAGTTCCTGGAGGCAACCGAAGGGATCGACTTCGATGCTCCGCTGGTCAGCAACGGCGAGCTGAAGCTGTTCAAGAACCCGGACTACGAGGCCAGGCCCAAGGCATGGAAGATGGGGTATCGCGCGGGCAAGCAGGCCACGGAGAAGGCCCGGGAGCTGGCCAGGGACTGGCTCAAGACACTGGAGTAGGCAGTGGCGCCTCTTGTTCTCATCGTCGATGACGCACGGGACCTCGTCGCGAGCCTCGAATACAGCCTCACCCGGGAAGGCTACGCCACCCGCACCGCGTACGACGGACGGGAAGCTCTCGACGCCGCGGTTCTCGATCCGCTTCCCGACCTGATTCTCCTCGACCTGAACCTCCCCGAGATCTCCGGAACGGGGGTCTGTGCGAAGCTGAAGCGGGACGATCGCACGCGCGGCATCCCCATCGTCATGCTGACGGCCAGGGCCGATGAATCCGACCGTGTCGTGGGGTTCGAGCTGGGCGCGGACGACTACGTGGTGAAGCCTTTCAGCGTGCGCGAGCTGGTGCTGCGCATCCGTGCAATCCTCCGCCGGGCGGCCAGTCCGGAAGCTTCCCCCGGAAGACTCTCTGCGGGAGAGCTGTCCGTCGACGTCCCCGCACACCGGGTGTTCCTCGGGTCCGAGGAGATCCTGCTGACGGCCCTCGAGTTCAAGCTCCTGCACGCCTTCTTCCAGCGCCGCGGTCGCGCCCTGTCGCGAGAGACGCTTCTGGACACGGTCTGGGACGTGCAGGCGGATGTGACCACGCGGACCGTGGACGCGCACGTCAAGCGATTGCGTGAGAAGCTCGGTTCGGCAGGCGCGTACATCGAGACGTTGCGCGGGGTGGGCTACCGGTTCGCTGGACCGGAGGACGTGTGAGGCTGACGCTTCGAAGGACGTTGTTCCTCGCGGTGCTGGGCCTCGGGTTGGCTCTGCTGGTCGGTGCGGGTATCTCCGCCAGAGCGATGATCGAGTCGCGCCTGGAAGTCAGGGTGCTCAAGTCGCTGTCCCGGTCCGCGCACCTGGCGGCAGCGGCCCTCGAGGGAATGAGCCCCGCAGAAACCGCGCACATGGACGCGGCCGCGGACCGCCTGGGAAGGACGCTGGGTGTGCACGTGTCCGTATTCGGCCCCAATGCGAAGCTCCTGGGAGACTCTGCCCTTTCCCCTGCAGCGCTCCGGTCCGCACCGGAACCGGACGATCTTCCGGAGGTGCGCACGGCCCTCGGCGGCAGCGAAGGATCGTGGCAGCGGACCGTGGACGGGGCCGACGCCGCGGACCTCTTCGTCGCAGTGCCATATGTCGCAGCGGGCGGAAGCGGTGCCGTACGCGTCGGTACGTCTCTCGACACGGTGCAGGAGACTCTGGCCGACCTCCGGCTCGTGCTGGTCCTGGGAACGTTGTATGCCCTCGTTGCCGCAATCGCGGTGAGCGCGCTCGCCACGCACCTGAGCCGACGGGCGCTGGAGCGGGCCATCACCCGCGTCGACGGCATCGCTCAGGGCGGTCGGGGAGCGCCATCCTCCGAAGGGTTCCGCGAGACCCTGGCGCGTGGCTTTGGTGCATACCGCAGGGCAGCGGACAACCTCGAGCAGGCCGTGGAGAACCTGGCGGAGGAGCGTTCCTGGCTGGAAGGCGTCCTGCACGGCATGGACGAGGGCGTGCTGGCCCTGGACCCCGCGGGCAGGGTGGCGCTGCTCAACGGGAGGGCCGCGTCCCTGCTTGCCCTGGACGAGCGGGCGCTGGGCCGTCCGGCGCTGGACGTCATCGAGCCCGAGTGCCTCCGAGACATGGCGGCCAGGGCAGCGACCGGCGTCCCCTCGGAGGGGCAGTTCCCGGTGGGCCCCCCGCCTTGCCGGACGGTCGCCGCGCGTGCGTCCCTCCTGCCGGGCCGTCACGGAGTCGTGGTCGTGCTCAGGGACGTCACGGAGATGCGGCGCCTCGAGACGGTGCGGCGGGATTTCTTCGCCAACGCGTCTCACGAGCTGCGGACCCCGGTCGCGGTCATTCGGGCCACCACCGAGACGCTGCTGGACGGAGCGCTGGACGACCGGCAGCGTTCCCGCTCGTTCGTGGAAGCCATCGACCGCAACTCGGAGAGGCTGTCGCGGCTGGTGGCCGACGTCCTCGACATCTCCCGCATCGAGGCCGGCGCGTATCGCGTCGACATCCGCGCTCTCAGGGTGGCCCCGGTGGCCCGTCACGTCGCCGCGCTCCTCGAACCCGCCTGGGGCAAGCGCGGGCAGTCTCTTTCCCTCTGCATAGCGGAGGAGCTGGAGGTCCTCGCGGACGCAAGCGCACTGGAGCACGTGCTGTTCAACCTCTTGTCCAACGCGGTCAACTACACTCCCGAGGGGGGCCACGTCCGCATCGTGGCCGAGCCCTTCGGGGCCCGCGTGAGAATCCATGTCGAGGACGACGGGCCCGGAATTCCGGAGCCGCACCGCTCCCGCGTGTTCGAGCGCTTCTACCGGGTGGACCCTGCGCGCTCGCGTGAGATGGGCGGCACCGGCCTGGGCCTCGCCATCGTCCGTCACCTGGTCTCCGCCATGTCCGGGACCGTCGAGGTCGGGGCGGCAAGCCCGCACGGAGCGGTCTTCACCGTCTCCCTGCCCGCGGCCCCCGCACCGGCAGAGGAGGTCCCAGTCTCCGCAACGTAGCTGACGATTTTCCCTCCCGCAACCGGCACGTCATCGTCCCGTCACATTGCCCTGCCATCCTGTGCCTGACACAGGGGGCGATATGGGTGCTGCCCGAGCTGCGTGGCGTTTCCTTCGACTGATGGCGGCAAGCTTCTACCACCTCGTCCGCCTCGTCGTGGGGCCGGACACCGCCAGGCGTGGCCAGGCCGTGTGCCATTCCTGGGCCCGAGAGTCGCTGCGAATCCTCGGGGTGGAGGTCACGGTCGAGGGCGCGGTTCCCGGCATCGCGTGCCTGCTTGCGGCAAACCACCGCTCGTACGTGGACATCCCCGCGATCGCAGCCTCGGTGCCGGTCGCGTTCCTGGCAAAGGAGGAGGTGGCGTCCTGGCCCCTCTTCGGGCCGGGAGCCCGCCGCATCGGGTGCGTGTTCGTCCGCCGCTCCTGTGCCGAGAGCCGCAACCGGGCGGTGCACGACCTGCGCACGCGGCTGACCGACCGCGTGTCCATGGTGGTATTCCCCGAGGGCACCACGACAGCGGGTCCCGGCGTCGGGCGCTTCCGGCCCGGAGCATTCCGGCTCGCAGCTTCCGGTGGCTTCCCGGTGGTCCCAGTGGCGATTCGCTATGCGCACACCGAGGATGCGTGGACAGGCAACGACACGTTCGTCCGGCATTTCCTGGACCGCTTCGCGCACCCGCGGATGTCGGTCCAGCTGGCCTTCGGTCCCATCCTGGCCGGGTCCGATCCCGCGGCGATATCGGCTGCTGCCGAGCGCTGGATCGCATGCCGCCTGCAGGCGTGGGGGGAGGGCCTTGAACAACCGAAGGAGGACGGCCATGAGCAAGAAGCGCTACACGGTGGAGTTCCTGCATCGGCCCGGGCTGTACCTGCAGGATGACGAGATCGATTCCCTGGTCTCGGAGATGCGCGCAGTGGCGGGGCAGTGCTTCAGTCAGATCCCGGAGTACCAGGCCCTGGCCGGCACCCGCGAGGACCTGTCGGACAAGGTCATCACGCTGGCCCGGGACTCGGACGGGAAGCTGGTGGGATTCTGCTCCGCCCTGCTCCTCGACGTGGAAGGAGTGGGACCGGTTCTGCACCTGGGCCTGACGTGCGTCGGGCCGGGCGAGCGGGGGGCCGGCCTCACGCATGTCCTCACGTCGCGCCTCGTCTTCCAGTACCTGCTCACGAGGCAGCCGCTGGAGAGGCTGTGGGTGTCCAACGTCGCGTGCGTGCTGTCGAGCCTGGGCAACGTTGCGCGGCACTTCGATGACGTCTTCCCGTCGCCCGAAGGGCCCGTGGCTCCGGGCCCGAAGCACACGCGGATCGCACAGGCAATCGACAGGCGCTACCGGAAGCAGATTGCCATCAACGACGACGCGGTGTTCGACGCGGGCACGTTCGTCATGCGGGGGAGCGTGCGCGCCTCCCCGTTCCAGAAGGATGCGGGGGACCCGCGCTTCCAGCACAGGGACAGGATTCTCAACGAGTACTACGGGCAGTTGATGCGCTTCGAAGAGGGCGACGAGGTGGTCCAGGTCGGACACCTCAGCATCCTCTCCGGGGTCAAGTACCTGCTGCGGCGGTCCGGAATCCTGAAAGCGCTCCGCACGCGGCGGGACATGGTCGCACAGGCGTAGCCGGTCCGCGGCTTGCCCGGCGGCCTCCCTCCCTGCCAGCGATTCCCGTTGCCAGTCGCTTCCGGTTGTCCTAGACTCCGTTGAGATGACCTTCCACAGGTGGAGGAAGAACATGAAGGCGAAGTACGCATCGTTGGTTCTGGGCGCAGCGCTCCTGTTGGCCGCGGCGGCTCCTGCTTCAGCGGTCGTTTCCGAGACGCCCCCGTCGCTGCCGTGGCTCAAGGCGGGCGCCGTGCTCACCTGGAAGCTCGACATGGGCTATGACTTCGGGGCCACGGTCAAGGCGCTCACGCCGGATCTCGTGTTCGACTACAAGATGACCAACGACTCCGGCACCGCGGGCACGGTCACCATCAAGGAAGCGGCGCTGAAGGACTCCACGGTCCAGCACAACTACTTCATGGGCGGCCCGCTGACGCTGGAGAACGAGACCACGGTCTGGGTCAGCAAGAAGGTGTACAAGGCGCTCAAGACAGCGGAGCCGCTGGTCATCAGCCCCGATGCCATCAACGAGACGCTCAAGTTCGTGAAGACCGAGAAGTACGCGGTGACGCTGGACGGCAAGCCTGCCGAGCTGGACGTGCTCTACGGAGAGACGGACAAGGGGCACAAGTTCTGGATCCTCGACAACCCCGACAATCCGATCATCTGCAAGATGGTCATCTCGTTCACCATCGAGCTGAAGGACATCAAGTCGAAGTAGGCTTCCCTCCGCGGGACGGGTATGGCTCGACGGTTCACAGCGGCCTGCTTGGCGTGCGCCTTCTGGTCCTGCTCCGGCAGCGGTGCGGATGGGGACGTCGCCGAGCCCCTGGACTCGGAGTGCGTCCCGGACCTGCCGGTAGCGGACGGAGCGATGCCGGACAGCGATGAGGGGGCCGCAACGCAGAAGCTTCCCCTTTCCACGAGCGGCCGCTACATCGTGGATGCGGGTGGAAATCGCGTCCGCCTGGTCGGCGTCAACTGGAACGGTGCACACGAGGATCTGATGGTACCGCACGGACTGGCTCACCATCCGCCGGACGTCATAGCAGCCAGGATAGCCGAGCTTGGCTTCAACTCGGTTCGGCTCACGTGGTCCAACGAGCTCGTGGAGACCGACCCGATGCCGGAGGCTGCCGACGTCGCGGGATGGCCGGAGGCCGCGGGCATGTCCTCCATGCAGGTCTTCGACCGCGTGGTGGAAGCGCTCACCGCGGCCGGGATCTTCGTCATCCTCAACAACCACATGTCCGATTCGGGCTGGTGCTGCAACGAAGAGGATGGCAACGGGCTCTGGTACAACGAGGCGTATCCGGAGGACGCCTGGATCGCGGACTGGGTGGCGCTGGCACAGCGATACCTGGACAACCCCATGGTCGTGGCCGCGGATCTCCGCAACGAGCTTCGCCAGAAAGCCTCGTGGGAGCCGGGCGGGGATCCTGCGTACGACTGGCCTTCCGCGGCAGAGCGGTGCGGAGAAGCGCTGCTTGCCGTGAGACCGGACTGGCTCATCATCGTGGAAGGGACCGACTACGCGGTCAACCTCGAGGGTGTCGCGGATCGCCCGGTTCACCTCTCGGTGCCGGGCAAGCTGGTATACTCGGCGCACAACTACCCGTGGTCCGTCACGAGCATCATGCCGACCCCGGAGCTCTTTGCCACCATGGTGCACGACCTCTGGGGGTATGTCATGGAGCCGCCGGACGCGACGCCGGTCTGGCTGGGCGAGTTCGGAACCTGTAACACGTGCTGGGGTGACCCGTGGGTTTCCAGCATCACCACGGTCATCACGGGTCTCGAGCTCGACTGGGCGCTCTGGCTCCTTTTCGGGACCCCGGACGGCTGGGGCCTGCTTTCCGAGGAGACGCTCGAGGTCAACACGCCGGACATCCTGCCGCTGCTCGAGCAGTGGGGGGCGATGCCTCCGGGCCACCGCTAGCCGCCAGCCGGGCAACCGCGGGTTCTCCTACTTCTGCCGTGAGAGGTACCTTGCTATGGCAACGTCTGCCGCGGAGAGATCCCACTCGAGCAGCCGCGGCGGCTCGACCCACTCGATGGCGGTGTGACGATTGAGCCGGAGGTCGCCCTCGTAGCTCAGCACCGGGCACGCCACGAGCTCGATGGAGAACGCGGGGTAGTCGTGGCTGGTCCTCGCGACCTCGGGCCCGACCACTGCCCGGATGGCGAACTCCTCGTTGAGCTCCCGCTCCAGGGCCTGCTGGAGCGTCTCGCCCTTCTCCACTTTCCCGCCGGGAAACTCCCACTTGCCCGCGTGCCTCTGCCCCGGGCCTCTGCGCGCGATGAGCACGCGGCCCTCGTGGCGGAACACGGCAGCAACGACGAGGTATACGGGGTTACTGGTCTTCATGGAGACAGCCCGAGCTCCTGAAGCAGCTCTGCCGCGTCGTACAGCTTGCGCAGGGCTTCCACGATGTACGCGGCGTGCACTGCCACGGCCCGGTTGCTCTCGGGGTCGAAGACGATGTCGCCGGCGAGCCCCTCGAAGTTGCCGTCGAAGATGAGGCCGACGAGCGCGGCGTCGCGGTCCATCACCGGGCTTCCCGAATTACCTCCGATGATGTCCGCTTCCGCGACGAAGTTCACCGGGGTGGAAAGATCGAGCTTTGCGATGCGGTCGAAGAAACGCTGCGGCAGGTTCCACTCCCCCTGGTTGCCGAAGCCGAGGCAGCGGTCGAACAGGCCGTACAGGGTGGTGAACGCGGGGGCGCGGGTGCCGTTCATGGGGTAGCCCTTGACCGGCCCGAATGCGAGGCGAAGCGTGAAGGTCGCATCCGGGTATGCGCTCCTGCCAAGGACCGCAAAGCGCGCGGCGGCCACGCGCTCCGACTGGGGCACCGAGACGCTTTCCACTTTCGCCTTCCACCACTGCATGTTGTCCGCGGCGATGGTGGCCATGGACCGGGCCAGCACCACGAGCGGGTCCTGGCTGGCGTCCACGGCAGCGACCCCTCCTTCCAGCAGCTTCTTGCGCTCGGCCACGGAAGCAAGCGTGGTCTTCTCCACCAGCGCTGCTGCGGCTTTCTGGATGTCGCCGAGGGGCTTGAGAGTCTTGACCACGGGGTCGTCGGACCGGAGGGTCTCCAGCCCGAGGCCCAGGGTGCTGGCGATCATCGCAGCCTCGAAATCCGCGTGTACGGGCGCATCGGACAGGAGCTGGAACCGGAGGCGCTCGAGGTCCGAGTCGTGGAAGCCTTCCAGCCGCTCTGCATCGGGCTTGGCGGTTTCCCGTACGTACAGGACGATCCGCAGCGCGGTGGAGTAGAGGCGGGAGGGGGAGCCCCACACGATGAGGTCCTGCCAGTACCGGTCGCGCATCTCGCTCTGGATCGCGTCGTACGTCTTCTCGATGATGGACCATGCGTCCCCGTACTTCTGGTGCCACTCGGTGCTCGAGTCGATGCGCGAGCGGAACTCCTGCTCCTCCTTGCGGATGCGGGACATCAGGCGGATGTCGTTGAATGCCCGGTCCATGCCCTGCATGGCCTTGAGCCAGTTGCTGTAGCCGAACAGCGTGTCGAGGGCCCGGCGGGCCTGCTCCTTACCGAGCTTGGAGAACTGCTCCAGGTCCCGGATGGTGCGCTTGCAGTAGTCGAGGTTCTGCGGCAGCACCACGTCCCTGCGATACTCGAGCCGGCGATACGTGAGCATGCGCTCGGTGCGCCCCGGGTGCCCGGCCACGAACACCAGGTCACCGTCGCGAGCGCCCGCAGGATTCCACTTGAGGAAATGCGGAGTGACCGCGGGCTTCCCGTCCTCCCAGAGCCGGAAGAACGCCATGTCCAGGTCGTGACGCGGGTAGGTGAAGTTGTCGCTGTCGCCGCCGAAGTACGCGGCCTTGCGCTCCGGCGCCATGACCAGCCGGACGTCTATGTACTTCTTGTAGCAGTAGAGCCAGTACTCGCCGCCCTGGTAAAGCGACACCGCCTCGCACGTCAGCCCCGAGGCGGTGCTGCCTTCCTTCTCGATGGCGGCCTTGGCCGCGTCCCGCGCACGCACCGATTCTTCGGCACCGGCCCCGGGCTTGACCGCGGCCATGACTTCCGCGGTGATGTTGCGCACGGACATGAGGATGTTGGCTTCCATGTCTGCGCACTTGATCTCCTCCTCGGGCTTCCGCGCAAGGAACCCGGTTGCGACGTAGTCGTGCTGCGCGCTGGACATCTTCTGGAGCTGACCCATCGCGACGTGGTGGTTGGTGAGGACCAGCCCGGTGGACGAGGCCAGCGACCCGGAGCCGCCGTCCATGAAACGCACCGCGGAGAGCCGCACGTGCTCCAGCCACTCGGCGGAGGGCTCGAAACCGTACCGCTGCTTGAGCACCTCGAGCGGCAGGTTGTCCAGCGTCCACATCCCCTCGTCCGCGCGTCCCTGCCGCACCCACACCACGGCTGCGACGACGATGGCCAGAGCTGCCACATCACGGATTCTCATGACGCCTCACCTCCGGTGCGGGAACATACCCCGTGCGCGGGTTCCCGGTCAAGGCCGGGCCCGGCATCGTTGTCCGCCCGGACGTTGCCCGGCCGCGTTGCCGGGGTACCGGTTGACAGGGCTGCGCTCCTTGGAGATAGTGGCTGGCATGAACCTGACCGAACGACACATACCCGAGGTGTTCTACAAGAACGTGGCGCTGCACGGCCCGCACCCGTTCCTCGGCTTCAAGCAGAGCGGTGCGTGGAGGACGTGGAGCTGGCAGGAGGTCGAAACCTCGGTGGTCACCCTGGCCAAGGCGCTCATGTGCATGGGCGTTGTCAAGGGGGACCACGTGGCCATCTTCTCACCCAACAGCCCCATGTGGGCGGTCTGCGATCTGGCAGCGCTGTCCGCGGCGGCCGTCGACGTGCCCATCTACGCCACGAACTCCGCGGCCGAATGCGAGTACATCCTCAACGACTCGCGCTGCAGGGTCTGCTTCGTGGGCACGCCGCAGCACCTCCAGACCATCCTGTCCATCCGCGACAGGGTGCGATCCCTCACGCACGTGGTCGCGATGCAGCCCATGGACGGAGACAGCCAGGACGGCGTCGCGTCGCTGGAAGCCGCCATGGCGCTTGGAAGGAGCGCCCGCGGCAGGGAGCAGCTGGACCGGCGCATGGAGGAGCTGTGCCCCGAGGACACGGCCACGCTCATCTACACGTCGGGCACCACGGGTCCGCCCAAGGGGGTCATGCTCACCCATCGCAACTTCCTGTCCAACGTGCTCCAGGCCGAGCACTCCCACCCGAACGTGTTCGAGGCTCGCAAGGACATCCTGCTGTCGTTCCTGCCCCTGTCCCACTCCCTCGAGCGCTGCGCGGGCTGGTACCTGCCGATGCACTACGGCTGCTGCGTGTACTACGCGGAGAGCATGCTCACGGTCGTCGACAACATGAAGGAGATCCGGCCCCACTACGCGGTCAGCGTCCCGCGGCTGTTCGAGAAGATCCACGCGGGCATCCACGAGAAGGTAGCCCGGACCAGCCCCCTGAAGAGGAAGCTCTTCTCGTGGGCGGTGGGTGTGGGCGACAGGCGGTTGGACCACAGCCTCGAGAACCGGCCGGTGCCGCTGGCTCTCGATCTCCAGCACCGGTTGGCCGACGCGCTGGTTCTGTCCAAGCTGCGGGCCGCTCTCGGGCTGGACCGGATCAAGGTGTTCGTGTCCGGCGGCGCGCCGCTGGCCGCGAACATCAACCGCTTCTTCCACGCGATCGGAGTGACGGTGCACGAGGGATACGGCCTGTCCGAGACCACACCGATCCTGACGGTGAACAGCTTCGGCGCCACGCGTCTGGGCACCGTGGGCAGGGCCGTGGAGGAGACCGAGATCCGGATCGCGGACGACGGAGAGATCGTGGTGCGTGGGCCCCAGGTGATGAAGGGATACCACAACCAGCCGGAGGCGACGCGGGAGGTGCTCGACCAGCAGGGTTGGTTCTTCACCGGCGACATCGGCGTGCTGGAGGATGGCTTCCTGCGCATCACGGATCGGAAGAAGAACATCCTGATCACCGCGGGCGGCAAGAACGTGAGCCCGCAGAACATCGAGTTTGCGCTCCAGGCCATGCCGCACGTGGGGCAGGCGGTCGTGCTCGGCGACCGCAGGCCGTTCCTCGCTGCGCTCATCGTCCCCGCGTTCGAGACGCTGGAGCCGTGGGCGCGGCAGCACGGCATCGGCTTCGCTTCCCGGGAGGAGCTGGTGGCGCACCCGGAGGTCAGGGCGCACTTCGAAACCGCGGTAGCAGCGGTCAACAGGGATCTGGCCCGCGTGGAGCAGGTGAAGAAGTTCGCGCTGCTGCCCCGCGAGTTCGGCCAGGGCACCGGGGAGCTCACGCCAACGCTGAAAGTCCGTCGCAAGGTGGTCCTGGAGATGTACAAGGCGCAGGTGGAAGCGATGTACGGAGCCTAGCGCGCTCTCAATTCAGGATACGCACGGCCACGGGCCGGGGAACGCCGTTGCCGTCGTTGAACCACTGGTAGTTGCTGTTGTAGCCCGCGGTGTACCAGACCTCGGCCGTGGTCGCGGTCGTGGTCGTGATGATCCACGAGACGCTGCCCCCGAAGTTCGCAAAGTTGTACGAAGACACCGGCTGGATCCCCTCGCAGACCATCCGGTCCTCGGTGTCGTGCGCGACGCCGTCGTTCCAGCGCACCTCGGCCTTGACGAACGCATGGGTCGGCCCGTTGATCCGGATCCGGAAGTTGGACATGACGAGGTACGTGCCCGCGGACGGTAGGTCGATGGTCTGCACCTTCACCCACGAGTTGACGGGAATGGTCGTGGTCCCTACGGTCCAGCCCTCCCCGCCCCACGAGACCGTGCCCGGGTCGCCCTTCGGCCCCTGGGCTCCCGTGTCCCCCTTGGGGCCCGGAGCGCCCGTGTCGCCCTTCGGTCCCTGCGGCCCGGGAGCCCCCTGCGGGCCCTGCGGACCCGTGTCTCCCTTCGGCCCTTGCAGGCCGGCTTCGCCCTGCGGGCCCTGAAGACCCGTGTCGCCCTGAGGCCCCTGCGGCCCTGTGTCGCCCTTGGGGCCCTGCGCTCCCGCTTCGCCCTGCGGGCCCTGCGCTCCGGTGTCGCCCTTGAGACCCTGCGGCCCGGTGTCGCCCTTGGGGCCCTGCGGTCCCACCAGGCCCGTGGGATCCCCGATCCACTTGCCCGACTTGTCGATGACGCTGATGCCCGCGAACCGGAACGAGCCGTCTCCTGCCAGGGAAAGCTGTCCCAGCACCGCGGGAATGCCGACCAGGTCCTTGTAGAAGCCTGAGAACGCCACCTGGGCCAGCATGTCCACCGTGGTATAGCCGTTGTCCGCCACCAGCACGAGGATCTCGTCCGCGTCGAGACCGACGTCATCTCCGCACGTCCAGCCGGCCCCGTCGAACCAGAGGATCTTGCCCTTTGCACACATGATGCCTGCCAGCAGGTCCAGGTCGGGCATGCACTCCCAGCCGTCCCCTGCGGGCGCCATCTTCAGCATCTCGCCGGGCTTGCACCCCGGCTGAGCGGTCAGCGCGTCGCACTCCGCCGCGTGCTTGCTCTCCTGGCAGAACTGCGCATGGTGGGCCCTCGCCACCGCGGCGACGCGGGTGAGCGGCTCGAGGACATCGTACTGCTGCGTTCCCACGTCCCAGATGCCGGTCTCCATCCAGAGCGCCCCCCGGCTTGCAAGCTCCTTCTGCATGTCGGAGCAGCTTCCGTTGCCCTGCTCCGCGTTGCCGATCTCCGCGCGGAACAACCCGTCGGTGACACCCACCTGGAACTGCGTCCACGAGCAGACCGGCTGGGCAGCTGCATCGGGAGCTGCTGTCTCGAAGAAGCGGAACCGCATCTGGTACACCACGCTGGTTTCCGCTCCGATGGGGACTCCCTGGCCGTCGGTGAGCCGCGCCTGGTACACCAGGGAATTGGGCACGATGTCGCCGGCGAACGCCGATGCCGGCGACCCGAGCGCAGCAGCCAACACGCAGGCGAGGAGAGCCGCTGAAACGACGATTCCGCTGTCGAAAGTCCGGTTCATCTTCTGTCCCCCCCTATTCCCACAACGTAGATTCGATCCGGTACTTGCCCGAGGCCGAGACCGATCCTGCCGGTCCCGCGGCCATGGACTCGTAGCGGTCCGCTGTCAGACAGAACCCCGGCCCCGCGGCCAGGCACTCGTCAGGTCCGGGCTCGTACGCGGTGCCCGGCCAACCCCCGAGAGCGCAGACGCACTGGTTCGATGGCAGGCAGGCGTGCGACGCGGCGACGGGGCAGACCGCGATGCACTGGACATCCGAGTCGCACCCGGGAAGGCACTGCGCGGGGTCCTGGGTCTTGTCGCAGTACAGACCCGGCTCGCACTCCGCGCTTTCCAGGCACGGTGCGCCGATGCACGACTCGCCATCCTGCCAGCAGACCACTTTCGGGAACTCACAGGTTCCGCAACTCCCGCCGCATCCGTTCTCCCCGCAGACCTTGCCGTCGCACTGGGGCACGCATTCGCACTTCCCCGCTGCGCACGCAAGCACCGTGCCCGGCGGATCCGCGGGGCACGGCATGCCGTCGGGAACGGGGACGTGCACGCACCCGTCCCCTTCCACGCAAATGCCTGGTTCGTCGCACACAGGCTGGCAGACATCGTCGGTGCACGGGTTCCCGTCATCGCACACGGCATGATCCAGCGTATAGAGGCAGCCCACCTGCGGGTCGCAGTCGGAGAGAGTGCAAAGGACTCCATCCATGCAGTTGACCGGCTTCAAGCCGAGGCAGTCGCCGTTGACGCACATTCCGCCGGTGGAGCACTTGTCCGCCAGCCCGCACGCGGCTCCTTCCAGCGCGTCGTCCGGAGGGAACACGCACTCACCGGATGCGGGATCGCACTGGTCCAGGGTGCACTCCTTGCCGTCGGCGCACTCCAGCGGCTTGCCGATGCACTTGCCTGCGTCGCAGTGGTCGCCGAGGGTACACAGGTCCCCGTCTGCGCACTCGATTCCGTCTTCCGCATTCGCGTGAACGCAGCCGTCCTTGCCTGCGCAGGAGTCCGTCGTGCAGAGGTCGCCGTCGTCGCACAGGTCGCCGTCCACCTGCCCGTCACAGTCGTCGTCGACGCCGTTGCAGACCTCCTCGGAAGGCACCTGTGCATCGCACACAGCCAGGCCCGCGTCTCCGCACACCCGCTTGCCCGGGCACGTACCCAGCTCGTTTCCCACCGAGCACGGAGTCCAGGCCTGCTCGGTCGTGGCCAGCGCGGTGCAGAGGCAGGTTCCGGAAGCCGAAACGCACTGCTTCACGCCCAGCCCCGCCACGGTGGTGACGTCCTTGCACTCGTATCCCGACGGGCATCCGCCCTGCGCGTCGCAATCGCTTCCGCAGAAGCTCCCCTCCGCGGCATACGACACGCAGACGTCATTGGAGCCGTTGGCTTTGCAATCGGAGTCCGACGCACAGGGCCAGCAGAGGTTCGCACTGTCGGACAGGCAGATGAAGATCGGGTCGCCGACGCCCGAGTACTCCTTGCAGGTCCAGCCGTCGCCCGGACACTCCTCGACGCAGGGCTCGGTGCAGACGAGGTCGCCCATGTGCTGGACGCAGATGCCCGAATTGCAGTCCTTTCCCGACTGGCACGGGCATCCGAACCCGCCGGGTTCCACGCACACACCGGTCGCGTCCTGGCCGACCGTGTCCGGCACCGTGTCGAAGACCGGAGCGTCCTCCCCGCGGCCGTCGGCCCTACCCTCGGCCAACACCGCGTCGGACGGCCCGGCATCGATCTCGCCGGAGTCCGCGGCCGTCACCGTCTCCGCGCCTCCCGAGCACGCCTGGATGCCCAGGAGGCCTATCCCGACTGCAGCCAGTTTCCACCGCATTTGACACACCTTTCAGCGGAACAACCCATGTGCAACAGCAAGTCGATGCTACACCACGGGCGGGCGTGGGACAAGGGAGTTCGGACCCGGCGCTTGTGCGCGGTTCCTTGACGACGGACGATGCTCATGGTACCCGGGTTGATGGGGGGCGCCTGGGGTTACAGGGCCTCGGCCCAGCAGGAGCGGCGATGAGAACCACACTGGCAGCATTGGTCTTTCTCGTGGCGACAGCGGCGTGGCAACCCGCGGCCGCCGACTCAATCTATGGGGACTGCTACGGGAAGGGCGGCGAACGCTGTGCGGAGAGCAACCACACGATCTCGACATCCTGGAACGGGCAGAACGCCTACCCGGACGCCAACGGGAGGTACACCCTGGAGTTCTCCTCGAGTGTGGGCCGAACCATCACCATCTACTGCGACGGACAATCCGTGGGATCCGTGATGGTGGACGGAGACGTCCACTTCACAGTACATTGCCGCTAGTTCTCGGGACTTCCGTCCCGCACTTGCGCCTCTTCGAACGGAGGTTGGAACATGCACGCTGTACTGGCGCTCCTAGTGCCGTTGATGAGTCTGCTGGGGGGCGGCGACCGGCCGGGCGGGAATCCAGCACCGCTTCGTCCGGGAAGCAGCGCTCTGCTCGTCGTTGACACCGCTTGCCAGACCGGAATGCAGCCGGATGCGCTCGCCGGCGCACGCTTGCTCGAGTCCTCTCTTGCTGCCGTGGGATTCCAGGTGGAAGTGCTCACCGGGCTCGGGAAGGACGGGCTGGTGTCCGCGTTGAATCGGTTTGCCACTGACACGCTCCGGCCTGGGGGCGTCGCTCTCGTGTACTTCGACGGAAGGACCACCAGGCTGGAAGGTGCGGAATGCCTGCTCCCTTGCGACACTCCCGTCCACACGGGAGGCGAGGCCAGGAGCCACTGCGTTCCCGTGAGATTCCTCATGGAAGTGGTTGACGGCTCGAAAGCCAGAGCCAAGGTACTCATCCTCGACACCGTTGAGGAGGCCCAGGGCGGCGACGAGGGAGAAGACGCTTCCAGAGGACCTCGCATCGGCGTCCCGGGAGTCTCATCAGAAGGATGGTTCGTCGCCTCCGCAACGGCCGGAGCGCCCGGTGCTGCCAACCGGCCCGGGGTGAGGCCGCTTGCTGCAGTCCTGGCAGTTCAGATGCAGACGCCCGGAATCGAGATCCACGCGCTCTTCCAGCAGGTCCGGACCGTCGTCCACCGTCTGACGGAAGGGCGACACGAGGTTCGAACAGCCAGCACACTGACCGAGGACTTCTTGTTCCTTCCCGCAGACGCCCCCTTGCCTCCGAAGCAGAACCGTGAACCCCTGGTGGTCCTGGTGAATCTAGGATTCAAAGACGAAGTTACAGATGGGTACACGAAGATTACACAGGTGCTGGCAGATCTTGCTCCCGGATTCCAAGTCAAGGTAGTTCACTGGACTCGCTTCTCGGTGGATACGCTGTCGTCGCTTGAGCCTTCGGCTCTTGTCCTCGGTCCCCAGGGCACTCCCTGGTGGGAATACGAGGAAGAGGCTCTGAAGCCGGCAAAGGACGCTGTGCTGGGCTTCGATGGTCCGGTGCTCGGGATATGCGGCGGCCACCAGTTCCTCAGCCTCGCTTCGGGCGGAAATGTTGCGCCCATGCGGTGCGAGAAGAGCCATCGCGGGTACAAGGGATGTTTCAGGGAGCGCGGGTTCCTTCTGGTCCGCCTGCTCCAGCAGGATCCCCTCTTCGAGGGAGTGGGAAGCCGTGCGACGTTCTGGGAAAACCACGTCGAAG
>Ga0233425_10002907_pt1 | contig 32442 bp, 29 predicted proteins | sample Watercolumn_Towu_2_FD_181712 | JGI IMG/M metagenome (GOLD analysis project Ga0233425, IMG submission 181712) | Freshwater microbial communities from Lake Towuti, South Sulawesi, Indonesia - Watercolumn_Towuti2014_140_MG | ecosystem: Environmental > Aquatic > Freshwater > Lake | place... | reverse complement strand
CTCCGGGGGAAGTTTCGCCCAAACTTCTGGAGTAATAGGTCTTGTTTCCACAAGACCTTGAATACACCATTATTCACAAAAGAACTAGCCCCTAAGGGCATTTTTTTTCAATTTTTCAAAAAAAATTGCCTCAGCTACAAAGGAGTGGCTGAACGGTTACACAAATTAAAAGCTGCCAATATCATTAATGAGTTTGAGTCCAAAAACATTGAAGCTCTCGGTGATATCAGGAATAAGGCTGCACATGGAGGAGAATTTCCTTATTCTCCTGACGATGTAAAAACCATGCAAGAACGAGTTTCAGACGTATTGTCACGTTTAATGAGCGGATCATAACGCAATCCATGGTAAACGATCACAGCATCCGGGAACTCTGCGACCGTATCGTTCAGGAATTCCTACCCGAGCGCATCATCCTGTTCGGCTCCTACGCCTCCGGCGCGGCTACGCCTGATTCGGACGTGGACCTGCTGGTGCTGCTGCCTTTTGAGGGGAAGAGCTTGCGGATGTCCCTGGAGATTTTGAACCGCACCAATCCCCCTTTTCCCATCGATCTCCTGGCCCGGACCCCGGAGGACACGGCACGGCGTTACCGGGAGGGCGACCCCCTCATCCGGGAGGCACTGGACCGCGGCAAGGTTCTCTATCAACGACACCCTTAAGGAGCCTAGCCTACATGAGCGCAATAGGCCGGAATGCCCCTTGTCCTTGCGGGAGCGGGAAGAAGTACAAGAAGTGCTGCCTCCCCAAGGATGAAGTAAAACTCAGGCCCCAACCGACATATCATGACCATTGTCTGGGGTTGGCGGATTCTTTGCGCGCCCGGATTTTAAAGTTTGCCACCAAGGCCGGCCATAACCAGTATATTGAAGAGGCCTTTGATATTTACTGGCGAACCCTGGAGGAGGACCTCGACCCCCCCGAGGAGATGGACGAGGCCTGGCACCAATCCTTCCTGGAATGGTTCGTCCACGACTTTCCCCTCCCCCCGGACGACCTGCCGGTGATTAAACTCTATCTAGCTAGCAAGCCCGTGCTTCCTGCAGAGGAAATGCAAGTCTTGCAGGATTGGCAGGACGCTTATATCTCGGTCCATCAAGTCAAGGAGGTGAAACCGGAAGAAGGAGCCTTGGTTGAAGATATTTTCAGTGGCGAGGAGTGTTTTATTTCCGACGTGAGCATGTCCAGGCAGACCAAGAAATGGGAACTGCTGACCTTGAGAAAAATCAAGGTCCTGGATGAATGGCAGGCCTCCAGCGTGGGCAGCAGGGAGCCGCCGCAAGCCAAAGAAGAAATCCATTCCCTGGTGATGGAAGCTTTTAAATTATTCAAAAAGCTTGATCGGGGGAAACAATTGCCCGACTTCCTTCGGGAAATGGGTTTCATATTGCACCAACGCCTTTTGACTTTGCAGGCCAACCCTCGCCGCACCCAAATCATGACTTCTAACGGCGAAGAAATGACCTTTTGGGAAGCCAGCTATGATCTGGTGGATGTACCTGTGGCCGTTTCCAGGTTGAGAGCCCAGGAGGATTTTGGGGAATCCGCATGGGAGGAAGACAACGAGGGACTGATCGGAAAATATACTTTCGAATGGTTGGAGAAAGGAAAATCGGTCCGGAAAATAAAAAGAATTCAGGATCATTCAACATCTAAAGGCCAAAATGTAGATTCATTCTTTACCCCGGGGCCGGGACAAGAGAGTGCCAGGATTCTCGGGAGCGTTAGGTTGGAATGGAACCGGCTGATTTTGGAAGCAAAAGGCGAAAAACGGTTTGCCATCGGCAAAGAACGGCTGGAACGGGTGCTGGCCGGATTGGTGCGGCACCGGGAGGATAAGGTTAAGACCTTGGAGGAAATGTTGGAGGAGTATGCCGACGTAGAGCCGGAAGAACCCGCGTCGGAAATCCCCCCGGATGTCAAGCAGGCCATCTTGAAAGAGTACCTGGACCAGCATTATCAAAAGTGGCTCGATACCCCCCTTCCGGCCTTGAATGGCAAAACCCCGAGAAAAGCGATTAAGACCAAAGATGGCCAGCGGTTGGTAGAGAATTTATTAAGATCGATTGAGTATCACCATCAAACTAAAATGGAATACGACACCGCCTGGATCAGGAAAGAGCTTGGACTGTAAATGGCCCTCGGTGGCAAGATACGAGATTCTTCACTCCGCTGCGCTCCGTTCAGAATGACACTTTGAGCACAGGCGAGACGCCTGTGCCACTAGGTTTGTTTTTGTTTGGGTTTGTTTTGGTTTTTGTGGCAGGGCAAATCCTGTAACTACCAAAAATCGGAAATTCATGTTAAGATTTTAACATAATCAATTTTTGTCTGCCCGACCTGCCATCAGGCCATGGATATTACGAAAAACGAAAAACGGCAAACGGCAAACGCCTCCCCGGCCAGCCATCCGGACGCATCTGACCGCCCCCGGGAGAAATGCGGCATCTTCGGCATTTACGGCCATCCGGACGCGGCCCGGCTCACTTACTTCGGGCTATACGCCTTGCAGCACCGGGGCCAGGAGTCCTGCGGCATCGTCAGTGGGGATGGCTGCCGGGTGCGCCAGCAGCGGGGGTTGGGGTTGGTGTCAGAGGTCTTCAATCCCCAGGTCCTGGAGCAGCTCCCCGGGCATCTGGCCATCGGCCACGTGCGCTACTCCACCACCGGATCCACCCTGCTGGTCAACGCCCAGCCCTTCGTGGTGCAACACGGCGGCCACAGCCTGGCCGTGGGCCATAACGGCACCCTCACCAACGCCCGGGAGATCCGCCGCAGCCTGGAGCAAGGCGGCTCCATCTTCCAGTCCACCATGGACACCGAGGTCATCGTCCATCTCATGGCCCGGCACCGGGGCGCGGACACGGTGGAATCCCTGATCAACGCCCTGGATCATCTCAAAGGCTCCTATTCCCTGGTGCTGGCCACCGCGGACAAGGTCATCGCCGCCCGGGACCCCCACGGCTTCCGCCCCTTGAGCCTGGGGCAACTGAACGGCGCCTGGGTCGCGGCCTCCGAGACCTGCGCCCTGGACCTGGTGCAGGCCGACTACTGGCGGGACGTGGAACCCGGGGAGATCGTGGTCCTGGATGCCAACGGCCTCCACTCCCATAAGCCTTTTCCCCCCGAGCACCCCCGGCACTGCATCTTCGAATACATCTATTTCGCCCGGCCCGACAGCCAGGTTTATGGCCAAAGCGTTTATTTGGTGCGCAAGCGCCTGGGCGCGGCCCTGGTCCGGGAGCACCCGCTCCAGGCGGATTTGGTCATGCCCTTCCCCGACTCCGGCATTTACGCGGCCCTAGGCTACGCCAAAGCCAGCGGTCTGCCTTTTGAATTCGGGGTCATCCGCAACCACTACGTGGGCCGCACCTTCATCCAACCCTCCCAGACCATGCGGGATTTCTCCGTGAAGGTGAAACTCAACCCGGTCCGGGACATCCTCAAGGGCAAGCGAGTAGTGGTGGTGGAAGACTCCATCATCCGGGGAACCACCACCCGCTCCCGGGTCAAGTCCCTTAGGGAGGCCGGGGCCAAGGAGGTGAGCCTGCTGGTGAGCTGTCCCCCCACCCGCTTCCCCTGCTACTATGGCATCGATTTTTCCAGCAAAGGGGAGCTCATCGCCTCCCAACAGGAGATCGAACAGATCCGGGACTTCCTGGGCCTGGATTACCTGGGATACTTAAGCCTGGAAGGCATAGTAGCCGCCACCCAGATGGACCATGACAACTTCTGCCTCTCCTGCTTTTCCGGGGATTACCCCGTGGCCCTGGAACAGGATTTCTCCAAGACTTGCTTCGAGGAGGACATCTGCTCTCCCGGGCCTTTAGAGGCCGCAGTGGTGTGTGAAAGGTAAGCAGTGAGCAGTTAAAAAAAGGGCCTATGAGGCCAATATCTTTATAGTTCAAAGTTCAAGGTTCAAAGTTAGCAGCCTCCCTTTGAGGGGCTTTTTTAACCTTGAACCTTGAACTTTGAACTTTGAACATTTATGGCACAAATACTGATCGGCGTCATCTCCGATACCCACGGCCTGCTGCGGCCTCAGGCGGTGGAGGCCCTGAAGGGCGTCAACCTTATCATCCACGCGGGAGATGTGGGTTCCCCGGAAATCCTGGAGAATTTGGGAAAGATCGCGCCGGTCAAGGCGGTCCGGGGCAACACCGACCGGGGGGAATGGGCCCGGGCCCTGCCGCTCACCGAGGTAGTGGAGGCGGGCGCAGTCCAGATCTACGTCCTCCACGACCTTCATGCCCTGGACCTGGAGCCTAAGGCCGCGGGCTTTGCCGCGGTCATCTTCGGCCACTCCCACCGCCCCCACCTGGAGCGGAAAAACGGCGTCCTTTTTCTCAACCCCGGCTCGGCCGGCCCCCGGCGCTTCACCCTGCCGGTCTGTTTGGCCTACCTGAAGGTGCAAGGCGACTCCCTGGAAGCGGAATTTGTCCCACTGAATATCCAAACTTCAAAAGCCGCCCTGCCTTACGGTTATCTAGATTATTAAGGCAGTCCTCGGGTTGGCGGCCTCCGCCGATACCGCTGGAGGGCTTGAATTTCTGCGGCTGAGTGCATACCCTGATTTTAACGGATTAGGAAAATTTCATATTAAATGGAGGAATACATGCTCAAAAGCAAATGGATTCTGGCGCTGTTCCTGATCATCCTGACCGCGGCCTGCGGCGACAAGCCCGCCTCACCGCCGGCGGCCCCCACCTCCACCGGACCGGTGGCCGATACTCCGGAGAACCGCAAGGCTGCGGCCAAAAAGTATCTGGAGGCGGTGCCTCCCCAGGAACTGCTGCAGAATATTACGGGCAATATGACCCAAAGGATGCCGGAAGAAACCCGCAAGGAATTCAACGACGCCCTGAATGATAAGGATTTGCTGGAAAAGACTTATCAAATCAGCGAGACGGCATTGATCAAGCACTTCACCCCGGATGAGATCAACGCCATGGCCGCGTTCTTCGGCTCCCCCGCGGGAAAATCGGCCCGGGCCAAGTTTTCCGGGTACATGCGGGAGATCATGCCCCAGCTCAATACGGAAATGAAACCCATCTTCACTAAATTGCAGGAGAAGGCTAAACAAGCGCAACCACCGGCGGGCGCGCATCCCCCGATAACACCTAAAGCCGAACCGCCCAAACCGGGGCAGGCCCCGCCGGCAAAACCGGAAACTCCGCAACCCAAGCCGGTGAAGCCCGAGGCCCAGCAACCCCAGCAGCCCAAGGCGGAGCAACCCCAGCCGGATAAGCCCAAGTAAATAACCGGGAATGTTTGGTATTTCAGGCACAGGCGGGAAGCCTGTGCCTTTTTTTGTTCCGGGTTCCGGGTTCCGAGTTCCGAGTTGATGGTTACTTGTTCCTCACTCGGAACCCGGAACTCGGAACTTTTATTATGCGGTTATAGCATCAATGCCCCCGCCTGCTTATCTTTTGGATACTGCCGGAATATTCGCAATTTTTGGGAAAGGAGGCGAAGATGAAATATCTGCTGACCGTAATTCTGGCCCTGGCCCTGGTTGGAGGGGCGCACGCCGAGGTGGTGACCAAAAATGTGGAATATAAACAGGACGGCACGGTCCTGGAAGGTTTTCTGGCCTATGACGACTCCCTGAAGGGACCTCTTCCCGGGGTGCTGGTGGTGCATGAATTTTGGGGCCTGAACGATTACGTCAAGAACCGGACCCGGCAACTGGCGGAGATGGGCGTGGTGGCCCTGGCCGCGGACATGTACGGCAGGGGGGTGGTCACCAAAGACCCTAATGAAGCCCGGAAGCTGGCGGGCCATCTCCGGGGCAGCCCCCTGATGGGGCAGCGGGCCCTGGCCGGTCTGGAATTGCTCAAGAAAAACAAGCTGGTGGATCCCAAGCACCTGGCGGCCATCGGTTTCTGTTTCGGCGGCACCACCGTCCTGGAATTGGCTTACTCCGGCGCGGACCTGGCGGGAGTGGTCAGCTTCCATGGCGGTCTCACGCCCCCGAAACCGGAGGACATGAAAAACATCAAGGCAAAAATCCTGGTGCTCCACGGGGCCGAAGACCCGCATATCAAACCGGAGGAGATCGCCGCTTTCCAGCAAGCCCTGGGGAAGGCGGGCGCGGACTGGCAGATGGTCTACTATGGCGGCGCGGTGCACAGTTTCAGCAATCCTGAGGCCGGCAGCGACAAATCCAAGGGCGCGGCCTACGATTCCCGGGCCGCGGGCCGCTCCTGGAAGCAGATGCAGCTGTTCTTTAAAGAGATTTTCACCGGCTTCATGTAATATATTTTAAAGTTCAAGTTTACCCCGGAGGGAACCGATAATCAGGAAGGGAGCGCAAGACGCCCCCGGCAACCGGGATTGTTTTACCGTGAAGATCCCGTCGCCACTTCTTTCTGGAAGGTTGTTTAATGGCCAGAGAACGCCGGAAACGCACCAGGGTCAAATTCCGCTTTGAGGCAACGGTTGCCGTTGACAATCAGTCAGTCCGGGTGCAGAGCCGTAACTTAAGCCTTAAGGGAATGCTCTGCAGCACGGATAAAATTTTCCAAGAAGGCCAGGTCTGCCGGGTGATCCTGAACCTGACCCAGGAAGAGGCGGAACCCGTCCGGGCCGTGATCCTGGGCCGCATCATCCGCTCCGTCCCCTCAGAAACCGCCATCGACTTCAATCTCATGGATGCGGAGAGTTTTTTCCATCTGAAAAAGATCGTGGAATACCACTCCCAGGAGCCGGACAGAATCACCCGGGAACTTCTCACCGCCGCGTTTTCCCCGAATCTAGACGGGTAGAATAGTTGAGGGGAGGACCAGAGGACCACAAGCCCTCCGACCTCCCCTCAATCTACCCTCCTAACCCTCCAGGAGAGGGTGGGGAGAGGCTGAGGTCAATGTCCCCTGCCTTCTCTCCCCCAATATTTTCAGCGCACTTCTACAGCTTCACCAATCCCGCGGACAGCTTGGCGGCCATGACGGTGTTTTTCATGAGCATGGTGATGGTCATAGGGCCCACGCCGCCGGGCACCGGGGTGATGAACGAGGCCACCTCTTTCACGGTTTCGAAGTCCACGTCCCCGGCCAGGATGGCCTTGCCGGTCTTTTCGCTCTTGCCGATGCGGTTGACGCCCACGTCGATGACGCACGCGCCGGGTTTCACCCAGTCAGCCTGAACGTATTTGGGCACGCCCGCGGCCACGATGAGGATGTCCGCGCGTTTGCAGTGCTCGATCATTTTGTCCTTGGGGGTGCCGGTGTGCACGCAGGTGACGGTGGAATTGGCGCCCGGGAGCTTCTGGATCATGATGGCCACCATGGGTTTGCCCACGATGTTGGAGCGGCCCACCACCACCACTTCCTTGCCCTTGGGGTCGCCGTAGGAACGGACGATGAGTTCCTGGCAGCCCGCGGGGGTGCAGGGCAGGAAGGCGTAGTTACCGATCAAGATGCGGCCCACGTTCACCGGATGGAAGGCGTCCACGTCCTTGTCGGGATTGATGCCGTAGAGCACCTTATTGGAGTCGATGTGCTTGGGCAGGGGAAGTTGCACCAGGATGCCGTGGATCTTGGGGTCCTTGTTGTACTTGTCCAGCAAGCCCAACAGCGCGGCTTCGCTGATGTCCGGCGATTGGTTGTCCTGCACGGAGTAAAATCCCAGTTCGTGGGCGGTCTTCTGCTTGGCGGTGACGTAGCTCACGGACCCGGGGTCTTCCCCCACCAGGATGGTGACCAGTCCCGGGGTGATACCGTGTTTGGCCTTGAGCTCATCAACCTCTTTTTTCAATTCCTCGCGAATCTGGGCGGCTACTTCTGCCCCTTTGACCAATGTCGCAGCCATTTGACTGGCCTCCTTCGACTTGTGATTTTTTTCTCTTATTACCACTATTTTTTCCGCAGCGTCAATCTAAAAATTCATTATCCGCCCCTAATCTTGGTCTTCGGCCAAGTTGCCAGCAGACAGGTATCCCTCTTAAAAAGACGATATTTTCTGGAATCCTCCCCATCCGATTAGTGCCTGATTCTTCCCTTTCTTTCTTTTTTCAAGTAATGTATATTATTTATTTTAAAAATCGTTTGGAGTTAACTTTCGTGTCTCTGATCGTGCAAAAATACGGCGGCACCTCGGTGGCCGGGCCCGACCGCATCGCCAACGTGGCCAACCGGGTGGTCAAGGATTGGTGTGACGGCCATAAGATGGTGGTGGTCTTGTCGGCCATGTCCGGAGAAACGGACCGTCTCATCAATCTGGCCAAGGAACTGGCGGACGAGCCCGATCCCCGGGAATTGGACGTGCTGCTGGCCACCGGCGAGCAGGTTACGGTCTCCTTGTTCAGCATGTTTCTCCGGGGCCAGGGAGTGCCGGCCGCGTCGCTCTTAAGCCACCAGGCCCGCATTTACACCGACCGCAGCTATGGCCGGGCCCGGATCATCGGCATCGATTCCGCCCGCATCAAGGAAGAATTAAAAAAGAACCGGGTGGTCACCGTGGCCGGGTTCCAGGGCGTGGATGAGGTGGGCAACATCACCACCCTGGGCCGGGGCGGCTCGGACACCACCGCGGTGGCCATCGCCGCGGCCCTGAAGGCCGATCTCTGCGAAATCTTTACGGACGTGGACGGGGTTTATACCACCGATCCCCGCATCTGTGACAAGGCCCGGCGCCTGGACCGCATCTCCTATGACGAGATGCTGGAAATGGCCTCCCTGGGGGCCAAAGTCCTGGAGATCCGCTCCGTGGGCTTCGCCAAGCGTTATAACGTGCCCCTGCGGGTCCGCTCCACTTTTACAACCCATCCTGGAACTCTGGTAACTGCGGAGGACGAAGAAATGGAAGCAATTCCGGTATCCGGCGTGGCCTTCAGCAAGCTCGACGCCCGGGTCACCATCACCCGCGTGCCCGACCGCCCCGGTATCGCCGTGCGTCTCTTTAAGCCGGTGGCGGAGGCCAATATCGTGGTGGATATGATCATTCAGAACACCAGCATCGACGGCTATACCGATCTCACCTTTACCGTGCCCAAAGGCGACCTGAAAAAAACCCTGAAACTGGTAAAGCCGGTGATCCAGGAAATCGGGGCCCAGCAGGTGCTCAGCGACGAGAAGATCGCCAAGGTCTCCATCATCGGCGTGGGGATGCGCAACAACGCGGGCATCGCCTCCCGCATGTTCGATGCTTTGTCGGCCGCGGGCATCAATATTTTGATGATCAGCACCTCGGAGATCAAAATTTCCTGCATCATCGAAGATAAATACGGGGAGTTGGCCGTGCGCGTCCTCCACGACGCCTTCGGCCTGGATCAGCCACAACCGAAGAAAAAATAGCGGGCGCGTCTCACGCGCCAAAATGGTGCGTGAGACGCACCCTACAACGAGGTCCCCATGCGCCAGGTGAAGATCTACGATACCACCCTCCGGGACGGCACTCAGGCCGAGTATTTCAACCTGTCTTTGGCCGACAAGATTCGCATTGCCCGGAAGCTGGCGGAACTGGGGTTCCACTATATCGAAGGCGGCTGGCCCGGGTCCAATCCCAAGGACGTGGAGTTCTTCGAGGAAATCCGCAACTACAACTTGGGGCAGACCCGCATCGCCGCGTTCGGCAGCACCCACCATAAAGACCGGCCGCCGGATTCCGACCCCGTTTTCCAGGAGCTTCTCATCAGCCGGGCCCCGGTGATGACCATCTTCGGGAAATCTTCGATCTTTCAGGTAAAAGAGATTTTACAGACCACCCTGGAACGCAACCTGGAGCTCATCGCCAGCTCCCTGGCCTACCTCAAACCTAAGGCGGAGGAACTCTTTTACGACGCGGAGCACTTCTTCGACGCGTTTAAAGAAGACCGGGATTACGCCCTGAGCACCCTGGAGGCCGCGCTTAAAGGGGGCGCGGACGTGCTGGTGCTTTGCGACACCAACGGCGGCACCCTGACCTCCGAGTTGGCGGAGATCATCAAGGCGGTAAAAAAGCGCTTTCGCAAAACCCCCCTGGGCATCCATGCCCACAATGATTCGGAACTGGCCGTGGCCAACTCCCTGGCCGCGGTGGAACTGGGCTGCGACCAGGTCCAAGGCACCATCAACGGCTTCGGGGAGCGCTGCGGCAACGCCAATCTTGTTTCCATCATCCCCGCGCTGAAACTGAAGCTGGGTATCGATTGCCTCAGTGACGACAGCCTCAAGCGGATGACGGAGTTGTCCCGGTTCGTCTACGAACTGGCCAACATCCACCCCAACCGCTACCAGCCGTACGTGGGCCAGAGCGCGTTTGCCCACAAAGGCGGCGTGCACGCCGCGGCGGTGAAGCGCAATCCCAAGGCCTATGAGCACATCACTCCGGAGTCCGTGGGCAACGTCCGGGCCATCCCGGTCTCCGACCTCTCGGGCCGGGGGAATATCCTGCTCAAGGCCCAGGAATTGGGTCTCGAGGCCGCGGCCCACGACCGGGCGGTGCAGGCGGCCTTGAAGAAGCTGGATGAACTCCTCAACCTGGGGGGTTTGAAGCTGCCCCCCGCGGAGAGCAGCATCAAGGTGGCCCTGGAAAAGATCAAAGAACTGGAGTCCCAGGGCTACCAGTTCGAGACCGCGGACGCCTCCCTGGCGCTATTGCTCATGGCGGCCCTGGGTGGGTATTATAAGGAATTCTTCAAACTCCTGGGCTACCGGGTCATTGACCAGAAAGTGGGGGATGACCTGCCCCCCACCCCGGAGGCCAGTATCCGGGTGAAGGTGGGGCTCCACGAAGTCCATACCGCGGCCCTGGGCAACGGCCCGGTGGACGCCTTGTACAACGCGCTTCTTAAAGCCCTGGTGCGCTTCTACCCCCGCCTCACCGAGATGCGCCTGGAGGACTACAAGGTGCGGGTCCTGCCCGGCATGAGCGGCACCGGCGCCAAGGTCCGGGTGAACATCGAATCCCGGGACGCCCACGACTGGTGGGGCACCGTGGGCGTGGCCACCGACATCATCGAGGCTTCCTGGCAGGCGCTGGTGGACGGCATCAATTATAAGCTGTTTAAGGACGAACAGCGGTTGAAGTAGTTTTTAGTTTTTGGTTTTTAGTTGGCGGCCTCCGGTCTGCTTAGGCGGCGCCGGGTATAGGTTTATCTTCTGAGGGCTATTTTCTTTGCCTTTAACCAAAAACTGAAAACTAAAAACTAAAAACTTTTTGTTATGCCTCATTTCAGCCGCACCCAACTGGGCGTCAGCCTGCTTCTGGGGGCCGGCCTGTTGCTAATTTGGGCCTGGCGGGGGAATTTCGGCCTCCCCCCCTCCCCTCCCCCGACTGCAAGCCTGAATCATCCCATATATGTGGAGGTCGCCGGGGCTGCGGCCCGCCCCGGGGTTTACGAATTCCCCGAGTCCCCTGCCCTTTCTCAAGTCCTGGCCCAGGCCGGCCTTGCCGCACCTCAGGGAGCGGCGGACCCCAAACTCACCACCGGCAGTAAGGTGGAAGTCAGCGGCGAAGGCCGATACCGCCTGGTCCGCATGGACGGCCCCAAACTCCTGACCCTGGGTCTGACCCTGGATCTTAATAGCGCCACCCCCGGGGACCTGGAGGCCCTGCCCGGCATCGGCCCGGCCCTGGCGCAGCGGATCATTGATTACCGCCAGGCCCATGGCCCCTTCAAGACCATTGAAGACCTGGAGCAGGTCTCCGGCATCGGCCCCAAGAAACTGGCCCAGGTCAAACCCTATTTAGTTATTGGGGAAAATGCCGAAGATGATTAGAGGCCTCACGCAAAGACGCCAAGACGCAGAGACGCAACGTATATTATTATCTAGTATTCTAGCGTCTTTGCACCTTTGCGTCTTTGCGTGAGATTCTTATCTTTGCATGGCCCCAAGGACCCAAAAGATGTCAGCCAATAAACCACCCGGCCTGCTCTCCATTTTCACCAGCCACAGCTTTTACGTGCGCATCGTCACGGCTTTCGTGGGCCTGCTGCTGCTCACGGTGCTGCCCATCGTCTCCTATAATTATTATCAAAACCGGGGCATCGTCTTGGAGTCGGCCGATGATCTGATGAATCAAATAACCTTGAACGTCATGGAGAAAACCGCCAATTTCCTGCTGCCCGCATCCACGGTGGTGGAGATCAGCGCCAGGCTCGCCAACACCGGGGTCCTTTCCTGCGCCGACCATCAACAATTGGTATTCTATACTGCCGGGGTTCTCAAATCTTATCCCCAGATGTGCATGCTTTTTTTGGGGGATGAGCAAGGGAACTACCTCCGGTCCTGGCGGCTGCCGGACGGCAATATTGAGACCCGCATCATCGAGCGGCAAACCTCGCCGCCCCGGGACGTCATTAAATACTGCGATCCTTATTGCGCAGTCCAGCGCACCGAGACTTCCAGCGATATCAAATACGACCCCCGGGACCGCCCCTGGTACCTGGGCGCGAAAAAGGCCGGAGCCACCTTTTGGACCGATCTGTACATCCTCTTCCGGAATAAGAAACCCGCGGTCACTTCGGCCTACCCCCTCATCAATAACCAGGGAAAACTCCTGGGTGTTTGGGGGACGGACATTGAGCTGGATGAAATGTCCAACTTCTTAAAGAGCTTGAAGATCGGCAAAAACGGCCTCGCGTTTATCGTCAATGAAAAAAATGAAGTGGTGGCCTTTCCCGAAGCCTCCCGGATCGTCAAAGAGGAACAGGGGAAGCTCAGACCCGTCCGGGTGGAGGAACTGGGCCAGGACAGCGTCACCGCGGCTTTTGAGGAATACCTCCAAACCGGCCGGAACAAGTTGGCAGTGGAGAGCCAGGGAGAGCGGTACCTGGCTTCCATCCGGGAATTCCCCCAGTCCTTCGGGGCCAGGTGGAAGGTGGCGGTGCTGGCGCCTGAAGACGATTTTGTGGGCCCGGCCAAAGAGATCATCCAGGTGACGGCCTTAATCTGCCTTTTTATTCTGCTGGTATCCATCCTAATGGCCGTTCTCCTGGCCCGGGCCATAGCCAACCCTATCAATATTTTGACCGAAGAAACCGAGAAGATCAGAGACTTTAATTTCGAGAACGGCTCCGCCATCAAGACCCGCATCAAAGAAATCCAACAGATGAGCAATGCCGTGGCCGCCATGCGCACCGGACTGCAAGCCTTCCGTAGATATGTCCCTGCGGAGCTGGTGCGGCAACTGATCCAAACTGGCGAGGGCGCAACCCTGGGCGGCCATAAAAAAGAGCTGACCGTGTTCTTCTCGGACATCGCCGGGTTCACCACCATTGCCGAGCAATTGCAGCCGGAAGAGCTGATGCTGCACCTGTCCGAATATTTCGACGAACTTACCCGGATCCTCAGTGAGCATCAGGGGACGGTGGATAAGTATATCGGCGACGGCATCATGGCCTTCTGGGGCGCGCCCCTGCCGGACGACGGCCATGCTTCCCGGGCCTGCCAGGCCGCGCTGCGGTGCCAGGAAAGGGTCAGGGCGCTGAACCGGGAATGGGCCGCGGCCGGCAAGCCCGTGTTTTCCACCCGCATCGGTATCAGCACCGGTGAGACTGTGGTGGGCAACGTGGGCTCCAGCGAACGCATCAATTACACGGTGATGGGGGATAATGTCAACCTCGCCAGCCGGCTGGAAGGGGTGACCCGGCTTTATGACTCCCAGATCCTGGTGAGCCGGGCCACCTATGACCAGGTGGCGGACGAATTCTGGTTCCGCCCGGTGGACCTGATTGCCGTCAAAGGGAAGACCGCGGCCACCACCGTTTACGAACTGGTGGGCAAAAAAGAGGACGGCGGGGAAGATGAGCTTTTGGCTGAACTCTGCCGAGAATTCACCCGGGGGGTCGAGGCCTATTTAAGCCGCGACTGGGCCGGGGCCGCGGCCGTCTTCGGAAGCCTGAAGAAAAAATTCCCCAAGGATATGCCGGTGGAGCTCTATTTCAACCGCTGCCGGAAATACCTGAAACAGCCGCCGGGTCCGGACTGGCGGGGGGTTACTTATTTGAAGTACAAATAAATTTCTTTTCTCACGCAAAGACGCAAAGGCGCAAAGACGCAAAAATTTATATAATGTTATTTGCGTCTTTGCGCCTTTGCGTGAGATTATTTTTTTTGTGACCTTATGCTTATCTTAGGAATCGAAACTTCCTGCGACGAAACCGCGGCCGCGGTGGTGGCCGACGGCCGCCGGGTGCTCTCCTCGGTGGTGGCCACCCAGTTCGAACTGCACGCCCAATACGGCGGCGTGGTGCCGGAGCTGGCGGCCCGGCGGCACCTGGAGAGTATCCTGCCGGTGATCCAGGGGGCGCTGGACCAAGCCGGGGTCTCGGGCCGGGACATCGACGGCCTGGCCGTGACCCAGGGCCCGGGCCTTATCGGCGCGCTGGTCATCGGCATGGCCGTGGCCAAGGCCCTGGCCCTGGCCTGGGACCGGCCCCTGGCCGGGGTGCATCATCTTCAAGCCCACATCCTCGCGGCCTTCCTCACGGAGAATCCCCCGGAATTTCCTTTCGTGGCCCTGGTGGTCTCCGGAGGCCATACCAATTTGTACCGGGTGGATGATTTCCGGCAGATGATTCTTTTGGGCCGCAGCCGGGACGACGCCGCAGGGGAGGCCTTCGATAAGGTGGCCAAGCTGCTGCGTTTGGGTTATCCCGGGGGGGTGATCATCGAGAGGCTGGCCGCGCAAGGGAACTCCGGCGCCTTTCCTCTCCCCCGGCCCCGCATCCCGGAGGAGCCGCTGACCTTCAGCTTCAGCGGCCTGAAGACCGCGGTGGCCCACCAGGTTAAGAACCATCCGGAGACCCTCACCAATCCCGGGGCCCAATCCGATTTGGCCGCGGGCTTCCAGGAGGCGGTGGTGGACTGCCTGGTGAGCCGGGCCATCCTGGCCCTGGAGGAAACCGGCTGCTCCCGTTTGGTGGTTTCAGGCGGGGTGGCGGCCAACGGCCGCCTGCGCCGGGTCTTGCAGGAAAAAGCCGCCGCTTCCGGCTACGAGCTTTTCCTCCCGCCCCTCAACCTCTGCACGGACAACGCAGCCATGGTGGCAGCCGCGGGGTATCATAGGCTGCTGGCAGGGGAGCGCCTGGATCTGAACGCGGACGTTTTTTCCCGGGGATAACATATGGTGCGTTTTACGCACCCGTTTAACAACTGTCGAATTGTATTATTAAAGGCAACTTATATCAGGTATACTATATAGATTAATAAACCAGTCGAGATAGCCATGACCGACCCACCCCTGGGCCAGCGCCTGGCCCTGCTGACTGACCTTTACCAGTTGACCATGGCCGCGTGTTATTTTGATCAGGACATGCATGAGGAGGCCACCTTCAGCCTCTTCATCCGCAAGTACCCGCCGCATCGGGGCTACTTTGTAGCCGCGGGCCTGGAAGAGGCCTTGCGTTATCTGGAGACCCTGCGGTTTGCGGAGGATGATCTCGCCTATCTCGCGTCCACCGGCCTCTTCAGCGCAAAATTCCTGGATTACTTAAAAGGGGTGCGCTTCAGCGGCGAAGTATTCGCCTTGCCCGAGGGCTCCATCTTCTTCAAGGACGAGCCGGTCCTGGAGGTGAGTGCGCCGGTAATCGAGGCCCAGTTGGCGGAGACCTTCATCATCAACGCGGTGAGCCTCCAGACCTTGATCGCCAGCAAGGCGGCCCGGTCTTTTGCCGCGGCTCAAGGAAGGCCTTTGATCGACTTCGGCCTGAGGCGCTGCCAGGGCACGGACGCGGGCCTGAAAGCGGCCCGGGCCAGTTACTTGGCCGGGTTCCAGGGCACCAGCAACGTCCTGGCGGGAAAACTCTACGGGCTGCCTATCTTCGGCACCATGGCCCATTCCTATATCACCAGTTTCCCCAGGGAAATCGAGGCCTTCCGGGTCTTTGCCCGGGTCTTCCCAAAGATCACCACCCTCTTGATCGACACCTACGGCAACGTCGCCGGCACGCGCAAGGCCGCGCAGGTGGCCAAGGAGATGGAGGCCCGGGGCGAGAGATTGCAGTACGTGCGCCTGGACAGCGGCGACTTCGCGGCCATCAGCAAAGAAGTGCGGCAGATCCTCGATGACCACGGCCTGAATTACGTCAGGATCATCGCCAGCGGCGGCTTCGATGAATACAAGATAGCCAGGGTCCTGGACGCGGGCGGCCTGATAGACAGCTTCGCGGTGGGCACCAAGATGGGGGTTTCCGCGGACGCGCCGTATTTCGACTGCGCCTATAAACTGGTCAAGTATGGGGACCGTCCGGTGATGAAGCTCTCCACCGGCAAGGTCACCCTGGTGGGCAAAAAGCAGGTCCATCGCTACTTTGATGCCCAGGGCCGGATGGCCCGGGACACCATCGCCCTCCGGGACGAACCGGTTCCCGCCCCCGCGCCCTTGCTGCAAAAATTCATGTCCGGAGGCCGCCTCACCCGGGAAATGCCGCCCCTCAAGGAATCCAGGGAATATTTTCTGTCCCAATTCGCCCTGCTGCCTGATGGCTGCAAAACCCTGGAAGACCCAGCCCCCTATCCGGTGAGCTTAAGCCCCGGGCTCCGGGACTTGCAGGCCCGGGTGGAGCGGGAGATTCAGCAACGGGAGCTGTAATTACGTTGGCAGCTTTCGGCGATCAGCTTTCAGCTTAAAAAAAAGCTGACCGCTGATAGCTGATAGCCGATAGCATTAACATTAGGAGAAAATTAACCGCTTATGGGCATCACCGAAACCCTTTGTTATTACAATACCCAATTTATCAACCAATGCAGCTACTTCGGGGTTTTTGTGCTCATGACCCTGGAGAGCATGATCGCGCCCGTTCCCAGCGAACTGGTCATGCCTTTTGCCGGTTTTCTCATCTTTACCGGCCAATTCGATCCCTGGGCGGTGCTCATCGCCAGCAGCCTGGGGTCCATCGCCGGCTCGCTTTTATCCTACGGCATGGGCGTTTTGGGGGAGCCGGTGGTCTATCGCTACGGCCGTTACTTGCTCCTCAACCCCCACCACCTGGAATGGACCAGCAAGTTCTTCCAGCGCCACGGCGGCAAAACCATCTTCATCGCCCGGTTCATCCCCGTGGTGCGCCACCTCATTTCCATTCCCGCGGGTTTCGCGCGCATGCCCCTTTTCCCCTTCATTCTCTACACCCTGATAGGCGCCACCATGTGGAACATGTTCCTGGTCTATTGCGGGGTGCGCCTCAAGGAAAACTGGCGGATTATCCAACAGTATACCCATATTATCGATTACTTCGTGGTGGCCGGGCTGCTGGCGGCCGGGGCTTACCTGGTGTGGAAACTCAAGGCGGCCCAAAACCTGAAAGGGCCTTCCTCTCAGGAAGAGACCCCGTAACCCCGGCAGGCGGACGTGCCTCCTGATCCGGAACAGAGAAAAGTTTCCCCTCTCCTGGATTTCTCCGTTGAGAGCCCGGCCCTCATCAACCCCACCCGGGAGCCGGGGGAGGCGCCGCTGGCTCCCCGGGTCATCCTGGCCTTCACCCGGCCGGACTTCCATTACCTCTGCCGGGTGGCCCACGCAGGCGGCCCGCCCCGTTATCTCTGGGATTGCGCGGTGCACGAAGGCTCCTGGGAGGGGCAAGGCATTACCGTGGCCGGGCCGGCCCTGGGCGCGCCTTACGCGGTGATGGTCTTAGAAAGGCTCATTGCCCTGGGGGCCAGGGTAATTCTGGCCCTGGGCTGGTGCGGCTCTTTGCAGAACCACGTCAAAGTGGGGTCCCTGGTGGTCCCCACCACCGCGGTGAGCGGCGACGGCGCGTCCCGGCATTATCTTCACCAAGGGTCCCAGCCTGCGCCCCATCCGGACTTGATCCGTCTCATAGAGGCCCGGTTGCGGGATACTGAAATCCCCCGGCATTTTGGCCCGGTCTGGACCACGGATGCTTTTTACCGGGAAACCCCGGAGCAGGTGCGCCACTACCAGGCCCAGGGAGTCCTGGGAGTGGACCTGGAACTGGCCGCGCTCTTTGCAGTGGGCCAGTACCGGCAGGTGGCGGTGGCCGGGCTGCTGGCGGTCTCCGACGAACTGGCCGACCTCACCTGGCGGCCGGGATTTAGCACCCCGGCCTTCCGGCAGGGGAGGAGAGAGGCGGCCCGGGCGGTGTTGGCCGCGGCGGCTAGGGCGAGCGAAGTGATCGTTTGAATCAGGTTGGATATTCCTCGATTCTGCCGCCCGCAATGACGAAATGCGGTTCGTCGGTTTGGAGACGGAAAATGCGCCAGTCTTCTCCTTTTGTGCCAGCCGGAAATAAGACCAGCCGATAGCCGCCTGATAGCATTATGATTGCCCCTCCATATAAATCGGCGGATACGGCTTCAACTACAAGATTCTCTGTTTCATTGATCGAGGATCGCGTCTGCGGATCGTAACCACCTAAAAAATTTCCCACGAGTCTGTCTTGAAGGTTTTCGTCATCCGCGTAATCCCAGGTGTCCCAATCGATATCTGCCCGGTCTTCCGCGAGTTCCCACAGGTCCCAACGCCCGGTGACGATCCCTTTAGGCCCCTCGAGGCGCCAGGGGCATTGAATATGGAGGGCATAATCACCCACAGTGTCATTCTCCACCGTGCGGATGGGACCGAAATGAAAAATACGCATGTCCGCCGCGCGTCTGGCTAGGGAGAGTTTCGAGCCGACGAGTGGTTTTAATTGTGCTATGATTTCAGCGGCGACAGTATCCACAGGTTTTTGCACCGTGTCTCTCGGTTGGCTTTTATAGCCAGATAATTTTACTAGTTCTATTTTATCTCCAAATCGACTTAACAGAAAAAGTAATCTATCCCTATCATTTTTCTTTGAACTTGGAACCTGGAACTTGGAACTTTCTAATAACCGAGGCAGATCATGTTTTTAGGAACTCTTTTAGCCATCGACATCGGCGGCGGCACCCAGGACCTTTTTCTCTGGGACCCGGGCCAGGCCGTGGAAAACGCGGTTAAAATGGTGCTTCCGGCCCCCACTCGGATTTTGGCCCGGAGGCTGCAGCGTCTCACAGCCCAGGGCCGGGCGGTTTTTCTGGGAGGCCGCCTCATGGGCGGCGGCGCCATCGGCGGCGCGGTGCGCCGGCACCTGGCCCGGGGCCTGGCGCTCTATGCCTCGCCCCAGGCCGCCTTGACCTTGAGCGACCGCCTGGACGAAGTGCGGCAATGGGGCGTGGTCCTGGTGGATTCACCGCCTCCGGACACCGCGGCATTGAATCTGGGGGACGTGGACCTGGAGGCCCTGCGGCAGGTGCTGGAGATCTACGAGGTCCCGTTTCCCACCCGCTTTGCCGTGGCCGTCCAGGACCACGGCTTTACTCCTGGGGCCAGCAACCGCCGGGCCCGTTTTGAATATTGGGAAAGTTTTTTAAATGCGGGCGGTCTGATGGCGGACCTGGCCTTTAAAGAGCCGCCGCCCCAATTCACCCGGATGCTGTCGGTTAAAGAGGCATTGCCCGCCCCGTTGGTGATGGACACCTGCGCCGCGGGGGTCAGGGGCGCGCTCCTGGACCCCCAGGCCCGGGACCGCCGGCAAGACGGCCTCCTGGCGGTCAACCTGGGAAACGCCCATACCTTCGCCGTCCTGGTCCGGGGAGACCGGCTCCTAGGCATCTATGAGCACCATACGGGATTGCTCAACCCGCCCAAGCTCTTTGACCACCTGACCCGGTTTGGGGCCGGAGAGCTCACCAACGACGAAATCTTTGCCGATAACGGCCACGGCTGCGCCTATGGACCGGATTATTCGACTGCGGCTTCCTTTTCCTTTACTGTGATCACCGGCCCTCGGCGGCGTCTGGCTAAAGATTGGCCCGGGCATTTCGCCGCGCCTCTGGGGGACATGATGCTCACCGGCTGTTTCGGCCTGGCGGCCGCATTTTTGGAAAAAGATGAAATTTCCGTTAATTTTCACGACTGGCTGGGGTAAGATGGGAAGTATCACCGGTTGATGGAAGTGGTTTTTTGGGAACTTCTCTGTACAGGAGCAGAGCTTAATGAAAATCAAATTTTGGGGCACCCGGGGATCAATCCCTTCTCCCGGCTCCTCCACCCTGGAGTTTGGCGGCAACACCACCTGTCTGGAAATCGTTCTCATCTCGGGGCATCGGATAGTGATCGACGCAGGAACGGGCATGCGCCTGTTGGGGGACCAACTGCTGAAGAGCGGCAAACCGGTGGCCTTTCATCTCCTCCTGACCCATAACCATTGGGACCATCTCCTGGGCCTCCCTTTTTTTGCCCCCATTTATCAGGAACACACGGAAATTATTGTCGATGGCTGGCCCCATGCCTTCCAGGCCCTGACCAGGGTTTTTGACAATCACATGGGCAACGGCTTTTTTCCCGTGGCCTTCGACCAGCTCAAGGCCAGGGTCGACTTTCTCAACCGCGTGGCCCGGGGGCCGCTGCAATTGGGAGGAACAACCATCGAATCCATCCCTCTCAACCATCCCCAGGGGGGATTGGGCTACCGGGTCCGGGAGGGAGAGCACTCCTTGGTTTTTATTACCGATAATGAATTAGGGGCCGGCGGCAGCCGCCGTTTCCGGGAGTTTGCCCAGTTCGCCAAGGGCTGCAGCCTGTTGGTCCACGATGCCCAGTATCTGCCGGAGGAAATGTCGGAGCACCGGGGTTGGGGCCACTCCACTTATGAAGAGGTGGTGACCCTGGCCGTGGAGGCAAAGGCCCAGAAGCTGCTGTTGACCCACCATGATCCGGGGCGCAGCGACGACCAGGTCTACCAGATTGTGGAACGGGCCCGGAAATTTGGCGCCGCCCATGGAGCAGGGACCTTAACCATAGAAGCGGCCCGGGAGGGGAGCAGCTACCATCTCTCCTGAGTGACAGGCTTAAATTAGTTGGCGGGTGGAACGCACCCTGCGCAGCCCTGCAAAAGCCATCGGCAATTTCCCATAGTTGCGTCATCCCCCTTAACCAAGAAAGGCTCAAACACTTATGGATTGGAAAGTCTTCTGGGTCACCTTCGGCACCGTCTTTCTGGCGGAAATAGGAGATAAAACCCAGCTTGCCGCGTTGACTATGACCGCGGAGACCCGGGCGCCGGTGCTGGTGTTCGCCGCCGCGTGCGCGGCCCTCTGCCTGGCCACCTTAATTGGCGTGGCCTGCGGCAGCATTTTGTCCCAATGGCTCCCGCCCGCGCTTCTCAAAAAGCTGGCGGGCGTCGCTTTCATCCTCATCGGCGGACTGATGCTCCTGGGAAAGTATTAGGGCCGTTTTTCGTTTTGGGTTTTTCGTTTTTCGTAAAAAATATAATAATATCGTTAAATTACCTATAGTATTTTCCCCATTTTGAAAGCGAATGCGGCAAGACCACGGCGTTCGCCCCCCGCCGCGGACCCTTCCCTTCTTTTAGTAATTTTAGTAAACTAGGCCAGCCGCTATCCTCCTTGGGGGGAATAATTAGCGGCACGCGGGGGCGAACACAAGGTTCGCCCCTACGGAGAAATGTCTGTTTAAGTAATTGACCTTAAAGGATTAATTTCGCGGATGGGGACCACAAATAAGGACCCCGGGGAACTGCCCCCCTGCTTGGCCGGAGAGCGCAACCTGGTCCTCATCGGCTACCGGGCCACCGGCAAGACCACGGTGGGGGTCCGGTTGGCCAGGAAACTTGGCCGTGACTTCGTGGACCTGGATGCGGCCCTGGAGCAGGAAATGGGCCGCGCCATCACCGACCTGGTGGCGGAGCAGGGCTGGCCGGAATTCCGGCGGCGGGAAAAGGAGATCGTGGCCCGCTACGGACTCCCCCAAGGAAGGGTGCTGGCCACCGGCGGCGGCGTGGTCCTGGACTCAGAGAACGTGCGGATGCTCCGGGAAAACGGGGTGGTGGTCTGGCTGCAGGCCGGCCCCGGCCTCATCCGGGAGCGTCTTTCCCGGGACCGGGTCCAGGAGGACCAGCGGCCCAGCCTCACCGGCAGCGGCACCCTGGATGAAGTGGAGGAGGTGCTTAAGACCCGGGAACCCTTATATGCGGCCGCAGCCCACGTGATCATTGACACGGCCGGGCAATACGCCGACCAAGTCGCAGAGAAAGTGCTGGCGGCGATCAAGGAAATAGGCAAGAATTAAAATAATCTCGGGGGAAAGGGGAAAGAGGGAAAAAGGCGAAAAGGGTTTGTACACTGTCCAGCTTTTTTTTCCTTCCCTTTTCTCCTTTTAACCATTTCCCCTTTTCCCCAACTTTAAAACTGCCTCTAGCTGATAAAGGAGCCCAACAAACATGGCGGGCAATACCTTCGGCCAAGTCTTCCGGGTGACCACCTGGGGGGAGTCACACGGTCCGGCGCTGGGCGCGGTCATAGACGGCTGCCCGCCCCGCCTCCCTTTGAGCGCGGCCGACCTGGAGGAGGAGCTGGCCCGGCGGCGGCCCGGAGTGCAGGCCCACGCCACGCCGCGGCGGGAACCGGATCAGGCGGAGATTCTCTCCGGGGTCTTTGAAGGCCTGACCACCGGCACACCCATCAGCCTGGTGATTTATAACCGGGACGTCCGCAGCAAAGACTACGACGCCTTGCGCGAGGTCTTCCGGCCCGGGCACGGGGATTTCACCTATCAGGCGAAGTACGGCATCCGGGACCACCGGGGCGGCGGCCGGGCCTCCGCCCGGGAGACCGCGGCCCGGGTGGCCGCCGGCGCCGTGGCCCAGAAGGTGTTGGACCAAGAAGAGATCCGGGTTCTGGCTTATACCCTGGAGTTGGGGGGCATCCGGGCCCAAAATTTGGACGAAAGCATCATTTGGGATAATCCCTTTTTCTGTCCCGACAGCCAAGCGGCCCAGGCCATGAGCCAACGCGTTAAAGAGGTTAAAGCCCGGGGCGATTCCCTGGGGGGGCTGGTGGAGGTGCGGGTTCGGGGCTGCCCTCCGGGGTTGGGGGAGCCGGTCTTCCACAAGCTGGACGGGGCTTTGGCCCAGGCGGTGATGTCCGTGGGCGCGGTCAAAGGCGTGGAAATCGGCGCGGGTTTTGCCGCGGCCCGGATGTTGGGTTCGGAGAATAACGATCCCCTTCTTCCCGGAGACGGCTTTGCCTCCAATAACGCGGGAGGCATTCTGGCGGGCATCTCCAACGGCGATGAGATTGTGGTGCGGGCTGCGGTCAAGCCCATTCCCTCCATCGCCATTGAGCAGCAAACCATTGATACCGGCGGCCAACCCCGCACCTTGAGCATCAAAGGCCGCCACGACATCAGCGCCATACCCCGCATCGTCCCGGTTATCGCGGCCATGGTGCGCTTGACGCTGGCGGACTTTTTGCTGCGCCAAAGGACCATTAAATGACGGTTTTCGGTTTTCGGTTTTCGGTTTTCGGTGGGTTATGGCCTCAAAGGTAGCCATTATCGGCGGCAGCGGGCAGATGGGCAAGTGGTTCCAGCGCTTCTTCGAGGGCCAGGGCCTGGAGGTGCTGGTCGCGGACCTGGACACCCCCCGGACGCCCCAGGAAGTGGCAAGCCTGGCGGACGTGGTCATCATCTCCGTGCCCATCCCCCAGGTGAAGAAAGTGGTGCAGGAGGTGGCCCCCCATCTCCGGGCGGACGCGGCCCTCATGGACTTCACTTCCGTGAAGCAGGTGCCCCTGGCAGCCATGCTGGACCACTTCAAAGGCGAAGTGGTGGGCACCCATCCCCTGTTCGGCCCGGGGGAAGAGAGCATCCAGGGCCTCACCATGGTGCTGTGCCCGGGCCGGGGAGAACGCTGGCTCAACTGGCTCAAGGACCTCCTGGAGAAGGCCGGTGCCAGGGTAAAAGTCACCACCGCCACGGAGCACGACCGCCTTATGTCCGTGGTCCAGGGCCTGGCCCACTTTACCCTCATCGCCTTGGAACGGGCCATTCGGGAACTGGGGGTCTCCTTCCAGGACCTGGAGGATTTCGCCACCCCGACTTTTTCCACCTTGCACAACCTGGCCCGGCGTCTCTTCACCCAGGATCCAAAACTATACGCCTGCATTCAACTGGCAAATCCCGCCAACCGCCCGGCTCTCAGGGCTTTGGAAGATTCCGTGGCCGACATCCTCTACTTCATCCAGCGCCAGAACCCGGACGGTTTGGTGCGCCTGATCGAAAGTGTCAAGGAAGGCTTTATTTCCGAAAAATAGCGCTGATACCAATGCCTTTGCGCCTTAGCGCCTTGGCGTCTTTGCGTGAGATTATTTTTCACGCAAAGACGCAAAGGCGCAAAGACGCAAGAAAGAGGGATAATCATGCTGGACCTGAAGTTCGTCCGGGAGCACCTGGATCTTGTCAAGCTGGCTCTAACAAATCGCGGGGCGGAGATTTCCCTTGGGGAATTAAGCTCTTTTGAGCAATCGGATAAATGGCGGCGCCAATTCCTGGCCCAACTGGAGGAATTACGCCATGAGCGCAACACCCTGTCCCAACAGGTGGGCGCGCTCATGAGGGCCGGCAAGAAAGAAGAGGCCGAACCTCTTAAACAGAGGGTTTCCGCTATTAATTCCGAGACCAAAACCTTGGAGGCTCAGGTGGCGGAAGAGGAAACCAGAGTCCGTGATTTCCTCCTCAACCTCCCCAATTTGCCCCACTCTTCCGTGCCCATCGGCGCGTCCGCGGACGATAACCCCGTGGTCCGCACCTGGGGCGAGCCGCCCAAGTTCGACTTCGAGACCAAGGCGCATTGGGAAATCGGGGAGAACCTGGGCATCCTGGATTTCGAGCGGGCCGCCAAGATCACCGGCGCCCGCTTCGCCCTTCTCAAAGGCAAAGGCGCGCTTTTGGAGCGGGCCCTCATCAACTTCATGCTGGACCTGCACACCCGCAAGCACGGCTACCTGGAAGTCCTCCCCCCCTTCATGACCAACCGGGCCTCCATGCAGGGCACCGGCCAGCTCCCCAAATTCCGGGAGGACCTCTTCAAGCTGGAGGGTTGGGACTACTTCCTGGCGCCCACGGCCGAGGTGCCGGTGACCAACATCCACCGGGAGGAAATCCTCAAGGAGGAAGACCTGCCCATTCTCTACACGGCCTACACCCCCTGTTTCCGCTCCGAGGCCGGGTCCTACGGCAAAGACGTGCGGGGGCTCATCCGCCAGCACCAGTTCAACAAGGTGGAGTTGGTGAAATTCACCACCCCGGAAACCTCCTATGACCACCTGGAGAAGCTGCTTCGGGACGCGGAAGAAGTCCTCCGGGAGCTGGGCCTCCCCTACCGGGTGGTGGTCCTGTGCACCGGGGATATGGGCTTTTCTGCGGCTAAGACTTACGATATCGAGGTCTGGCTGCCGGGCCAAAACCTCTACCGGGAAATTTCGTCCTGCAGCAATTTCGAAGACTACCAGGCCCGCCGGGCGGAAATCCGCTTCCGCCGCCCCGGGGTCAAGGGCACGGAACTGGTCCACACCCTAAACGGCTCCGGCCTGGCCGTGGGCCGGACTTTGGTGGCTATTCTGGAGAATTATCAGCAGGCGGACGGCGGAGTGGCGGTGCCCCGGGCGCTACGGCCTTATATGGGAGGATTGGAGAAGATATAGTTTTTAGTTTGTGATGCAAATATCACATCTGCTCAAGCTATTTTTCTGGATAAAGCCATGATCATTTTTCTGATATCATTTATGGGGGATTGAAGGTAATCCAGTTCAGCCTGAGTTAGATAATCAATTTCTTTGGAGATGATAAGTTGGGTTTCCACTTCGCCCAAAGAACCCAAAGCCATGGCAAGGTAATGCCGAAATTCTTTAGATGAATTTCGGCATTGACCTTCGGCTATATCGAAAGGGATTGAAACTACGGCTTTTCTTACTTGACTTGTCAACCCGTAAAGTTCATGTGAAGGGAACTTTTCCGTTAGTCGATAAACATCTTTGGCAAATTGGATCGATTGCCTCCAAACCTCCAAGTCCTTGAATGACCTGGACTTATGCTCAATCGTTCCCATAACCCCATTTTCACTAAAAACTCAAAACTAAAAACTAAAAACTCATTTGGCCTTAACCTTCTCCCCCGCCTTAAAAGGTCCGCCGCTCGTTGCCAGGGCCACCGCGCCGGTGTTCCCCAGGATTTCCGTCACCTTCAATTCTCCCACCTGGCTATCCGAGGTATAGCCCAGGACCGCCTGGGTGGTGGGATTGACCACTTCTTTACCCGGAGTGACCACCTTCAGGCGGTCTCCCACTTTGAGGCCCGCGTTCTGGCCCAGATTGAGGTAGACCTTCCCTTCCTTGACAAAATCCACCCGCCCGAACCAATCCATGTTGACCAGTTCTCCGGCCACCCTCAAGGTGTTGTTTTGGGCGAATTTAGCCACCGCGTCCGCTTTCACTCCCGCGGGTTCGGGTTCCACTATCGACTGGGTCTTGTTGCCCTGGAAGGTGTCAAAAATTTCCATCACCAGAAATCCGGGGTTATTGCCTTGGGGCGGAATCACCTTGGTGATGACCAACCCTTGCACTCCCAACTGATCGCCCAGGGCCTGGATATTGCGGCGGAGCGTCAATTTCCCCGCCACTTGGGCCTTGGCCAGGGCCGGGCCCACCTGCTCGGAGCCGATAACCGTAATATCTTTCTGGCGGCGCAACGCCTCAGCCAAGCTGGACGCCAAGGTGCGGTTCAGGCTCTCCATGCCTCCGGGGGTCTCTTTGACGTCCGGGATTACCGCCACCGCCCGGCCCGCCACCGGGGACTTTTCCGCCTTGGCCTTGGAAACAAACCCTCCCAGGCCTTGCTCCCGCAGGATGCGGTCCACTTCGGCCTTCACCATCTCCTGCAACTTCTCCGGAGGAATGGCTTTGCCTCCGGTTTTATCCCTTTCCTTGCCCACCGCCCTGACTATGGACTCGATGAAGCGCCGCTGCATGGGGATAAACTCCCGGCCTTTCTCCACGTAGATATATTCCGGCTGGTCGGGATAGGTGAGCCAATAGGGGTTTTTACTGCGGATGTAGGGTTTGCCGTCGATCATCACGGTCTCTTGCTGAGCCTCGGGCGGGACCGTTTCTTCCTCCACATCCTGGCTGGGATATCCGGCCCATTCCTTCACCGACTTTATGCCGCCGCAACCGCTTAGGAAGAGGACGGCGGTGAAGGAGAGGACCAGGCCGAGGCGCTGCATTGGGAAGTATCTTTTGGTCATTTCAAGCTCCGGGAAGTTAGTTTTTAGTTTTTAGTTTTTGGTTTTTGGTTTTTGGTTCATCCCTTTAAACTAATAAGTAATTTTTTAAACATTTTCATAATTATTTCCAGATTATTAAATAGCGGGGCTAACTCTTCACTAGTCAAGTAATTAATTTCTTTGGCAATGATCAACTGGGTTTCAATTTCTGCGGCTGAGCCAAGGGCGATATATAAAAACTGTTTAAACTCTCTTGGTGAATTTCTGAATTGCCCCTCAGCAATATTGGAAGGAATGGAAACCGCAGCTTTTCTTAATTGGTGGGTCAATCCATAATTTTCATGGACCGGGAATTTTTCGGTCGCTTGATAAATGCACTTAACAAAGGAAATGGCTAACTTCCAAACTTCCAAGTCTCTATATGATCTATATTTCCTGGATTCCACCATGTTTATTGACTAAAAACTAAAAACCAAAAACTAAAAACGGTTTCCACAAAAAAGCCCACGGGGATCATACCCCGTGGGCTTTGGTTAGTCAACCGGTTTTCGGTTTAGAAGAAGAACAGGCCGACGAACTCCACCCGGTGCGCTTCACCCAGGTTGGTCTTGGTGCCGCCGACCAAATCACCAGCAGCGTTAACCACACCGGCCTTCTGGAAGAAGTCGGTCCGGTTATAAGCATACTGCAGGCCGAACTTGAAGGCGGTGATGGGCCGGTACCAGAGGCACAGGTTAAACTCTTGATGTAAATCCGCGGCATCGCCCGCGAACACGTTCACCCGGTTGTTGGGCACGTTATTACCGATCTGGGTCTGGAAGGCGCCGACGTTGAAGGCCCGGCTCATACCATAGGCCGCAGTCAGGAACCATTGGTTGTTAAAGTAGTACTGCCCCTGGACCTGGCCGCCGAAGCGGGACATCAAAGTGGCGTCGAAGAACAACGCGCCGTCAGCTCTCTGGCCGGTAAACCGGAACACCTGGGAGCCGAAGCTGGTCATACCGAAGGCTTCCACACCCTGGCCGATCCACCAAGTGGTCTGCAAGGACGCGGTCCCCGCCAGATTGGCGCTGTGGGTGGGGATAACCGGGATGAATAAGACACCCTGTACCATCCAGGGATCATGGTACTGGTTCCGGGTAAAGCCGGCGAAAGCCGTGAAGTTGTTCTGGTTGGTGGCAAGAAGGGCACGGGCCGCATCCGCGGTGATGCCCCGCTGCCAGGCGAAGTTAACCTCAGCGGTGAAGGGAGTGGGTTTGCCGTACCAGGCGGCCTTGCCGTACAGGTCTTTGGCGAACATGACGTGGGCCTGAACCTGCGGGGCCTCGGTGGACTGTCCGCCGCCCCTATCGTTCTGGTTGGCGGCAGCCGAGAAGGCCCGGCCATTGGTAATTTCGTTCGCATCGCCCACCATCAGGCCCACTTCCCACGCCCCCAGGAACCTCTGGACCAGTTTGATCATGGGCATCCGGGCGGTGGGAGTGCCGGTCAGCTGGAACGGGCCGTCTTGGGCCGTTTCCGGGAACCATTTGCTCATGAAGGTGAAGTACTGGCCCAGCAGCAGTTCGGTTTCGGGCCAGTCGAACCGGAAGAAGGCGTGCCGCAGACGCGGGGTGTAGGCGTTGGAAGCGCCCCGGGCCGCACCATTGCCGTTCACGGCCGCGAGTCCGGATTCCGTGCCCTGATCAAAGTCCATTTCAATGAAGCCGGTGGTGTTAGCGCCCCAGAGTTTCGGTCCCTTGATGGTGAAATTGAAACGGGAACTCTGGGAGGTGAATTTCAGACGGCCGTGATGGAAGTCATTAGTGTTGTTGCGGGCGATAAGGCCATTCATGTTCTTGTTCTCCTGGGTGGAATCCCAGAAGACATCCAACTTGATGTAACCGCCCAGGCTGAACTCCGCCGCGGCCATGGCGACCGTGGGCAGAGCCAGCAATGCCACTAGTGCCAAAATCAAAAACGATTTCTTGTTCATCATTCCCCCCTTAATTTAGGAAAGTGGTAACCAGTTTCTCCTTTCCGTGTTCAAAGCCAACTAGCGGTTATTTCTGCCTTTTCCCCCACCTCCTTTCATTTTCCGGTTTTACCCAGCGCCATATTAGAATGCCCGCCGGTTTTTGTCAATAAAAAATATTTAGTTTTTGGTTTTTAGTTTTTAGTTTTTAGTTCTTTATTTAAGGCAACCCCCAGGATTTAATCGACCTTTTATCCAAGAACTTTAGTCGGGCAGATCCGGCCGCACCCTCAGATGATCGAAAACTAAAAACCAAAAACTAAAAACTCAGAAAAAGCGGTTAAAGGGATCCCAGAGAAAGGCCACCATGCCCGCCAGGATCATATTGCCTTCCACCAGGGTCTCCAGGAAGAGGCCCGACTCCAGCCAGCCCTGGCGGTAGAGGAAGAGGTATCCCAGGGAATATAAGCCGCAGAGAGCCAGGGCGTACCCCAGGGAGGGAATCCATTGCAGCCACGCGGCCAGCAGCAGAACGGCCATAAAGACCAGAGTGCCCAGAAAGAGAAAATTCAGGGTGCGCTCTTTTCCCAGGGCGATGGCCAGGGTCTCTTTCCCCACCACCCGGTCCCCCTCGATGGCCAGGATCTCAAAGAGGCCGGAGCGGATGAAGATCATCCCGGCCACGAAAAAGAAGGCGATGGCCGTGGCCCAGGACAGATCCTGATCGGAACAGGCCACGGGAATCAGGGCCGCCAGCACCCCCCAGGCCACCGCGGTGAACATGGTTTTGGACCCCGGAATCTCCTTGAGTTTGGCGATTTGGGTCACCGCAGCCAACCGCTCGGGAATGATCTTGAAATTGTAAATGAGGCCCAGCACGCTCATAAAGAGGATAAAGACAAAGGCCAACGGATCGAGATAGAGGCTGATGGCCAGCGCCAGCAATGCGGAGATGGCCCCGGTGCTCAAAAGGAACAGCCTATGCCGCCCATAGAACATGGACTGCACCGGGTCGTTAAACTTGGAGGCCTCGTCGGTGAAGTGGTTCAGCAGATGCATGGCATAGACGTAGAAGAAGGCGATGAAAAAATAGGACCACATGGGCTCCACCTCCTGCAGCAAAGAAGAGGTGTAGCTGAGGGAACCCGCGCCCAGGGCCACGTAGAGGTTGGACTTGAGGATGAACCGCCAGGCCCGGTAGAGGTAGTTGATTAAGGAGCCGGGGCGAAACAGCCAGGCGTGTTTCAGAGTGCTCACCACGTTGCTGATGAGCCAGTGGGGGGTGGAGGCCCCCGCGGTCACCCCCACGGTCTGATAGCGGCTCATCTCTCCCAGGTCCAGTTCCTGTTCCGTCTCGACGGGATAGGTGGGAATCCCCGAGGCCCGGGAGATCTCCACCAGCCGCTGGGTATTGCCGCTGTTGCGCCCCCCCACCACCACCAGGGCATCCACCTGGGTGGCCAGTTCCTGAACCTCCCCCTGCCGGGAGGCGGTGGCGTCGCAGATGGTATTGAAGATGCGGGCCTGGGGAAAGCGGATTTTGATCTCCTTGACCCGGGCTTCGAATTGAGAGCCGCTCTGGGTCGTCTGCGCCACCACGATCAATTCCTGGAGTTCGGGCAGCGCCGCCACCTCCTCAGGGGTGGAGATCACGTAGCCCCGCCCCTGGGTATGGCCCAAAAGCCCCCGCACCTCCGGGTGGTCCGCGTCCCCGACGATGAGGGTGGAAGCTCCCTGGCGGGCCCAACGCCGGATGATGGCCTGCACCCGGGAAACCCGGGGACAGGTGGCGTCAATGATACGGTTGCCCGCGTCCTCCAACTCCTGGCGTTCCTGGGGGGGGATGCCGTGGGCCCGGATGACCACCAGCCCGTCGGGAATCATCTCCCCGGGATTAAGAATGGCAATGCCCCGTTCCCTCAGAAGTTCCAACACTTGCGGGTTGTGGATCAGGGGACCGTAAGTGAAGATCCGCCCCGGGTTCTGGTTGATGGCTTTTAAGACCAGTTCCAAAGCCCTTTTCACCCCCATGCAAAAACCGGCGGTACGGGCCAGAATCACCTTCATGAACGACTGCCTCCGGGGCTGACTTGTATATTAACTATACACTATAATTCAGTTTAATGCCCGTTTACCTGAGAGGGGGAAAAAGGGGAAAAGGGGAAGAGGGAAAAAGGGAAGACTATCGAGCAAAGATCCCTTTTCCCCTCTTCCCCTTTTCGCCTATTATCAGGCGGGAGATTCTAAGGGAGCGGGGTATGCTGCGGGCCTAGCGCCGCCAAACCTTTGGGGTTATCCCGGTTTTCGGCAATCAAAAACCCCTTCTTCAAGTCCTGGCTGAGATGCCGGGCCACCATTTTCCGGCCCGCGTCCAACAGGTGGATGCCGTCAGGCTGATAAACGGGCTCAGTCCGGGAACACAGGATGTTTCGATAATTAATGAAATACGGCTTTTTCTCCAACCGGTCCACCATGGCTTGGTAGGTGACCACGAAGTTATGGCGCAAGGCCGATCTCTTGCCGAGAATCAGAGATTCTTTCTTACTGACCTCCTGGGCCACCGGCGCGGTTTCGGCCCACCAGCAGGGCTGCCAGATGAGCAGGAATTTCGACCCAAAACCGGTTGCCACCTTATGGAGATAGTCGTACCTCTTTTCGCAACTGTCCACGAATTGCCGCAACGCCGGATCTGCCGGGTCGATGGGTATGACTCCCTGGCGCATTTTATCGTAAAGCTCATGGGTAAAGGAGGACCACATGGCGGCGTTCAATGGCTTCAGCAACCCGAAAAAGCTGCGATGATAATTCTCGATCAGGCCCCGCACTCGTTCATAACCGTGGTGGGCGTCGGGGGTGCGGTGTTGGGCAAAATAGGCTGAATCATTGGCGCCGTCGAAAAAGATGATTATGTCCGGGGCCGGATTATCGATGAGAAGCTTTTGCAGGTACTTGGTCTCCATCAGGGAATTGAAACCGTCTTCCCCGTGGTTGACCATGTGCGCGGGGGTCCGGGGCTCTTCCCGGTTCCAATATTGCGCCAGGAAACTGGGGATGGTGCGCTCGTCGTAATCGGTGGCGCCCCGCATGGTGGAGCCGCCGAAAAGCCATACCGTTTGCCCCTTCTCCCCGCCCGGAGGATTGTAAAAAGTGGGCCGCACCCCCTCCAGAAACAGGGCATAAGGATCATAATTAACCGGTTCCCCGTCCCGCAATTGCCCGTAAATCCAGTAGTTGCTCAGGGAAATGGCCAGAAAGCTGGCTACCTCCAGCATAATGACGCCGCCGAGGAACCACTTGAGAAGTGTGAGGACAGTCCGCGAAACCCGTTTCATTTTCCGCCCCTCGGTTCAGAATTTGTCTGGTGCGAATGCCAATTGCAATTGAGAGTGTTATCCTAAGATACACATAAACTTTTTCTGATATTCGGCGAAATTAAGGCCTTGTTCGAAATAGGCCCATAAACGCATGGTCAGATCGATCATTTTTTCTGACCTTGAGACTACCT
>Ga0233425_10002906_pt1 | contig 32443 bp, 31 predicted proteins | sample Watercolumn_Towu_2_FD_181712 | JGI IMG/M metagenome (GOLD analysis project Ga0233425, IMG submission 181712) | Freshwater microbial communities from Lake Towuti, South Sulawesi, Indonesia - Watercolumn_Towuti2014_140_MG | ecosystem: Environmental > Aquatic > Freshwater > Lake | place... | reverse complement strand
GTCATGACTGCGGACGGGTTTCTCCGCACCGGCGACGTCGCCACCATCGATGCCGACGGCTTCCTGCGCATCGTCGACCGCAAGAAGGACCTGATCCTCGTCTCCGGCTTCAACGTGTACCCGAACGAGGTCGAGCAAGTGGTGGCCATGCACCCGCAAGTGCTGGAGGCGGCGGCGGTCGGCGTGCCCGACGAGGCGAGCGGCGAGGCGGTGAAGCTGTATGTGGTGAAGAAGGATCCCGCCCTCACTGCCGCGGCGCTGATCGCCCACTGCCGCGAATCGCTCACCGGCTACAAGGTGCCGAAGCTGATCGAGTTCCTCGACGAGTTGCCAAAGAGCAACGTTGGCAAGGTGCTGCGAAGGGAGCTGCGCGGGCGGGGCAGCAAAAGACCGGGCTGAATAGTCTGCCTCGGAGGATGGCGGCATGTCTCGCCTGATGCATGCCGATGGCGGTACCATTGGGTATCGCGAATTGTTATGGGAGGCCCCTCGGGCCGCCGCCGTGAACCTCAAGCAACTCGAATACTTCGTCGCCGTCGCCGAGCTGGGCAGTTTCAGCAAGGCGGCGGTGATCCTCAACATCGCCCAGCCGGCGCTCTCAAGGCAGGTGCGCCTGCTGGAGACCGACCTGCACGTCACGCTGCTGATGCGCAACGGACGCGGCGTGGTGCTCACCGAGGCCGGCAAGCGCCTGTTCGACCACAGCGTCGGCATCCTGCAGCTGGTGTCGCGGGTGCGCGAGGACATCGAGGCCTCGCGCGACGTGCCCTCGGGCCGCATCGTCGTCGGCCTGCCGCCGAGCATGGGGCGTCTCCTGACCCTGCCGCTGGTGGAGGGCTTCCGCCGCGCGCTGCCGAAAGCGCGCCTGACCATCGTCGAGGGCCTCTCTGCGCACCTGGCGGAGTGGATCTCCACCGGCCGCGTGGACATCGGCCTGCTGCACAACCCCGAGCCGCAGCCGGCGCTGGAGGTGACGCCGGTGCTGGAGGAACCGCTCGGACTGGTCAGCCCGGCGCAAAAGAGTAGCGAAATGCGCGGCGGCAAGGCGGGGAAGGGCGCCGGGAAAAAAGTCAGTCGCCGCGATACGGCGACGCTGGCGGAACTGACGCGCCTGCCGCTGATCCTGCCCGAGCGCTCGCACGCCATGCGCAAGCTGCTCGAGACCCAGGCCGCGCTGTCCGGCCACAAGCTCAACGTCGCGCTGGAGGTCTCCAGCGTGCAGTCCATCCTCGATCTGGTGCGCGCCGGCCACGGCCACGCCCTGCTGACGCCCTCGGCACTGGCCGCCTCGGGCGATGCAGCGGCCTTCCGCCTGCGCCCGCTTGTCGAGCCGCGCCTGACCAGCACCCTCTGCCTCGCCGTCTCGGCGCACAAGCCGGCAACGCCGCTCTCGAAGCACGTCTTCCGCATGCTGCGCGAGCTGGTGGTGGCCGCCGGCCACGCCCAGGCGAGCTCCTATAACAAAACGCGATAACTGCTAGCGTCTCCCGCGCCTAGGCGGGGGCGGGCCGGGGGGCGAGAATCGCGTCCCATGTCCACCCGCATCCACGGCATTTCCTCTATGGCGACGCGCCAGGTGCTGGCCGAACTGGCCGGCGCATGGCGCGCACGCAGCGGCGTCGATGTCGCTTTCGAATCGGTCGGCGGCGTCGATGCGGCGAAGCGCGTGCAGGCCGGCGAGGCCTTCGACCTTGCGGTGCTCGATGCCGATGCCCTCGACAGGCTCGCCGCCACGGGCCGCGTCGTCGCCGACAGCCGGACCGGCCTGGTGCGCTCGGGCGTGGCCATCGCGGTGCGCGCCGGCGCGCCGCGGCCGGATGTCTCTTCCGAAGAAGCGTTGAAGCGGGCCGTGCTGGCCGCGCGCAGCCTCGGCCATTCCACCGGCCCGAGCGGCACGGCGCTGCTCAAGTTGTTCGAGCGCTGGGGCCTCCTCGACGAATTGCGGCCGCGCATCGTGCAGGTGCCGCCCGGCGTGCCGGTGGCGAAGCTGGTGGCCGACGGAACGGTCGAGCTCGGCTTCCAGCAGGCCAGCGAAATGATGAACGTGCCCGGCATCGACGTGCTCGGCCCGATGCCGCCCGGCTGCGAGATCGTCAGCGTCTTCTCGGCCGGCCTCTGCGCCGCCTCGCCCCGGTCCGAGGCCGTGCGCGCCCTCATCGACTTCATGCATTCGCCGGCCGCCGACGACGCCAAGCGCCGCAACGGCATGGAACCGGCCTGAACGGGAGAAAATATGGACCCCCAAGCTCACATTCGTTCGCTGCCCCCCGAGGGGGCGCAGGCCTCCCTTGGGGCGGCCCGGCAGGAGGCCTGATGATCATCGACATCCACGGCCACTACACCACGGCGCCGAAGGCGCTGGAGGCGTGGCGCAATAGACAGATCGCCGGCATCCAGGACCCGGCGCAGATGCCGAAGGCGTCCGAGCTCTCGATCGGCGACGACGAGCTGCGCGAGTCCATCGAGGCCAACCAGCTGCGTCAGATGAAGGAGCGCGGCTCCGACCTCACCGTCTTCTCGCCGCGCGCCAGCTTCATGGCCCACCACATCGGCGACTTCAACGTCAGCGCGACCTGGGCGGCGATCTGCAACGAGCTGTGCTTCCGCGTCTCGCGGCTGTTCCCGGACAACTTCATCGGCTGCGCCATGCTGCCGCAGTCGCCGGGCGTCGATCCGAAAACCTGCATCCCCGAGCTGGAGAAATCCGTCAGGGAATACGGCTTCGTCGCCATCAACCTCAACCCCGATCCCTCGGGCGGCCACTGGACCTCGCCGCCGCTCACCGACCGCCACTGGTACCCGATCTACGAGAAGATGGTCGAGCACCGCATCCCGGCGATGATCCACGTGTCGACTTCCTGCAACGCCTGCTTCCATACCACCGGCGCGCACTACATCAACGCCGACACCACGGCCGTGATGCAGCTCATCCAGGGCGACCTGTTCAAGGACTTCCCCGACCTCAAGTTCATCGTCCCGCACGGCGGCGGCGCCGCGCCCTACCACTGGGGCCGCTACCGCGGCCTGGCGCAGGAGCTGAAGAAGCCGCTGTTGAAGGACCACCTGCTCAACAACGTCTTCTTCGACACCTGCGTCTACCACCAGCCGGGCATCGACCTGCTGACCAAGGTGATCCCGGTGGACAACATCCTGTTCGCCTCGGAGATGATCGGCGCCGTCAAGGGCGTCGATCCCGAGACCGGCCACAACTACGACGACACGAAGCGTTACATCGAGGCGACGCTGAACCTCTCGGCCGAGGACCGCTACAAGGTCTACGAAGGCAACGCCCGCCGCGTCTACCCGCGCCTGGATGCCGCGCTGAAAGCAAAGGGGAAGTGACATGTACGAACTGGGGGTGGTCCATCGCAACATCGCGCGCGCGGACGGCGCGACCGCCGATGCGCTGGCGCGCTACGGCAGCGCTACGGTGCACGAGGCCATGGGCCGCGTCGGCCTGCTGAAACCGTATATGCGGCCGATCTACGCCGGCGCGCAGGTCTCGGGCACGGCCGTCACCGTGCTGCTGCACCCGGGCGACAACTGGATGATGCACGTCGTCGCCGAGCAGCTCCGCCCCGGCGACATCGTCGTCGCGGCGATCAGCGCCGAGTGCAGCGACGGCTACTTCGGCGACCTGCTCGCCACCAGCTTCATGGCGCGCGGCGCCCGCGCGCTGGTGATCGACGCCGGCGTGCGCGACGTTCGCACACTGACGGAAATGAATTTTCCCGTGTGGAGCAGGTGCATCAGCGCCAAGGGCACCATCAAGGCGACGCTCGGCTCGGTGAACATCCCGGTGGTCTGTGCCGGCCAGCTGGTCCATCCGGGCGACGTCATCGTCGCCGACGACGACGGCGTGGTCTGCGTGCCGCGGGCACTGGCGGCGAAGACGCTGGAGGCCGCCGCGGCGCGCGAGGCCAACGAGGGCGCCAAGCGGGAAAAGCTCGCCGCCGGCGTGCTCGGCCTCGACATGTACGACATGCGCCCGGCGCTGGCAAAGGCCGGCCTGAAATACATCGACTGAGACGGAGACCTCATGCAAGAACCCCAGGCACCCACCCCCTATGCCCTGAAGGACAGCTTCGGGCCGGGCGGCCGCTTCCTGCTCATGCTGGCGCGCCTGATGGCGATCATCGGCGGCCTCATCTTCGTCGGCCTCGTCGTCATGTCGGTGATTTCCATCGTCGGCCGCAAGACCGTCGGCTTCGTCGTGCCGGGCGACGTGGAGGTGCTGCAGATGCTGGCCGCCGCGGCCTCCGCCTCCTTCTTCCCCTATTGCCACCTGCTGCACGGCGACGTCAAGGTGGATTTCTTCACGCACAACCTGTCGCAGAAGACGCAATGGGCGATGGATGCCGTCGGCTCGCTGCTGGTCGGCTGCTTCGGCGCGCTGATCGCCTGGCGTTCCTGGGCCGGGGCGATGACCGTCAAGGAGGCCGGCGAGACCTCGATGATCCTGGCCTGGCCGGTGTGGATCCCGCAGGCCTTCATGGTGCCCGGCTTCGTCATGCTGGCGGTGGTCGGCGGCTACATGTTCGTCCATCAGCTGCGCATGTCGATGGGGGGACGGCCATGAGCGCCCCGCACGGCCGCCCGAAGGGGCGCAAGTCAATAAGCGGAGCCGCGCAGCGGCGAACCGCAGTCACCCCCTTCCATGGGGAGGGGGCTGGGAGGAGGGTAGTTTCATGAGCGGTACGAACATCGGTTTCATCCTCTTCGGCATCCTCATGGTGCTGCTGGTGGTGCGCGTGCCCATCGGCATCGCCATGTTCATGGTCGGCGCTGGCGGCTACCTTTATCTCATCGGGGACACCCTGCCGCTGCTCAACACGCTGAAGAACCTGGCCTACGCGCGGCTCTCCAACTACGACCTGGTGGTGATCCCGCTCTTCCTGCTGATGGGCCAGTTCGCCACCCACGGCGGCCTGTCGAAGGCGCTGTTCCGCTTCGTCTCCGCCTTCCTCGGCCACCACAAGGGCGGCGTGGCCATCGCCTCCATCGGGGCCTGCGCCGGCTTCGGCGCCATCTGCGGCTCCTCGCTCGCCACCGCCGCCACCATGGGCCAGGTGGCGCTGCCCGAGCTGCGCCGCTATGGCTACTCGGGCGCGCTGTCCACCGGTGCGCTGGCGGCCGGCGGCACGCTCGGCATCATGATCCCGCCCTCGGTGCCGCTGGTGATCTACGCCATCCTGACGCAGGAATCGATCGGCAAGCTGTTCATGGCCGCCGTGCTGCCCGGCATCATCGCCATGATCGGCTACATGATCGTGGTGCGCATCGTCGTCGCGCTGAATCCCGCCGCCGGTCCGGCCGGTCCGGCGGCGAGCTGGAAGGAAAAGTTGTCCAGCTTCCTCGCCGTGCTGCCGGTGCTGCTGGTGTTCGTCGTCGTCATCGTCGGCATCTACGGCGGCTGGGCCAACCCGACCGAGGCGGCGGCCATTGGCGCCGCCGCCTGCGGCCTCCTCGCCGTGGTCAGCGGCGGCATGCGCGGGCAGGGCCTGCTGGAGAGCCTGGTCGGCACGGCGCAGGCCACCGCCATGATCTTCTTCGTGCTGCTCGGCGCCGACATGCTCAACACGGCGCTGGCGGTGTCGCAGATGCCGGCCGAGCTCGCCACCTGGGTCAAGAACAGCGGCCTGTCGCCGCTGCTGGTGATGGTGATGATCCTCGTCATCTACATCCTGCTCGGCTGCGTCATGGACTCGCTGGCCATGATTCTCCTCACCATCCCGATCTTCTATCCGATGGTGATGGGGCTGGATTTCTGGGGCATGTCGCAGGTCGACAAGTCGGTCTGGTTCGGCATCCTCGCCCTGATGGTGGTGGAGATCGGCCTGGTGCATCCGCCGGTCGGCATGAACGTCTACATCATCAACCGGCTGGCCAAGGACGTGCCGCTGGTCGAAACCTTCAAGGGCGTCATCCCCTTCCTGCTCTCGGATTTCGTCCGCATCACCCTGCTGTTGTTTTTCCCCATCATCTCGCTCTACCTGGTCCACACCTTCGAAGCCTGATCCACAAAGGAGACACACACATGAAAACCCGCAAACTCACCCGATTCGCCGTCGCGGCGATCCTTGTGGCCGGCGCCGGCAGCGCCGGCGCCCAGGAAGTCACGCTGCGCGTGCATCACTTCCTGCCGCCCAGCTCGAACGCCCACGCCAACCTGATCGGGCCCTGGTGCGAGAAGATCGCCAAGGAGTCCGCCAACAAGCTCAAGTGCCAGATCTACCCGGCCATGCAGCTCGGCGGCACGCCGCCGCAGCTCTTCGACCAGGCCAGGGACGGCGTCGCCGACATCGTGTGGACGCTGCCCACCTACCAGGCCGGCCGCTTCACCAAGTCGGAAGTCTTCGAACTGCCCTTCCTGACGAAGAACGCCACCACCGCCAGCCCGGCGCTGTGGGAGTACGTGCAGAAGAACGCCCTCGACGAATTCAAGGGCACGAAGATCCTCTTCATGCATATGCACGACGGCGCCGTGTTCCATTTCGGCAAGGTCGGCCCGAAGACGCTGGAAGAGCTGAAGGGCCTCAAGGTGCGCACGCCGAGCCGCCTCGGCTCGAAGATGATCGAGGCGCTCGGCATGGTGCCGGTGCCGATGCCGGCGCCGCAGGTGCCCGAGGCCATCTCCAAGGGCGTGGTCGACGGCGCCAACATTCCCTGGGAGGTCGTCACCCCCTTCAAGCTGCAGGAGATCACCAAGTTCCACGTCGAGGTCCCCGCCGGCATGAACAAGCCGGGCAACTCGATCTTCGCCCTGGTGATGAACCAGGCCAAGTACGACGGCCTGCCCGCCGACCTGAAGAAGGTGATCGACGCCAACAGCGGTCTGGAGACCTCGAAGTGGGCCGGCAAGGTGTTCGACCAGCCCGAAGTCGAGGCGCGCAAGATCGCCAGGGAGCGCAACAACACCTTCATCACCATCACGCCGGCCGAGTACGAGCGCTGGAAGAAGGCGACCGACCTGGTCGACGATGCCTGGGCGAAGGAAGCCGCCGCCAAGGGCGCCAACGGCAAGGCGCTCTACGACGAGGCGGTGAGCCTGCTCAAGAAGCACGGCAGCCTCTGAGCACGGAAGTCAGTTCCGCCGTGCCGGCGGGACTGACTTTTCCCGACGACGCAACGTGAAAGCAACCGTCAAACAGGACGGCGCGGCGAAGCCGGCGATCGGCCCGGGCGACGCCTTCTCGGCCGAGCGCGACGCGCACGGCGGGCTGATCCTGCGCGAGGCCACCGGCGGCGAAGTCGTCGCCGAGTTCCTCATCCACTGGGACGTGCCCTACGTGTTCGGCCTCTCCGGCTCGGAGGAGATCGGCCTGTGGGACGCGCTCATCGACCGCGAGGACCGCATCAGGTACGTCACCTGCCTGCACGAGCAGGTGGCGATGGCGATGGCCGACGGCTACGCGCGCGCCAGCGGCAGGACGCCGCTGGTGGCGCTGCACTCCATCGCCGGCGCCGCCTATGCCTTCGGCCAGATGGTGGCGAGCTTCCGCGACCGCGTGCCGGTGGTCGTCATCGCCGGCCGGCAGTCGACGGACTTCCGCGGCCACGACGGCTTTCTCGAAGCGCCCAACCTGCACGTTTTTCCGCAGCAGTACACGCAGTGGACCTGGGACGTGATGGACCCGGCGACCATCGCCGCCACGCTGCGCCGCGCCACGCTGCTGGCGGAGGCGCCGCCCGGCGGGCCGACCTTCGTCACCTTCTCCAAGGACCTCTTCGAGCGGCGCGTTCCGCGGACGGAAATCCTGCCGCGCGAGAAGTCGCGCGTCTCGCGCGCCGTGCTGCCGCCGCCCGAGCACGTCGACGCCATCGTCGCCGGCCTGCTCGCCGCCGAGCGGCCGCTGATCCTGCTCGGCAACGAGGCGATGCGCGAGGAGGTCAGCGGCGAAGTGATGGCCATCGCCGAGGCGGTCGGCGCGCCCGTCGTGACCTCGTGGGAAATGGGCATGGTGTACCCGACCAACCACCCGAGTTTCGCTGGCTCGGTGCTGGTGCAGGACGCGGAACTCGTGCGCCAAGCCGACGTCTTCTGGAGCCTCGGCGGCCACATGTTCAAGCGGCCGAAGAACGAGGGCGTCGTCGTCGACCGTTCGGCCAAAATCTTCCACACCGGGCAGGACTGGACGGAGGTCGCGCGCAACTACCCGGTCGACTCCGCCGCGCTGGCCAACATCAAGGGCACCGCGGCGGCGGTGCTGGCGGCGCTGCGCGCGCAGGACCTCGACACCCCATCGCTGCGTGCCCGGCGCCAGCGATTGAGCGACTACGCCGCCGCGCGCCGCCAGCGCCTGGCCGAGGCGCAGGTGCGCGATGCCGGCAAGTCGCCCATCGCCCTCAGCCGCGTCTTCGGCGAACTGGACAAATGCATGAGCGGCGACGCCAACGTCGTGCTGGAAGTGGTGACGGCCTTCGACGTCGCGCAGGACTACCTGACCATCGATTGCAATGTGCCGTATGAGCAGCGCCGCCGCGCCTTCGGCACCTCCAGCGGCGTGCTTGGCTGGGGCCTGCCGGCTTCGATCGGCGTCGCCCTCGGCCGGCCGGGAAGGGAAACCTGGTGCGTCGCCGGCGACGGCAGCGCCAACTTTTCCATCCAGGCGCTCTGGTCGGCGGCGCGCTACGCGGCGCCGGTCGCCTACGTCATCGTGAACAACGGCCAGTACCAGGCCAACCGCATGAACATGGTGCGCTATCCCGGCCGCATGGCCGCGACGGGGCGCTATCCGGGCGTCTCGCTGGGCCATCCGGAGATCGACTTCGTCAGCCTGGCCAAGGGCTACGGCATCGAGGCGGAAGTCGTCGCCGATCCGGAACGGCTCGCCGCGGCGCTCGCCCGCGCCAAGGCGGCGATTGCGGAGGGCCGTCCCTACCTGGTGGATGTGCGGGTGGAGACGCGCTACGGCAGCTTCGACCCCGACTGGCACGGCCGCTTTTCGATTGCAGGACAGCAGTCATGAAACGTCCCGCCGATCCCGCCCGGTGGACCATCGGCCTCGTCGGCTACGGCGAGGTCGGCCGCATCCTCGCCGAGGACCTGCGCGCGCGCGGGGTCGGCAACGTCGTCGCCTACGACATCAAGCAGGGCGGGCCTGACGAGGCGCCGCTGCGCGAACATGCGGCGCGGCACGGCGTGCGGCTGGCCGGCTCGCATGCCGAGCTGGCGGCGCAATCCGACCTCGTCATTTCCGCCGTCACCGCCAGCCAGGCCGTGCCGGTGGCGGAAGCCTGCGCGCCGGTGCTGCGTTCCGGCGCCTGGTTCGTCGACTTCAACTCGGCTTCGCCCGGCGCCAAGATCAAGGCCGGCGAGATCGTCGCCGCCGCCGGCGGTCGCTACGTCGAGGGCGCGGTGATGACCTCGATCCCGCCCTATCGCATCCGCGTGCCGCTGCTGCTCGGCGGCCCGCACGCCGCCGCGCTGGCGCCGCTGCTCGACGGGCTCGGCTTCGCCGCCAAGGCCGGCCCCGCGAAGCTCGGCGTCGCCTCCGCCACCAAGATGTGCCGCAGCGTGATGATCAAGGGGCTGGAGGCGATGGTCATCGAGAGCTTCACCGCCGCGCGCGCCTACGGGGTCGAGGACGCGGTGCTGGCCTCGCTCGCCGAGACCTTCCCCGGCATCGACTGGGAGAAGCAGGGCGCCTATTTCTTCCAAAGAGTGATCCAGCACGGCCGCCGCCGCGCCGAGGAGATGCGCGAGGTGGCGCAGACGGTGCGCGAGGCGGGCCTGGAGCCCTGGTCCGCCGCGGGCACCGCCGAGCGCCAGGCCTGGGTGGCCGACCTCGCCGACCGCGGCCTGTTCGGCGACCGCGCCGCAGCCCGCAAGGATTGGCGCGCGGACGCCGACCGCATCCTGTCTGCAACCAAGAAATCCTGACGAGAGAACTATGGATCCCGACTGGCTGCCCTTCCACCCCAACCCCTCCAAGCCCACCTTCCAGGCGCCGGCCGGCGCCGTGGATGCGCACTGCCACGTCTTCGGCCCGGCGGCGCAATTTCCCTTCGCACCGGAGCGCAAATACACGCCCTGCGACGCATCGAAGGACCAGCTCTTCGCCCTGCGCGACCATCTCGGCTTTTCGCGCAACGTCATCGTGCAGGCCACCTGCCACGGCGCGGACAACCGGGCGATGGCCGACGCCTGCCTCGCCTCGCAGGGCAGGGCCCGCGGCGTGGCCACCGTGCGGCGAACCGTCACGGACGCGGAGCTGAAGGCGCTGCACGCGGCCGGCGTGCGGGGCGTGCGCTTCAACTTCCTCAAGCGCCTGGTGGACTTCACGCCGAAGGAGTTCCTGATGGAAATTGCCGGGCGCATCGCGCCGCTCGGCTGGCATGTGGTGGTGTATTTCGAGGCGCAGGACCTGCCGGAGCTGTGGGACTTCTTCACCACGCTTCCGACTACCGTGGTGGTCGACCACATGGGCCGCCCCGACGTGGCGAAGCCGGTCGACGGGCCGGAATTCGGGCTGTTCCTCAAGCTGATGCGCGAGCATCCCAACGTCTGGTCGAAGGTGAGCTGCCCTGAGCGGCTCTCCAAATCCGGCCCGCCCGGCTACGACGATGTCGTCCCCTTTGCCAGACGCATCGTCGAGAGCTTCCCCGACCGCGTGCTGTGGGGCACCGACTGGCCGCACCCGAACCTGAAGGGCCACATGCCCGACGACGGCAAGCTGGTGGATTTCATTCCGCGCATCGCAACCACCGCCGAACTGCAGCGCAAGCTGCTGGTCGACAATCCCATGCGGCTCTACTGGCCGGAGGAGTGCTGAACCATGGCGCTGGAAAAACCCTACCAGGACATCCCCGGCACGACCATCTTCGACGCCGAGCAGTCGCGCAAGGGCTACCACCTCAACCAGTTCTGCATGTCGCTGATGAAGGCCGAGAACCGCGCCCGCTTCAAGGCGAACGAGCGCGCCTACCTCGACGAGTGGCCGATGAGCGAGGAGCAGAAGCAGGCCGTGCTGGCGCGCGACCTCAACCGTTGCATCGCGCTGGGCGGCAACATCTACTTCCTTGCCAAGATCGGCGCTACCGACGGCAAGAGCTTCCAGCAGATGGCCGGCAGCATGACCGGCATGAGCGAGGAGGAATACCGCGACATGATGATTTCCGGCGGCCGCTCCATCGAAGGCAACCGCTATATCGGGGAGAACAAGTGATGGCGAAGATAACCGCCAGCGTCTACACCTCCCACGTGCCGGCCATCGGCGCCGCGCTCGATCTCGGCAAGACCGGCGAGCCGTACTGGCAGAAGGTGTTCTCCGGCTACGAGTTCTCCAAGGCCTGGCTGAAGGAGAACACGCCCGACGTGATCTTCCTGGTCTACAACGACCATGCCACGGCCTTCAGCCTGGAGATGATCCCGACCTTTGCCATCGGCTGCGCGGCGGAGTTCAAGCCGGCCGACGAGGGCTGGGGGCCGCGCCCGGTGCCGGTGGTGCAGGGCCATCCGGAGCTCGCCGCCCATATTGCCCAGTCGGTGATCATGGACGACTTCGACCTCACCATCGTGAACAGGATGGACGTCGACCACGGCCTGACCGTGCCGCTGTCTCTGATGTGCGGCCAGCCCTCGGCATGGCCCTGCCCGGTGATCCCCTTCGCGGTGAACGTCGTACAGTACCCGGTGCCCTCGGGCCGCCGCTGCTATCAGCTCGGCAAGGCGATCCGTAAGGCGGTCGAGTCCTACGATGCGCCGCTCAAGGTGCAGGTCTGGGGCACCGGCGGCATGAGTCACCAGTTGCAGGGGCCGCGCGCCGGCCTCATCAACCGCGAATGGGACAACGCCTTCCTCGACCGGCTCATCGCCGATCCTGCTGGGTTGGCGCAGATGCCGCACATCGACTACGTGCGCGAGGCCGGCTCGGAGGGCATCGAGCTGGTGATGTGGCTGATCGCCCGCGGCGCCATGAGCGACAATCCTCCAAAGGTGGCGCACCGCTTCTACCATGTCCCGGCGAGCAACACCGCCGTGGGCCATCTGATTCTGGAGAATACATGAGCAAAACCATCAAAGTCGCACTCGCCGGCGCCGGCGCCTTCGGCATCAAGCACCTCGACGCCATCAGGCTGATCGACGGCGTCGAGGTCGTCTCGGTGGTCGGCCGCGAGCTGGCCAAGACGAAAGAGGTGGCCGACAAGTACGGCATCGGCCACTGCACCACCGACCTCGCCGACAGCCTGGCGCTGAAGGAGGTCGACGCGGTGATCCTGTGCACGCCGACGCAGATGCACGCCGCCCAGGCCATCCAGTGCCTGAAGGCCGGCAAGCACGTGCAGGTGGAGATTCCGCTCGCCGATTCGCTCAAGGACGCCGAGACGGTGGTGGCGCTGCAGAAGCAGACCGGCCTCGTCGCCATGTGCGGCCACACGCGCCGCTTCAACCCGAGCCACCAGTGGGTGCACAAGAAGATCAAGGCCGGCGAATTCAATATCCAGCAGATGGACGTACAGACCTACTTCTTCCGCCGCAGCAACATGAATGCGCTGGGCCAGCCGCGCAGCTGGACCGACCACCTGCTGTGGCACCACGCCGCGCACACCGTCGACCTGTTCGCGTACCAGACCGGCGGCGAGATCGTCCAGGCCAACGCCATCCAGGGGCCGATTCATCCGGCGCTCGGCATCGCCATGGACATGTCGATCCAGCTGAAGTCGAGCAGCGGCGCCATCTGCACCCTGAGCCTGTCCTTCAACAACGACGGCCCGCTCGGCACCTTCTTCCGCTACATCGGCGACACCGGCACCTACATTGCCCGCTACGACGACCTGGTGAACGGCAAGGACGAGAAGATCGACGTGTCGAAGGTGGACGTCTCCATGAACGGCATCGAGCTGCAGGACCGCGAGTTCTTCGCCGCCATCCGCGAGGGCCGCGAACCGAATGCGAGCGTGGCGCAGGTGCTGCCGTGCTACCGCACGCTGCATGCGTTGGAACAGCAATTGGTGGCGAGCGTTTGAGATGAAGACTGGTTCGGTGTCGAGGCTGGTGCGCGATCGGGAGGCCGGGGCGTTCTACTCCGCTCATGTCATCCGTCACCGCCCTGCGGGCGCCTCCTCCTTCTTTACTTCGCTATGCAGAACACCCCACCCTCCCGATCAGGTGGCGCTGTTGCAGTGCGACGGTAGCAAGGCAAAGGCGTACCCCGCCATCCTTGGCTCCCCGTTAGCCTCAGCAAGCCGGAACAACTGATATGCAACAGCGCCGCATCGGTTCCTTCGCCACCTCGGCCCTCGGCCTGGGTTGCATGAACCTCAGCCACGCCTACGGTGCGCCGCCGCCGCCCGAACAGGCCGAGGCGCTGCTGCTGCACGCACTCGACCGCGGCATCACGCATTTCGACACTGCGGCGCTGTATGGCTTCGGCAGGAATGAAACCCTCGTCGGCCGCGTCCTCAAGCCGCACCGCAACAGGATCTTCCTCGCCAGCAAGTGCGGCATGACCGGCGTCGATGGCAAGCGCGTTATCGACGGCCGGCCGGAGACCCTGCGCCGCACCTGCGAGGAGAGCCTGCAGCGCCTGCAGACGGACGTCATCGACCTCTACTACCTGCACCGCTGGGACAAGCAGGTGCCGATCGAGGACAGCGTCGGTGCGCTGGCCGGTCTGGTGGGGGAGGGCAAGATCAGGATGATCGGCCTCTCCGAGGTCTCGGCGGCGACGCTGCGCCGCGCCCACGCCGTGCACCCCATCGCTGCGCTGCAGTCGGAGTATTCGCTGTGGACGCGCAATCCGGAGATCGCCACGCTCGAAGCCTGCCGCGAGCTCGGCACCGCCTTCGTCGCCTTCAGCCCGGTCGCCCGCGCCTTCCTCACCGGCAAGTTCCTCGACCCGAGCACGCTCGAGGAAAAGGACATCCGCCGCCAGATGCCGCGCTTCGAGCCGGCCAATTACGCGAAGAACCTCGCGCTGCTGCCCGAATACCGGCGCGTCGCCGACGAGGCCGGCTGCACGCCGGCCCAGCTCGCGCTCGCCTGGCTGCTGGCGAAGGGCGACCACATCCTACCGATCTTCGGCACCCGGCAGCCGGAGCATCTCGACGAGAACGCCGGGAGCGATTCGGTCCGGCTCGACGGCAGCATCGTCGCGCGGCTGGACGCACTCATCAACCAACAGAGCGTCGCGGGGCCGCGCTACAACGCGGCCACGCAAGAGGAGATCGACACTGAAACGTTCTAGGAGACAACTCATGAACTCGGGCAAGCAGAAGCGCGAGATCCCCGGCACCACGGTGTTCGACGGGGAGGCGGCGCGCAAGGGCTACGCGCTCAACAAGATGTGCTACTCGTTCAACTCGGCGGAGAACCGCGCCGAGTTCCTCAAGGACCAGGACGCCTACTGCACGAAATTCGGGCTCAATGACCAGCAGCGCGAGGCGGTGCGCAGCCTCAACGTGCTGAAGATGATCGAGGCGGGCGGCAACGCCTACTACCTCGCCAAGCTGGGCGGCATCTTCGGCCTCGACATGCAGGACATCGGCGCGCAGCAGACCGGCATGACCAAGGACGAGTTCAAGGCGAAGCTCGTCGAAGCGGGGAGGAGATAATCATGGCGAAGATCGTCGGCGCCCTCGGCGTCACCCACGTTCCCTACATCGGCCGCGCCATCGCCCACAACCTGCAGCAGGACCCGTACTGGAAGCCCTTCTTCGACGGCTTCCCGGCGGCGCACGAGTGGCTGGCGAAAGTCAGGCCGGACGTGGCGGTGGTGATCTACAACGACCACGGCCTCAACTTCTTCCTCGACAAGCAGCCGACCTTCGCCGTCGGCGCCGCGCCCGAGTACCGGAATGCCGACGAGGGCTGGGGCATCCCGACCCTGCCGCCCTACCAGGGCGACCCCGAGCTGTCCTGGCACATCATCGAGTCGCTGGTGGGCGAGGAGTTCGACATCGTCTCCTGCCAGGAGATGGTGGTGGACCATGCCTTCACCCTGCCGCTGGAGCTGTTCTGGCCCGGCCAGCACCCGTGTCCCGTTCGGACCGTGCCGGTGTGCATCAACACCGTGCAGCACCCGCTGCCCACGGCGGCGCGCTGCTTCAAGCTCGGCCAGGCCATCGGCCGCGCCGTCGAATCGTGGGACGAGGACGCCCGGGTGGTGGTGATCGGCACCGGCGGGCTGTCGCACCAGCTCGACGGCCAGCGCGCCGGATTCATCAATAAAAGATTCGACCTGCTGTTCCTCGAGAAGCTCATCAACGACCCGCTCTGGGTGACGCGCTACTCGATCATGGACCTGGTCGAGCTGACCGGCACCCAGGGCATCGAGCTGCTTAACTGGCTCGCCGCGCGCGGCGCGCTGCTCGGGGACGTGGAAAAGGTGCATTCCAACTACCACATCCCGATTTCCAACACCGCCTCCGGCCTGCTGGTCATGGAAGGCGTCTAACACCAAGCCCCAACAGAGAGACAGACACATGAGAACGCAAGTCGCCATCATCGGCGCCGGCCCATCGGGCCTCATCCTCGGCCAGCTGCTGGCCAGGGCCGGCATCGATGCCGTCATCCTCGAGGCCCAGACGGGCGAATACGTCCTCGGCCGCATCCGCGCCGGCGTGCTCGAACAGGTCGCCGTCGATCTCCTCGACGAGGCCGGCGTCGGCAAGCGCATGCACGCCGAAGGATTGCCGCACGAGGGCTTCGAGCTCCTCGTCGACGGCACGCGCCACCGCATCGACCTCGCCGGCCTCACCGGCGGCAAGAAGGTCATGGTGTACGGCCAGACCGAGCTCACCAAGGACCTCATGGAGGCGCGCGCCGCGGCCGGGCTGAAGACGGTGTACGAGGCGAAGGAAGTCAGCATCCACGATTTCGACACGAAAAAACCGCGCGTGCGCTACGTCAAGGACGGCCAGCGCCACGAGATCGAGTGCGACTTCATCGCCGGCTGCGACGGTTTCCACGGCGTCTGCCGCGCCAGCGTGCCGAAGGGCGCCATCGCCAACTTCGAGCGCGTCTATCCCTTCGGCTGGCTCGGCCTGCTCTCCGACACCCCGCCGGTCTCCGACGAGCTGATCTACGCCAAGCACGCACGCGGCTTCGCCCTGTGCAGCATGCGCTCCCACACGCGCAGCCGCTACTACGTGCAGGTTCCGCTGACCGAGAAGGTCGAGCACTGGTCGGACGACCGGTTCTGGGAGGAACTGCGGCAGCGCCTCGATGCGAAGGCCAATGCGAGTCTCGTCACCGGGCCCTCGCTGGAGAAGAGCATCGCGCCGCTGCGCAGCTTCGTCGCCGAGCCGATGCGCTTCGGCCGCCTGTTCCTCGCCGGCGATGCCGCCCACATCGTGCCGCCGACCGGCGCCAAGGGCCTCAACCTCGCCGCCACCGACGTGCGCTACCTGGCGCGCGGCCTCATCGAGCACTACCGGGGCAGCGACGCCGGCATCGACCATTACTCGAACCTCTGCCTGCGCCGCATCTGGAAGGCCGAGCGTTTCTCGTGGTGGATGACCATGCTGCTGCACACCTTCCCCGACACCAACCCCTTCGAGCAGAAGGCGCTCGACGCCGAGCTGGACTACGTCGTGCACTCGCAGGCCGGGCGCACGACCCTGGCGGAAAACTACGTCGGATTGCCGTTCGAGGATTGATATAGGGGCTAGGTCGACATTCCAACCAACTGATATATAAAGATAAATTCCCTGTTGTCAGATTAGACTTTTTGTGAGACGCTTAACGTAACATATTAAGCGTGAATATTGAGCCTTATGCCAGGAAGTCTTGAAATCCCGCTGCACGACGTCCAGCGCCGTCTGGCTGTCGATAACCCTTGGTGGAAGTCCGGCCAAGGCATCGATGTCGAAGAGCGCCATTGGCCGCGCCGCGCCTATTTTCCGCACTTCGCCAAGCTTGCACTTGATCTTGCGGTGCGCCGTGCTGTGGTCCTTATAGGTCCGCGCCGTGTCGGCAAAACCGTCATGCTCAAGCATCTCATCCAGCAATTACTGGATGAGGGCTGCGCCGGAACATCCATTCTGTTCGTTTCGCTCGATACGCCGCTCTATTCGGGGCACTCACTTGAGAGCATGGTCAGGCTGTTTGTCGACACGCAACAGCACCAGCCTGAGCAGCCGCTTTGGGTGCTGTTCGACGAGGTGCAGTATTTGAAGGACTGGGAGGTGCACCTCAAGTCGCTTGTGGACACCTTTCCACGCATCCGTTTCATTGCAAGTGGATCGGCTGCCGCAGCTTTACGCATGAAAAGCCGCGAATCGGGCGCGGGTCGCTTTACAGAATTCATTCTGCCGCCGCTGACCTTCGCCGAGTACCTTGCTTTCGCTGGCAGTGAGGCAGAATTAATAACAGAGCGAGGGGGTGAAGACGGTGTTATGCCTGCGTACCTCGCCTCCGATATTGAGGCCCTCAATCGCGAATTCGTGAATTATCTGAACTATGGAGGATTCCCGGAGGCGGCCATGAACCCCGCCGTGCGCGCCAATCCATCGCGTTTTTTGCGCCAGGACATTATCGACAAGGTATTGCTGAAGGATTTGCCGAGCCTATACGGGATTACCGATACACAGGAACTCAATCGATTCTTCAACGTACTTGCTTTCAATACGGGGGACGAGTTCGGTTTGGAGGCCATGTCGAAACATACCGGCATCGGCAAGGCGCGGCTGTCCGAATACATTGAATATCTCGAAGCTGCGTTTCTCGTACGTCGCGTACATCGGATCGATGACAATGCGCTCCGCATGCAGCGTGCGCGCACGTTCAAGATATACCTTACCAATCCCTCCATTCGTGCCGCTCTGTTCGGTTTTGTAGGACCGGAAGATCAGGCGATGGGGAATCTCGCTGAAACGGCGATCTGGAGCCAGTGGTTGCATAGCACCAGCGTGAGCCGGTCATTGCATTATGCACGCTGGAAGGCCGGTCGTCAGGATTTGGAGGTCGATATCGTTTCACTCGATGCGCGTACGCAGAAGCCTCGGTTTGCCGTGGAGATCAAATGGTCGGATCGGGTACCGAAGCAATTTCAGGAACTGCGTGGTATTCGTGAATTGGCATCGCGGCACTCTCTGGTGCGGCGTCCGCTTGTCACCACACGTACTTACTCAGGGATAGTTGAAGTCGATGGCGTGAAGCTGGAATTCGTTCCGGTTGCGCTGCATTGCTACACGATTGCGCGAAACCTGCTTCGGCAATCTGTCTGATTGAGCCGCCGTCCCTCAGCGACTGACTTTTACGCTGAGATCGATTCGCCGAGGTAAACGCGCTTGATGAGAGGGTTGCCGCGCAGCTCCCACGCCGCGCCCTCGGCGATCATCTCGCCGTGGCCGAGGACGTAGGCGAAGTCCGCCACCGCCAGCGCCTGAAAGACGTTCTGCTCGACCAGCAGGATCGTCGTGCCGGCCCGGTTGATGCGGCGCAGGGCGGCGAACATCTCGTCCACCATCTTCGGCGCCAGCCCCAGCGAAGGTTCGTCCAGCAGCAGCAGGCGCGGCCGGCTCACCAGGGCGCGGCCGATGGCGAGCATCTGCTGTTCGCCGCCGCTCATGGTGCCGGCCATCTGCGTCAGGCGCTCGCCCAGGCGCGGGAAGATGCGCACCACCTCGTCCAGCATCGCCTCGCGCTGCGCGCGCGTGGCGAGGTAGCCGCCGAGCTCGAGGTTCTCGCGCACGCTCATGTCCGGAAACAGGTGGCGCCCCTCCGGCACCAGGGCCATGCCGCGCCGCACGCGGTCGGCCGGCGTGTCCTTCGCCAGCACCTCGCGATCGAGCCGCACTTCGCCGGAGACCGGCGGCATCACCCCGGCCAGCGTCTTCAGCAGCGTCGTCTTGCCGGCGCCGTTGGCGCCGACCAGCACGGTGATGCGCCCGGCCGGCGCGATCAGCGAAATGCCGTGCAGCACCGGCAGGCCGCCGTAGCCGGCGCGCAGCGAGCGCACGTCCAGTTCGAGGCCCTGGCTCATGCCGCCGCCTCCGAGCCGTTTTCGCAAATCCAGTGGCCGCGCTGTCGGCGGCTAGCAGCATTCGCGGTCGGTCGCATCCCCGCTGCGCGGGGCCCCTGCTTCCTGCTCATACTGCTGCCCTTTCGCCGAGATACGCTTCGATCACGGCCGGGTCACGGCTGACGTCGGCCGGCTTGCCGTCGGCGATCTTGGCGCCGAAGTTGAGCACGGCGACGCGGTCGACCGTGCGCATCAGCACGTTCACCGCGTGCTCGATCCAGATCACCGTGAAGCCGTGCTCGCCCCACAGCGCGCGGATGAGGGCGGCGATGCTCTTCACCTCGGCCTCCGTCAGGCCCGCCGCCACCTCGTCGAGCAGCAGCAGGCGCGGGTGGCTGGCCAGCGCCATGGCGATCTCGAGTTGCCGCTGCCGCGCCGGCGGCAGGCTGCCGGCGTGCAGGCCGGCGTAGCGCTCCAGCCCGACGCGCTCGAGCAGGGCTTCCTTCGATTTCGCCTCGGCGAAATAGTCGTGCTTGCGCCGCCGCACGCTGCCGACGAAGTCGAGTGCGAACTGCACGTTCTCGGCCACCGTCAGGCTGCCGAACACGCGCGGCGTCTGGAAGGTGCGCGCCATGCCGGCGTGGGCCAGCACGTAGGGCGGCGCGCCGGTGAGGTCCTCGCCGCAGTAGCGCAGCGCGCCGGCGGTTGGCTTCACCATGCCGCTGATGGCGTTGAAGAAGGTCGTCTTGCCGGCACCGTTGGGGCCGATCACGCCGATGAACTCGCCCTCGTCGGCGGCGAGGTCGACGGCATTCAGCGCGGTCAGCCCGCCGAAGCGCACGGTGAGGCCTTGGATGTCGAGGAATTTGCTCATGGCTTTTCCTCCGGTTTTCTACGCCGCCACAGCTTCTTCCAGTCGTAGCCGGCGATGCCGTCGGGCAGGTAGAGCACCGAGGCGATCAGCAGCACGCCGAGGATGATCATGTAGAGATAGGGCAGCGACAGCCGCAGCCATTCCGAAAGCAGGCTGAAGCCGACCGCGCCGACGAGCGGCCCGGCCACCGAGAGCGGGCCGCCGACCATGGAGATCAGCACCGTCTGGAAGACGATGAACGGGTTGAACACGGTGTGCGGGTCGATGTAGGTCCAGCGCACCGCCATGGCCGCGCCGAGCGCGCCGGCGAACCACGAAGAGAGGCAGAATCCGACCAGCTTCACGCGCATCGGGTTTACGCCGAGCGTGGCCGTGCGCTCCTCGTCCATGCCGATGCCGCGCAGGGCGTGGCCCCAGCGGCTGCGGCCGAAGGCGACGTAGGTCCACACCGCCAGCGCGGCGATCGCCAGCACCGTCCAGTACACCGTGGTCGACGACGGCGTCTCGGTGAGGACGCGGCCGACGGTGCGGAAGTAGGTCTTCTCGATATGGGTGATGGTGTGCTTCACCAGCTCGCCGAGGCCGTAGGTGATGACGGCGAAGTAGGCGCCGCGCAGCTTCAGCGTGACCAGCCCGATGAGGAAGGCGAACACCATCGCGGCGACGCCGCCGAGCATCACCACCGCCGGCCACGGCAGCTTGCCCAGGCCCCAGGCCGTGCAGTAGGCGCCCAGGCCGAAGAAGGCCGAGGTGGCGAGCGACAGATAGCGCGTCGGCCCGCTGAACATCGACCAGCTCACGGCGAGGCCGGCGTACATCAGGCAGGTCAGCGCCAGCGACTGCACGAAGGGCGCCTCGAAGGCCGGAATGGCGCCGAGCAGCACGCCGGCGACGAAGACGATCAGCGTGGTGGCATTCATCTCGCGAACAGCCCCTTCGGGCGCAGCAGCAGCACGCCGACCAGCACGCCGTAGCTGATCAGCGTCTTCAGCGACGGGCTGGTGAGGTACATGCCGAAGGTCTCGACCAGCCCGAGCAGCACGGCGCCGGCGATGGCGCCGGGAATGTTGCCGAGCCCGCCCAGCGTGATGACGATCAGCGCCGAGATGGTGTACGGCTCGCCCATCGCCGGCGTGAGTTCATACACCATGCTGAGCAGGCCGCCGGCCAGTCCCGCCAGCGCCAGGCCGAGGCCGAAGCAGGCCGGGTGCAGCTTGCGCGTGTCGATGCCGACCAGCATGGCGCCGAGCGGCGCCTGCAGCATGCCGCGCACCGCCTTGCCGAGCAGCGTCTTCTTCAGCACCAGCACCAGCGCCAGGCTCGCCGCCGCGACGACGACCAGCACCAGCAGGCGGTTCGCCGCCACCGTCACCTCGCCGAACTTGACCGGCTCGTCGAGGTAGGGCTGGCCGCTCATGCCGCCGCCCCAGATCAGTTGCGCGACGTTCTGCGCGATGAACATCAGGCCGAAGCCGACGATCAGGCTGCGCGCCTCCATCGCTTCCGCATTGGGCGAGGTCGCCGCCAGCCGGCGGAACACCAGCCGGTGCAGCAGCAGGCCGAGCAGGAACAGCACGACCATCATCGGCGGGATGAACCACAGGGGGCTCGCCCCGGTCACCTTCACCAGCGTGTAGGTAAAGTAGGCGCCGAGCATGAGGAACTCGCCGTGGGCGATGTTCATGATGCGCATCAGGCCGTACTGCAGGTTGAGGCCGAGCGCGACCACGGCGTAGAGCCCGCCCGTGACGAGCCCGGCGACGACGAGGTCGAGGAAGAGGTAGAAATTCATTCAGCGGTTATGTGAGCGAGCCCCCTCTCCCACTGGTGGGAGAGGGCTGGGGAGAGGGTGGAACGGCCGTAGCCCTTCTCCCCCGACCCCTCTCCCCGCGCGCGGGGAGAGGGGAAGGTGCCAGCTCAGTTCCACACCTTCGGCATCACAGGTTTTGCTGTCGCCCGCGCCGGCGGCCAGACGATCTCGAACTCGCCCTTCTGCCACTGGCCGACCATGCCCGGCACGCCCTGCTCCTCGGTGCCGTTGAAGCGCATCTTGCCCAGCACGGTGTCGAACTCGGTCGTGGCGATGTGGTCGCGCATGGCCTTGCGGTCGAGGCCGACCTTCTCCACCGTCTGCTGCAGGATCTGCAGCGCCGCCCAGGCGTGGGCGCTGGCCCAGCGGTCCGGCTCCTTCTTGTTCACCGCGACGTGGGCGTCGAAGTAGTCCTTCGCCGCCTTGCTCATCTTCGGGTTCCACGAGCCCATCCCCATGGTGCCCTCCGAGGCGGCGCCCATGCGCTCGCGGTAGATCGGGAAGGCAGTGCCGACGGCGGTGTAGAAGATCTTCGGCGCGAAGCCGATCTCCTTCGCCTGGCCGGTGACGAGGAAGTTGTCGGGCGGGTAGGTGATGCCGATGAAGGCGTCGGGGTTGGCGGCCTTCATGCCCTTCAGCATCGGCGAGAGGTCCTTCACGCCGAGCGGGTAGCTCTTCTTGTCGACCACCTGGATGTTTTTCTCCTTGAGCAGCGGCTCCAGCGCGCCGATGTTCTCCAGGCCGAACAGGTCGTCCATGTAGGTGACGGCGACGGTCTTGATGCCGTTGGCGGCGAGCATGTCGACCAGCGCCTTCATCATCGGCGTCGGCTGCTGCAGGGTGACGAAGTAGTAGGGCAGCTTCATGTCGACCAGCTTCTGCGACAGCGCGGTCGGCGCCACCATCGGGTAGCCGTGCTTGTTGGCCACCGGCGCCACGGCGAAGTTCGAGCCGGTGCCCCACGGCGGCAGCACGATGTCGACCTTGTCGACGGTCATGAACTTCTCGTAGGTGCGCACCATCGTCTCGATGTCGCTGCGGTCGTCCACGCCGACCAGCTCGATCATGCGCTTTTTGCCCTGCACGTTGAGGCCGCCGGCCTTGTTCACCATGTCGGCCCAGAGCAGGTAGTTCGGCTCCTGCGTCGTCTGCGAACCGGCGGCGAAGGGGCCGGAGCGCGACTGCGTGTAGCCGACCTTCACCGGCGGCTCCTGCGCCTGCGCAATGCCGGCAAAAGTCAGTCCCGCCGACACGGCGAGGGCGGTTTTAAGAAGCAGGCGTTTCGATTTCGAATGCATGGTCTCTCCTCTGGTTGGTCTGTGTTCAGAACGGATAGCGCGGCGCGCTGTCCTTGATGGTCACCCACTGCCATTGCGCGAACTCTTCCCAGTTGGCCGGGCCGCCGTGGCGGCCGCCGTTGCCGGAGGCGCCGCGCCCGCCGAAGGGGATGTGCGGCTCGTCGGCCACCGTCTGGTCGTTGATGTGCAAGAGGCCGGTCGGGATGCGCGACGCCAGCGCCAGCGCGCGGCTGGTCGAGGCGCTGATGACGCCGAGCGACAGGCCGTACTCGGTGCGGTTGGCGAGTTCCACCGCCTCGTCCTCGCTGGCGAAGGTGACCACTGAGGCGACCGGCCCGAACACCTCCTCCTCGAAGCAGCGCATGCCCGGCTGCACGCCGGTGAGCACGGTCGGCTTGTAGAAATTGCCCTCGTAGGTACCGCCGGCGGCGAGCTTCGCCCCTTGTTTGATGCTGTCCTGCACGATGGCATGCACGCGGTCGCGCTGGCGCTCGTTGATGAGGGGCCCCAGCGCCACCTGCTGCGTGGCCGGGTCGCCCACCGGCAGGTGCGTGGCCTTGCCGGCGAGCAGCTCGGTCACCTTCTTCGCCACCTTCTCGTGCGCCAGCACGATACCGGTGGTCATGCAGATCTGGCCCTGGTGCAGGTAGGCGCCCCAGGCCGCGCAGGAGGCGGCGAGTTCCACGTCGGCGTCGTCGAGGATGAGCAGGCGGTTCTTGCCGCCCAGCTCGAGCGTCACCTTCTTCAGGGTGCGTCCGGCCATCTCGCCGACGGCGCGGCCGGCGGCGGTCGAGCCGGTGAAGGAGATCATCGCCACGCTCGGGTCGGCGCACAGCGCCTGGCCGACGTCGGCGCCGCCGGGCAGCACCTGCAGGCAGTCCTTCGGCAGGCCGGCCTCCTCGAAGACGCGGGCGATGAGGTAGCCGCCGGTGATCGGCGTGTTGGGGTCCGGCTTCAGCACCACCGTGTTGCCGACGGCAAGCGCCGGCGCCACGGCGCGGATCGACAGGATGAGCGGGAAGTTGAAGGGCGAGATGACGCCGACCACGCCATGCGGTACACGGCGAGCGATGGAGAGGCGGCCGCCGTCGCTCGGCAGCACCAGGCCGCTCGGCTGGGTCACCATGGCGGCGGCTTCATGCAGGATGCCGACCGCCATGTGCAGCTCGACGCCCGCCTTGGGCGGGATGCAGCCGGTCTCGCGCACGATCCACTGCGTCATGCCCTCGGTCTCGCGCTCGATGATCGCGGCGGCCTTGCGGAAGATGCCGGCGCGCTGCTCGTAGGGCAGGGCGGCCCATGCGCCTTGCGCGGCGCGGGCGCGCTTCGCCGCCTCGGCGACGTCGTCGGGCGTGGCGGTGCCGACGCGGGTCAGCACCGAGCCGGTGGCCGGCTCCAGCACCTCGTGCGCCTTGCTGGCGTTGTTCCAGCCGCCCAGGAACAATTTGCCGTTCCAGACGCCGGTATTCAGAAAAGGTATGTCGTTGCTTCCCATGGTGGTCTCCTCCTTCGTTACTCTTGGCGTGCGCCAAGCCGCATCCGCCGCCTTCTGGCGGCGAGGTTGAACTGAAGCTTAGGGTCGGGGCGGCCGCCCGGCTTTGCCGACAGCGAACCCGCTGCTTGTCCGGGAGCGCACCCCGGACAAGCAGCGTTGCCCGTTCAGCGGATGCCCGATTTGCCGGGGGCCAAAATCCCGTTCGGATCGAGGGCCCGCTTCAGGCGCTGGAACACCTTGCGCTGCACCGGCCCGTAGGTGTCGGCCACCTTGTCCATGAAGGCCGTGTTGGTGCGGTAGGTGCCGTAGCCGGCTTTCGAGAACTCCGCCAGCAGCTCGGTGAAGCAGGCGTGCGCCGCCGCGACCTCCTCAGGCTTGGTCTTGTCGAACAGCACGTCGATGATGTGGTGCATGTCGCGCCAGCCGACGATGAATTCGCCGACGTAGTCGAGGCCGTGCTTGCCCATGATGCGCTTGGCCATGTCCATCTGCTTCATGGTCTCCGAGCCCATTGCCTGCGATACCGGCGAGAACCAGATCGAGCCGCCGCCGCCGCGCCAGTTGTAGAGGCCGAACTCGGTCAGCGTCGGCTTGCCCTGCATGAGCGCGGCGCGGTACTGGAACACGGGATCGTTGCCGAGCTCCTTCTCGGTGAGGATTTCCGCCTTCTTGTGTTTGGAGAAGAAGGCCTTGACGATATTCCAGTTCACCTCGATCTGGTCGGGCGAGCCGTACAGCGCGGCGTAGACGTTCCACGCACCGAGGTTGGCCTTCTTCGCCACCTCGCGCAGCACCTCGGTCGGGATCTGCCCCGTGCCCTTGTATACCTCCTTGCGCTTGACGGTGACGGCGGCCTCCCAAATGGTGCTGGCGATGACGATGGCGTTGGGAATGATCATCGAGATGCGCAGCGGGCGGATGGTGTCGACGATGTCGGCGATGTCGGTCTCGTCCGGGAAGCGGATGCAGAACGGCTTGTAGGCCGGCGGCGCTGGCATCAGCCAGATGCCGAGCTTGGTGACGATGCCGTAGTTGGACTGGGTGAACAGGCCGTCGAGATAAGGGCCATAGCCCCACTTGAAGACCTGCCAGGTGTTCGAGTTCTCGATGCCGCCCATGCCGGTGCGCAGAACCTCGCCGGTGGCCAGCACCACTTCCATGCCGCAGGAAAACAGAAAGTGCTCGCCGTAGGGCGTGTAGCCGACGCCGCGGTCCACCGTGTTGCCGAGCGGGCCGGCGATGGCTGAGGGTGCCGGGCAGGACATCCATAGCGGCAGTTTCTTTTCCTGGATGTAGTCGTAGAGCTGCTGGTAGGTGACGCCCGGCTCGACCAGCGCATAGCCGAGTTCGGCGTTCACCTCGATGATCTTGTTCATGCGCTTGAGATCGAGCACCACCTGGCCGCGCTCGCCCGGCGCGGCCGAGCCGTAGCCGAGGTTCTTGCCGGTGGAGATGGTCCACACCGGCACCTTGTACTTGTTGCAGACGGCAACGATCTTCTGGACCTGCGCGACCTCGGTGGCCACCAGCGCCGCCGACGGGGCGTGCGCGTCGTCGGCGACCGGCATCATGGTCTTGCGGTAAGGCGCGAGATGCTCGGCGCTGGTGAGCACGTTTTCGGCGCCGAGAATCTTCTTGAACTCGGCGATGGCCTTGTCGAAATTGGCCTCGGATACGCCCTTGGGCAGTGCGATGTACTTGGACATGGAGTCTCCTCTGGATTCGGTGTGGGTTCGGTGCGCGTGGTCGCCTCAGGCTTCCATGACGAAGGAAACGGAACTGTCGGCGACGAAATCGTCGAGCGCCTCGGCGCGCCGCAGGAAGGCCTGGCGCACGGCGGGGCGGCGGTTTTCCTCGCCGCCCGCGGCCAGCTGCGCGAGCGAGCGGCCGAGCGCGGTGCGCCAGCCGGCGGCCGGCGCCGACGGCAGATAGGTCGGCCAGCAGTGCAGCGGTTCGGCCTGCGACTCGGCCAGGCCGAGCGCCTCGCAGCCCGCCACGCGCGTCACGCCGGCCAGATGCAGCCAGAGCGGCGATTCCTCCGCGACGTGGAAGGACTCGAAGCCCAGGCGCGACCAGTCGCCGCCGCGCACCAGTCGCCCGCCGCCGCCGACCGGCGTCTCGGCGATGGCGAAGGCGGCGTCCTCGCCCGTCAAGGCGGCGGCCAGGTCCTCGGCCGAGCCGTGGAAGCCCGCCGCCGCGCTGAAGACGTGGCGTGAGACGCCACCGTTGGCGCCGGCTGCGTGCTGGCCCTCGAAGACCAGCCGCACGCCGGCATCGCGCGCCAGCTCGGAGAACACCACGTAGGCGGCATCCTCCATCAGCCCGACCAGTCGCTTGCCGCGGCTGGACTCGAACAGTGCGCGGGTGGCAGCGTAATCGGGCAGGGGGCCGCGACCGATGCCGAATTGCGGCAGACCGCCGGCGCCCGCGGCGAAAGCGTCGTCCGGCTGGCCGCAGCCGACCAGCAGGACTTCGCGCGTCGCCGGCAGCGTCGACTTTGCGAAGGAGATCCTTGGCAAGCCGACCGCAGCGATCGTGCTGCCCGCGATCATGCCCTTGAGCAGGGCGCGTCGATGAAGTTTCATCGCGCCTCCCTATTTGAGGTAATCGATGAGCTGCGCCAGCGCCTTGTCGTCGATCTCGGTATGGCGGAACGCAGGCATGGCGCGATGACCCTGGCGGACTTTTTCGCGGATCTCCTTCGGTTGTGTGCCCTGGATACTGGGGGCGATGCCGGGGTTCGGCTCATGACAATAGCCGCAGACCTTTTGATAGACCTCTCGGCCGCTTGTCCAGTTGCCGCTGCTGTCGGCGAGCGCAATAGCCGATGCGATTGACAGTGCCACGCCGCCGAACGCGATTGCGATCCGGCTCTTTTTGCTCTTGGATGCCATCTGCCTTCCTCCTCTGGTGTAAGAACGCCAGAAGCGCATAGCAGAGGCCGTGCCAATGCTTAACTCACTGCCGGAAAAGCAGGATTTGGATGGTGCGGCGCGGTAATTGGAACTCCAGCAATTCAGCAGATGATGAAAGATGAAACCGTTTCATCAAATGCTGAAGCCCGGATTCAGGGCAGCAGGCCGCGCTTCTTCAGGCGGTATTCGAACTGCGGGCGGGTCATGCCGAGGGCGCGCGCGGCGGAGCTGACGTTGCCGCCGGCGCGCTCGAGTGCCGCCTTCAGCAGCAGCGTCTCTACGGCGTCGAGGCCGGTCCTCTGCGCGAACACGTGGTCGAGGAAGGCGTCGACGGCCTGCGTGTCGCCGCGGCGCACGCTGCCGTCGCGACCGACGCCTGTCGAGCGGCCCTTGCTGGCGCCGGCGCTGATGCCGGGGAAAAGTTCCGCTAGGTCGATACGCCCGCCCGGCGGCGCCAGAATGACGCCGCGCTCGATGACGTTCTCCAGCTCGCGCACGTTGCCCGGCCAGGCGTACTGGCGCAGCGCGTGCATCGCCTTGTCGGTGACGCCGAGTACCCTCTTGGCGTGGCGCGCCGACTGCTTGTCGACGAAGCGCTGCACCAGCAGCGGGATGTCCTCGGCGCGGTCGCGCAGCGGCGGGATATGCACCGGGTAGATGTTCAGGCGGTAGAGCAGGTCGCGGCGGAAGCGGCCCTGCTCGACGGCCTGTTGCAGGTCGACGTTGGTGGCGGCGATGAGGCGCACGTCCACCTTGCGCGTGTGGCTGTCGCCGAGGCGCTCGATTTCGCCTTCCTGCAGCACGCGCAGCAGTTTGGCCTGCGCCGAGGCCGACAGCTCGCCGACCTCGTCAAGGAACAGCGTGCCGCGCTGCGCGCGTTCGAAGCGCCCCGGGCGCGACTGCTGGGCGCCGGTAAAGGCACCCTTCTCGACGCCAAACAGCTCGGATTCGATCAGCGCCTCGGGCAGAGCGGCGCAGTTCACCGCCACGAAGGGGCCGTTGGCGCGCGTGCTGCAGCCGTGCAGGGCGCGCGCGAACATCTCCTTGCCGACGCCGGTCTCGCCCAGCAGCAGCACCGTCACCTGGCTGCGCGCCGCCTTGCGGATAAGCGCGCAGGTCTCGCGGAAACCGGCCGAAACGCCGATGAGGTCGTCGGTGCGCAGGTCGTCGTCGATCGAGTAGCGCAGGTGCTGCACCTGCTCCTGCAACTCGAGGATATGCTCGGCCAGCGAATCCGGCCGCAGGTAGCGCTGGATCTCCTCGGCGTCCTCCCATTCCGCGGTGGGTTTGCCGACGATGCGGCAGGCGTGCGCGCCGCTGGCTCGGCACCCGGTCTCCTTGTAGAGAATGCTGCGGCCCATCACCGTGCTGGAATAGCCCGTGGCGTAGCCGGTCTGCATCCAGCAGGCGGGACCGGTGTCCACGCCGAACAGCTCGTTGTGCATGTCCGCTTCGAACGAGCTATCCCACAGGAACTCGCCGTAGAAGCGGCCCTCGGCGATGTCGATATCGAGCTGCACCGTGCGCACGGTGACGATCCCTTCCAGCGTGTGCAGCTGCGGCCCCATGCCGAGCAGATCGGCGTCCGAGGCGTTCGGGTACAGGCGGCGCGCCAGCTCGGCGTCGCGCGCGCCCGAGGCGTAGCCGGTGCGCGTGAGCACGCCGCGTGCCCGCTCGGTGCCGAGGGAATCGACCAGCTCCTTGCGCAGCGACGACATGGCCGCGCTGTGCAGCAGGATCATGCGCGTTTCGCCCAGCCAGATGTGGCCGTTGTCGTAGGAAAACCTCAGCCGGGACGCGAGTTCGTCCAAGCCCGGAACCGATCCGGAATCGTTCGGTGTGCCCATGTTGCTCCTCCTGTGCCGGCACCCCCTTCTTGGAAAACCCGCGGGGGGTCGCCGAATGCAATCTGTCCATCCCATATTAGCAAGACCCGGGCCATTCATCTTTCCCAGCCATCAAAACCAGCATGTCAGCTAGACCGTTCCGGCATGGTTGGCGGTTTGCCCGGCCGGGCAATGTCTGCTATGTTGGTCTATCAAACAATTAGAACCTGAAGCAATACCTCCGGAGGAGCCATGGCCACGCTGGAACGGGTGTCGACCGATCAGGTCGCGCCGAAGGAACGCATTCCCTACTGGAAGGACATCATCTGGCAGCAGCTCGGGCGCCTGCGCTCGGATGCGCGCTCGGAAGGCGTGTTCCGCGGCCGCCTGGCCTGGTGCGATACCGGCGACGTCAAGCTGTGCCGCCTTTCCGCCTCCAGCCACCGCGTCGCGCGCACGCCCGATCTCATCCGCCAGGACGACCGCGGCTTCCTCAAGGTGGTGTTCCAGATGGAGGGCAGCACCTGGTTCGAGCAGGGCGGCCGCAAGACGCTGCTGCAGCCGGGCGAGTGGAGCATCTACGACACCATGAAGGCGTACACCGTCTCCAACACCAGCGACATCGAGCAGCTCGTGCTGCTGGTGCCGCGCGAGAAGGTGCTCGCCGCCCACCTCAACCCCGACGAGCTGCTGGTGCAGCGCTACGACGCCCGCGCCGGCATCGGACGCCTGGCCGGCGAGCTGATGCACAAGGCCCTCGACGAGATCGAATCCTGCAGCGCCGAATCCGCCGAGACCATCGGCGAGGCCGTGGCGCAGTTGCTGCGCCAGTCGCTCATGGAGCGCGCCGGGCGGCCGACCTCGCTGACGCTGCGCGAGGCGCTGCGCGACCGCATCAAGACCCACATCCTGCGCAACCTGCGCGATCCCGATCTTTCCATCGACCGCATCGCCGCCGCACTGCGCTGCAGCAAGCGCAACCTGCACAAGGCCTTCAGCAACGACGGCGCCACCCTCAGCGACACCATCTGGCGCCTGCGCTTGGAGCACTGCCGCCGCGACCTGCTCTCGCCGGCCTGCGCCTGGAAGTCCATCACCGAGATCGCCTTCTCCTGGGGCTTCAGCAGCGCCACCCACTTCAGCAAGGCCTTCAAGGAAGCCTACGGCGTGTCGCCGAAGCTCTACCGGATGTCGGCGGGCCAGGTCGTCGCGCTGCCGCAGGACACCGCCGCCGAGCCGAGCGCAGAGCTGCTGGCGCGGGCGGTGATGCGCGAGGGTGTTGCGTCGAACTGATCCTGCCCCACCCATCTAGCGGACGTGCAAGCCGCACCATTGCCGCATCCATTTCCATTCGCCGTCCCGCGGGGACTGACTTTTCTCCGGATGCCCTGAAGCGGCCTGGCTCATTGGGTGAGCCGTTGCCTCCTTACACTGCTAGGCAATAGGCGGCCGAGTTCGAACCTCGGCGGCAGCCCATGCCCGGGGCATGATCTCCGGCTAAACCTCCATTTTCCCGCTGTAGAATGCGGGTTCAGGGAGAAATCGCAGCATGAGCGACATCAAGCTGTTCGAGTCGAAACAGATACGTTCGGTCTGGAACGAGGTCGACGGCAAGTGGTACTTTTCCGTGGCCGATGTCGTGCAGGCACTGACGGATTCCGTCAATGTCCGCGACTACATCAAAAAGATGCGCAAGCGCGAAGCCGAACTCGACGCCAACTGGGGGACGCTTTGTCCCCCCCTTGAACTGCTGGCGCCGGACGGCAAGCGCAGGCAGACGCAATGCGCCAACGCCGAAGGCCTGCTACGCATCATCCAGTCCATTCCATCCCCCAAGGCCGAGCCTTTCAGGCGCTGGCTGGCCCGCGTCGGCTACGAACGCCTAGAGGAAATCGAGAATCCCGAACTGGCCGCCAAACGCATGCGCGAGCTGTACAAGGCAAAAGGCTACAGTGACGCATGGATCGAAAAGCGGGTACGTGGCATCGCCATCCGCGATGAACTGACCAACGAATGGCAGAAGCGTGGCGTCAAGGAACAACGCGAATACGCCATCCTTACCGCCGAAATCAGCCGTGCCACCTTCGGCATGACGCCCGCCGAGTACAAAGCCTTCAAGAGCCTCGACAAACCGGCCGACAATCTGCGCGACCACATGACCGACCTGGAGCTGATCTTTACCATGCTCGGCGAGGCCTCGACCACCGAGATTGCCCGCAACCGCGATGCCCGAGGCTACGACGAGAACCGCGACGCCGCAGTTGAAGGCGGCAACGTCGCCGGCAGTGCGCGGCTTGATCTGGAGAAAAAATCGGGTCGCCGAGTCGCAAGCCGGGAAAACTACAAGGCGCTACCCGAAGCAGAGACGCGCAGGCGGCTGAAGAAGAAGGAAAGCTGAGCTCCCTCAGGTATCTGCTGACGAGACAATGACACAGACAGTTAACGGGGAGTACTACTTCCACATCAATAGTAATGCAAATCTATCTCCATATCCGCTCATGCGGAGTGGAGATGTGATCAGTATTGGAGCGTCGACGAACCCGTTCTTTCGTTTCTACGAAGTTCACCAACGAGCGTATCCTGTCACCGAAACACCGACGGGCACGGTGCATAACGTCCCTGCCATGAGATTCCTAAGGCTCGTGAAGGATGGTACGGTTAGCAGCAACGAACTACGGGAAATTGCGTGCGACACAGCCAATCACTTCCTTATGCTGGCGCGTGAGCTACTGTGGGAGAACGTTCGGCTGGCCGAATTCCAAGATGCGCCGTCACGCCAGCGCTGCATCTGGTTGGTGGAATCAATGGAGACCGTAAAGAGTTGGATAGCGCAGATTGGGTTCAAACCGAACAACTACTCGGTTGTGCGAGTTCGCGCACATGGGCGGGCACTTCGTGTCGACGGGAATAACCTAGCAGGCGATAGCGAACCACTTCCGATATGGTACGAAAAGGCACGTGACTATTGGAGTGGGAAGAACTCGACAACCCCCATTCCCGAGGTTCTATTTGAGGGACGCATCGAGGTTGACAAACTTATCAACCCATCTGAATTCGCGGCTGTATGAGTGGTAAGCTTAATCGCAGAAGTTAAATGTACCGAATTTCTACGTGAATCATGGTGGCGCTGAACTGATGTTGGAAGGTTTTTCTGTTCGGCAGCCGGCTGTTTCGTCCCTGTCTTCCCCGCCGCCAGCATCCCCGCCCGGCTCTCCGGCGTCTCCAGGCTGATCCTTCCGAGCTTGCCGCTGCGGTAATCCGTGAGCAGGATCATCGCGGCCTTTTCCAGGTCGAGTTCTCCGGCGTGGCGGCCCTTC
>Ga0233425_10002905_pt1 | contig 32449 bp, 25 predicted proteins | sample Watercolumn_Towu_2_FD_181712 | JGI IMG/M metagenome (GOLD analysis project Ga0233425, IMG submission 181712) | Freshwater microbial communities from Lake Towuti, South Sulawesi, Indonesia - Watercolumn_Towuti2014_140_MG | ecosystem: Environmental > Aquatic > Freshwater > Lake | place... | reverse complement strand
CGACAGCGACGCGACCGTGCCCTCGAGGTCCGCCCCCGCCACCAGGGTCTCGCGCAGGGCGTCCTCGCGCGCGCGGCGCTCGAGCTCGAGCAGCGCCTTGCGGGACAGCACCACGGAGCGCCCGCCGTCCCGGAGCTCGATCACCTTGAACTCGAAGGTCTGACCCTCGTAGGGCGCGAGGTCGGCGGCGTACCCGAGCTCGACCTGGGAGGCCGGGCAGAACGCGCGCACACCCCCGACGTCGACTTCCAGGCCGCCCTTGACCGACTTCGTCACCTTGCCGGCGACGGGTGTGCCGGTCTCGAGGGCGGTCTGGAGCCCCGCGAGATCGATTCCCGTGCGGCCCAGGGCCACCGCGAGCAGCGGCGTGTCCGTGCTCTGATCCACCACGGTGGCGCGGAGCTTGTCGCCCACCTTGACCCGCACGTTGCCCTCGCGGTCCTCCAGCTCGCTCCTCGGGACGCGCGCCTCCTTCGTGGCGCCGACGTCCACGAACACGCTGTCCCCGCTCACCTGCACGACGGTGCCCTCGACGACCTCGCCGTTCTTCAGCCGGCGGCCCGTGCCGCGCCCGGCCTTCACCGACGCCTCCATCAAGGATGCGAAGTCCTCTTTGCTCATGGGGCGCGGAGCATGCCACCCTGGCCCCGGACTGCAAAGGGTCAGGCGGGCGTCGGGAACTTGCTCGCCACCAGCCCTCGGGCGCATCTTCCGCACAATGAGCCACTTGCCTTGGGTCGTGCTCGCGCTCCTCGCTCTGGCCTCACGTCCGGAGGGCCCCGACGCGGGCAAGCCGCCGCCCATTCCCCCGTGCGTGAAGGTGTCGAGCCAGGCCATCTTCTCCGGCAGCGGCTACGACCACGTCGTCACCATCGCCAACGGCTGTGACCGGAGCGCGGACTGCGACGTCGGCACCGACGTCAGTGAAGAGACGCTGTCGGTGGAAGTGCCAGCGAGCGAGAGCCGTGACGTCGTCACCTACCGCGGCTCGCCGGCCTCGGAGTTCAAGGCCAGCGTGAAGTGCTCGTTGAAGAAGTGAGGCATCTGTGACAAGACGCCGCGGGTGGAGGAGCTCCCGCGCATGTCGGCTGCACTCGAGGGCCTCGCCCTGCGCGCCCTGCGTGACACCTGGGAGGATCTGAACGCGACCTTCTTCCGGCGGCAGCTGCGCCGGCCCGTGCTCGCTTTCTCCGACGCGACGGCTCAGCTCGGGCGCTGGTCCCGGGCCGAGCGAACCCTGTGGCTGTCGCGCCAGCTCCTCCCGCGCCACGGCTGGGGGGTGGTCGTCGAGGTGCTCAAGCACGAGATGGCGCATCAGTTCGTCGACGAGCTGCTCGGCCTGCACCACGAGGCCGCTCACGGTCCTGCCTTCCGCGAGGTGTGTCGCGAACGCGGGATCGACGCGGGCGCCGCGGGTGTACCCGTCGGCGCGCCGGCCGTGGCTTCGGACCACCGGATGCTCGAGCGCATCGCCAAGCTCCTGGCCCTGGCCGAGAGCCCGAACGAGCACGAGGCGCAGGCCGCGATGGCCGCGGCGCAGCGCCTGATGCTCAAGCACAACATCGACAACGTGACGCGGCGCGACGGTGTCGCGTATTCGTACCGGCACGTCGGCAAGCCCACCGGGCGTGTCGCGGAGCACGAGCGCCTGCTGGCCGCCATCGTCGGCGATCATTTCTTCGTCGAGGTCATCTGGGTGCCGGTGTGGCGGCCGCTCGAGGGCAAGCGGGGCAGCGTCCTCGAAATCTGCGGGACGCTCGAGAACCTGGAGCTCGCGGAGTACGTCCACGGCTTCTTGCTCGAGACCTCCGAGCGCATGTGGCGCGACTATCGCCGCGCTCGGCGCCTGGGCGCGAACGCGGAGCGCCGCACGTTTCTCTCCGGAGTGATGGCGGGTTTCCGCGACAAGCTCGCGCGCGAGCAGAAGAAGCACCGCGCCGAGGGCCTGGTCTGGGTGGGTGACGGCGACCTCGAGCGCTTCTTCCGTCACCGCCACCCGCGCATCCGTTGGACGCGCTACGGGTGTGGGCCGCGCTCCGACGCTTACGCACACGGCCGCGAGGCCGGCGGGCAGATCGTGCTGCACCGCGGGGTGAAGAGCGGGCCCAGCGCTGGCCCGAAGCTCCTGCCTTCGGGCAGGCGCTGAGGGCAAGAGCGCGGAGATCTGACGGCTCGACGCCTGCCTCGGGGCTCGCCACAATGGCCGCGAACCCGGTGGAGAGAGGCAACGGTTGGGCGACACCTTGAGGGAGCAGAAGCCGGACGCGGCACCGAAGTCCAGTGTCGTCCGCGGCGGAGCGGCCGCTGAAGGCGAAGACGACGATCGTCCGTCGATCGTCGGACAGGTGCTCGCCGACCGCTACCGGGTGGACAGGCAGCTCGGGTCCGGGGGGATGGGCGCCGTGTTCCTCGCCGAGCACGTCCACATGAAGAAGGCGGTGGCCATCAAGGTGCTGCACCGCGAGATGACCTACCTGGACGAGGTGGTCGAGCGCTTCAAGCGCGAGGCGGTCGCTGCCGGCCGCATCGCCGACCCGCACGTCGCCGCGGCCACCGACTTCGGACAGCTCGAGGACGGCGCCTTCTACCTGGTGCTCGAGTACATCGAGGGCAAGAGCCTCCGCGATCTCCTCGACGATGGGGGGCCGCTGCGCCCCGACGTCGCGCTGCACATCGCGGCGCAGATCGCGCAGGCGCTGGCCGCCGCCCACGGCGAGCGCATCGTGCACCGCGACCTCAAGCCCGACAACGTGATGCTGCTCCAGCGCGACGGCGACCCGTACTTCGTCAAGGTGCTGGACTTCGGCATCGCGAAGGTCGAGGTGGGGGGTGCCCAGAGCCAGCTCACGCAGATGGGCAGCGTGTTCGGGACCCCGGAGTACATGGCGCCGGAGCAGGCTGCGGGCACGCCCGTGGATGCGCGCGCCGACCTCTACACGCTCGGCATCATCATGTACGAGATGCTGACCGGGAAGACGCCCTTCGCGGACGACGACATGGTGGTCGTGCTGACACGGCAGATGACCGCGGAGCCCGCTTATCTGCCGCCGGAAACGGACCCCAACGTGGCCACGCTGATCATGCAGCTCCTGGGCAAGGACCCGGATCAGCGCCCGCAAACGGCTTCGGAGGTGCTCGCGCGCATCGAGGCCTGTGCTTCGGTCGCCATCGGCTCGTCGCCGCTCAGCGCCATGACCCCCGTCACGCCGTCGCCTCACAGCACGGGCCTGATCGGAGCCGGCGCGCCGAGCAGCACCGAGGTCGCATACGGTGAGACCGTGCTCAGCCTGAGCGGCGACGACCTCGCGCGCCTCTCGGAGGCGAAGGCCGCCGCAGCGCCGAAACGGCCGAGCCCGATCAGCCAGGTCTTCGGTCCGATCTTCGCCAAGGCCCCGGTGCTGAAGAAGCCCGTGAATCTGGGGGGGCAACCCGTGCCGGTGTGGGCGCTGGGTCTGACCGGCTTGATTGCGATCGGGTTCCTGTTCTTCTTGCTGTTCGGCGCGCTGGTGGCCAAGGGCGTGTCATCGGCCGCCTCGGCGCCGTCGGCGTCCAGCCCCGTGAAGCAGGCCGCAGCACCGGCCGACGATACCGAGCAGCTGATACAACGTGCCGCGAAGGGAGATCGCGAGGCCATCGCGAAGCTGCAGGCGAGGCCCGATGCGCAGCGCTCGGCCGCGGAGTGGAAGGCCTTGGGGCACGGGCTCTCGAGCATCGGGCTCGCGAAGCAGAGCTTGAGCGCCTACAAGAAGGCCCTCGCCCTCGAGCCGGCGCTGGCCAAGGAAGCGACGCTCGTCGCCGACGTGCGTCGCGCGGCCTTGTCGTCGTCCACCACAGCCGAGGCGTTGGAGGTCGCGCTGGCGCACCTGGGCTCGCGTGGCGCCGACCTGGCTTGGGACGTCTGGTCGAGCACGCGCAGCGCCAAGGACAACCAAGAGGTGGCACGGCACGCGAAGGCCGTCGTGGATGGGGCCGCGATCCGCGCCAAGGCCTCGCCCGCGCTGCTCGTTGCGCTCGACCTCTCGCGGGCGAAGACCTGCCCCAACGTGAAGGAGCTCCTGCCGCGCGTGAAGCAGTCCGGCGACTCGCGCAGCGTGAGCAAGCTCCGGAGCTACTCGATGCGCAGCGGCTGCGGCTTCCTGAGCCTCGGTGACTGCTGGCCGTGCCTGCGCACCGGCGACGCGCTGGCGCAGGCGACCAAGGCCGCCGAGGGACGCCCGGCGCCGAGCTTCGAATGACCGAAGTTCGTCTCGACCTACGCTCGGCTTTCGCGACCGCAGCGGTCACCGGCACCAACGGCAAGACCACGACCACCAGCATGATCGAGGCCATCGTCGCGGCGAGCGGGGAGCACCACGCGCGAGTCACCACGCTCGGCGCGTGGGTCGACGGCGAGCCCGTCGCAGAGGGGCCCACTCTGGAGGCGTTCGCCAAGGCCATCGAGCTCGGCGCCGAGCGCGGTCTCCGCACGTTGGCCCTCGAGACCACCTCACGGGCGCTCGCCGAGGGCTTCGCGCACCGCTGGCCAGCGACCGTCGCGGTGTTCACCAACCTGTCGCGCGATCACCTCGACTACCACGGTGACCCCGAACACTACCTGGCGGCGAAGGCGCAGCTCTTCATGCTGCTGCCCGAGCACGGCAGCGCGGTGCTCAACGCCTGTGATCCCGCGAGCGCGCTCCTCGACGAGATCACTCCGAAGGGCCTGCGGCGGATGTTCTACGCAGGCGCGCGCGCGCGGGTGGCGGCGGAGCTCGCCGGCGTGCCGCTCGCGCTCGCCGCGACGAGCGTGGAGGTCAGCGCCGCTGGAACCCGCGCGCTGCTCGAGCCCGGTGAGCTCGCCGACGCGATGGGCGGGGAGCTCCACCTGTCCGTGGTCGGCGAGCACAACGTGGACAACGCCCTGGCCGGCGCCTTGGCCGCGCACGCGCTGGGCTACCCAGGCCCGATCATCGCGCGCGGGCTCGCGAGCTTCGGCGGCGTTCGCGGTCGCTTCGAGCGGGTGCACGCCGACCCCGCCGTGATCGTCGACTACGCCCACTCCCCGGACGCGCTCGCGCGCACGCTCGAGCTCGCACGTGGCCTGGCAGGACAGGGTCGGGTGGTGTGCGTGTTCGGTTGCGGCGGCGGGAGCGACCCCGGCAAGCGCGGCGAGATGGGCCGCATCGCGGCCTTCTGGGCGGATGACGTGATCGTGACCAGCGACAACCCGCGGGAAGAGGACCCCGCCGTGATCGCCGACGCCATCCTCGCGGGTGCCCGGGAAGAACGCGCGGACGACACCCGTAGACCGGTAGAGAGAGAGGTTTGCTTGACGACCGAGCTCGACCGGACCGAGGCCATCCGGAGGGCCATCGGGATTGCCCGGCCCGGGCACGGTGATATCGTCGTCATCGCCGGTAAGGGCCACGAGACGACGCAATGGATCGGTGAGCGCACCTTCCCGTTCGATGACGCGGAGGTCGCACGCGGCGCGTGTCGCGAACGCTTCGAAAGGCAGGATGGGTGATGAAGATCGATCGTGAGAAGTTCCTGGCTGCTGCTGTGGTGACGGGGATGGTGGCTGCGGCAGGGTGCTACGTGGAGAACTCGCCGCCGCGGAATCAGCCCCCGCCGGGCCCGCCGCCGGGGCCCCCGCCCGCGGCGCAGCCGGCGCCCCAACCCGGCGCTCCGCCGCCCGCCGCACCCGGCGCTCAGCCCGGCGCGCAGCCCGCGCCTGGCACCCAGCCCAGCGCGCAACCCTTCCCGTTGCCGCCCGGTTTCCAGCCGCCGCCCGGTTGGCAGCCCCCCCCGGGCTGGACTCCGCCCGCAGGCGGATGGACCCCTCCGGCCGGTGAGGGTGGCACCCCGCCTCCGCCGCCGGCGGGTGAGAAATAGAGAGTCCGGAACGAGGAACGGAAATCCGGCCCGGAGGTCGCGAGGCCTCCGGGCTTTTTCCTTGCCCGCCGTCCTTCATCCGGTCATCCTGATGACCGGATAATGGCTTCGGTCGATGCCACCGTCGAGCTGCTGCACCTTTTCGGGGACACCACCCGGGTACGGCTGCTCGCCCTGCTCTCCGACGAAGAGCTGAGCGTGGCTGAGCTGACCAGCATCACCGAGCTGCCGCAGTCGCGCGTGTCGACGCATCTCGGGCGGCTGCGCGAGGCCGGGCTCCTGCGCGATCGGAAGGTCGGCGCGTCCACCAAGTACGCGCTCGCGGACGCCTCGATGCCCGGCGACGCCCGCAAGGTCTGGGAGCTCGTGCGCGGGCGTCTCGACGACAGCGTGCTCGAGCGGGATCGAGCTCGTCGTGAGCGTCTGCGCGCGTCGGCTGCAACGCCTTGGCCGGACTCCATCGCCGGCGAGATGGAGCGGCACTACTCCCCGGGTCGCACCTGGGAGGCGACTGCTCGCGGATTGCTCGGCTTCGTCAGGCTCGGTCGCGTCCTCGACATCGGCTCTGGCGACGGAGCCATCGCGGAGCTACTAGCGTCACGGGCCGAGAGCATCACCTGCGTGGATCGCAGCGAGCGGGTGGTAGAGGCGGCCCGGAGCCGGCTGCGGCGTCACCAGAACGTACGCGCCCTGGTCAGCGACATGCACGCTCTCGCGCTCGACGACGCGACGTTCGACCAGGTGCTCCTGCTCAACACGCTGACCTACGCGGAGCGGCCCGCCGTGGCGCTCTCCGAGGCTGCGCGCGTGCTCGCGCCGGGCGGGACTCTGGCCGTCGTCACCCTGGCCGCCCACTCGCACCGCGAGGTCACCGCCGCCTACGGGCACGTGCAGCCGGGTTTCGACGTCGGCGAGCTCCGCCGCTGGCTGCGGCAAGCCGGGCTCCGCGTCGTCGAGTGCCACGTGACGTCCCGCGAGCGCACCAAGCCCTACTTCGAAGTCGTCACCGCGTTCGCCGACAAGAGCGACAAGAGCAGCTGAAAGTACGAGAAATGACCGACACCGCCGCGCAGATCCTCGCCCTCTCCCGTGAGCGCATCCTGATCCTGGACGGCGCCATGGGCACGGCCATCCAGGGCTACCAGCTCACCGAGACCGACTTCCGTGGCACTCGCTTCGAGCGCCACGAGAAGGAGCTCAAAGGCAACAACGACTTGGTGGTGCTGACGCGCCCCGACGTGGTCATGGCCATCCACGAGCTCTACCTCGAGTCGGGCGCCGACATCATCGAGACCAACACCTTCAGCGCGCAGGCCATCTCGCAGGCGGACTACGACCTCGAGAGCGTGGTCTACGACCTGAACGTCGAGGCCGCGATGCTGGCGAAGCGCGCCGCCCAGAAGTACAGCGACAAGACACCCGACCGGCCGCGCTTCGTCGCCGGCGCCATCGGCCCCACCACTCGCGCCCTGAGCCTCTCACCGCGGGTGAACGAGCCCGCGTTCCGCGCCGTGACCTTCGACCAGGTGAAGGCTGCCTACGCGGAGCAGGTGCGCGCGCTCCTGGACGGCGGCGTGGATCTGCTCCTGATCGAGACCATCTTCGACACGCTCAACGCCAAGGCCGCCATCTACGCCGCCGAGGACGTGTTCGAGGAACGCGGCACGCGCCTGCCCGTCATGCTGAGCGTGACCATCACCGACAAGAGCGGGCGCACGCTGAGCGGGCAGACCGTGGAGGCGTTCTGGACCAGCGTGGCGCACGCCCAGCCGCTCTCGGTCGGCGTGAACTGCGCGCTCGGCGCCCGCGAGATGCGACCCTACTTGGCAGAGCTCAGCCGCGCGGCGCCGGTGCTCACCAGCTGTTACCCGAACGCGGGGCTGCCCAACGCCTTCGGGGAGTACGACGAGAAGCCCGAGGACACCGGCGGAATGCTGGCCGAGTTCGGCCGAGACGGCCTGCTCAACGTCGTCGGCGGCTGCTGTGGCACGACGCCGCAGCACATCCGCTCCATCGCGGAGAGGCTGCGTGGCATCGCGCCGCGCGTCGTGCCCAGCGTGAAGTCGGCCACTCGCTACGCCGGGCTCGAGGTCCTGACCGTCGACGAGTCGTCGAACTTCATCATGGTCGGCGAGCGCACCAACGTCACCGGGAGCAAGAAGTTCGCGAACCTGATCAAGGCCGGCGACTACCAGAAGGCGCTGGAGGTGGCGGCCGAGCAGGTGCGCAACGGCGCCAACGTCATCGACGTCAACATGGACGAGGGCATGCTCGACTCCGAAGCGGCCATGACCACGTTCCTGAACCTCGTGGCCAGCGAGCCCGAAATCTGCCGCGTGCCCATCATGGTCGACAGCTCCAAGTGGAGCGTGATCGAGGCGGGGTTGAAGTGCATTCAGGGCAAGCCCGTCGTGAACTCCATCAGCTTGAAGGAGGGCGAGGCGGATTTCCTGGAGAAGGCCAGGAAGGTCCGCCGTTTCGGCGCCGGCGTGGTGGTCATGGCCTTCGACGAGGAGGGCCAGGCCGAGACGAGCGAACGCAAGCTCGCCATCTGCCGTCGCGCGTACCGCCTGTTGACGGAGCAGGCCGGGTTCGACGCGCACGACATCGTGTTCGACCCGAACATCTTCGCGGTCGCAACCGGCATCGAGGGCCACAACCAGTTCGCGATGGCCTTCATCGAAGCGACCCGCGCCATCAAGCGCGAGCTCCCGGGCGCGAAGGTGAGCGGAGGCGTCAGCAACCTCAGCTTCTCGTTCCGTGGCAACGACCCGGTGCGCGAGGCCTTTCACGCCGCGTTCCTCTACCACGCCATCGCCGCCGGCATGGACATGGGCATCGTCAACGCGGGGCAGCTCTCGGTCTACGCCGACATCGAGAAGAACCTGCTCGAGCGCGTGGAGGACGTGCTCTTCGACCGGCGACCGGACGCCACCGAGCGCATGGTCGAGCTCGCCGAGACCGTGAAGGGCACGGTCAAGAAGAAGGAGCAGGATCTGGCCTGGCGCTCGCTGCCGGTGGGGGAGCGCATCCGGCACGCGCTGGTCCACGGCGTCGTGGACTTCATCGAGGCGGACGTCGAAGAGGCGCGCCTCGCGTCCGCGCGCCCGCTCGACGTGATCGAGGGGCCGATGATGGCTGGCATGGCCAGCGTCGGCGACCTGTTCGGTGCCGGCAAGATGTTCCTGCCCCAGGTGGTGAAGAGCGCGCGTGTGATGAAGCGCGGCGTGGCGCACCTGGAGCCGTTCATGGAGGCCGAGAAGGCCCAGAGCGGCTCGAGCGCGCCCCACGCCAAGGTCGTGATGGCTACCGTGAAGGGTGACGTCCACGACATCGGCAAGAACATCGTGGGCGTGGTGCTCGGCTGCAACAACTACCAGGTCGTCGACCTGGGCGTGATGGTTCCGGCGGACAAGATCCTGGACGCCGCGCTGAAGGAGAAGGCGGACCTGATCGGCCTCTCCGGCCTGATCACGCCCAGCCTCGACGAGATGGTCAACGTCGCCCGCGAGATGGAGCGCAGGGGGCTGAAGCTGCCGCTCCTGATCGGCGGCGCCACGACCAGCCGCCAGCACACGGCCGTGAAGATCGCCCCCTCGTACTCCCAGGAGGTCGTGCACGTCCTCGACGCCTCTCGGGCGGTGAACGTCGTCGCGGCGCTGATGGAGCCGCGCGCGCGTGCGGGCTTCGCGGACAAGAACCGCGCGGAGCAGGAGCAGCTCCGGCGCATCCACCAGAGCAAGCTCCAGCGCCCGCTCCTGTCCATCGACGACGCGCGCTCGCGCCGCCCGAAGATCGAGCACGAGCGCGCCGGCGTGCCACGCCCCGCCTTCACCGGCACCCGCACGCTCCTCGATCAACCGCTGCTCGAGATCGCGAAGTACATCGACTGGACGTTCTTCTTCACCGCCTGGGAGCTGCCCGCCAAGTACCCGGCGGTGTTGAACGATCCACTCTACGGTGTCGCGGCTCGCGACCTGTTCGAGAACGCGCAGAGCCTGCTCAAGCGCATCACGGCGGGCAAGCTGCTGCGCGCCAACGCCGTGTACGGCTTCTGGCCCGCGGCCAGCGACGGCGACGACATCGTGCTGTATCGGGACGAGGCGCGCCGCGAGGAGCGCTCTCGCTTCCGCATGCTCCGCCAGCAGCTCAAGCACGACGCTGGGCCGTGCCGCTCCCTCGCGGACTTCGTGGCGCCGGTGGGCAGCGGCGTCGACGACTGGGTCGGGGCCTTCGCGGTGACCGCTGGCATCGGCGAACCCGAGCTCGCGGCGCATTTCGCCAAGCTCCTCGACGACTACGACGCCATCATGGTCAAGGCGCTGGCGGATCGCCTGGCCGAGGCCTTCGCGGAGTACCTGCACGAACGGGTGCGGCGCGAATGGGGCTACGGCAAGGGCGAGCACTTCACGGCCAAGGACCTGATCGACGAGCGCTACCGCGGCATCCGCCCGGCCTTCGGCTACCCGGCTTGCCCGGACCACAGCGAGAAGCTCGCGCTGTTCGAGCTGCTCGAGCCCGGGCGCGTGGGCATCACGCTCACCGAGGGGTTCGCCATGCAGCCCGCGGCGAGCGTGAGCGGGCTCTACCTTGCGCACCCCGAGGCGCGCTACTTCAACGTCGGGCGCATCGGCAAGGATCAGGTCGAGGACTACGCGCGGCGCAAGGGCACGAGCGTCGGGCAGGTGGAGAGCTTTCTCCACCCGAGCCTCTCCTACGAGCCGGGATGACTGGGGCCCCTGCGCTCAGCTCTCGAGGTACTGCTTCGGATCCTGCTTGAAGCGGTTGACGCAGCCTTCGCAGCAGAAGTGATAGGTCTTGCCTTCGAGCTCGGCCTTCGGCGAGTCGCCCTTCACCACGAAGACCGAGTTGGTCACGGGGCAGCGCGTGCGATCGCCGACCTTGGCCTGCGTGACGGGGACCACGGGCTTGTCCGCGCTACCCGTGTCGTGCGCAGCGCAGCCGCAGCCGCTGGGCTCCGCCGCCTTCGCCGCCGCACCACAGCCGCCAGGTTTCTCCTCCACCTCGTGGGAGCCACACATGCCCGCGGGCGCGGCGGCAGCGGGCACCGCCGGCGCGGGCTTCGCGACCTGCTGGGCCTGGGCCATCGGCTTCGAAGGCTCGGCCTTCGCTGCGGGGTCGTTCTCGCAGCCGAAGGCGAAGAACGCGGAGAGGAGCATCGCGGGAAGGACGAGGAGCGGCCGGGTCATGGGACGCGTTTTCCTAGCATCGCTCCCCGCCGGTTTCGAGCCCGCGGACTGCCCCGGATCAGGGAACTTCTCGGGATTGTGGCGCTTTCGCCGGCGGATGGTTGAAGCCCCAGCCGAGCTCGAACGCGCCCAGAAAGGCCGGGGCCGATGGGCGATCGAACTCCTTGTCGCCCTGATCGCAGACGCTGGTGTCGATGCAGCGGGCCATGACGCTGCCGCCCATGGCTCGCCCGATGTCAATCTCGAAACCGAAGCGCGCGCCGTCATCGGTGGTCCACTCGAAGGGCAGCGACAAGGTCAGCATCGAGCCGTAGTCGCCGACGTTGGTGGTGTGGAAGCCGATGCCCGGCGCAAAGACGAAGTTCCGCCGCACGACGGCGCCCACACCCACGGACCCGCCGACCAGGACCACGGGCGGGTCCGACGCGATGGCCTCGTAGCCCGGTTCGAGGACGTCGTCCTCCCAGTACGCGTAGCGAAGATCGTCCTCCGGCTCCGTAGTGAACAGGAGCACGCGCGCCGCGACGCGAAAGCGCGCCGCGAGATAGGCGCCGCCTTGCATGCCCACCGCGAAGAAGTGGTCGAAGCGCCGGTTGGCCACGACGCCTGCGGCCACCATGTCGAGCCACGGGCTGGTCTGACCGGCCGCGTCGTCGGGGTACGTGGGCTTCGGCGCCGCGGGCGGCAGGCCGTAGGCCGGCGGCGGATAGTAGTACCCCGGCGGCGGGTAGTACCCGGGCGGGTAGGTGTACCCGGCCGGTGGCGGATACCCGTAGGGGGCATACTGCGGCGGGTAGGGCGTCGCGGTGGCGGGTGGAGCCGGTGGCGGCGCCGCAACCGGTGGCTGTGCGGAAGCTGGCGGCTGCGCGGACGCCGGCGGCTGCGCGGAAGGCGCGGGACCCGGCGGCGGGGGCTGCGGGGGCAGCGCGCCTGTAGCGGGCGGGCCCGGGTTGTGCTGAGCCTGTGCCAGCGCGAGCGTCGGAACGAGCAAGCCCAGCCCCAGCGGCAACCAACGCTGCATCGCGACCAGCATACCACCCGCCCGAATCCGGCTGTTTTCCCGGCGAACCGCCCCCGCGCAGCGTGTCAGGACGATATGACGAAGATGTGGCCGCACCCTGACGGCACATTTCCTATCAAGTCCCGATGGGAATTGCCGGCGATGGGTACACGCGAGGTCCCGACGAGCAGGTGAGTTGGATCAAGTCGATCCCCTTCATCCTCATGCACGTGATGCCGCTGGGGATCCTGTGGACGGGCTTCGGCTGGAAGGAGGCCCTGCTCGCGGTGGCCCTGTACGTGGTGCGGATGTTCTTCATCACGGCCGGCTACCACCGCTACTTCGCCCACCGCGCCTTCAAGACCGGGCGCGTGATGCAGCTCATCTTCGCCTTCGGCGGCGGCACTGCGGCGCAGAAGGGCATGCTCTGGTGGTCGGGCCACCATCGCCACCACCACAAGCACTCGGACCTGCCGACGGACATCCACTCGCCGAAGCGCGGCTTCTGGTGGAGCCACATGGGCTGGATCGTCTGCGAGAAGTACGAAGCGACCCCGACGCAGAGCATCAAGGAGTTCGCGAAGTACCCCGAGTTGGTCTGGCTCGACAGGCATCACTTGGTACCGCCGGTCGTCCTCGGACTCGCCTGCTGGTTGCTCGGCGGGTGGAGCGCGCTGTTCGGCGGCTTCTTCCTCTCCACCGCGGTGCTCTATCACGGCACCTTCGTGATCAACTCGGTCACGCACGTGTTCGGACGCCGGCGCTACGCCACCACCGACACTAGCAAGAACTCGCTCCTGCTCGCCCTGATCACGCTGGGCGAGGGCTGGCACAACAACCACCACTACTACCAGTCGACGGCCAACCAGGGCTTCTTCTGGTGGGAGATCGACATCAGCTACTACGTGCTCAGGCTGATGTCCTGGGTCGGGCTGGTCTGGGACCTCCGCACGCCGAGCGAGAAGATCAAGCTCGCGAACTGGGAGAAGGCCGAGCCGGCGCCGGCGAGCGAGCCGACCCCGGCGGCGGCTCGGGTCTCGGAGCGGCCGGCGACGGCCTGATCAGTCCAGCTTCACCCCTGCCTTGGTGAGGTGCTCGCGGAAGGTCTGCTTGTCGTTCGACTTCATGAGCGCCTCCTTGGGCTCGACCAGGCCGTTCTTCACGTGCTGGAGCAGGTGATCGTTCATGGTCTGCATGCCCAAGGCGCGGCCGGTCTGGAGCAGGCTGGCGATCTGGTAGGTCTTGCCCTCGCGGATCAGGTTCGAGACCGCGGGCGTGGTCACGAGGATTTCGTAGGCCGCGACGCGGCCGCCGCCCTTCTTCTTGCACAGCACCTGGGCGATGACGCCGCGCAGCGACTCGCTCAGCATGGTGCGGATCTGCGCCTGCTGCTCGGGCGGGAACTGGTCGATGATGCGATCGATGGTGCTGGTCGCGCTGGTGGTGTGCAGCGTGCCGAACACCAGGTGACCGGTCTCTGCCGTCTCGACCGCGATGGCGATGGTCTCGAGATCGCGCATCTCGCCCACCAGCACGATGTCCGGGTCCTCACGCAGGGCGGCGCGCAATGCGCCCTTGAAGGTCTTGGTGTGCACGCCCACCTCGCGCTGGTTCACCAGGCAGCGCTTGTTCGGGTGCACGAACTCGATGGGGTCCTCGATGGTGATGATGTGGTCGGCGCGGTTCTGGTTGATGTAGTCGATGAGCGTCGCCAGCGTCGTGCTCTTGCCGCTGCCGGTCGGGCCGGTGACGAGCACCAGCCCTTTGGTCAGCCAGCAGAGATCCAAGACCTTGGGCGGCAGGCCGAGCTTCTCGACGGGGACGATGTCGAAGGGGATTTGCCGGAACACGGCGCCGGGGCCGGACTGGTCCATGAAGTAGTTGGCGCGGAAGCGCGCCACACCCTGGATGGCGTGCGCGAAGTCGGTGTCCCAGTCTTGCTCGAACTCCGGGCGGTTGCGGCTGGGCAGAATCTCGTAGAGCAGCGCCCGAAGGTCGTCGGCCCTGAGCTTGCCGTGGCGCTCGAGGGTGGTCATGGAGCCGCCGAGCCGGAGCATCGGCTCGACGCCCGTGGTCAGGTGCAGGTCGCTGGCACCGAGTCGGACCATCTCGCGGAGGAACAGGTTGATGCGCGGCTCGCCCGGGGAGGACTGGACCGGCGGCGGCGCGATGGATCCGCGGATCTGCGGTACGCGCGGCATCGGCGGCTCGAGCACGGGCGGACGCGGAGCGGCCACCAGCGCGGCCTCGCCGCCTCGTCGTGGCGTCAGTCGAATGCGCCACTTGTCGGAGCGCTCGGCGTCGATCTCCACCTCGACTTGGGTGCCCTCTGCGTCGTGGCTGAACTTGATCCGCCCTTTCTGGCGCAGCAGCTGGACCTGGTCGCTGTTCATGCACTCCTGGAGCATGGCGACGAGCTGCCGGTGCTCGACCCGGTTCGTGGTCAGGCGCTCGCCGGTCTCGAACAAGAAGCGCGCGACCTGATCGCTCTGGAGCTCTAGGGCCTCGGCGCCGTGACGCAGGAGGTGTCGGACGTAGAAGTCGATCTGCATGGCGACCCCGCACTATCGCGATCTTCGTCGCGGCTTGCAACTCGAGCGGGCCACGCCATGCACACGAGCGTCACGACGACGTAGACCAGGCAGGTGATCCCGAGCTCTTGGCTCTGCAGCTGCCGGAACAGCGCGAGGCTGGGCGAGCCGGAGAGCTGCATGCCCAAGAGCCCTGCCCCCAACACCAGCACCTTGAGGAGCACGAAGGCGGCCGCGCGGCTGTCCATGCGCGGGCCGGTCCACAAGAGCAGGCCGAGCGGCACCAGGTACTTGACGATGCAGAGCGGGACGGCGATCGCCAACGCCTGGGCTTCACCGGCGGCCACCGGGGTCAGCGCGAGCGCGAAGCGAAAGTCGACGCTGGCGAACCGGTACCCCCCGAGCAGGACGAAGAGCAGGCTCAGCGCGAAGCTCGCCTGCCCGATCGGGACCAACAGAGCTCCGCTCGGGTGAACGTTCGCGACGCGCTCGACGAGCCTCGTCCAGGCGCCGTACGCGACCATCACGAGGACCGCGCCGAGCAGGGTCCACTCGGCGAGCTGCGTGGCGATGCCGATGGCCAGCAGGAGAACCACCCCGACCGCAGGCTTGACCCAAGCGCGCAATTCGCGGGTCAGGGCGACGGCGAGGCCGAGCGCACCGACGGCTGCCGCAGCCGTCACGACGGGACCCCGTCCTTCGACGAAGCCCAGCAACACCCAGCGGGGATTCCACTCCTTCATCATCGGGAAGAGGATGGGAATCAGCGGGAGCACGACGCTGAGGACCCAAGGCAGGAGCGCCCGCCGCCCGCCCTTCGGGGTCATTGCGGTGAAGCCGAACACGAGCGCGATCAGGCCGAAGGGCAAGAGGCGGAAGGCCGCGTAGTAGTAAGGACCGAGGAACAGGGCGTACAGAATGAACGCCCACGCCACGAACCCGAGCGTGAGCGAGGTGGGCAGCCCGAGCCCTCTGCGCGACGCGAAAGAGAGGGCCACGACGACGAGCGCGATCGCCGCCCAGAAGCCGATGGTCCAGGTCGGATTCACGTTGTTCTGCAAGTGCACGAGCGACAGCGGCGCGAAGAAGCCCCCGAAGAGCCCGACGCCCGCGGCCAGGGCGAGCAGCAGGGCCGTCTGGCGCTCCACGCTGCGTTGCCGGAACACCATCGCCCCCACGCCGACCGCGGTGATCGCCAGGACCAAACGCCCGGGCAGGACCGCCGCCGCGACCAGGCCGACCGTCGCCGCGAGCAGCATCGGAGGCGTGACCGCTCCGCGCAGGGCGCCCAGCAGGAGGGCGAGGAGGCACAGGCCCGCTCCGAGGGCAGAGACGTCCAGAAACACGTCGAAGCTCGCGCTCGGCTTGACCGGGGGAGGCGAGGCCGCGCGGAACGCATCGCGCGTGGACGCCGGCCAGGTGAGGGCGTCGAACGGCTGCTGGCCGGTGTAACGCGTCGGGGTCGTCTCGCAGGTGACCGCTCCCGCGAGGAAATAGGTGGTCGCCATGCTCGTGTCCACGCGCCGCCCCTGCGGAAACCACGGCCCGGTCGCGACGAAGAGCGTGGCGGCGGGGATCCCCGACGAGTGGTGCCCTTCTTTGCTGTGGCCGTGGTCACCCAGGACGATCATCGAGTCGCGTGGCCCGAGCCGCCCCGCGACCGCCGCCAGGAAGCTGTCCGCCTCTCGGAACTTCTCGACGTACTCGGGCGGGCCCACGCCGTGGCGGTGGGCGATTCCGTCGGTGTCGATCACGTGCGAGACGATGACGTCGAGTGACGGGTCGCCGAGCCAAGCGAAGGTCTTGTCTCGGCCAAACTCGTCACGACCGACCCCTGCCGGTCGCTCCTCGAACATCGCGTGCTCGGCGAGAGAGGGCCGGTACAGCTTGATGAAGGCCTGGTCCGCCACCGCCGCCACCCTCACACCCCGCGTGGCCAGTCGATGCACCAGGCTCGGCGCTTGGACGTCCATGCCGGAGAAGTTGTGGAAGCCCGTGACGAGCAAGGGTTCCGACCCCTCGAACATGGTGCGAAAGCACAGCAACGAGAGCTGAGAAAGGCAGGGCTGCATTCGGCCCCAGAGCGCGTCCTGGGTCCGATGAGAGAGCCAGGGCATCACCGTCGGGTCGAGGGCGGTCTCGGCCCTCAAGCTGTCGACGATTCCGATGACCAGCCGTTGGCGCTCCTCGCCCCGGCCCGGAAAGTTGCACGGCGCCACGGCGCCCCCGCTGCCGCCCGGCGCTCTCGCGCTGGCCTCGCTCTCGGCTCCTCCCAGATGCGTGCGCAAGTACGCGAGCACCAGGACCAGCGGCAGAAGGGCCGCCCAGATCACGTGATGAAAGGACCGCCGCTCCACTAGCGAGCACTCGCGATCTGGGCGTCGCTCGGAAGGTCGCAAGCGGGCCGGTCCTCGGGGCGAGCCGCAAACACGCGCGGAGCCTACCGCATGTCGGGTTCGACGCCAGCCTACCGCGACCGTCGTCGCAGCGTGGAGCGGCCGGTCAGAGCGTCACCGTCGCGGTCTTCGTCCCCGGGGGCAGCTTGACCCAGAGCGTCCCGCCCTCGAAGGCCCAGCCGGCGGGGAGCGCGTCGAGCGCGGCGGCGCTGCCGGCGTCGGCGAGCGCCGCGCCACCCTCGCCGACGCCGGCCGGCTTCTTGGCGAGGCCGACGAGCTCGAACACCACGCCGTATTTCAGCTCGCTGCCGTCCTTCTTGCTGAGCTCCAGCGTCGCGCCCTGAGCCTTCTGTCCGAGCTCGGCGCCGTCGAAGAGCGTGAAGCTGCTGGCCGGTCCCGGAGCGATGCGCGCCCAGAGCACGCCGGGCGTCGTCGCGTAGGAGTCCACGCTCGGGTCGCTGGTGGGGCTGATGGTGTCGATGCTGGGCCGAAGCATCGGCACGATGCCGCCGGCCCTCAGGAACAGCGGCAACGTGTCGAGCGGCGCGCTGACGCTGCTGGTCTTCCCACCGGAGAGCTTCTTGCCGGTCCACCAGTCGACCCATTCGCCCTCGGGCAGCGGCACCTCGCGCGACGTCTTGCCGCGCTCCACCACGGGCGCCACGAGCAGGTGGTCCCCGAGCAGGAAGGTGTCGTCGGGATGCTCGCCGAGCTCCGGGTGCGCGAGGCCGAGGGCGCGCTGGATGGGTCGGCCGTCGGTCTTCAGGCGCTTGGCGTAGGTCCAGATGTACGGGAAGAGCCGAAGATGCAGGCGCGTGTACGTGCGGTACCAGCCGAGCATCTCCTGGTCGAAGCCGTTCTCGGGCGTGGGCTCCCAGGCGACGTCGTTCGAGCTGGTGCCGATCTGCATCACGGGCGAGAGCGCCGTGATCTGGAACCAACGCGTGAAGAGCTCCTTGTCCGGCGGGGAGTGGCGGTAGCCCCCGGTGTCCGAGCCATAGAACGGGAAGCCGGAAGGCCCGAGCGAGAGCCCCGCGATGAGCGCCGCGGGCAGGCCACCCACCGCGGAGTAGGTCTCGCCCTTCTCCGTCACCTTCTCGCCGTGCCTGGCGAAGCTGGCGTCCAGGTCGCCCGGCCAGATCACCGAGACGTTCGTCTGGTCGCCGTAGGTGCCGCGCCGGCAGAGCAGGAAGTTGCCCTCGTCCTCGAGGAGCTCGGCGTAGGCGCGGTGATAGAAGACCGTGTAACGCGCGTGCATGGTTCGCTCGTCGCTGCCGTCGGCGAACTTCCAGACGTTGCGCGCGCCGAACACGCCCGGCACGACGTCCTCGCCGTAGTCGAGCTTGAAGCCTTCGATGCCCATGTCGACGTACTTCTGGATCAGCTTCTGCCACCAGGCGAAGGCATCCGCGTTCGTCAGGTCGATGGGCGTGCCCCACTTGTTCAGGAGCAGACCGCGCTCCTTCGGGTAGTAACCCTTGGCCGTCGCCTCGTCGCGCAGGCTCTGGGTGCTCGCGTCCTTCTCGTCCAGATACGGGGTGTGCCAGAGCGACATGCGGAAGCCGAGCGCCCGGGCTTTGTCGATCATCGCCTGCGGGTTCGGGAACTTCTTCGCGTCGAAGTCGAAGGTGTTCACGCCCGTGGCGTAGGGGCGGTCGATCCACACGGCGCTGGTCGCCAGGTCCAGGCTGCGCATGGCGTCCAGGTCCGCCTCGACCTGCGCCTGATCGTCGTTCTCGTCGCGCCAGACCAGCGGCCCGAGCCCCCAGCGGCCGGGCAGGCGCGGGTAGCCCGTGACGTCGTAGTAGTGCTTGGTCACGTCGAGGGGGTGCGCGGCCGAGAACAGGTGGAAGGTCAGGCCGTCCCCGCTCGCCAGCCCGGTGCCGAACGTCGCCGCGACGCGCTCCGGGTCGGACTTGGCCACGTCGAAGGCCGCGGGGTAGGGGCTCTCGACGAAGAAGCCGAAGCCGCGCGTGCCGGTGACGAAGGGGACGGGCACGTGGGCCTCGTTGTTCGAGCTCTCGATGGCGCTCGTGACCTCGAGCTGCATCGCGCGCAGCTTGCCGCGGTGGCTCACGCTGTCGAAGTACTCGCCCAGGCCGTAGAAGGCCTCGTCCGCACCGACCCTGGGCGCGAGCCGGAGGTAGGCCACCTGCTTCGCGTCCTCGGGCGCGAGCTTGGCCGAGATGCGGTCGTCGGCGGCGACCGTGAGCTCGACGTCCGAGAGCAGCCCGCCGGCGTGCTTCACCCGCAGCGTGAGCGCGCCGGCCGAGCTCTTCGTGATGGCGAAGCTCTCGCCGGCGTTCCAGGCCAGACCCTCCGGCTCCTTGGCGACCGGGTCGCCGGCGAGCAGCGGCGCTGGATCGTAGTTCGCCTCGTCGGTCACCTCCGCGACGCTGCCGAGCACGAAGGCGTCCGCCGGCAGCGCGAGGATCACGTCGTCGCCGCGGCGTAGCTCCACCACTCCCTGCTTCGCATCCACCACGAGCGTGGTGTCGCCGGCGGGGAGCTCGGCGCGCGGCGGCCCGCCGCTCGCACCCCCTTCCTCGCCGTCCGTGCAACCCAGGAAGAGCAAGGGGACGAGCGGAGAGAGGATTCGCGCGCGCATGCGCAGCTGAGCTTAGCGCGGACCATGCCCGCAACCCAAGGACCTCTCAGGCCCTCCGACCCGCAGCGCCCCACCGAGCGCACACGTCCCATCGAGCATGCACCAGTGACGCGAGCGCACAGCTCGATCTCGGTGACTATTCACGTGACTCGCGGGGCCCCAACCCCGCTCGCGGTGACCTGCCAGATGACTTGCGCGTCCGACGCTCAGCCGAGGGCGGCCCGGGCAGCCGCGACTTCGCGCGCGAGCTCGGCGCCGTCGCGCGGTCGAGCCTCGGGTTCGCGGGCGGTGGCCCGTCGGATCAGCGCGACGACCGCGGGCGGGAGCGCGGCCTCCCAGCCGTCCGCGGGTAGGAGCGCCTGCGCCACGGCGGCGCGGGTTTCCTCGCTGGTCCGCCTGAGGAAGGCCTGGCGCCCGGTGCAGAGCTCGAAGAGCAGCGTGCCGAAGCTGAACACGTCCGAGCGCGCGTCGACGCTGGCGCCGAGGGCCTGCTCGGGCGACATGTACGCCGGAGTGCCGATGACCTGGCCCTCGCGCGTCAGCATGGGTGCGTCGAGCAGGGTCGCGCCGGTGGCGAAGTCGGCCTGTTGATCGAAGCGTGCGATGCCGAAGTCGAGGATCTTCACCTGACCATCGTGCCCCACGGCCACGTTGTCCGGCTTGAGGTCGCGGTGCACCACGCCTTGAGCGTGAGCGGCAGCGAGCCCGGAGGCGATCTTCTCGCAGACCTCGAGCGCTTCCCGGGTGGGCAGCGGTCCGCGCGCGACCCGCTCGCGCAGCGTCTCGCCAGGTACGAGCTCCATCACGATGTACGGGTGCGCGCCGCTCGCCTCGATCTCGAAGATCGAGAGCACGTTGGGGTGGGCGATGCGCGCCGCGGCCTGGGCTTCACGCAGCAAGCGTTCGCGGCGCGTGGCGTCGTGGGCGAGCTCGGGCGCGAGGAGCTTCACCGCCACGTCACGCAAGAGGCGTGTGTCGCGGGCGCGGAACACGCGACCCATGCCGCCTTCGCCCAGCGCGTCGATGAGCTCGAAGTGGCCGAGTCGCCCGGGCACGGCCGCCGGCGGGCTCGACGGCGAGAAGCCCGGAGATGGAAGCTCGGTGCTCAGGAACTGGCGCGCGTCGGCGGTCGGCGCGAATCCGACCAGGGCCTTGGCTTCGGCGGGGCCGGGAGCGTCGCGGAACGAGCTCGGGATGCCGTGCGCGAAGGCCACCAGTCCGAGGGCGGCGAGCACGAGCCCGGGCAAGAGCTCCGTCGCGGCGCCGAGCGCCGTCGCACGTCCGCCCAGGAAGGCGAGGCAGCTCACCGCGCCCATGCCCAGCGCGACGAGGCCGATGCCGACGGCGGAGAGCAGGTTCTTGCCGGTGCTCTCGCCGTCCAGACCCACGATCGAGAGCGGGACGAGTGACACGGCGCCGACCACGACGCTCGCGCCCAGCAACAGCAGCCCGGGCACCACCCAGTAGAGGTGGCTCTCTGCGGTGTAGCTCAACACGTGGGAACGCCCCGACCACTCGCTCACGTAGGGGAAGATGGCCGGCTTCAGCGCGAGGGCGGCGCTGCCCAGCACCCCGACCGGGAGCCCGGCCCACCACCAGCGCGCGGCCAGCATGAGCACCAGCGAGCCCGCGCAGAGCAGCGCGCCGGCGATGGGGGTGGCGAGGTGTCGCGCGTCGGTATCGATCAGGGCGAGCGCTATCTGGCCGAGGGCCGCGAGGGCCGCGACTGCGCCGGCGAGGCGACCCGCGACGAGCGTGAGCGTCACGGCAGCGCGGCCAGGAAGTCCCTCAACGCCCTGGTGAAGGCGTTGGGGTTCTCGATGCAAGAGATGTGGCCGGCCTCGGGGATGTAGACCAGCTCCGCTTTCGGCAGCTTCGCGCGCATGGCCTCGGCGTCGGCGGGGGGGGTGAGCGTGTCCTCGGCCCCGACCAGCACCAGGGTGGGGCAGGTGATGGAGGCGAGCGTGCCGAAGGAGTCGGGGCGCTCAGCCATGCCGCGCTGAGCGGCCGCGACGCCCTCGGGTGTTCCCGCCGCGATCAGCGCGTGGAGCTCGGCGACCGCCGCCGCGCTCGGTGTCGGCCGGAGGAGCTTTGGTGTGAGCTGGTCCGCCACCCAGCCGAGGCCGTGCGCCAGGGCGCCGCGCGCGAAGTCCTCGCGCCCGGCTCTGCCCTCCGCGGTGTCGGCGCTCGCGCGCGTGTCAGCGAGCGCGAGACCCCGGAACAGCTCGGGCGCCTGCCGGTAGAGCTCGAAGGACAGGTAGCCGCCCATCGACAGCCCCACCAGCGCCGCGCGCGCGATGCCGCGCGCGCCGAGTAGAGCCTGCACGTCCCGCGCGAGCAGGCTCATGCTCGAGATCTCGGCGCTCGGCGCGCTCCTGCCCAGGCCGCGGTAGTCGGGCGCGATGACGCGGTGATCCTTGGCGACCTCGGCGACCTGCCGCGACCACATCGCCGAGGAGAGCGGGAAGGCGTGCAGGAACAGCACCACGCGCTCGCCCTGGCCCTCGTCCAGGTAGTGGAGCTCGGTGTCGTTCACGCGCAAGTGGGGCATGCGGGGACCTCTAACCTACTTCCGACTTCTTCGCGCGGAAGCGATCGACCCCGCGCGCCACGACCCAGACGCAGACCATCAGCTCGAGTAGCGACGCGATGCCGAACAGCCCGACTACGACCAGCGGCGGCCACGCGCGCGCGACGCGGAACTTGGGGATGAACTCCGCCGGGTAGTCCGGGTCGTGCTTCAGGGGCACGTTCTGTGGCGGGATCGCTGAGTCGTAGTACCCCTCGCCGACGTCGAAGTCGTCCTCGAAACCGTTGAATTGCACCGCGACCTTGAAGCTGGTGCTGTCGTCGCCCTCGACGAGCCACTTGCGCGCCAGGACCCCCGTGCCGTCGATGCCCACGTAGTCCAGGTAGTGCGCGCGGAGATCCTGCGCGCTCACGATGAGCACGGCGGCGGCGAGGCCTGCGCCCAGGGCGATGCCCCAGTCCTTGATGTCCCAGCCCCCGCGCCCCAGCTTGACGAGCGCGAGCACGCCCAGCGCCAGCGCGAGCGGCGCCCCCTGGGCCATCGCGGCTACCACGAACCAGGAGATCGGGCCGGCGCCATCCATCGGTCAGCCTCGCCTCGGTCCCAGCTCGTCGAGCACGGCGCGCAGCGCGATGGCGCTGGGGGACTTGCGGCTGATGATCTCCGTGAGCGCCGCGACGTCGCCGTGCTCGAGCAGCGCGCGCTCATCCGTCGGGGAGGCCATGACGGGGGAAGCGTGCCAGCTTGACAGCCCCGGCGGAAGGGCGACGATGGTGCCCTCCCGAGCCCGCCATGCGCCTGGTCAAAGTCGCCGCTGCCACGCTGAACCAGACACCGTTGGACTGGGATGGCAACGCGAGAAACGTCGCTGCCTCCATCGATGCGGCGCGCGCGGCGGGGGTCGGCATCCTGTGCCTGCCGGAGCTGTGCCTCACCGGATACGGCTGCGAGGACATGTTCCTGTCCCCGAGCGTGCTCGCGACCGCCCTGGAAGTGCTGAACGAGATCGTGCCGAAGACGCGCGGGCTCGTCGTGAGCCTGGGCCTGCCGGTGCGACACAACAAGGCGGTGTTCAACGCCTGCGCGCTCGTCGCCGACGGCCACCTCTTGGGCCTCGTCGCCAAGCGCGCGCTGGCCGGCGACGGCATCCACTACGAGCCGCGCTGGTTCAAGCCCTGGCCCCGGGGCAAGCGTGGGACCACGGAGATCGCCGGCGCCGACGTGCCCATCGGCGACATCCACTTCGACTGCGGCGGCATCAAGATCGGCTTCGAAATTTGCGAGGACGCCTGGATCGCGCACCGGCCCGGCGCGGAGCTGTCGCTCGACGCGGTCGACGTCATCCTGAACCCCTCCGCCAGCCACTTCGCCTTCGGCAAGAAGGAAGTGCGCCGGCGGTTGGTGCTCGAGGGCTCGCGCGCCTTCGGCGTGACCTACGTCTACTCGAACCTGGTGGGGAACGAGGCCGGGCGTGCCATCTACGACGGCGACGCGCTGATCGCCTCGGGGGGGAGGCTCCTCGCGGCCTCGCCGCGCTTCTCTTTCGCCGACTCCAGCCTGCTCACGGCGACGGTGGACGTGGACCTCACGCGGAGCCACCACGGCTGGCTCTCGAGCTTCCACCCGCGCGTCGACGCCGAGCCCGGTGAGTGCGTCAGCGTCGCTCATTCTTTCCCAGCGGCGCGCCTCGAGGCTCCGCACCTCGAAGAGCCCGGCTGGGAGCGCGGCGCTTGCGTGAAGGAGGAGGAGTTCGCGCGCGCGGTGTCCCTCGCGCTCTTCGACTACCTCAGGAAGAGCCGCTCCCGCGGCTTCGTCGTGTCGCTCTCCGGCGGCGCGGACTCGGCGGCGGTCTCTTGCCTCGTGGCCATGGCGGTGCGCTTCGCGATGGCGGAGCTCGGGCTCCCGCGCGTGCTCCAGCGGCTCGCGCACGTCCCCGGTCTCGGCGACGTCACCTCGGCGGAGGCGCTGGTCGGGCGCCTGCTCACCACCGCCTACCAGGCCACGAAGAACAGCGGGCAGGTGACGCGCGAGGCGGCACGCGCCGTGGCGGAGGGCGTCGGAGCCAGGCACCTCGAGCTCGACGTCGACGCGCTGGTCGAGGGGTACGTGGCGCTGGCTGCCACGGCCCTCGGGCGCGAGCTGACCTGGGAGCGCGACGACATCGCCTTGCAGAACGTGCAGGCGCGCGTGCGGGCGCCGAGTGTCTGGCTCCTGGCCAACGTGACGGGTGCGTTGCTGCTCGCGACCAGCAACCGTTCGGAGGCTGCGGTGGGCTACGCGACCATGGACGGCGACACCGCCGGCGGGCTCTCTCCCATCGCCGGCATCGACAAGGCGTACCTCCGCCGCTGGCTCGTGTGGCTGGAAGAGCACGGCCCGGACGGGCTCGGGCCCATCGCCGCGCTCCGCGCGGTGAACGCGCAACAGCCGACGGCCGAGCTCCGGCCCGCCTCCGCGGGACAGACCGACGAGGGCGACCTGATGCCTTACGTCCTGCTCGACGCCATCGAGCGCGCGGCGATCCGTGACAAGCGCTCACCGTTCGAGGTTTGGGAGCTGATGCGCGCAGAGTTCCCGGCCTACGAGGCACGAGAGCTCGTGACCTGGATAGAGCGCTTCTTCCGGCTCTTCGCCCGCAATCAGTGGAAGCGCGAGCGCTACGCGCCGAGCTTCCACGTGGACGACGAGAGCCTGGACCCCAAGACCTGGTGCCGCTTCCCGATCCTGAGCGGTGGTTTCGAGCGCGAGCTCGCCGAGCTCAGGGCGCGCGTCGGGAAGGGCCCGTGAGCGAGTACCCGCGGCCGATGCTCGCCGCGGACGTCGTGGCGCTCGCGTTCGACGGAGCCGAGCTCCGTGTGCTCCTGATTCAACGCGGGCACGAGCCGTTCGCGGGCCGGTGGGCCCTCCCCGGTGGCTTCGTCGAACAGGGAGAGAGCGTGGAGCAAGCTGCGCTGCGCGAGCTCCGCGAGGAGACGGGTCTCGCCGAGATAGTGGTGGAGCAGCTCCACACCTTCAGCCAGCCTGGGCGAGACCCGCGCGGTTGGGTGGTGAGCGTGGCGCACCTGGCGCTGCTCAGGCTCGGCGAGCACGCGCCGGCCGCGGGTGACGACGCGCGCCGCGCGGAGTGGGTTCCGGTGAAGAAGGCCCAGGCGCTGGCCTTCGATCACGACGAGGCGCTGCGCCGCGCCCTAGCGCGGGTCCGCGCCAGGGCCGAGCTCTTCCCGTTCGGGGCCGAGCTGCTCCCTCCCAGGTTCACGCTGCGCGAGCTCCAGGCGCTGCACCGCGCGGTGCTCGGGGAGTCGCTCGACAAGCGGAACTTCAGGAAGCGTGCTCTCGCCTGGCCGGCGCTCGTCGCGCTCGACGACAGGGAGACCGGTGTGCGGCACCGCCGCGCACGCTACTACCGCTTCGACGGCCGCCGCCTGCGGCCCTTCGCGCGGGCCGAGACGGGGGAGAGCGAGTGAGCCTCCCCGGCTTCGCCGGCTTTCGGTCCGCCGATGGTCTGACAGCTCTTCAGTCGTGAACGATGAAGGTCGTCGCGGGCTCCTGGTTCGGGCGCCAGCGCACGCCGTGCCAGCCTTCGGGGATCGGCGGCTCGGTGAACTCGAAGAGCCACTTGCCGTCGATGGGGGACACGTTCACGCAGCCGCCGCTCTTCCGCTCGCCCCAGTCGTCGTGCCAGTAGGCACCGTGGAGAGCGTGGGGACCGTGGAAGTTCTGCGCCCAAGGCACGTCGGAGTGGATGAGCTCGCCGGGTGCCACCATGGTCGCGGTCGCGAACTTCCCGGTGATGGGGAAGACGCCGACGGGTGTGGACGCGGTGGCGATGGGGTCGACGCCGCGCTGGGGCGTCCCGCCGCGCCCCGGCGCGATCAGCGTGGCGAAGACGGGGCGGGTGCCTTCGTAGGCGAGCATCCAGCCCTGCCACACGCTCGACTCGATCCAAGTCCGCCTCCCAGCCGGCCCCTGCTGGGTGTCCTCGCCGTTCACCGGCGCGCCCCAGGGCGTCTTTGCCTGCGGCGTGGGTACGACGGCGTCCGCCTTCTTCACCCAGACGCCGGGCTGCCGGGTCTCGAGATAGACAGCGCCGTCCTGCGTGCGCTCGCTGCCCGTGAGCTCCACGAAGGAGAGGCGCTCGAAGCGCTCTGCCACCTCGAGCAGCCTGCCGTTCTGTTCCTTGAACTTCCCGCGGTCCTTCTGGCGGAAGAACGCCAGCGGGAGCTTCGCGTCCTTGCCCAGGTGTACGCCCTCGAAAGTCACCTTCTTGTAGGGCACGACGCGGTCCTTGGGAACCCAGAGCAGATCCGCACTGAGTAACCAGGCGCGATCCTCGCCCGATGCTTCGGCGCTGAACGCCACGGTGGAGAGCGGCGTGAGGCGCTTGCGCGGCTCGTGGACCGTCGCTGGCAGCTTCCCGAGCGTGAACGAGGAGGAGGTCGCGGGCGTCAGGTCGACGCCGAGCAGGGACTCGTGGCGCGGCTCGCCGCGTTTCGCCGCCTCGACACGCCGCAGGTGCTCTTCGAGATCCCACTCACGGAGGCGTTGCTCCGTGCGCTTCGGTATCTCCGCGTAGCGGAACGCGCCGCGTGACTCGGCGTAACGGTGCGGCCAAGGGCTCGCGATGTCCGGAGCGTGAGGCAAGACGGCCCGGAGCTCGGGGTCGTTCGGGTCCAAGGTCGCGCGTACGCCGTCGACGCACACGAAGCCGCGCGGCTCTATGGCGTACCACTTGCTGCAGCCCGGGCCGTTTCTGGGCTCGGGCTCTCGGAGCTTCACCGACCCGCCGAACCACAGGAACCCGATCCAGCCGATCCCGTTGGGCTCCGGGTGGATCCAGACGAAGCGGGTCTTGGCCCAGACTCGCGGCTCGGTCGGGGCAGGTTTCGCGCGCGGAGCGCTGGAAGCCGCGGCCGGCGCGGCGTGCCCCGCGCCGGGGGGCATGGCCGGCGCCGCAGTCGAGCTCGAGGGCGCGGGGACCTCGACGCCTCGTGTGGGCCCGTCCGGCTCCCGGCTCGCGCAACCGAGCGCGACCAGGGGCAGAGCGAGCAGGGGCAGGCGCATGGCTCGACCCCGGGATATCGTCGAAGCGCCCCCCGCGCAACCAACCCGCGAGCCATGGCGAAGCCCCCGCGCCCACCCGAGTCCGAGCCCGAGCTCATGGTCCGTGCGCGGGCCCTCGCCGGGCGACGCGTCGGCGAGCTGGCCACCGAGCTCGGCGCCACCTGTCCCCCCGACCTCCGTCGGGCGAAGGGCTTCGTGGGCGGGTTGGTCGAGCGCGCGTTGGGGGCCGATGCAGCCTCTCGCGCGCTGCCCGACTTCTCGCGGCTGGGCATCGAGCTCAAGACCCTGCCCGTGGACGGCCGGGGCAAGCCCGTCGAATCGACCTTCGTATGCACCATCCCGCTCACCGAGGTGGCGGTGCTGGAGTGGGGCTCGTCACCGGTGTACCGCAAGCTCCGGCGAGTGCTCTGGGTCCCGGTCGAAGGCGACCGCGCGCTGGCGCCCGCCGCCCGCCGCTTCGGGGAGCCCCTGCTCTGGAGCCCGGACACCCAAGAGGAGGCCGACCTCCGCTTCGACTGGGAGGAGCTCGCCGGGATCATCGGCCGCGGGGACGTCGAGACCGTCACGGGTCACCTCGGGCGATGTCTGCAGGTCCGACCCAAGGCTGCCAACTCCCGGGCGCGCCGCCGCGGCACCGATCGCGATGGTGCGTCCGTGGATGTGCTCCCTCGCGGGTTCTACCTGCGCGCCACGTTCACGGCGCAGCTGCTCTGCGCGCATTTCGTGCTACCGAGCTCAGCGCGCGGCGTGGGCGGGGCGTGACTTCTGGGGGAAACGTCCCTCCAGGGCCTGGGCGTAGAGCCTGCACACGTCCGTCAACGTCAGGATGCCGGCCAGCTTGCCGCGATGGTCGACCACCACGGCGGAGCTGAGCTGCCGGTCCGCCATCTCCAGTAGCACCACGTCCAACGGGTCCGCGGCGTCCGCCACGTAGGCCGGCATGTGGCAGACCTCCCGGACCAGGAGCGCCCCGTCCCGGTCGGGCGAGAGCGCGCCGGCGACCTGGATGTCCCTGACGGTGATGACCCCAGCGATCTTGCCGTTGCTCGTCACGGGCAAATGGTGAATGCCGTGCTCCTCCATCAGGACGCGGGCGGTCACTACGTCCTCCCCTATGTCGATGGAATGCGGCAGCGGCGTCATGACAGTCCCAATGGATGGCATGCCGCTCATGGGCCGGGCGCGCTGCACAGCCCGTACCAGGTGATGGTTCGAGCGCCACACGGGGGTCCCGGGCGATCTTCCGTCGCGTCCGGGAACAAGTGTCAGCGGGGGGACGCAGGCAGTGCGCCGGGTTCTCGCGCCAGCGAAAGTCTTGCGAGCTAAGAGGCAGCGGGCGGCTGCACCTTCGTGGGTGCATGGTGCCGCGCGGGCACGGTCGGCCGGGGCTTCCTCTTGGGTCGGGTCTTGGGCGCCTTCTGGTTCGGGGGATCGGGGATCACGTACGGCTCCCCGTCGTCCGCGGGCGTGGGCGGAGCGGCCCTCGCCGTCGCCGGTTTCGGCTTGGCCGCGGGCTTCGACGGCTCCGGCTTCGGGAGCTCGATGGGCGCGATGGCCAGGTGCAGGTGATTGGCGTGGTCGGCGTCGTAGTCGGGGGTCAGGAGCTCCCTGAACAGCTGGGTGGCGCGAAGCCGGCACGCGAGCTGGTTCAAGAGAGGGCTCGCCGACGCGCAGCCGTCCGAGAGCCCGCGCGCGTAGTCGCCTGCGACGGACTGCCAGGTCGCGCCGAACAGGACTTCGTGGACGTCGATGGCGAGCCCATGGGCGTGCAGGCTCAGGCGCCCGACGCGGCTCATCCGGTACGAGTATGCTCCCGAAAAACGAATCGTCGTCACTCCCAGGCTCGCGAGCACCGGAGCGACGCGGTGGAGCGCCAGCACCAGGCGGCAGTCCGCGACCATGCTCGAGCTCGCGCCGGACTGATAGCGGATGCCGTTGATCTTCCCGGTGACCTCCACCGGAGTGATCACGCCGCGCTTGTCGTCGAGGCGCTGGAAGGCGACTCCGACCCGAGTCAGCTCGGTGATGCAAGCGTCGCCGCCCGGGATCTCGGAGCTCGCAAACGTCGGCACGTCGGGGCGCGAGGCGACGGGGGCTGGGGTGCTCACGGGGCCGGGCGCACCCGCGACCCACGCGGGCGCCGTCCGCGGGTCGAGGGCCGCGAAGCGCGGATCCGGGACCACACCCGGCGCTGGCGCGTAGCCGTACGCGTACGCCGGGTAGGCATACGGCACCCGTGTGGGAGGCGTCTCGCGCGCACACCCGCCGAGCGCAGCGGACGCAATCAGGGCGAGGACCACGGGGCGAGGCACGGCCCAATCTGTTCCACGAGCCGGGCACTTCGCCCAAGCAAACGTCGACGTTTTCTCCCCATCGCCACTGCACGCATGGCCATCGAGGCTGGGCGCACGAGCGATCCAGCACTACGCTCGTTCAGGCATCGTGCGACTAGGCCGGCGCGAGCCGCTGGACCAGATCGGCGGCCTCGTCGCGGTCGATCTCCAGAGCTTCTGCCGTGTCCAGGATGAGCTCGCGCTCGCTCGTACGGATGATGCCGTCCGCTGCGGCGATCTGGATGGCGAGCGAGAGGGCGACCTTGCGCGCCCCGGGCTCCGGGAGTCGCTCCTTCACCGCGCTGAGGCGCGCCTCGCGGCCCTGGGCGTCGAGGTCCGACTTGGCGCGAGCGAGCAGCGTGTCGAGCTCGTTCGCGTCGAGCCGCGTGCTGGTCAACGACTCCAGGCTCTTCTTGAAGTGCGTCTGCTCCTCGTCGCTGAACTCGCCGTCCGCAGACGCGGCCAGGAACATCATCTCGACCAGGGCCTCGAGCTTCGGGGCCGGGAGGTCGTGCACGGCGCTCATGTCGATGCGGCTCATGGGGCGGCGAGCTTATAACGAGCCCAGCCGGCTGCCAAAGGCCGCTTCGCGGGGCGCGAAGAACGGTGCGCGCGTCAGCTCGCGCACCAGCTCGGTGGCGTAGCTCCCGGCCGGCAAGAAGAACGACAGCTCGAGCAGTCCTGGGCCCGGCTCCGAGAGCGCGAGATCCTTGGGGAACACCACGAGGTCGCGGCGCGCCCCGTCGACGAAGCGGCCGAGCTTCTCGATCAGGTCGGCGGCGAACCCCGCCTCGCGCGCCGCTTGGCCTTCCAGCTCGAGCGGGCGTCCGCTCGGCCGGCGCATCTTCGGGCCGAGCATCGGACCGGTCAGGTGGATGTCGTGTTCGTCCAGGCGGGGCTGCTCGCGCGCCGGATCCTCCACGACGAACACGGAGCCCGAGCCGTCGAGCCGCACGACCTCGCCGGCGAGGAGCTGGCCGAGGTCCTCCGCGCTGCGCAGGCCGAGGTAGCGGTTGAAGACCTCGGACTGGATCACGCTCGGGTAGAGCTTGGTGTAGAAGCGCCCGCGTTTGCCCTCGCCGCGGCCGCCGCCCGCGAGCCACGTCGCCGCGCGAGCGAGGTTCGAGCCCTGGATGCCGAAGCGCTGCGCCCCGAAGTGGTTGGGCAGCCCGCGTCGCGCGAGCCGGTCGAGGATGGCTCGGGCCCGCTCCGCGCCGCCCTCCGGCACGGCCGTCAGCCGGATGGCGAAGCGGTTGCCCGCGAGCTGCCCGGTCCGGAGCTTCTTCGGGTGGCGTGTCGCCTCGAGCACCGAGACGCCGTCCGGGAGCTGCCAGGTCTCCGGCGGGGCGGCACTCCCCGGAAGCGAGAGCCACTGCGAAGTGATCGCGTGCTTGTCCTTCATGCCCGCGCTGCCGACGTCGCGCCCCTTCACACCCGCGGCCCGCGCCACGAGCTCGATGGCGTCCTGAGTGTTCAGCAGTCGCTTCTGGATGCGCACCCAGCAGTGCTCGCCGCTGCCGCTGAGGGGCCAGTCGAGGACCTCGTCCACGCGGAAGTCCTCGGGCTCCTGCCCGATGGCACCGCCGGCCGCCGGGAGATCCAGCGACGCGAGGGGCGGCTCGTACACCGCCTGGCCAGTCACTTCCCGTTGTCCTTCGCATCATGCCCAGCGACTCGAGCGACCTGAAGGCAGACCGCCCCGGCCTCGCCGGTATTCCCGATGGGGGCGAAGCCCCCATACCTCGCGCGGGGACCCCGCCAACCGAGCGAAGCGAGGTCGACGCCGAAGGCGTTGGGGCCCCGCGCCGTCCCACTTCCCTGTGACGAGGTCGACCTGGTGTTCATTTGCGGATCAGGCGCGCCAGCACTTCGCCCAGCTCGTCCACATCGACGCCCACGATTTCGTCCAGCTCGACCTCCTCGATGCCCAAGAGCAGGAGCTCGGGCTCGCTGGCGCGCTGCTCCGCGGGGATGTCGACGCTGGAGCGGTCGTAGACGGGCACTGCCGCGCGGCGCGGGCCATGGCAGTCGATGACGATGGCTGTCACGTTGTCCGGTGCGCCTTCGGCTTTCGCGAGGTCGATCAGCGCGACGACGGTCTCCGCCGGCGGGTCACGCCGGGCGAGTGTCGACGCGATGGTCTCCGGGGGCACCTCGCCGGTGAGCCCGTCGCTGCACAACAGGAAGCGATCGCCGTCGACGACCTGGTGCGAGGCCATGGGCACGCGGAGCTTGTCCTCCATGCCCAAGGCCCGCGTCACCGCGTGCTGAGGCAAGCTCGAAAGCACGTCGTCGTCGAGATCCGGGCGCTGCTCCAGCACCTCGTTGATCATCGAGTGGTCGACCGTGAGCTGCTCCAAGTTCCCGGCCCGGAGACGGTAGCAGCGGCTGTCGCCCGCGTGAGCCACGTGGACCAGCGACGGCTGGCGCGAGAACAGCAGCGCGACAGCGGTCGTGCCCATGCCGCGCCGGCTCTTGGCCGCCTTCGAGATGTCCACCACGCTCTTGTTCGCGCGGTGCAGCGCCGCGGCGAGCCGCCGACCGTCGACCGTGAACCCGAACGGGTCGAGCGCGGGCTTGGTGCTCGCCTCGGCCTCCGTTTCCGTGACGTGCTTCTGCACCGTGCGCGCGGCGGCCGCCGCAGCCACGTCACCGGCGTCGTGCCCGCCCGCCCCGTCGAACACCGCGTAGAGCGCGAGGTCGTCCCGCACCACCACCACGTCCTCGTTGTTGGTCCGTTGCAGGCCGACGTCGCTCAGCCCGAAGGCATCGAGCGTGAGCCCTGGGGTGCCGGCGGTCATGGCGCGATCATAGATCAGCCGGCTCCTCGGCTGGGGCGCCCAGGAATGGTGGCGCATCGGACCGCATCCGCACCGCGATCTCGAGGGCGGCGGCCAGGCGTGGCC
>Ga0233425_10002904_pt1 | contig 32458 bp, 30 predicted proteins | sample Watercolumn_Towu_2_FD_181712 | JGI IMG/M metagenome (GOLD analysis project Ga0233425, IMG submission 181712) | Freshwater microbial communities from Lake Towuti, South Sulawesi, Indonesia - Watercolumn_Towuti2014_140_MG | ecosystem: Environmental > Aquatic > Freshwater > Lake | place... | reverse complement strand
GGCCCAGGCTGTGTGAGAACTCTGCGATTTGGGGTCAGACTGCGGGGATCGAGCGGTTGGGTCCGATTTTCTGGCAGGGTGGCGCCATTCGACGCCACATCGCCGCCTGCGCGGCCGTGTAGGCGTTTAGGAGCGCTGCGAAGCGCGAGGATTTCGGCGATACCTTGCCCATCTTCGCCCGCAGTGCCTCGATCAGCTTGCCTGGACCCATGATGGCGAGCACGCGCTTGATATTGTAGGCGAGCACGTTGAGCGACATCTCGGTCGCCACCTTCGGGAGTGTCGTGCACAGGAAGTGCGTCCAACCCATCCAGCCTTTGATGGTGCCGAAGGGATGCTCCGCCGTCGACCGGCGGACACGCATCGCATCGGGGTTGCGATCGAGCCGGTCCTGCACCTTCTCCAGCACCGCCTCGTGCTCCCAGCGGGAGATGTGTCGCTCGGGACCTGGCGTGCATTGCGCCTTGAGCGGACACTCGCGGCACGCGCTCGTCCAGTAGCGGCGCAACGTCTTGCCGGCATCATGGGTGGTCATTCGATAGGTCAAGCGCTGCTTGGCCGGGCAGATATAGACGTCCTCTGCGGACACATAGACGAAGTCCTGCTTGCCGAACCGGCCCTCGGCCTTGGCGCCCGAGGTCATCGGCTTGGGCAAAGTCACCGCGATGCCGGCGTCTTCACAGGCTTTGATCTCCTCGCTGGAATAGTAGCCGCGGTCGGCTACGGCATCGAGCGTCTCACTCCCTATTTCAGCACGCGCCTGCTCCGCCATTCTTGCGAGTTGCGCCCGGTCCGAGCCGACATTCGTCACCTCGTGGGCGACGATGAGATGGTGCTTGGTGTCGGCGGCCGCCTGCACGTTGTAGCCGACGATGCCGGTATCCTTGCCGCTGGTGGCCATCGACCGGCTATCGGGATCGGTGAGCGAGATCTGCTTGTCCGGCGCCTTCTCGAGCTCGGCCTTGATGGCGTTGAGACGCGCCGTCTCCTCCTTGAGCTTGACCAGCTTCTCGTTGAGCCGGGCAACCTTCGCCTCCGGCACCGCCTCCCCGGCAGCCGCGCGCCGGTCGGCCGTCGCCAGCTGCTCGATGTAGCGGTCGATGCTTTCCTCGACGCGCTCGAGGCGGCGCTTCATCTTCGCCTCGGTGAAGTTCTTGTCGCGCGCGTTGACGGCCTTGAACTTGGAGCCGTCGATGGCCACACTCGGCTCGCTGAGCAGCTCGAGCTCCCGGCAGAGCGCCACGAAGGCGCGGCAGACCTCGCGGATCGCCGTGCCGTTGTCCTTGCGGAAGTCGGCGATGGTCTTGAAGTCCGGCGCGAGCCGGCCCGTCAGCCACATGAGCTCGACGTTCCTCTGGCATTCGCGCTCGAGGCGACGGCTCGACGGGATGCGGTTCAGGTAGCCATAGATGTAGATCTTGAGCATCGTCGCCGGGTGGTAGCCCGGCCGGCCGGTGGCGAGCGCTTCAACGCTGCCGAAGCCGAGCTTCTTGAGGTCGAGGCCGTCGACGAAGGCGTCCACGGCCCGCACCGGGTTGTCCTCGACCACCCAGTCATCGAGCGCTGCCGGGAAAAGGCACGACTGGTTGCGCCCGACCCCCTCAACGAACCCCGCCATCGAGCCCCCGCCCGCCCGACTCATGCACCTCGACAACCTCTACACGCTCGGCGCGAGTTTTCACACAGCCTGGGCCATTTGCGTCGGTCGGTGCCCGAGCGAACCGGGGCCTGTAGTTCGTCCGCTCCCTGGGAGTCTAACCGACAGTCAGGGTCACGTAAGAACGACGCGAGTGATGAGCGAACCAGTCTCCGTGCCGGCACCCTACACTCGTGTTGCGGTGGTGCTCGACATCATGGCGACAACCTCCGTCAGCCGCTGCCCAGCTGATGCAATTGCCACGCTCAGCACGGCGACGGTTGGCTTGACCACCATGAGACGGCTTCCCTCAGCATGGCGTCGAACGGAAGCCCGGGGCTCCAGCCGGTCGTCTGACGAAGCGCCTCAGCGCGACCGATGACGAGGGCCGGCTGCGTAAGAGCAGGAGTCGGCCGGGCGCCGAGGTCGAGGCTGCCGAAACCATTCACCATGACTGCAAGAGCCTCCGCAATCTGGCGGACGCTGACGCCGGTTCCGGATGCGATATCGAACGAGCCTGAGGTGGTCGACGAGGCCGCAGCTACGAAGGCCCTGGCGACATCGGCCGCCGCGACGAGGTCGATCCGCTGCGTCCCAACCGTCAGAGGCACGGCACGACCCGCCCTCAAGCCCAGAATGATCTCCGGCACCAGCCGTCCCGGCGGCTCGTGCCGTCCACAGGTCCAAAAGACGCGCAGCCACGCGACCGACAACCCCGACGCGGTAGCTCGCTCGGCCAGATGCATATGAGCGGCATGCTTCGCCTGACCGTAGAGCGTGGCCGGGCGTAATGGTGTCCGGTTCTCGATCAGAATGCCGTCGCCGGTCCAGTCGTACTCGGCACACGAGCCGGCAGCAACGAGGCGCTCGACCCGATGGTCGATCGCGGCAGAGGCAAGCTCTCTGGTCATCTCCAGCCAGCGTTCATTGTCGGGCGAGGTCCAGAAACGGCCCGGCTCGGCACACCAGGCGAGATGAATGATGGTCCGAGGCTGCACGGCCGCGACGATTGCCCTGGCCGCGCCCGGCGCGAGAAGATCCTGCTCGTGCCAATGAATGCCCGAGCGCACCGGGCCCATCCGGCGCGCAACGGCGTGGATGTCGGATGAGCCGCAGGCGAGCAACTGCTCGAGCACGTTCGAGCCCAGGAACCCGCTCGCTCCGGTCACAAGGAGGGTCATGGCGAGAACGGGGCAAAGCTTCGATCGCGCGTGGATATGACTGCGACCGGCAGCGGCCAGTCGATGCCGAACGCGGGATCGTCGAACCGGAACCCGGTCGCCGAAAGGGGCTTGAAGGGAGCGCCGATGAGATAGAGAAGCTCGGTGTCGTCCTCGAGCGTCTGGAAACCGTGTGCAAGTCCCGCCGGCACGAGGATGGCACCCGAATCCGGCGTCAGCTCGAACCCCTGCCAACGGCTGAAGGCGGGCGACTCCGGTCTAATGTCCGCGACGACGTCGAACAGGCGCCCTTTGAGGCAGCGCACGATCTTGGCGTCGGCGTGGGGCTCGGCCTGCCAATGCATACCGCGCAGCGTGCCCCTACGGGGATTGACGGAGTGAGCAACTTGACAGACCGCGAAGGGAGAGCCTCCGGCGGCCAGCACTTCGGCATCGAACGTGCGGGCGAATGAGCCGCGCTCATCCTCGTTGCGCCGCTCGATCACGCGCTTGACGCCCGGGATCGTCGTGCCGATCAGCTGCATCAGAACACATCCAGGCTCGGCACGGCGATGGCGAACCGGCCTTGCCAGCCACGAACCCGTGCAAGGTCGCTCGCGATCTCGTCCTTCAGGTTCCACGGGAAGATCAGTACGGTCGAAGGCCGGTCGCGGTCGATGGCGTCCGGTGCGACGATGGGAATGCGGCAACCGGGGATGAGATTGCCGACCTTGTGCGGGGACGCATCGCACACGTAGGGGAGAAGATGCCGGCGCACGCCCGCCATGTTCAGAAGCGTCGCCGCCTTGGCCGCCGCCCCATATCCCACGACCGTGTGTCCCGCATGGGCTTCGGCGACAAGAAAGCCAGTGAGATCACGAGTTATCCGCTCGACCTTCGTCTGAAACTGCGAGTAGCTCTCTATTCTCGCCAGCCCCGCGGCGCGCTCCTTGTCGAGCAGCGCTCGCACGCCAGCACTCTGGGTTTGGGGTGCGCCGCTGTCGTGGCGCACGAAAACGCGCAACGAGCCCCCATGTGTCGGCAATTCCTCGACGTCGGCAACGACGAGACCGTGCTTGGCCAGGATCGGCATGAGCGCCAGCAGCGAATAGTAGAAGTAATGCTCGTGATAGATGGTGTCGAACTGGACCTGCCTGAGCAAGTTGAGCAGGTGGGGAAACTCGATCGACGCCACGCCATTGCTTTGAAGCAGGATGGCAATTCCGGCGACGAAATCGTGCAGCATCGGAACATGCGCCAGGACGTTGTTGGCGACGACGAGATCAGCAAGGCCATGGCTGGCAACGATCGCGCGTGCCGTTTCGGACCCGAAGAAGCCGACGAGGGTCGGGATGCCGCGTGCCTCGGCCGCCGCCGCCACATTGGCTGCCGGCTCGCCACCGAGACAGCGGGCCCCGGTACGCGCCATGTATTGCAGCAGATAGCCGTCGTTGCTCGCCAGCTCGACGACCAACTTGCCAGGACCCACACCGAGCTGTGACGCGGCGAGGATTGCGAAGGCCTCGGCATGGGCCAGCCACGCGCGCGAGACGGACGAGAAATAGGGATAGTTCTGGAAGACCTCGCCCGGATCGACCCGGTCCAGAAGCTGCACGAGAAAGCAGCTGCCGCAAACGGCAGCCCTGAGCGGCAGGTGAAGCTCGGCGTCGTGCGCGCTAGAGAAAGGTACGAGGCTGTTCGCCGGGGGCATGTGCCCGAGATCGGCGAAAGCGTGCGCAAGCGGCGCGCCGCATCCGGTGCAGGTCTCGGCCAGCGTGATCTTCACGCGAGAATCTCCTCGATCTGAGCGCATGATATGTCGCGCATGTCGCGACGCTCATAGAATGCCCGATACCAGGCGCCCGTCATCGCGAGACTTGTGGCAAGGTCGACCCGCGGCGTCCACCCGAGCTCGGTTTTTGCCTTGCTGGCATCGAGGCGCAGAAGGCCGGCTTCCTCGGGTCCGCCGTCACCTTCGTTGCGCCATGCCGCGCCCTCGCCCCAATGCCGCGCGAGTGCCGCAACGAGATCGCCGACGGGAACCTGCTCGTCGAGCGGCGGCGCGATGTTCCAGCAGCAGCCGTCATCCGGTGCTGCGGTTTCGAGAGAGGCGCCGACGAGCAGCAGGCCGGACACTACGTCGATGACGTGCTGCCACGGCCGCACCGCCGCCGGCCGGCGCACCACGAGTGCCGTGCCCGCGGAAAAGGCGCGCACGGCATCGGGAACCAAACGGTCGGCCGCCCAGTCACCACCGCCGATGACGTTGCCGGCGCGCACCGTCGCGATGCGACAAGCCCCGGCGGCGGTAAAATAGCTGCTGCGAAAGGCGCCAGTGATCAACTCCGCCGCGGCCTTGCCGGCGCCGTAGGGCTCGCTGCCGCCGAGCCGGTCGGCTTCGCGATAGGGCCATACCCACTCGCGGTTGGCGTACACTTTGTCCGTCGTCATGATGACGGCACGGTCAACCGAGGGGCATGCGCGGATGGCATCGAGCACGCGTACGGTGCCCATCACGTTGACGTCGATGGTGTCGGCGGGCTCGGCCCAGGCGCGTCTCACGAGCGGCTGTGCGGCGAGGTGGAACACGGCATCCGGCGCGGCGCCCCGCATCACTGCCGCAAGCGCCCGGGCATCGCGAATATCACCGCGCTCATCGCTGGCGAGCAGCTCCGAAAGGCGCCCGCATGCGAACAGACTCGGCTCGGTCGGCGGCGCCAAAGCGAAGCCGTGCACCTGAGCGCCGGCACGGATGAGCGCGAGGCTCAACCAACCGCCGATGAAGCCGGTGTGTCCCGTGACGAGCACGCGCCGGCCACGCCATGTCTCATATGGCATCGTCATCGGCCCAGACCTTCCAGGGTGCGCGTCCGCCCGCCCACAGCTGTTCGAGGTGCTGGCGGTCGCGCAGCGTATCCATCGGCTGCCAGAAACCCTCGTGGATGAACGCGCGCAACTGATCGTCGCGCGCCAAGGAAGCGAGCGGCTCGTCCTCCCACTTCACCGCATCACCTCCGATGCGTGCTATCACGGCAGGGCTCAGCACGAAGAATCCGCCATTGATATAGCCACCATCACCGCGGGGCTTTTCCATGAACGACGAGACGGTCGTGCCGGCGAGTGCGAGGGCGCCGAAGCGGCCAGGGGGCCGGACGGCCGTGATCGTTGCGGCCTTGCCATGAGCTTTGTGAAAACGGGTCAGGGCGCCGATGTCGATATCGGCCACGCCGTCACCGTAGGTCATGCAAAAGGGCGTATCCGGCTCGAGATGATGGGCGACGCGGCGCAGCCGACCGCCGGTCTCGGTCTCAGCACCCGTATCGACCAGCGTGACGCGCCAGGGCTCGGTCGCGCTGCGGTGATGCGCGACGGTTCCGTTTGCAAAGTCGACCGTCAGATCCGAGCCGCGCCGCAAGGTGTTCAGGAAAAAGTCCTTGATGTCGTCGCCCCGGTAGCCCAGGCAGACAATGAAGTCACGAAGCCCGTGCTCTGCGTAGATCTTCATGATGTGCCACAGCACCGGGCGGCCGCCGATCTCCACCATCGGCTTCGGCCGGACGGATGTCTCCTCTGCAAGGCGAGTCCCGCGCCCGCCGGCGAGAATGACGGCCTTCATGACCACGCTCCCGGTGCTACGAGCCGCCTGATCTCGTCCTGCCAGGCGCGCACCCAGCCTTCCTCATCACACAATGGCGAGCGCCTGACCCGGGTTCGCAGCTCCTTCTTGAGTTCGACCAGTCGCGGCCTATCGGACGCCAGCGCGACAGCCGTGCGCACGTAGCCGTCGTCGGTCGAGACGCACAGGTCGCCGAGACCCGCATTCGAGAGATTGCTCAAGCTCAAACGCTCGTAGAACGCCTCGCCGGCCTTGGTCACGACGGGAACGCCCATCCACAGGCACTCGCAGGTCGTAGTGCCACCTGTATGCGGCACGCAATCGAGCGCGATGTCGATCTCGTTGTAATGGGGCAGATGCTGGCCGCGAACGGGCCTGAACGAGATGCGGCTCCCGTCGATCCCATTTGCCGCAAACTCGGTGATGATATGCTGGCTGAAGGCTGGAACCGCACCCTCTGGCCGGATGAACAGAAAGCGCGAGCCTGGGACTTCCTGCAAGACCCTCGACCAGAGCGCCAGCAGCCGCGGCGTGTACTTCATCGGATTGTTGGCGGTGCCGAAGGTCACGTGCCCGTTCGCGATGAGCGGCGGAGCTTCCGCCAGCGCCGCCTGATCGTTGAAACCGATTCGGCCGAGAGTGACCCAGGTCTGCGGCATCTCGAAAGGCTGCTCCACCAGGAGGTCCGGTGCCGGCTTGATATAAGGATCGACAAGGATGCGATCGATCGTCGGCAGGCCGATGGAGTTGGGGTAGCCGAGCCAGCTTGCCTGGATCGGTGCCACGCGATGGGCCAGCACCGAGATGCGGTTCAAATGTGTCGAGCCGCCGAACTCGAAGATGATGTCGAGCTCGTCCTCGATCATCTGCCGGGCGACACTCCAGTCGGAGCCGCCGACCAGGGTCCGGAATACCGTCGTTTTCGAGGTGATGTACTCCTGCACGCGATCGGGGGCCTTGGGATAGAACGAGTAGGCATAAAGCTCGAACAGAGACGGATCGTAGTGCTCGAAGATCGGCAGCGCGAAATAGCTCACGGGATGGTGACGGAGATCGGACGACATGAGCCCGACTCTGATCTTCTTGCGGTGGGTGTCCCGCCGCAGGGCCGGCAGAGGCGGAGCCATTGCGGCCTTCTTGACCAGGAGGTCGCCCCACAGCCGGTGCAGGTCGAGCAGGCGTACGCGGTCGGCCCTCGTCTCGACACGGGACAGGAGGCCGTGCAAGGCACCCGGAACGTTCGTGCGGGCCCAGTAGCCGGCGAGGCCCCATTGATCGATCTTCGACAGCCGCCCGAAATCCGCAGTGTGGACCAGAGCGCTGACGAAATTGCTGGAGGACTCGGCGTCGAACCTGCTCTCGTCGATGCAGCGCACCGTCAGATCGTGAGCCGCCTCGACGTTGGCCGCCTCCTCCGGTCCGCGCGTGGCGAGCAACGAGAACACGAGCAGGCCTGCCGTCCTCGAATCGAACCGCGCCTCGAGCGAGCGCCGGTAGAATTCGTTGGCAGTCGGCCGGTCCTCTTTTTCATGGAAGTAATATTGGGCCATGGCCAGCAGCACATCGGCATTGCCGGGATGCTCGCTCAGAAGCTGCTCGAGCCCCCGCAGCCCCTCCTCGGCGCGGCCAAGCTTCGACAGCAGGCCCGAACGCTCGATCCTGGCCATCACGCTCGGCGACAGCTTGAGAACGATGTCGAGATCCTTGAGGGCGTCCGCATGCCGACCCGTCTGCGACAGCAGCCGTGCGCGCATGCCTCTTAGCTCTGCGGACTTGGGGGTTGCAATCAGAGCGAGCTGCAACGCCTGAAGTGCGCCGGCCGCATCGCCGCCGCGCATGCGGGCGCGTGCCAGTGCCAGGTGCCCGTCGACACCACGGGGATCGAGACGAATGGCCGAGCGCGCCACATCAGCCGACTTCTCGATTTCTCCCAACATCAGGTGGCTCTTGGCGAGGTTGATCAAGGGCGCCACGCTTGTCGTGCCGCAATGCCGGGCCTGCTCCAGTGCGGCGATCGCCTCTCTAGGCCGGCTCAAGTTGTTGAGCATGATACCCATCAGGTTCCAGGCGTCGGCATAACGGGGCGCCTCCGAAAGGAGCCTGTTGACGGCCTTGAGGGCCTCCTCGAACTTGTTCTGCTGGTAGAGCGCGACAACGGTCCGATAAGCCGCGATCTCGGCGCCGGACTGGGCCTGCTTCGGCCCGCCACGTCTGCTGCCAGGCTTTTGAGGGCGCATTGCCGCTCCGACGAAGCAATTACCTGTTTCGGCTTTTAACATGGCTCCGTTGCTCTGTCCCATGACATGCGGGTCTGCTACACACGTCATTTCACAAATCGGGAGTGCCCTTATGGATGCTGCGACAGGGATCGTTTTATGGGCAGCGATTGCGCTCGCGTCGGGCGTGGTGGCATGGATCGTAGCGGGGCGTAAGAACCGCACGGCCTCGGCGTGGGCGGCGTGGTGCATCGTGCTGCCGCCGCTGGTGGCCGTGCTGCTGTTGCTGCCGCGCTACGAGGGTTCGCCAACCGTCGAGACGGCGCTCGACGATGACAGCGGCGACGAGTAAATTGACCGCTTGATCGAGCGCCAGCAGGGCATAGCAGCATGCGAACCGTTTTCGCTGTGGTGTTCAGCGCGACCCTTTTCGCGCTGGCCGCTTTGTTCGCCTCCCTCGAGCTGACGGGCGCTGCCCCTCGCCCATGGGTCGCGCTCCTTGCGTTCGTGCCGGCCGGATTTTTCGTCTGGGTGGCCTACCTGACGCTCCCAAGGCCATTGTCGCGCGACTAGACTCACGAAGCCAGCCGCCGCTTCGCAACGAGGCGGCTGGCCAGCACCTTGTCGATCCGCCGCCCATCGAGATCGACGACCTCGAAACGCCACCCGCCAGTATCGACGTGCTCGCCCACAGAGGGGAGGTGCTGCATCTGCGCTAGAACGAGGCCGGCAACGGTCTGAAAGCTCCGCTCCGGTGTAAGGACAAAGCCGATCCTCTCTGCCATCTCGTCGACCGGCATCCATCCGGCGATCAGCCACGATCCATCCTCCCGCTCGACGGCCGCCGGCTCCTGATCCTCCTTGTCGGTCGTGAAGCCGGCGATGGCCTCCAGCAGATCGGCTGGTGTGACGAGGCCCTCGAAATGCCCATACTCATCGACGATGAGCGCCATTTTGATGTCCGCCGAGCGCAGCTTTTCCATCACGTCGAGTGCGTCGGTCGTGTCGGGCATGACAGGCGCCGGGTGGACCAGCGATTTGATGTCGAGCGCCTTGCCCTCGAGGACGGCCGCGAGAACGTCTCGCGTCTGCACGACGCCGACGACGTTGTCGATCGAGCCTTCGGCGGCCGGGATGAGCGACCGTTGCGTCTCGACGAGGAGTGCTCTGACCGAGCGTTCATCGGCGGTGACATCGATCCAGTCGACCTCGGTGCGCGGTGTCATCACACCCTTCACGGGGCGATCGCCAAGCCGGAGAACCCCGGAGATGAGCCGCTTCTCGCCAGCCTCGATGACGCCCGCGGTCTCGGCTTCGGCCACCAGCGTCCGTATTTCCTCCTCTGTCACCTGGCTCGCAGGCTCACTCCGGCGTCCCATGAGCCTCAACACGAAATCCGCAGACCGGTCGAGGAGCCAGACGATCGGCGCACCGGCGGACGCAAGCAGCGTCATGGCCGGTGCCACGGCGCAGGCGATGCCTTCGGCGTTCTGGAGCGCCAGGTGCTTGGGGACGAGCTCACCGATAATGAGGGACAGATAGGTGATGGCCGCAACCACCAGACTGACGCCGACACCCTCAGCGATATGCACAGGCATGCCTTGAGCCGCGAGCCAGTATGACAGCTCGACGCCGAGCGTCGCCCCCGAATAGGCGCCGGACACGATGCCAATGAGGGTGATTCCGACCTGGACGGTCGATAGAAAACGACCGGGGTCCTCGGCAAGGGCGAGGGCGCGACGGGCGCCGTGCCGGCCGGCGTCGACGAGGGACCTGAGGCGGGCGCGGCGGGAGGAGACGACGGCAAGCTCGGATAGCGCAAACAGACCGTTGAGGACGACGAGCGCCAGAACGATGAGGATTTCGGTCACATTGATTGTGGTCGAGGCCAGGGTGCCCGAGCCACTCCGTATGGTTGAAGAGGGCGGGATCGTAGCGGGTGAGGGCCGTCCAGGTCAATGAATCGGGGGCCATGTTCCGGGGGAGAGCGCCTAGACGAAAATTAGGCTTCATCATCAGGCGCAGGGGCTTCGCAGAAGCCCAAAGCCGTGGGATCGTCTCCAAGGGACGTGTGTCGGAGGGCACAACATGGCACTGACTTGGGATGCGCGCCTTGCTGAAAGCTTCGAACCGCACCACGTGTTTCGAAAACGGCCGCGGCGTGTCACTGACGAGTTGGACAGGCTCTGCCACGAGATCAACCCGGCCGCGAGGCCGATCGATGTGCCCGTTCGGCCGAGGCCGGGCGCCCGTCTCCACATGTGCTTCAGCAATGTAAAGAGTGCTTGTGCCGAGCATGGCGGTACGATGCTGTGCGGGTGGCTGATCTGGGAGTGGGCGAAAACATTCATCGAAGCGGAGCATCACGCGGTCTGGCAGCGCGATCGCGACCTCATCGATATCACACCGAATCTGGCATCCTGCCCGACGGTGATGTTCCTTCCCGATCCCGGCAGGTCGTTCGATTTCGAGGACCGTCGACGCAGGGACAACAAGCGAGTTGCCCTGAGGAGGGATACGTCGGTGCGCGAATATCTGTGCCTTGCACGCCAATATGTAGCTCTCGAAGAGGCGCACTCCATCTGTGGAGAGGTCGTTTTTGACCCTCAAACCGCGGCACGAGCTCGCTCGATCACGTTGCGACTGAAAGCGCTGGAAGGCGAGCTGGCGTCGTGGTCGGTCAAGAACTGGGGGCGCAATGAACCGTGTTGGTGCAACAGCGGCCTGAAGCATAAATGCTGCTGTCTGGCGAGGAGGGCTCTATCCTCTCACCGCTAGCTCAGCCCGACGCCTTGTAGGTTCCGACGCCGTCTCCCAGGTGCGGGTTGTTCTGTTCGCGAATCCTGGCCGCCGCGTCGTCGTAGAGGAATGGCAGGAAGGCGTAGCGGCGTCCACGCGTTACTTTGGACACGGCGTGCAGCAGCGAGCACGAGAACACGACGGCACCGCCGGGAGGCGCCTTGAAGCTCCGCGGGCCATATTCGGGGAAGCTCACCTCGCCGCCGTCGAAATCGCTGTTGAGATTGATCGACACCGCGAACCGCCGGTGCGCCGTGCCGCGCGTGGTGTTGTCGCGATGGGCGCGGAAGTGCCCACCATCCTCGGCTGCATAGCAGGAGACGATGTAGCGTTCCATGCGCGTCGGTTTGAAGCAATGCACCTTCTCGATCTCGGGATTGACGCGGCGCATGATGCGCCGCTGGGTGGCAAGGATCAGCTCCTGATCGTCGATGGTGTAGTCGCGCCGCCGCTTGTGGCTGTGGTCATGCACAGGCACGGTCTTGCCGCCGACCTCGCGCATGAAGCCGGATTCCTCTCCTCCGTGGGTCTCGTATAAGCCGACAAGATGCTGGCAGAACTCCGGCTCGAACACGTTCGGCAGAACCAGTATCGGCGGCGGCACCTCGAAGCCAGCGAAACGCGACGGAGGTGGCAGGGATCGGAGATAGTTCTTCACCTCCTCGACGTCGGCGCCACCGGGGGCGAACGAAATGACCTTGAGGACCCGCAGCGTCGGATCGATCACCACCCAGCACCGATGGACGCTGACGGACGTTCCTCCCGGCGCCGCATCGTGCGGTATGGCGCCATAAAGCCGGCTCACCTGGCCGTCGAAGTCGAACAGGAACCGGCAGCCGGGGTAGCGGTCTTGGACCCGCTTCTCCGTATCGTCGCCGGGGTCGAGGCTTACGCCGAAGAACGAGCACTGATCGTCGTTGAAAACGTCCGTCATGGCCAGCGCGGCGTCGATGGCCGCCTTGCTCTGCAGGTCGCCTGCGCTGGCAAAGAAGCAGAGAACCAGGTATCGGCCGGCCGCCGAGTCGAAGGCGTAGTTCGGGTTGGCGAAGCTCCTCTGGTGAAACCAGGGCGCGGGGTCGCCGGGCCGCAAAACCGCGTATTGGGACATGCGTTGACCTTCTGCAATGGAGGTTACAGCATAGCACGAGGTATGTAAGGAAAGACCGGTCGACGCAAGGGCAAGAAGCGACAGGGCTAGGAACGAGATGGACCCCGACGTGATGGTGCTCGCCGCGCTGGTCCTGACGGCGTTCGTGGCCGGCTATGTCGACGCCGTAGCCGGCGGGGGCGGTCTCCTGACCGTACCGGCCCTGCTTCTTGCCGGTCTTCCCCCGGCAGAGGCCGTTGCAACCAACAAGCTGCAGGGCACGTTCGGTGTCGCGATCGCAAGCTACGCGTTCTGGCGCGCTGGTCACCTCGACCTCAGGTCGCTCCGATGGCCAATTGCAGGCGCCGCCTTGGGGGCCGGGTTCGGCAGCGCGATGGTGAGTGTCGCCGATCCGGGATGGCTCGAGACGGCAGCCCCCCTCGCTCTGGTTCTGGTCGCGGGCTACTTCGCGTTAGCGCCGAGCCTTGACCGTCCGCGCGTCGCACGAGCTGCGTCACCTCTCGCCCTGGCCGCGCTGCTGGCCTTCCCCGTCGGCACCTACGACGGCTTCCTCGGCCCGGGAGCCGGCTCGTTCTACATGGCCGGGTTCGTCATGCTCGCCGGTCCCAGCCTGATCGAGGCCACGGCCAGCACCAAGGTGCTCAACGCGACGTCCAATGCCGTAGCGCTTCTGGTTTTCCTGGGCGGCGGCAAGGTCGTGTTCATGTACGGCTTGCCGATGGCGCTCGGGCAGATCGCCGGCGCACAACTGGGAGCGGCGTGCACCCTGCGCTTCGGGTCCGCGATCATCCGGCCGCTCGTCATCGCCGTCTCGGTTCTGATGGCCCTGCGACTGATCGCGGCGCAATTCGGTGCCTTTTCGGGTTGATGCCGCACGACTTCGACCTCCGTCGTCCTTGCAGTGCACCGCAGGATGGACTTTATCTTTCTATTGTGCAGTGTGGCGCACGCATTGTTGGGTCTGGCGGCGTCCGGCCGGAGTTTATCGTGGATCTGCTGGCTCTCATTTTTGTGGTTACATGGCCGGTCGCGGGTGGGGCCCTCACGGGGCTCATTGGAGGGCCCCCAGTCAGCACGGGGTGAAAGGAACGGTGGCCGACGTTCTTCTTGGGGCCCTGATCGGCTTTGCCCTGTTCCTGGGCTGGCATGCGCTTTCACCGCTCTGGCGCGGCTCGCTCGCGGTGTTGAGCAGCGTGACCCTGGTCATGCCGATCCTTGGTGGGATCATTGCGCTGTGGATTGTGGGCAGGCTGGTTGTCCGAGCCCGCTGAACAAATGCTTCTTTGAGATCGTGACCGGGTTTCAAGGCTGTTCTCGAAGCGATGGTGTCGGCGCGGATACGGCTTCGCCTGCTGGGGATGAAGCACAGCCATTCCACGTGCTCGATATTTACCACGCACCAGCATTAGCCCGTCGGCCGTTCGCAGGAGACACCCGTCCCAGAGAACCTGCGGCGAACACACGCCGCTGCTACTTCGGTAACGACCTCGAGCCGGTCGTGTACTCTGCAGAACGCGCCGCTGCCGATCAATCCAGCTCTGGGAGGCAGGTCATGGCCCTGGCCTCTTTTTCTCTCTTCGTTTGCATCGAACTGCAGCGGACCAGGCCTGTAGAGGCTGCGGGACACGAGCCGATGTCTCTGATGGGTCAAAACCGCCTCGCAGCACGGCACTTGGCGGCAGCGCTTTGAAACCGGACGTGGCGGACGCGAAGCGATCCGTTAGCCGGGCGGCAACATCGTGCTTGACCCCGGGCACCCTGGGCTCATCGGAAAGCTCGGGTGCCCGGCTCGTTGCGCCATCGCTCTGGCAGACCTGGCTCACATCCGGTCGAAGGCGCTCTAGTGATGCGCAGAGACCGCCTGCAGCACCTCGCCGGACTGATCCTGGTCGCAAGAGCTCGAGATGTCGCCCAGGCTCAGAATGCCGACCATGCGCTTGTCCTTGTTGATGACCGGCAGGCGGCGGACCTGCTTCAGCTCCATGGTGCGGGCGGCATCGTCGATGTCCTCGTCGTCACCGCAGAACACGATGCCCTTGGTCATCACGTCACGCGCCGTCAGGCGCTCGGGGTTGCGGCCCTCGGCAAGGGCACGGCAGACGATGTCGCGGTCGGTCACCATGCCGACCAGGCGGTCGTTCTCGCCGATCGGAATGGCGCCGATGTCGTGCTGGCGCATCAGGCGGGCGATCTCGTTGAGAGAGGTATCGGGCGACACCCACTGGACGCCCTTGTGCATGGCCTCGCGGACTTTCATGGGGGATCTCCTTCGCAATTGAAGTCAGCGCCCGCTTCCCCAGGCGCCGCGGCAGCTCCACCCGTCGATGGCGAGACTAGACCCCAGAACTCCGATTGGCTATCCCCCTTGCCGCGCGGACACCACCTCGACGCGGTCACCGGCCTTGATGATCGTTGCGGCGCGCTGTCTCTCCGGCACGAAGTCCCCGTTGACTGCCGTCGCCACCCGGGCCGCTCCGTAGCCCTGCTCGGAAAGGAAGAGGGCGAGCGTCGCGGCCGCCGACGAAATGGGGGTCCCGTTGAGGATCAGGGTCTTTGGGCTCGTGTCGGACATGCTGCCGGTTGGGATCGCTGTCTGTGGGCTGGGCGCCGGCTGGGACGAGGCTCAGGGCGCAGTCCCGCCGCACCCATGTTGAATAGCCGTAACAAATTCTCAACCCTATTTCGGAATCTGGAGCGTCACATATTGAACATCATTCAGTTTTACATATATCGGCCGTGAACAAGGTTCATGTCCGTCCAGGAGACCGCACCCATGCCGTTCAGCCACCTGATCGACCTCCTCCTCGGCGCCGCCGCAGAGGCGGCACGAGCGCCCCACCCCGAGGACGCCCTGCTCATCGAGGTCCGCGGCCGGCCGCCCGTCTGGCCTGTGGAGCGGACGCGTCCATGGCACAATTGGGGGCCGCAGCGCCGTTCTTTAACCCTCTTCCGCCATCACTGATGACCGGTGATCCACCGTTCCCCGCTGCGCTGTGCCCGGCCAGATCCGCAACTTCGACGCCGACGGACCTCACATGTCCCAGTCCCTTCTCGCCACCCGCCGCTTCGCCCCGCTGTTCTGGTGCCAGTTCCTGTCGGCCCTGAACGACAACTTCGTCAAGAACGCGCTCGTCATTCTGATCCTGTTCAAGATCGGCTCCGAGCAGGGCGGCGCGCTGGTGACGCTGGCGGGTGCCGTGCTGGTGGCGCCGTTCTTCATTCTCTCGGCGCTCGGCGGCGAGCTCGCGGACAAGCACGACAAGGCGGAAATGGCCGAATGGCTGAAGCGCTGGGAGATTCCGGTCGCGCTCGTGTCGGCGGCCGGCTTCCTCGCCCATTCGGTGCCGATCCTGTTCCTGGCGCTTGCCGGCTTCGGCTGCATCGGCGCGCTGTTCGGGCCGATCAAGTACGGCATCCTGCCCGAGCAGCTCGAGGTCTCGGAGCTGCCGGCCGGCAATGCACTGGTCGAGGGCGCGACCTTCCTCGCCATCCTCCTGGGCACGATCGCGGGCGGCGTGGCCGCCGGCCTCGACGGCACGTCATGGGTGGTGGCGGCGGCGGTTGTCGCGCTCGCGGTCGTCTGCTGGCTGATGGCGCGGCTGATGCCGAAGGGCCGCGCGGCGGCTCCGGATCTCGCTATCGAGAAGAACCCGCTGCTGTCGACGGGGCGGCTTCTCAATCACCTCAGGACCGACCGGCGGCTGTGGACGGGCGCGCTCATCACGAGCTGGTTCTGGCTCGTGGGCGCCGTTGCTCTCTCGCTCTTGCCCGTGCTCATGAAGGATACGTTCGGTGGCGGTCAAAGCACGGTGACGGCCGGGCTTTTCGTGTTCACGATCGGGATCGCCATCGGCTCGGGTCTCGCGGCGCTCGCGAGCAGGAACCGCCCCAATCTCGCGCTCGTGCCGGTCGGCGCGCTGCTCATGGGGCTCTTCTGCCTCGATCTGTCGTGGACCTCGGCCGGCATCGTCACATCAGAAACTCCGCTCGACATCTGGGGCCTGCTCGGATCGATCCCGGGAATACGAGCGCACGTGGATCTCCTCGGCCTGGCGATCGCGGGCGGTCTCTACATCGTGCCGGCCTTCGCCGCGGTCCAGATCTGGGCACCGGAGGATCAGAAGGCGCGCACGGTTGCCGGATGCAACGTGTTGCAGGCCGCCTTCATGACGGCTGCGACCCTCGTTACGGCCGCGCTGCAGGCCTCGGGCTGCACGCTTCCCACGCTCTTCCTCATCCTCGGCGTGCTCAATGTTGTGGTCGTCGGTCTCGTGCTCCATGCCTGGGGCAAGGAGGGCGTCAAGGACGTCGGCCTGTTTCTGTTCAAGACCTTCTTCCGGCTCGAGGTGAAGGGTCTTGAGAACCTGCCGAAAGCGGGCGAGCGGGCGATCATCGCCCCCAACCACGTGAGCCTGCTCGACGCCGGCCTGATGCACGCCATCATGCCCTCGCACGCGTCCTTCGCCGTCGATACGGGCATGTCGCAGACGTGGTGGGTGCGCCTGTTCCTGAAGCTCGTCAGATTCCACGCCATCGACCCCACGAAGCCGCTCGGTACGCGCCATCTCATTCAGGCCGTCAAGACAGGAGAGCAACTCGTCATCTTCCCGGAGGGGCGCCTCACGGTGACGGGCGGCCTCATGAAGGTCTACGACGGCACGGCCATGATCGCAGACAAGGCGGACGCGGTGGTGGTCCCAGTGCGCATCGACGGGCTGGAGCGCAGCCGCTTCGGCTACCTCAGCCGCCATCAGACGAGGAAGGTCTGGTTTCCCAAGACAACGGTCACCATCCTTCCGCCTCAGAGGCTCGCCGTCGAAGCGGCCCTCAAAGGCAAGAGCCGCCGTCAGGCCGCGGGTGCGCAATTGCAGGACATCATGGTCAATACGGCCGTCTTGACCGCAAACCTCGATCAAACCCTGTTCGAGGCCCTTGCCGAAGCCAAGCACACGCGCGACACCGGAAAGCCCATCATCGAGGACGCGCTCAGCAACAGGCTCTCGTACCGGAAGCTCATTCTGGGAGGGCAGGTGCTCTCCGCCAAGCTCGAGCCGCTGGCTGAAGAGGGCGAGGCGGTCGGCGTGCTGCTCCCGAACGCCGCGGGCGTGGCCGTCACGTTTTTCGCGCTGCAGTCGATCGGGCGCGTCCCCGCCATGCTGAACTTCACGGCGGGGGCGCAAAACATGGCCGCCGCGTGCAAGGCTGCGAACGTGAGGACGATCCTCACGTCGCGTGTATTCGTCGAGAAGGCGCGCCTCGGCGACGCCGTCGCGAAGCTCGAAGCGGCGGCCAGGATCGTCTACCTCGAGGACGTCAAGGCGACGATCGGCGCCAGCGACAAGATGAGAGGGCTCCTGGCCGGCGCAAAGCCCAGAGTCGCGCGCAGGCCTGACGATCCCGCCGCCATCCTTTTCACCTCGGGCTCCGAAGGCACGCCCAAGGGCGTCGTGCTGAGCCACAGGAACTTGCTGGCCAATGCGTACCAGTGCCTCAATCGCATCGCGGTCAACGGCCAGGACAAGGTCTTCAATGTGATGCCCGTGTTCCACTCGTTCGGATTGACGGGCGGGCTCGTGATGCCGCTCACGGGCGGTGTGCCGGTGTACCTCTATCCTTCACCGCTTCACTACCGCATCGTGCCGGAGCTCGTGTACGCTTCGAACGCGACCATCCTGTTCGGCACCGATACTTTTTTGAACGGCTATGCGCGTGCGGCGCACCCCTACGACTTCCATCGCGTGCGTCTCATCGTGTCGGGTGCCGAGGCCGTCAAGGAGCGCACGCGTCAGACCTATATGGATAAGTTCGGTGTGCGCATTCTCGAAGGCTACGGCGTCACCGAGACGGCGCCCGTGCTCGCCATCAACACCCCGCTCGCCAACAAGAGCGGCACGGTGGGGCGCCTCGCACCTCTCATGGAGGCGCGTCTCGAGCCGGTCCCGGGCATCGCCGAGGGCGGTCGCCTCTATGTGCGTGGGCCCAATGTCATGCTGGGCTACATGCGGGCCGAGAACCCGGGCGTGCTCGAGCCGCCGCACGACGGCTGGCACGACACGGGTGACATCGTCGCCATCGATAGGCAGGGCTTCTTGACGATCAAGGGCCGCGCCAAGCGCTTTGCCAAGATCGGCGGCGAGATGGTGTCGCTCTCGGCTGTCGAGGCCCTGAGTGCGGAGGTCTGGCCGGGCCTCATCACGGTCGTCGTCTCGGTGCCGGATGCGCGCAAGGGCGAGAGGCTCGTGCTGCTTACGACGGATGCGCAGTGCACGCGCGAGGCCTTCCAGCGCCACGCCAGGGCGAAGGGCGCCTCCGAGCTGCAGGTGCCGTCCGAGATCCTGGTCGTGGAGAAGATCCCGCTGCTCGGCTCCGGCAAGCCCGACTATGTCTCGGCGCTCGCACTTGCAAAGGAGAGGATTGCCGCCCGACCGGCTCGGCCGGAGGCGCTGGTGCCCGAGCCCCTCTGCGCCGAACCGGGCCCGAAGTCGGCAGCCTGAGGCGTCATTTTGCAGCGTGGCAAAGGGGGACACCATCGCGACAGCGTCATCCACACGCGATGCTATCGGCGATGGTGTCCCCCTTTGCCGGAGCCATGTGAAACGGCGGCTACCGGCGCCAGCGCACGCCGAGCCGCACGTCGTCGGCGTGGTAGTCGCCCGCAGGTGAGTTGGCGTCGAACGCGATGTGCTGATAGCGGCCGAACAGAATGATCTCGCGGTTGACGAAATACTCGGCTCCGAGCGTGGCTCGAAGCTCCGTCTCCTCGAGCGGGTTCGAGGCATAGTCGCGCCCCGAGAGCGCCAGCCCCGCAGTACCGATCAGATAGGGGCGGAATGCGTGGCGAACCTCGAGATCCGCTGCGTGCGAGACGACGCCCGACGAGCCGGCCGTCGTCGTGTCATAGATGTCGGTCTGGGCGTTGAAGCGGAGCGATGTCATCTCGGTCAGGCGCCAGGCAAGATTGGCGTCGATCAGCACGGCATCGACCTCCTCGAGGTTCGGGTCGTCGGGCGTCTGGCGGCCCCAGCCGAGACTCACCTCGCCGCGCAGCAGGGTGCCGGTCCGTCCGAAGTCGGCTCCGAAGCGCCAGCGCTCGCCTGTGGAGTCGCGGCTGAGATTGTCGGACTGCGCGGGCGCTTCGAATTCGCGCTGGTCCATCTCCACCTCGACGAAGGCAGCGAAGGTCGGCTTCAACTCCCATTTCACGCGCAGCGCCTCCTCGTTGGTGGAGCTGTCGCGGTCGTCGTTGATCGTGCGAACGATCATCGCGCCCACTTTCGCGCTGGTATCCGAGTAGTCGACCGTGGTGCGTGTGCCCCTGAGGAGAAAGGAGAGGCGATTCAATCGGTGGTTCAAGGTGACGGCGGCCTCATCCTTGTTCACGTCGGGGCGCTCGCCCGCTCCCGAGGCGTCGATCGCGGAGCGGCCCTCCTGGCGCACATCATGGGAGAGGAGCCCCTGAATGTTGGTGCGCCGCGTCACGTCGAGGCGTCCGCGTGCCTCGAGGCTCCAGGCCCGGTCGTCCTCTGTCGGGTAGGCCTCATGGAAGGACATGAGACTTGTCGATCTCACTTCGAGGGCGTGGGCCTCCCAGCTCGAGACGAGGCGGGAGGTGGAGTTGATCTCGGCATAAACATCGCTGTCCGCCTTCGGCGCCCTCAGCACGTTGTTGGTGCTGACGCCCGCAAGATCGAGCTCGGGGAAGTAGACGAAGCTGCCGATGCGGATGCCGACCGGGTCATAGGGCTCGATCCTGGCGAGCCGGGCGGGCCTGCGGTCGGTTCTGGCCGGGTCGATGTCCTCGATCTGAAACAGGAGCGGATCATGACCGGCCGGCGGGTTCTCGAAAACGGCGATGTCCTCGGCCGACCGGGAATCGACGAGGGCCGGGTTGGCGCCGTCCTGCGACTGAGGCGGCTCGCCGTCGGCGACCACGCCATCCACATTCGAGGCATCGGCCGAGGCCTCGGCAGGGTCGGCAAGATCGCCGTCGCGCACAGCTTGGCGCAGAACGGGCTCATCGGCGGGGTCTTGAGTGGCATCGTCCTCTGGAACGAGGGGGCCGAGGTCGGACGTGGTATCGCTGTCCTCGGCGGGATCGGAATTGGCCAGTCCGCGCGAGGCCGTCGAGGCCCGCCCGGCGTGGTCCGCGGTCTGGGTCTCGGCCTCGCGGGCGTGGCTGCTCGGATCCGACACAATCTGCGCCCTGAGTGGGCCGGAGAGTGGGCTGGAGAGGGTCATCGACGCCGCGATTAAAACCGCGGCGAGCCGGGTGGCGCGCCAGTCAAGCTTGAGTTCGGCCCTCGGCAAGGCGTCCCCATGAGGAATGCGACCCGTCACGCGAACGCAAAACCTTATCGACCCTAGGCGGGCGCGGTTAATGGGGCTTTAAGCGGCATCCCGGCAGGGGACGGCAGGATCGGACAGGTGCGCCGCGCCAACCTGCGGTTGGACGGAACCGGCTTGCCTGCTACAAGGAGAGGGGAGCAGAAACGAGTCTCGCGTTCTGAATTGGGGGACCTCCCCGGGGAGCGGGACGGATGAGCGCCGCGGCACGAGCACCGGGACCCATGCCGAAGCTGAGATCGATCCAGGGCGGCCGGCCCTCGTTGCGGCCGGCAATCGAGTGCGCGATGCGCACGCTCGAGATGGAGGGCGAGGGTCTTACGGCACTCAAGGTTGCGCTCGGCAACGGACTGGCCGCGCCCTTTGCGGAGGCGGTGCAACTCCTGAAGGCGGCGCGCGGGCGCGTCATCGTCTCGGGCATCGGCAAGAGCGGGCACGTCGGTCAGAAGATTGCCGCCACCTTTGCCTCGACCGGCACGCCGGCGTTTTTCGTCCATCCTTCGGAGGCCTCGCACGGCGACCTCGGCATGATCACCCGGGACGATGTGATCCTGGCGCTGTCCTGGTCGGGCGAGACGGTCGAGCTCAAGAACATCATCACCTACTCGCGCCGCTTCTCGGTGCCCCTCATTTCCGTCACTTCGAACGCCGGGTCGGCACTCGGCGGGCAGTCGGACGTCGTGCTCGAGCTGCCCAGGGCCAAGGAGGCCTGCCCCATGGGGCTCGCCCCCACCACCTCGACGACCATGCAGCTCGCCCTCGGCGACTGCCTGGCGATCGCCCTCCTCGAGACCAGGGGCTTCACCGCGCACGACTTCAAGACCTTCCATCCGGGAGGGTCGCTCGGCGCCAGCTTGAAGTTCGTCGCCGACGTCATGCACAAGAGGGATCGCCTGCCGCTCGTGCGCGAGACCGCGCCGATGAGCGAGGCGCTCGTCATCATGACCGCCAAGAGCTTCGGGTGTCTCGGCGTCGTCGATGGCAAAGGCAAGCTCGTCGGCGTCATCACCGACGGCGACCTGCGCCGTCACATGGGGGCCGATCTCCTGAAGGCGCAGACGCGGGACATCATGACCCGGAAGCCCAAGACCATCGAGCCCGACATGCTCGCCTCCGCCGCGCTCGAGATGCTCAACGCCTCACGCATCACCGCCTTGTTCGTCGTGGAGAAGGGCAAGCCGATCGGCATCGTGCACGTGCACGATTTGCTGAGGGTGGGGGTGGTGTAGGTCAACGCCTGACCCGATCTTTCAGTGTTGTGTTTCGCCATAAAGAACGTAGGTTGGGTTAGGCGCGATAGCGCCGTAACCCAACATTCATCCACACGAAAGTCGTTGGGTTACGCGCGGATTGCCGTCATCCATCCACCGTACCGTCAAGGGTCGCGCTAACCCTACAACTGGTCAATGCCCCGTGAGGACCAGCACCTTGATCGGGAGCATCAACGCCTGCAGCCGCAGAATGGCGGCGTGGACGACGCCGACGGCATCCACGGCATGAAGCGCGAGGCTCGTGAAGAAGCCGAGGTCGCCCTTGGCGAGCTCCTCGTGATGGCTGCTGTAGGCGTTGGCGACGCAGCTCGACCCCGGCGTCACGCCGTCGAGGCCGCCCTCGTAGAGCGGCTCCAGCGATACGGTGATGGTTCCCGGCCGGATGACCTGCTGCGGGTCGATAAGCTGATCCGTCGTGCGGAACTGACCAGCGGCGATGTAGTCCTGAACCCCGGTGACGACCATCGGGACGATGGTCAGGGGCTTCGAGATGCAGGTCACCTCGGCGATCATGCCGGTCTTGATGACCTGTGCCTCGATCTGATTGAATCCGGCGTAGAGCTGCCAACGGCCGGCCTTGCGCGGAATGAGCACGCCGGCCGGGCGCATGAACGGCGTCACATAGTCGCCGACGCGGAGGGCGAACTGCTCGACGCGGCCTGCGACGCCCGCAAAGACGACCGTTTTATCGAGATCGACTTGGGCCTGCACACGGGCGGCCTCTGCGCTCGCCTTCTCGGCAGGGAGCAGCGTCAACAGGCGTGTCTGGGCAGACTGCATGGCCGCCTTGGCGGCGGCGAGGCCGCCGCGGCGGCTTTCGACAGTCCTCTGCAGGTTTTCAATGTCACGTCCGGCAACGATGCCCGGATTACGGCGCTGCAGCTCCTCTTTGGTGTTGAGCTCGTCGAGCGCCAGGCGGTAGGCACCTTCCGCCTGCTGGGTCTGTCCATCCGCCGCGGCGATATCGGCCTCGGCCATTTTCATGGCGGCCTCGACCTCGGCAATGCGGCGGGTGGCGAGATCGAGCGCGGCCTGCTGCTTTGCGCTGTCGAGCTTGAAGATCGGGGCGCCCTCATCGACATCGCCGCTGAGCCCGACGTAGATCTCGGCGACGCGTCCGCCGGCCTCGGGCACGATAGGAATGGTGCGGAAGAAGCCGGTGACGTTGGTGCTCATCGGATGGAAATAGAAGATGACGGCGATGAGGCCGACCGCCAGCATCAGGCAGCCGACGATGCCGTATCTCAGCTCGTACCAGACCGAATAGATCGTGATCTCATGCCCGAGGCGCTTCCCCTGAGCGTAGTGCCGGTAGAGATAGTCGGGAAGAATGGTGAATAGCGAGCAGAGGAGGATCTCAAGCATGGATCATCCCTCTTTGGCGGGTTCGGGGGCCGCGGTTTTCGCGCGTGCGGCGGGCTTCCGGGGCACTGGGGGTGCAGCCTGCACGACGACAGTCTCTTTGCTCGCGATCTTTTCCAATGAGGCGGAGATGCGTCCAATGGGGCCCGAAAAGTCGGGCAGGCTGAAGTCCGGAATCTTGATGACGGCGAGAAGGAGCGCCGCGATCCAGAACGCGTGAATATGAGTGAACAGCGACAGGAGCGAGAGAACGGCCACCAGATCGAGCTGCCATCGGGTCGCCTTGTGCATCATGCGTTCCGGCAGCGAATGCAGCCAGAAGAACATCACGCCCAATGCCAGAACGCTGACAATCAGTAAGACGGCCGCGAGCACGAGGAGCGTGTCTGTCTCGCCCGGCGCCGCAATGAAAGCCGGCACGTGCCCGGATGCTGCGGGATGAAGGGACGCTGCCATGTGAAAGCCTGATCAACGCAATGTTATGGTGGGAAAAGGGTATATGAATGTCGTGAAGAAATGCTTTTCGGCCGGACCGCTTCTGAAAGTGCGTTTGTCAACTCGCCTCGGTTGAGGATCAGGTAAGGCTGGACGGCTCACAGTTTCGCGACGTGGAGCAGCACGCCCTCTGCGCGCGTGACACGCACCGTCGTTCCGGCCGCGCAGTCCGGTCCCTCGCAGGCCCAGAGCGTATCGCCGGCGCGCACCTTGCCGCGGCCATTGATGATGGCCTCCTCGACGACGAGCACGCGTTCGACGAGCTGGGCGCTGCGTGCGTTGAGCATGGGCTCGGCGCTCCGCGTTACGGCCGGATGAGCCCACCAAAGATCGATCAGGAGATCGAGTGCGATCATCGCGAGACCGGTTGCGAGGAGGAAAGCGCCGGCGGCGAGGTCCTCGGACAAGCGAAAGGCGCCCGCCAGCGCGAGCGCCCCTCCGATCCACGGCAGGATCAGACTGATGAAGGCGATGAGCCAGGCGATGGCGCCGGGCTCCTTGGGCGGCTCAGTCGTCTCCTTCACGCTCCACCACCAGCACGGTGCCGTTGACTCCGACGACCTGGACCAAGCTGCCTTTGGCGGCATCCTCGCCTTGCGCGGGCCAGATGGTGTCGCCGACGCGAACCTTGCCGCGCCCCGAGACAATGGCTTCCTCGACGGTGACGCGCCGGCCGATGTACTGCGCGCCGCGCACATTGAGGTCCGGCTCGTCGCTCCTCGACATGTCGGGCTTGGCGTAACGCTTCACCCAGAAAACGGTCGCAACCGAGATGACGGCGAACAGCACGAGCTGCAGCGGCCAGGTGAAGGACGCCCCTACGCCCGCCCCGGCCAAGAGAACGACGAGCAAACCGACCATCGCGGCGGCGAGGCCGAACCAGAGGAAATGCACACCCGGGATGATGGTCTCGAGCGCGAACAGGAGGATCGCCAGAAAGAACCAGTTCCAGAATCCGAGCCCGATGAGGAAGTCGATCACGTGGGGAAGCTCCTCTGTACCGTTGACGCGCATGTTTGCTTCGTTGTCGGCCTTGTCCTGGTGACGGGGCGAGACCGGCGGGTCCCGCTCCGGCACTTTTCGTGGGGTTCCGGACGTCCGTCCGGACCATAGCACTACGCCGGGGGCACGCTACCCTGGCGCGACGCGCCCTTGGGGGCTCCCGGCTTGGGTCCATCGCCGCTGCCGAAGGCGTCGCCCGTGATCTGGGCGAGACCGGCCAGCGAGCCGATGATCGACGAGGCTTCGAGCGGCATCATGATCACCTTCTGGTTAGGGGCCCGTGCAAGGGCTTCGAGCGCTTTCACATAGTTGTTGGCGACGAAGTAGTTGATGGCCTGCACGTTGCCTGCAGCGATGGCATCCGACACCATCTTGGTCGCCTCGGCCTCGGCCTTGGCGGCGCGCTCGCGGGCTTCAGCTTCGCGGAAGGCGGCTTCCTTGCGGCCTTCGGCCTCGAGCATCACAGCCTGCTTCTCGCCTTCGGCCTTGAGGATGGCGGCCTGGCGCAGGCCTTCCGACTCGAGGATCTGGGCACGCTTCTCGCGCTCGGCCTTCATCTGGCGGGCCATGCTGTCGACGAGGTCGCGCGGGGGCGCGATGTCCTTGATCTCGATGCGGGTCACCTTGACACCCCAGGCCTCGGTCGCGGCGTCCACGACCTGCAGGAGGCGGGCGTTGATCTGATCGCGGTTCGAGAGCAGCTCGTCGAGGTCCATCGAGCCCATCACCGTGCGGATGTTGGTCATGGTGAGGTTGACGATGGCATTCTCGAGGTTCTCGACCTCGTAGGCGGACTTGGCGGCGTTCAGCACCTGGAAGAAGGCGACGCCGTCGACGCGCACCATGGCGTTGTCACGGGTGATGACGTCCTGCGAAGGAATGTCGATCACCTGCTCCTTCATGTTGATGTGGTGGCCGACGCGCTCCATCACGGGGATGAGGATGTGCAGTCCGGGATTGAGCGTGCGCGTATAGCGTCCGAAGTTCTCGACCGTGTAGTTGAAGCCCTGCGGCACGATCTTGACAGTCGACCAGAGCGCGGCGATCGCAAGTCCGATCAGCAACAGTCCGAACAGCTCGGAGCCGCCGAAGAGTCCCATTTTTGTCTCCTTTGAACGACGAGGGCGATCGCCCACAGATGTAGGAATGCATTCTGAAATTGCTAGCCGCTTTGCTGAAACATACGGTAAATGAATTATTGCAGAAATATGAATGTCGAGCGAATTAAACGGCGCAGATGCAAATGTTTATGAGTTGCTTCAATCCAGGCGGGCCTTGCAGGCTGTGCGGTCGTTACCGCAAGGAGCCCGCTGTCAAATCCAGCCCATCAGCTCGCGGCGCACGAGCGCCTCAATCACGTCGAGGCCTTCGGGGCTGTCGTTGAGCGCGGGCAGATACGCGAATTTCTCGCCGCCGTTGCTGAGGAAAATTTGGCGGTTCTCGACATCGAGCTCCTGCAGTGTCTCGAGGCAGTCTGCCGAGAAGCCGGGCGCGGCGATGGCGAGATGCTTCACGCCTTCCGCTGCCAGTCTCTCGACGGTCTTGTCCGTATAGGGCTCGAGCCAGGGGTTGTTTCCAAAACGCGACTGAAATGTCGTGAGCCAGCGATCGGCCGGCCAGTCCATCTTCTCGCGCAACAGCCGTGATGTCTTCTGACAATGGCAGTGGTAGGGATCGCCGGCATCGAGATATTTTTGCGGCATGCCGTGAAATGTGGCGATGATCCTTTCCGGCTCGAAATCGAGCTTGGCGAGGCTCGAGCGCATCGAAGCGGCGAGCCGGTCGATATAGACCGGATCGTCGTAATAGGCGGGCGCTACGCGGACGAACGGCTGCCAGCGCATGCTCATCAACGCGCGGAACGCCTGATCGCACGCCGTCGCCGTCGTGGCCGCCGCGTATTGGGGATAGAGCGGGAGGAGAAGAATGCGCTCGCATCCCTGCTCCTGGAGTGCGCGGATGCGGCTCCCGGTGTCCGGATTGGCGTATCGCATGGCCCAGTCGACGATCACGTGGGGATGATCGGACAGGCGCATGGCAAGCTTTTCGGCCTGCGAGCGCGTGATGGTCTTCAAGGGCCCCTCGTCGCGCTCCTTGTTCCAGATCGCGGCGTAGTCGCGCCCCTTTCGTCCGGGGCGCACCGACAGAATGATGAGATTGAGGATGGGCCACCACTTCCAGCGCGGCTCCTCGATGACCCGCCGGTCGGAAAGGAACTCCCTCAGGTAGCGGCGCATCGGCCAATAGCCGGTTCCGTCGGGCGTGCCGAGATTGAGAATGAGCACGCCCACGCGTCCATGAGCGACGGGGGGATGATTGTCCGGCCGATGTCGGTGATCGGTCGTGGCGGGGGTGGGCATCGGCGCTTTCTCGAGGCTCGGAAGGTTGCTCGCAAACGCGAGCGCGGCACCCTATCGGATCGCCATGAGAGGCGCGAGTCCCCCGCCTGCCGGGTCGTCCGGAGAACCTCTATTGCCGCCCGGCCTTGTCCGCGAGGCCCGCGCTCGTGGCTTGCTCCGAGGCGCCAGCGGGGAGGAGGCTCTCCGGCGCGGCTTCAGCAGACGGAATCTCGGTACCCATTGGAACAGCGGCAGAGATCCTGGCGGCACTGTCATACTTGTGCGGGGTCTTCCGAGCTGGCTTCATCGCCAGGGGTACCGGCTCGCGCCTGCGCCGCGGCGGCTTCGGAGTCTGTTTCTGACGCGGTGGTGCCGAATCGATTTTGCCGAGGCGCTGGGCGGACTCCCACATCGTCCGCAGCTCCCGGGCAAAGCTCCTGGCGCGCCCCGAGAACAGCATCGCTCCCCGCGGCGCGGCTCCCTGGCGCAGCTCCGTCTGCCGCTTCGTGATCGCGCGCCGGATCTCCTGGGCCTGCGTCGCTCCGAGCGTCTCTCTCGGCAGGCCATCGACGAACGCCGCCAGGACGGAGAGGTCGTGGTCATCGCCGAGCAGTTGCGAAAGATGGCGCGCCGCCTCGACGCGCGCTTCCATGTGCTCGGGCCAGGCGCGAGAGAGAAGCTGCATGTGACGCCAGTGCCGCTGAACCAACTTGCGCCACTCATGAAAGGCTTCGCTGGTCCCGTCCCGATAGGCGTCCGAGAAGGCCTTGCGTGCCTTGCGGAATGACGTGCGAAGGCCGCGCTCGATGCTGGTGAAGTCCGCCGGCTCGAGGGTGAGCTTCGAAAGAGGCCGGGACACCACCTCGAGACGCCTCAACGCCTCATTGACGGACTCCGCGCTCGTGCGCGCGCCGGCACGCCGCTGGCTCTCGATCATGGGCTTCACGGCCGCGAGGGCCGCAGTAGTTGGCTTTGCCGCGCTCTGCTCGAGCTTGGCGATGGTCTCGAGCAGGATCTCTCTGTCGCGCGCTGGCGCCAGCAGCGCAGCAATGTCTCTGAGCTCGGCGTTGAGCTCGCGAAAGGCCGTGTCCCCGAGGCCCGGTCGCAGGAGGCGCAGAAGAGCACGAACGCGCTTCAGGCACTTGCGCGTCTCGTGAACCGCGCTTCGACCGGTCTTGTGCGCCCCGAGCTCCTTCTTGGCCCGATCGATCTGCTCGAGGGCCATCCGCCGCGCGCCCCTGGTGACTGGCTCTTGGAGTTTGAAACGATACGCCATTGGGGGCTCAGGTCCATTCGCGCGGTGGGCGTCGTCAGAGACACCTTTGACAGTACTGGCCGGACGGTGCTTTCGGGCTCTCAATTCGCAGTGTGAGCCCGGAATGTGGCGATCCCGGCTGTCACATTCCAGTCGAGAATGGACGTTCGGGGCAGGAATCCGCTGGGTGCGGCAGTGTGTGACTTGCCCTTAACCACCGGCTTCGAGGGTAGTCCGGGCCAAGCAACTGCCGGACTCGTCCAGGGTTCCGATCTGGATTTGCGGCGGCGTTGCGCCGCCGGCCGGGATCAGCAGCAGGGATTGGCGCGGACAGGGCGGCGGCGGCAGGGCCGTGGGCTGGCGCGACGTCAGGCTCCCGCCGAGGACGGCTCCTTCCTGCGCCTCCTGCCTCTTCTCCCGCCAGCGCTGGAGCGCGGCAGGCTCCACGCAATCCGGCTCCTTGGAGCCGCACGACTCCGCCGTAAGGTCGAGCGACAGGACCCAGAGCGTGCGGGCCTCGAACTGGATGCGAAGCGCGGTTCCCGCGGCTGGCCGCGGGCGCGTCACACCATCGCCGGCTGGCGAGGAGAGCTCCAAGAGGTGCTCCTGGCCAGTGACGCGCACCCCCTCCTGATAGCGAACCGCGACCGCCGTCGTGGGAACAGGCGAGACGGCTTCTCGGGACCAGGAGTCCATCGGATCGTCGGCGCCGAGCATTTGACGCGAGACGACAAGTCGCCAGTCGCGCGCCGGGAACAGCTGACGCACCGCCCTCACGCTCGTGACCCCCTGGAGGAGAACCACATCGGCGTCGATCGCGCCTGTCTTGAGGCTCGGCTTCGACTCGGTTCTTCGCTCCGAGCCGAAAGTGGTCCGCCAGGAGGGCTTGGCGGCAGGAGCCGGGCGCGCCTCGGCGCCAGGATCCGCTCTTGCGAGGTTGATACTGACAAGCCGCAACCCGCCGCGGCCCGCGGCCGCCTCCTCGGCCCGTGCCGTGTTGAGAGCGCCCGCCGCCAGCGTCAGCGCCGGAACGAGGAGTAGCGCCCTCGCCATGTCACCGAGCGCGGGCCGCGAGCTCACCATCGCTGGTCTCATGCGAACCAACCCGGCTCTCCCCGGACGAGTGGTCGGCGCGTGCAAATCGACGGGGACTTTCACCGCGCCGGTTGCTCCCCGTCGGCGGACTGCCCCTACATTTCGGCCGATTCGCCCGCTATGGTATGCTCATCTTCGAGGCGAGGCGAGCAGGCCAAGCCTCGGAGCGAAGATATTCATCCCAGAACGGCCTCTTGCTCCCATCTCGAGCGACCATGCGCACACCTTTCCTCGAACACGGCACTGGAGCGATCCTGTCCTCTCCCCGGCAGGTGCGGGCTTGACGATGGCGGAACAGTCGGGCCCATCGCCGGCGAGCCGCTGGACGAGCCGCCTCGCCTTCTTCTCGGCGGTGCTGGTGGTCTTTGCCTTCCTCCTGCACCGGCTGTTCGGGATGCCGACGCCGGTGGCGTTCAACATCGTCGCGGCCGCGTATCTTTGCGCGATCGCGGCATTGCTCACGGGCGTCTTGGCGGCCGCGGGCATCTGGCGCTCGGGGGGAAGCGGCACCGCCCGTGTCGTCTCCGGCCTAGTCATTTCCGGAGCGATGCTTGCGGGCCCGCTGGCCCTTCTCGTGCTGGCTCGCGAGCATCCGCCCTTGAACGACATTTCGACCGATACGGCCTCGCCGCCCGAGTACGCCGAGCTTGCCAAGCTTAGAACCGCTGGAGCCAATCCCGCAAGCTACCGGACGGAGGAGCTCGCCGCGGTTCAGAAGGAGTCTTTCCCCGATCTCGAGACGATGATCCTGCCGCGCCCGGCGGAGGAGGCATTCGAGATCGTGACGGAAGCCGTGAACCGGCAGCGCATGTCCATCGTCAACAGCGAGCCGCCGGGCGAGGGACGCAATGCGCCCGGCCTCCTCGAAGCGATCGATCGCACTCTGATCGCGGGCTTTTACGACGACGTGGTGATCCGCGTGGCGGGCGAGGAGGATCGCGCGCTGGTCGATATCCGCAGCTCGTCCCGCTACGGCGTCTATGACTTCGGGCGCAATGCCGATCGCGTGCGAGGGCTCATGCGCGAGATCGCGGCGCGCCTCGAGGCCAATCTGCCCGTCGCCGATGGCGAGGCCGGCAAGGACGGCAAGAAGGGCGACAAACCCGGTCTCAAGTCGGGAAAAGACGACGATCAAAAGCGAGCGGACCGTCGCAAGCAACGAGACCGCGAGCGATCAGATTCTCGACGTGAGCGTAAACAGAGAGTGCAGCCGCCCGAGTGAGCTCGCTCTGGATGTTCTGATAGACGACAGGAACGAGCGCCGGGATCGTCTCATGGCCCTCCAGAATGGCCTCGAGCACGGCCTGCTCCCGCCAGCGCCGGTGGATGAGGTAGGCCTTGACGGTCCGCCCAGGAGCTTCGATGCGTCCCCCGTGCGCCGGAAGATAGAGGCGGTCGTTGCGATCCCTGAGCCGCTCCAGGGATTCCATGTAGTGGGACATGCGCCCCTCGGGAGGAGCGATCACGGTCGTATTCCAGGCCATGACATGGTCGCCCGTGAACAGGATGCGCCGGCCCGTAAGCGCAAAACAGAGATGATCGGGCGCATGTCCCGGCGTATGGATCGCCTCGAGGCGCCAATCGGAGCCGGCGACGGCATCGCCATCGGCGAGCACGCGATCCGGCACGAAATCCCAGTTGACGAACTCCTTGCCCGAGGGGCTGGGGCCCGGGCTGACCGGGGGGCCGCCCGCGCGCGCCATGGCGCAGGTCAGGGCGCCGGTAGCATCTTTCAATGCGGCGGCGCCGTCGGCATGGTCGCGATGGGCGTGGGTGACGAGAATGTGGGTGATCGGCCGTCCGGCGGCCGTCTCGAGAATGACGCGGAGATGCTCGTCGTCATCGGGTCCGGGGTCGATCACGGCCAGCCCGGTGGTGCCGACCAGATAGGTGTTCGTGCCATTGAACGTGAACGGGCCCGGATTGCGGGCAACGACCCGCACCACACCGGGGCTCATGGGCTGCGGAGCTCCATACTGGAACTCCATCGAGGTCTTGAACGTGATCTCCGGCTCGCCGGTCATCGTGTCGTGCTCCGTACCGCCTCGTGCCGGCAGTCTCCATCAGGGATGACGCCGTTGGCGATGTCCCGCAAGGGGCTTCATTGAAACCCGAGGCCGTTTCAAGCGTACGATCCTGGTGCCGCGTGCGCTGTCTTCCGGCGCGCGATCACTGTGGCGGAGGAGGGCAATCATGTGGCGACGAGCAGTTTTGGCTATGATCGCGCTGCTGACGCTGGGTCTTGCCGGCGCTGCGGCGGGATCCGCGGACGGGCCAGGCAGCTGCCCAAAGGGCAAGATCTGGGACGCCGATCAACAGAAGTGTGTGCCGAAGCCACGCGGCTCCGGCTCTCACGCCGGATAGTGCGCCAAAGAGCAAGGGATGAGCGGGCGCGAGCCTGAGGGCCCGCCGTCGCTGGCTGTGAAAAATGGTCGGAGCGAGAGGATTTGAACCTCCGACCCCCTGCTCCCGAAGCAGGTGCGCTACCAGGCTGCGCTACGCTCCGCCCGACCGTATTCCATGGGCTCGCAACAGCTTACGGCATTCCCTTGAGCGAAGGCCAGGGCCGAGGCGAGGCGGCTTTATAGCGGCGCCTGTGAGGCCCTGCAAGCGATTGCCAGTGCAGTGATTGCCAATGCAGCCAATGTCGCGAGACGCCTCCAGGCTGTCGCACGCCGGTGGCATTGCTGCAGTCGGCCCAAGTCAGTATGGTGCGCCGCGCGAAACGCCGGACAGGCTCCGGCTGGATGGGGCGTAGCCA
>Ga0233425_10002903_pt1 | contig 32462 bp, 27 predicted proteins | sample Watercolumn_Towu_2_FD_181712 | JGI IMG/M metagenome (GOLD analysis project Ga0233425, IMG submission 181712) | Freshwater microbial communities from Lake Towuti, South Sulawesi, Indonesia - Watercolumn_Towuti2014_140_MG | ecosystem: Environmental > Aquatic > Freshwater > Lake | place... | reverse complement strand
CCGGTACGTCGGAGAGTGCCAGTTCCCACAGCACGCCCCACACGGTGGCGCCCGGCGCGCGCACCACCGAGGCCCAGCCCTCCCGCATGATGATGAAGCGGTGCCGCGGCAGCCGCCCGCGCCCGATCAGCCGCGAGGCCGGGCAGCGCTGGGCCATGGCGGCGGCGTCCATGTTGGCGCCGTAGGCGAAATAGAGGGGCATGATTTTCGGCAGGATGTGAGCGGCGTGCCTGCCCGCCGGGCATGTGCTTCTCGCGCCCGGCGGGGCACGCGTGACACCAAAGCTCAGGTGGTGATCGGCGTCAGTCGCCGATCACCGCGACCGCTAGAGAGCCACGCGCCGCCGCAGCGCGGATCAGGCAAACTCCAAGATCACGGCATCCACCGCAAGGCTGTCGCCTTCCTTGGCGGCGATCTTGGAGACGGTGCCGTCGCGCTCGGCCCGCAGGACGTTCTCCATCTTCATCGCCTCGACGATGGCCAGGGGCTCGCCGTTCTTCACCTCCTGGCCTTCCGTGACCATGATCTGCTTGACCAGTCCCGGCATCGGGCAGAGCAGTTGCTTGCCGGAGCCGGCATTCTCCTTGACCGGCATCAGGTCGGCGAGTTCGGCCTCGCGGCGGGTGAAGACCCGCCCTTCCGCCGCCGCGCCCGCGTGCTGCAGGAACACGCCGTTGAGGAGCGGCCGAACCTGGATCGCCACCGGCTCGCCGGTGACCGTGCCGCTCCAGACCGGCGCGCCGGGGCGCCAGTCGCTGCGCACCGGAGCCTGCGTGCCGTCGTCGAAGGTCACGAGCAGATCGTCGCCGGCATGATCGACGGTGACGTTGAAGCGCTGGCCAGAGAGCACCACGACGCGCTCGCGCTGGAAGGTCAGCAGGCTCGGGTCGCGCATCTGACCGGAGATGCCGCGCTTGCGGATGTTGAGCTTGTGGTCGATCGCCGCCGCCACCGCGGCGAGCCGCCGGGCGACCTGCCCCTCGGGCGCGGGAGCGGTGAAGCCCTCCGGAAACTCCTCCTTGATGAAGCCGGTGGAGAGCCGGCCCTCGCGCCAGCGCGGATGGGCCATCAGGGTGGCGAGGAAGGGGATGTTGTGGCGGATGCCGTCGATGGCGAAGGCGTCGAGGGCGGTGGCCTGCGCCTCGATCGCCTCGAGGCGGGTCGGCGCCCAGGTCACGAGCTTGGCGATCATCGGATCGTAGTGGATCGCGATCTCGCCGCCCTCCTCCACGCCGGTATCGTTGCGCACGATGGCGTCGCCGAGCGGACCCTCCTCCGGCGGCTGGTAGACCGTGAGCCGGCCGATCGAGGGCAGGAAGTTGCGGGTCGGATCCTCGGCGTAGACGCGGCTCTCCACCGCCCAGCCGTTGAGCTTCACCTCGTTCTGCGCCAGCGGCAGCTTCTCTCCGGCGGCCACCCGGATCATCAGCTCGACGAGATCGAGCCCGGTGATCATCTCGGTGACAGGATGCTCCACCTGCAGGCGGGTGTTCATTTCGAGGAAGTAGAACGACTTGTCCTGGCCGGCGACGAACTCGACGGTGCCGGCGGAGTCGTAGTTCACCGCCTTGGCGAGGGCGACGGCCTGCTCGCCCATCTTGCGGCGGGTCTCCTCGTCGAGGAGCGGAGACGGCGCCTCCTCGATGACCTTCTGGTTGCGGCGCTGGATCGAGCACTCGCGCTCGCCGAGATAGACCACGTTGCCGTGCTTGTCGCCGATCACCTGGATCTCGATGTGCCGCGGATCGGTGATGAACTTCTCGATGAAGACGCGGTCGTCGCCGAAGGAGGACGAGGCCTCGGACTTGGCGCGGGCGAAGCCTTCCGCGACCTCATCGGCCGATTCGGCGATGCGCATGCCCTTGCCGCCGCCGCCGGCGGAGGCCTTGATCATCACCGGATAGCCGATCTCGTCGGCGATCTTCACGGCGTGCTCCGGGCTCTCGATCACGCCGAGGAAGCCCGGCACCGTCGAGACCTTGGCCGCGGCGGCCGCCTTCTTCGACTCGATCTTGTCGCCCATGGCGGCGATGGCGCCGGGATTCGGGCCGATGAAGACGATGCCGGCTTCCGCCAGCGCCTTCGGGAACGCCTCGCGCTCGGAGAGGAAGCCGTAGCCCGGATGGACGGCCTGGGCGCCGGTCCGCTTGCAGGCGTCGATGATCTTGTCGATCAGGAGATAGGACTGGGCCGCCGGCGCCGGGCCGATATGCACGGCCTCGTCGGCCATCGCCACGTGGACCGCGTCGCGGTCGGCGTCCGAGTAGACGGCCACCGTCTTGATGCCCATCTTCCGGGCAGTCTTGATGATACGGCAGGCGATCTCGCCCCGGTTGGCAATCAGGATCTTATCGAACATCGCAGCCGCTTCTTGAGGGAGACTGTCTCGGCCCGCCCCTCCCGAAGGCAGGCCCGAACGCATCCCGATAAAGCAGTTGCGCGGTATGGGGAAGCTGTGCCGCACCCTCCAAAAGGCCAGCTTGGGTGAAATTCGATTGAGGGGCTGCCAATTCGAATTTCAGCAAGGCTCGGATGCTGGCCGCGACCCGGAGGTCGGAGGTGCAACTCACCTCAAAACTGAATTCATCATGCAGCGCAGGGCAGGCGGCCGGTGCGGCACTCGACGGGCTTGGCCGTCGCGCTCTTGGCCCTGAGGGCGAAGGCGATCAGGGTCTCGTCGCTGGTCTCGGCCTCGCGCACGATCTCCAGGGCGATGCGGCTGCCGAGGGCGGTCGGACCCTTGCGGCCGGCGATGGAGGCGGACAGCCACGCGGACATCTCTCGGGTGATGATTCCGGTGGGGCGCTCGCCGTAGACTGCGAAGTTCACCACTTCCGCCGTGACGAAGGCGGCGAAGCCCTCATGGGTGTCGGCGACGGCGCGGTCCAGCGCCAGCAGCAGGTCGGCCTCTTCACGGCCCATGATGCCGTCCGGGAGGATCTCGCGGGCGAGTTCGCGGACGTCGTCCTGGGTCAGGCGGCCGGCATCGACGATGCGGGTGCAGAACAGTTCAAGCGCAGTGTTGGTCATGATTTGATGCCTCCCCGGCTCGTTGTCGCCGGTGTTTGTCCGTGTCTGTGCTGACAATACGGACCGACAACGCTCGAAGAGGTTAATGGCCAAATCTGAACCCGTGTTCAGGTAAACGGCTGCTCACGATTGAGCCTTTCGGAAATCTTGCTCGCGAGAAGTAAGACTCTCTTCATCGCACCACGACCTTCGTCCCCACAGGCACGCGCCCGTAGAGGTCCATCACGTCTTCGTTGAGCATGCGGATGCAGCCGGAGGAGACTGCCTGCCCTATCGTCTCCGGCTCGTTGGTGCCGTGGATGCGGTAGAGCGTGTCCTTGCGATCCTGCGCGAGGTAGAGGGCGCGGGCTCCGATCGGGCTGAACGGGCCGCCCTCCAGCCGGGGCGGCAGGTCGGGGTGGCGGCCGATCATTTCCGGGGCTGGATTCCAGTCCGGCCATTCGAGCTTGCGGTCGATCTCGGCCCGCCCTGTCCATGCGAGCCCGGCCCGGCCGACGGAGACCGGGTAGCGCATCGCCTTGCCGCCGGGCTGGACGAGATAGAGCCGCCGCTCCGCCGTCTCGACGACGATGGTGCCGACCGGCTCGCGGGTCGCGAAATCGACGGTGGTGCGGGCGAGCGCCGGATCGAGGGGTGCTTTCGGCGCGAGCTTCATCCACGCCGCGTCGCGTTCCGGCCCCGGCGGCAGCTGTGGCACGGCGGGCAGGGCAGCAACCGCCTCGGCCGGCGCCGCGATCTGCGCCGTCTGCGACTGGCAGGCGGCCAGACCGGCGGCCACGGGGAGCAGCCCCGCGAGGAGGAGCCGGGCGGGCAAGGGGCGCATCGACAAGGGGCGCATCGACAAGGGGCGCATCGTTAAGGGGCGCATGGCAGGTGGCTGTCGCAGGAGGAAACGACCGCAGGTTGAGCGGGTGTTTACGGCCAAGCTTAGGCCGGCCGACAGCCCGAGGCGGCTCGTTGTGGAAGAACGTGATCCAGAGCGTTCTTCCGGTTTGCCCTGTTGCGTGCGGGCGACAAGATCGACAAGTTCGAGGCAATGAGAACGGCAAACCTGGCGGTCGCCGGAAACGCCGCATCGGCAACAACATGGTTGCCCTGCCCCCGCAGGGCGGCGCGTGACGAAGCGGGATCGCCGGCCCCCGGCCTCACCGTTTCGCGCACCCGGGAGAAACGGCCCTGAGCACCCTTTACGTCACCCATCCGAGCGCCGCCGAACACGTGGTTCCGACCGGCCATCCGGAGCGGCCCGCCCGCATGCAGGCAGTGGAGCGGGCCCTCGAGAACGAGCGCTTCGCCGCCCTCGTCCGCTGCCACGCGCCGAAGGCGGAGCCGTCCGTCGCCGAACTCGTCCACACCGCGGCCTTCGTCGAGACCATCGTCGCGGCCTCGCCGGACGAAGGCTTCTTCCAGATCGACGGCGACACGCTGATGTCGCCGGGCACACTCAGCACCTGCCTGCACGCGATCGGTGGATCGAACCACGCCGTCGATGCGGTGATGAAGGGCGAGTGCACCAACGCGTTCGTCGGGATGCGTCCCCCCGGCCACCACGCCGAACGCGACCGCGCCATGGGCTTCTGCCTGTTCAACCATGCCGCGATCGCCGTGCGCCACGCCCAGAGAGCGTTCGGCGCCTCGCGCGTCGCGCTGGTGGATTTCGACGTCCACCACGGCAACGGCTCTCAGGACATCTTCTGGGGCGACAGAACCGTGATGTATGCCTCGACCCACCAGATGCCGCTGTTTCCCGGCACGGGCGGAACGGGGGAGCGGGGCGACCACGACACCATCGTCAATGCCCCGCTGAAAGCCTTCGACGGCAGCGAGCTCTTCCGCGAAGCGTTCGAGGCGCGGATCCTGCCGCGGCTCGACGCGTTCGCCCCCGATCTCATCGTGATCTCGGCCGGATTCGACGCGCACAAGCTCGATCCGCTGGCCAACATCCAGCTCGAAGAGGCGGATTTCGGTTGGGCCACGCGCCGGCTTATGGACGTCGCCGACCGCCACGCGGGCGGCCGGGTCGTCTCGATCCTGGAGGGCGGCTACAGCCTCGACGGGCTTGCCCGTTCGGTGGCCGCGCACGTGGACGCGCTGATGGGGCGGTGACGGGACCCGCCCCGGCCTCGAGACGCCGACCCGATCTCGTCCGGTCGGCGTCCTGAGGTGCTTGCTGTGACGCGCATCCTTCCGACGAACGGGTCACCCACTTCGTCGCAACGTGCTCTGGCGGCCTATCGGTGGGTCAGGATCAGGGTGATGAGAACGGCGGCGAAGCTCACGAACATCACGCTGCCGAGGATCGCTCCGGTGATTGCGTTGGCGGAGACGTAGGTTCCGGCGACGCGGCCCAACGCCGGCACGAGGCCGTGCCGGTCGCTCTGGCCTCCGGGGTGCCCGCAGGACGGGCAGGCGACCGCTTTCTCGGAGATGCGGTGATCGCAGGCGGGACAGGCGACGAGGACCATGCGCGCTCCTTTTCCGCAACCGGCGGCAGAATGAGCCACCTCCATGAGGAACTGGGAACGGCCGCGCTTGGCCGCAAGGGGGGGCAGGCGCCCCTGCCTTCAGCCGTCCAGCGGCTCCTCGCTCACCAGCTCGATGCCGAAGCCCGACAGGCCGACATAGGAGCGCGACGAGGAGGACAGGTTGCGGATCGAGACCACGCCGAGGTCGCGCAGGATCTGCGCACCGAGGCCCACCTCGCGCCACTGGCGCACGCGCTGCGCCTCGGCGCCCTCGTCGACGTAGCGGTTGAGCGGGACGCCCGCTGTGCCGTCGCGGAGATAGACGAGGATGCCGCGGCCTTCCTTGGCGAAGCGCCGCATCACGCTCTCGATCTGCCCTCCGCCCTCGATCACGTCGGCGACGACGTTGGAGCGGTGCAGGCGCACCGGCACGTTGCGGCCGTCGCCGATGGCGCCGTGCACGAAGGCGAATTGCTGGATGGGCTCGAACGGCGTGACATAGGCATAGCCGGTCATCGCACCGAACTCGGTCTTGACCGGGAAGGTGCCGACCCGTTCCACCAGCCGGTCGCGGGCCTGACGGTAGGCGATCAGGTCGGCGACCGAGACGCGCTTGAGGCCGTGCTGCTCGGCGAAGGCGTCGATCTGCGGCCCCTTCATCACGGTGCCGTCGTCGTTGGCGAGCTCGCAGATCACGCCGACCGGCGGGACGTTGGCGAGCTTGCAAAGGTCGACCGCAGCCTCGGTATGGCCGGAGCGCATCAGCACGCCGCCATCGCGGGCGATCAGCGGGAAGACGTGGCCGGGCCGCACGAAGTCGCCCGCGCCCATATTGCCGTTGGCAAGCGCGCGGACGGTGTTGCAGCGCTGCTCGGCCGAGATGCCGGTGGTGAGCCCGTGGCGCACGTCCACCGTCACGGTGAAGGCCGTGCCGAGCGGGGCGTCGTTCGAGGCCACCATCGGGTCGAGGTGCAGGCGGCGCGCCTCGTCGAGGGTGATCGGCGCACAGACGATGCCGCAAGTGTTGCGGATGATGAAGGCCATCTTCTCCGGCGTGCAGAGTGAGGCGGCGACGACGAGGTCGCCCTCGTTCTCGCGGTCGTCGTCGTCGGTGACGACCACGATCTCGCCGCGGGCGAAGGCCTCGATGGCCTCGGTGACGCTGCAATGGGGCACGGGCTTCGTCTCGTTCAGCGGTTCCAGGGGGCCGGTCAGGCTTGGTTGCCGACCTGCCCGCGGTGGCGGAGATAGTGATCGGCCAGCACGCACGCCATCATCGCCTCGGCAACCGGCACGGCGCGGATGCCGACGCAGGGATCGTGGCGGCCCTTGGTGATGAGGTCGATCTCGCCGCCGTCGCGGTTCACGCTGCGACGCGGCGTCAGGATCGAGGAGGTGGGCTTCACGGCAAAGCGCACCACGATCGGCTCGCCCGACGAGATGCCGCCCAGGATGCCCCCGGCATGGTTGGCGAGAAAGCGCGGGCGGCCGTCATTGCCGGCGCGCATCTCGTCGGCGTTGTCCTCGCCCCGAAGCGCCGCCGCGGCGAATCCGTCGCCGATCTCGACGCCCTTGACTGCGTTGATCGACATCATCGCCGCGGCCAGATCCGCATCGAGCTTGCCGTAGATCGGCGCGCCGAGGCCGGGGGGCACGCCCTCGGCGACCACTTCGATCACGGCCCCGACGGACGAGCCGTCCTTCCGGATGCCGTCGAGATAGGTTTCGTAGAGCGCCGCCGCCCGTGCGTCCGGACAGAAGAACGGATTGTTGCCGACCTCGGCCCAATCCCAGTTGGCGCGGTCGATGGCGTGCGGGCCCATCTGCACGAGGGCGGCGCGGATGGTGATTCCGGGGATCACCTTGCGCGCGATCGCACCGGCGGCGACCCGCGCCGCCGTCTCGCGGGCGGAGGAGCGTCCGCCGCCGCGATAATCGCGGATGCCGTACTTGGCGTCGTAGGTGTAGTCGGCGTGACCGGGCCGGTAGCTGTCGCGGATCTCGGAATAGTCCTTCGAGCGCTGATCGGTGTTCTCGATCATCAGCGCGATCGGCGTGCCGGTGGTGAGCTGGCGCCCGCCGGTGCGGTCGTCGCTGAACACGCCCGAGAGGATCTTCACCTGATCGAGCTCGCGCCGCTGCGTGGTGAAGCGCGATTGGCCGGGTTTGCGCCGGTCGAGCTCGGCCTGGATCTCCTCGGCCTCCAGCGTAAGGCCGGGCGGGCAGCCGTCCACCACGCAGCCGAGCGCCACCCCATGGCTCTCGCCGAAGGTGGTGACGCGGAACAGGTGGCCGAAGGTGTTGTGCGACATGGCGCGCGTGCCTTAGCGCGGGATGCCGCGAAGGGCCAGCGTTCGGCTGCGGCACCCGACCGGCCTCACGGCGTGAGCCCGCCGCGCGCCTTCAGCGCCCGGTAGGCGGCGAGACCCGTGGCGAGGTCGGCCTGCAGCCGTCGCTCGTCGGCCAGCGCATCGAGATCGTAGCTCAGGCCGAGGATGTGGGCGGCCTCGTAGCCCTCGGGCAATTCACCGGCGCTGCCGAGGGCGATCGACGCCACCGGCAGATCCTTCGAGAAGTCCGAGAGGCGCAGCCGCAGCCGCGCGCCGCTGGCGCGCAGATGGTCGCCCGATCTCGGCCCGTGCTCGCGGATCGCCGCCACCGTGCCCTGTGCCAGCGAGAGATGCACCGCCTGCCGGTGCGCCGGGAAGAGGTAGACGAGGTAGTAGCCGCGGGTCGCGCTCGTCGTCACGGCGGGATCGAACACCGCGAGCCACGGCACCGCGGCCCAGTGGCTGCCGCGTCCAGGGCTGCCCTTGACCAGGAACGGGCCGTCGAGCGGCGCCAGCGCACGGCGCAGCTCGTCCGGCGCCCCTTTTCGGATCACGTGTGCGAGCGGGTGCCCGGCCGGCGGGTCGGTGCGCGCGAGCGGGTATTCCTCGACGATGCGGCGCAGGGCGTAGCCGAGGCTCACGGCTCGCAGACGATGCCGCCCGTGACCGGCGCGGCCACCCCCGTCGTCGTCGGATAGGTGAGCGGCAGGCCCTCCAGCGCCCGCAGGGCGAGATAGGCGAAGGCCTGGGCTTCGAGGAAGTCCGATGACCAGCCGATCGCGTCGGCGTTCATGACTTCCGCTTCGAGAAGCCGCTCCAGCATCGCCATCAGCGTCCGGTTCCTCGCTCCCCCGCCGCCGACGATCCAGCGCGTCGGGCGCTCGCTCGCGAAGGCGAGACTGCGCGCGACGGCGTGGGCGGCAAAGGCCGTGAGTGTCGCCGCCCCGTCCTCGACCGTGAGATAGCCGGCGAGCCGGTGCGAGAACCAGTTTCGGTCCAGCGATTTCGGCGGCGCGCGCAGGATCAGCGGATGGCCGAGCAGGTTCTCGAGCAGTTCCTCGTCCACCCTGCCGCGGGCGGCGGTGGCGCCGTCCTCGTCGAAATCCCGGCCGGTGCGCTCCTTCATCCAGTCGTTGATCGGCCCGTTGCCCGGCCCCGTATCGAAGGCGAGCATGGTCCCGCTCGAATCGATCAGGGTCGCGTTGGCGAGACCGCCGATGTTGAGGATGCCAAGCGGACCGGCGAAGCCGGCCGCCTCGGCCAGAGCCTTGTGGAACACCGGCACCAGCGGCGCGCCCTGTCCCCCCTCGGCCACGTCGTTGGCACGCAGGTCCGACACCACGCGGATGCCGAGGCGCCGGGCCAGCGCCGCGCCGTCGCCGATCTGTACGGTGAGGCCGAGCTTGGGCCGGTGGATCACCGTTTGACCGTGGAAGCCGACGATGTCGATATCCGCCGCGCTCAAGCCGTTGGCCGCCAGGAACGCTTCGATGGCCTCGGCATGGGCGCGGGTGACGAAGTCTTCCGCCTCCGGCAGGCGTCCGGGCCGGTCGTTGCGGTGGTCAATCGCTTCGGCGTCGCGGGTCGCCTCGCGCAGCAGCGTCTTCTCGGCCTCGCTGTAGCCGCGATAGCCCGTCGGTCCGAGCGGGTCGATGAAGCCGTTGGCGGATTTCACGACGCGGACCCGCTCGCCGTCGCTTTCGATCAGCGCCACGTCGATCCCGTCCAGCGAGGTTCCGCTCATCAGGCCGATCGCGCGTTTCATCGCCATGGCCGCCCTCTCCCCCGTGTCTTTCGCGGCTTGCCCTGCTAAGAGCGCGCGCGAGCGCTTCCCGTCGCAGGGTTAGCATTCCGGCCGCGCCCGTGTCGCGCCGCCACACAATCCGAGACCGATCACGATGACCGCCGAGAGCTTCGCGCCGAAATCCGACTTCATCCGGGTGCTGCAGGAGCGCGGCTATATCCATCAGGCCTCCGACCTCGCCGGCATCGATGCGCTCGCAGCGGAGGGCGGCCTCACCACCTATACCGGATACGACTGCACGGCGGCCTCGCTCCATGTCGGCCACCTGCTCTCGATCATGATGCTGCACTGGCTGCAGCAGACCGGCGGCAAGCCGGTGGTGCTCATGGGCGGCGGCACCACCCGCGTCGGCGACCCATCGGGACGCGACGAGGCGCGCAAGATCCTGACGCTGGAACAGATCGAGGCTAACAAGGAAGGGATCAAGCAGACGTTCTCGCGCTTCCTCTCCTTCGACGAGGGCGGCAACGGCGCGGTCATGGTCGACAACGCCGAGTGGCTGACGAAGCTCAACTACATCGAGATGCTGCGCGACATCGGCCGGCACTTCTCGGTCAACCGTATGATGTCGATGGACAGCGTGCGGCTGCGGCTGGAGCGCGACCAGGAACTCTCATTCCTCGAATTCAACTACATGATCCTCCAGTCCTACGACTTCGTGGAGTTGAACCGCCGCTTCGGCACCCGCCTGCAGATGGGCGGCTCGGACCAGTGGGGCAACATCGTCAACGGCATCGATCTCGGCCGCCGCATGGGCACGCCGCAGCTCTACGCCCTGACCTGCCCGCTGCTGACCACGTCGTCGGGCGCCAAGATGGGCAAGACGGCGGCCGGCGCGGTGTGGCTCGATGCGGGGATGCTCTCGCCCTACGATTACTGGCAGTTCTGGCGGAACACCGAGGATGCCGATGTCGGCCGCTTCCTCAAGCTGTTCACGCTGCTGCCGCTCCCCGAGATCGAGCGTCTCGCCGCACTTCGCGGCGCGGAAATCAACGAGGCCAAGGCGATCCTCGCCACCGAGGCGACGGGCCTGATGCACGGGGCGGAAGCTGCCGCCGCCGCCGCCGAGACCGCCCGCAAGACCTTCGTGGAAGGCACGCTCGCACAGTCCCTGCCGACGATTGCCGTGCCGGCCGCGGTGCTGGAGGCTGGTCTCGGCGTCCTGACCGCGTTCGGCCCGGACTACGCGCGGCTGGTGCCGTCCACCAGCGAGGCGCGCCGCCAGATCAAGGGCGGGGGCCTGCGGGTCAACGATGTGCAGGTGGGCGACGAGAAGGCGGTGCTGCGCCCGTCCGACCTGACGGCGGAGGGCGTGATCAAGCTCTCGTTCGGGCGCAAGAAGCACGTACTGCTTCGGCCGGAATAGCCTCTTCCGGCAAACGCGGCGGCCCGGCAGCGGCGCGTGCGGGGTTGGAACTTGACGTTCGCAATGCTCATCCGCGATGGCCGGGGCGGACGGAAACGCCGCCCTGCGGCCTCGACCCGATCCGGACGGCTGCGTGTTCAAGAGGCCTTGCGCGGCCGGCCCTCTCTCTCGCGCGCGATCCGTCGTGGAGCGCCGCCGCCGTGCACGGGGTCCGTTGGCATCTGCTCGACAGATCGAGGCACGATTCGATGAGGGAAGGGCCTCGCCAAGTCTGATCTCCGGATCACCGAAAAGGCTCGTCGTCGTCATGAACGGCGATAGATTTTGGGCAGAATTTCCCAAAACAGCGTGCGTCCGTGCAGAAAACAAACCTCGGTCACAAGATCGAATGCGCGTGCTTGCGAGCACTTGCATAGGGCAAATCGGTATTATGCACGCTCAGGTTGTTTTATGGGTCTATTGACTGCCATTGCATGTCTTTCTGAAGGCAAAAATAACATAAGCATATATTAAACTTTGTGATCGTCTATTCGAACTGCGCACAGCCCTCCCTGCCCAGTCGGATCTCATGTCGATCAAATTTCGTCTCATCAGCATCATTGCCGTGCTGGGCCTCGCGGTTACAAGTTTTGCCGGGTCTAGTCTCCTCGGAGCGTGGCGCGAACGGCAGAATGCGGCGCATGCCCAAAGTCTTGCCTCACTCGACTCTGTCCTGACCCGCAGCATGCACAGCTTGCGCTACGAGCGCGGTGCCACGACCTCCGCCCTGTCGCTTGAGACCGCAAATGCCGCCGCCAACCTTGCGGACATGGCGGCACGCCGCAAGGTCGTCGATGAGGCGATGGCCGGCGCAGGCGAGCTGATCGGATCCGGCCTGTCGGATGAGAGCACGCTGGATCTGCGGGGCGTCACGGAGCATTACGAGCGCTGGGTGCAGACACGTCGCGAGGCCGACGCCGCCCTCGCCAAACCCCTGTCGGGACGCGACGCTGCCCTCTCGCGCAGGATCGCTGCACAAGCCACCGATCTCCTGAGGGCGATCGAGGGGGTGATTGCGCGAACCGAGAAGCGCATCCGCGAGGTCGATGCGCGCTTCTCGAACCTGCTGCGGGTTCGGGAGCTGGGTTGGGCTGCGCGCAACTCCGCGGGTGACGCGACCCTGATCGTCATCGATGTCCTTGCGCAGGACAAGTTGATCGCACCGGCGCAGCTCACCGAGTTCAACGCCCTGGATCGGGAGACGAAGTTCATCTTCAAGATCATGCAGGGGATCGTCGAGAACATGCTCGGTCGTGAGCCTCTCAAGGCCTCGATGAGGACCGCACAGAGCCGCTACTTCGATGGCGTTGCTGCGGATCGAACCCGCACGATCGTGCCGGCTCTCTCGGACAAGTCGCTCGAGCGGCCGGCGGTCAGCGCATACCGCTCGCAATTCAATGTCGGACTCGATCAGCTGGCCGAGGTCGTTCTGGTCTCCGTGTCGGAACTCGATGCGATGGCGCAGGCAGCGGCCGAGACTGCGCAGCAGCATCTTCTCTGGCAGGGCCTTCTCTGCCTCGCGGTGCTCGTCCTCGTCGGCGGCGGCGTGCTCTGGGTCATCCGCGGCGTTGCCAAGCCGCTCACCGCCATGACGGGCATCATGACGCGTCTCGCGGAGGCGGATGTGGGCTTCGAGATCCCGTTCCGGCAGCGGCGGGACGAGGTCGGCGCCATGGCAAGGGCCGTGCAGGTCTTCAAGGACAACCTGATCCGCAACCGTCAACTGGAAGAGGAGACGGTTCTCGCGCGGGCCTCGGCCGAGGAGCAGCGCAAGGCCGGGATGCGCCAGATGGCGGACGGCTTCGAGGCCGCGGTGGGTGGCGTCATCGGGATGGTTTCCGCGGCGGCGAGCGAACTGCAGGCCACCGCTCAGAGCATGAGCGCCACCGCCGGACAGACGGCAACCCAGTCCACGAGCGTGGCAGCCGCCGCCGAGCAGGCTGCCGCCAACGTCAACACCGTCGCGGCGGCCGCCGAAGAACTCGGCTCCTCGGTGTCCGAGATCGGTCGGCAGGTCTCAGGTTCGGCCGGCTTGGCGCAAGCCGCGGTGGCCGAGGCCAACGCGACGGCCGGGCTCGTCCAGGATCTGGCCCAGGCGGCCAGCCGCATCGGCGACGTGGTGGCGCTGATCTCCCAGATCGCTGGGCAGACGAACCTGCTGGCGCTCAACGCCACCATCGAGGCGGCTCGAGCCGGTGAGGCGGGGCGCGGCTTCGCGGTGGTGGCCGCCGAGGTCAAGGCGCTGGCCGACCAGACCGCGCGGGCGACTGAGGAAATCTCGGCCCAGATCGGTCGGATCCAGGGCTCGACGGATCAGGCGGTGGGCGCCATCGGCGGCATCGGAACCCGCATCCGCGAAATCGCGGGCGTGGCGGCCTCGATCGCGGCGGCGGTGGAGGAGCAGGGCGCGGCCACCCAGGAGATCGTGCGCAACGTGACCCAGGCGTCGGCGGGCACGGGCGAGGTGACGACGAACATCGCGGGCGTCGCCCGCGCGTCCGAGGAGACGGGCGCAGCGGCCAGCCAGGTGCTCGGTGCGGCGTCCGAACTGTCGCGTCAGTCCGAGCACCTCAATGCCGAGGTCGGGCGCTTCCTCGCCACCGTGCGCGCGGCCTGACGAACCGCGCCGGATCACGAAGCAGGCTCCCGCCCGCTCGCACCGGTGCGGGGGCATGCGACAACCTGCGGGCGCCCCTCAACACCGTCGCGTCGGCTCAGGCGCTGATCCTAACGCTCCGGGCCGCCCTGCCCCGCACCGTTGGCGAAGGCGTCGCCGCTTCCGGCACCGAAGAGTTTTCGGAGAAATCCGGGAGCGACGGCGGAGAGCGGGTTCACGTTCACCGTCGGCTTGGCGATCGGACCCGAGACGTTGAAATTGACCGCGAACAGGCCCTCGTTGCTGCCGCCCGCCAGCAGCGGCCCGAACAGCGGCACCTGCGCCACCACGTTGTTGAGCCCGTAGAGCGGCACGAAGGTGCCGTCGATCTGCGTGCGCTCCTTGGCCGTGTCGAGCCAGCCGCCGGCGGTGAAGCCCATCGCCGCGTTGGAGATCGCCGCGTCGGAGAAACTCACACGCGGGCCGTTGCGGGTGAAATTCGCCCGCATCGTGTCGAAGCCGACATCGTTGGCGTTCGGAGCCGCCCGCCGTCCGTCGGAGGGCGGCGGCGCCTGGGCGACGATGCTCGACAGGGCGGGCTCGTTGCGCAGGGCGAAGTCCTTGATCTGGACGACGCCGGCCTGCGGGCCGTCGTTGAGATAGACGTTGAGCGCCAGCCGTCCGCCATACATCCGCTTGTAGATGTCGAGGAAGCGCAAGGTCGCGCCGGAATCGGAAGAATCGAGAGTGAGCAGCGGCGCGCCGCGCTCGCTTCGGACGACGGCGCTGAGCGGGGCGGCGCCGAAGCGGCCCTTGAACTGTGCGGCGCGGAGGTCACCCCCCTTGAAGCTCGCCTTGAGGGTCGCATTGGTCAGCGACTCGCCGTTGAAACCGGCCACGATGCTGGCGGCGACGTCGGCCTCGATCTCCTTGCCGGGATCCTTGCCCGCCTTGCTGTCGTCGCCCGTCAGCCCCTTGAGGAAGGGCCGCGCATCGATGACCGCTCCTTTCACCGCCACTTTGTAGGTCGAGCCGGCCCGGTCGAGGCTGACGCGCATGTCGTCGCCCGGCGACAGCTTCAGCGTCGTCAGGTCCGCCCGCTCCAGGTTGCCCTCCCCGGAGAGCGTGGCGCTGCCGCGGGCGAGCGCCGGGGCGGCATCGAGGGTGATGTCGCGCAACTCCATCCCGCCGCCGGCCGCCTCCACCAGGGTGAAGCCGAGTCGCCCGGCCTTGCCCGCGGGCTTGTTCCAGCCCGGGAGCAGGCCGTTGATCGAGGCTCGCGTGAGGTCCGCCTCGACGCGGGCCGGCGGCTTGCCGGCGGAGGCAGGGCGTCCCACCGGCACGATCACGCGGGCCGGGATGACGCCGCCGAGCTGCGGAGCGGTGGGAAGGCCGCGTCGGGCCCGGAAGGCATCGTCGAGGGCGAGGCTCACCACCGCCTCGCCTGGGCTGCCGGGTTTGGGCTGCCGCAGGTCGATCGCGACGGCCGCGCCGAGCAGCTTGCCGTCGCCCTTCAGGACGAAGCCGCTGCGGTCGAACGAGAGTGTGAAGCGGCCCGCCTCGAAGCGGTCCTTGCCGACCGCCCGGTCCATGCTGAACTCGGTGAGCGACCCAGTCAGCGTCACCGGCATCTCGGCCAGATCGGGGACGTGCTTGAGGTTGAGCGGCACGTCGAGCCGCAGGTCCGCCTTGCCCTTGATCGTGGCCGGGTCGATCTCGGCCCCCGTGAGCCCCTTGAACATCGGGGTTTCGAGGAGCGCGGCCAGGGAATCGGCCGATCCGGACAGCCGCAGGCCGAGCTGGGCGATGATCTTGTCCGGCTGCGGATCGCGGATGAGGAAGGAGGCATCCGAGATCGACAGGGCCCGCGTGTCGGAGAGGCGGATCTCGGCGGTGGCGTTCTGGATGGTCGTGCTGCGGCCGGTGATCGTGCCGGTGACCCGGCCATGGCTCAGCGGCGGGGCGTCCTGCGAGATGGTCAGATTCGCGTCCGAGACCGCGAAGGCGATGTTGAGCGCCTGATCCGGCATCGGGTCGCCACGGGTGGCGGCGGCGAGTTCCGGGCCGCTCATGTCGATTTGGATGTCGGCCCGATCGAGCCGTCCGCCGCGCAGCTCGTCCACGAGGTAGTTGCGCACGCCGGGCGCGATGTTCTCGGGCCACAGCCGCAGCGCCTTCCGGCCGTCGGTGTCGCCGGCAACGATGTGCAGAGTGATGCCGTCGTCATCGGCCCTTGTGCCGACGGTGCCGCTCAGGCGCCCGTGCAGACCGTCGCCCGCGATCGCGATCGACTCGATGTTCACGCCGCCGGCCCGCCCCGTGAGCCGGCCGGTGATCTCGCCGACGCGGAAGGAGGGATCGCTCCGGGCCGCGCCGCGCAGCAGGGCATCCTTTCCGGCGAAATCCAGGGTCCAGGCATCCTCGGCCCCGGGCGGCCCGATGGCGAAGGCGCCGGTCAGGTGCGCGTCGTTGCCGCCGCCCTTGTAGTCGATGGCCGAGATGGCGAGGGCGCGCCGCTCCTCGTCCCAGGCCGCCTCGGCGCGCAATTCGTCGATGACGACCGGGTTGAAGTCCTTCTCGTCGATGAGGAGCGTGCCGCCGCCGGTCTTCACCTCGGCCTTCATCGTCTGGATGCGCCCGCCGGACAGCGTCACGTCGGCCTTGGCCGAGAGCTTGAGGTCGGTATCCACCGGCATCTTCGAGCGGCCGGACAACAGCAGCAGATCGGTGATGGGCAGGTCGTCCAGGGTGATCACGCCCGCGCGCCGGCCCTCCCCGGCCTCGTGGACGCGCCCGCCGAAGCGCCACTCGCCGTGAGGGCCGTCGATGCGCAGCTCGAATACGCGCGAATCGTCGCTCGTGCCGCGGCGGAACAGGCCGTTCACCCGCTCGAAGCTCGCCTGGTGCCGCGCGTCATCCACCAGGGTCAGGCGACCATTGGTGATCCGTGCCCGGTCGAGGGCGCCAATGACGCCGGCCGGATCGAGCACGACGCCGAAGATCGAGGCGACCGCCGCCGAAACCGGCGAGACGATGCCGCGGGCGGCGTCCACGCTCGGAAGGGTTTGGGGCTTGGCCGCCTCCCCTCGCGCCGGCGCCGAGGCCGCGAAGGCGATGGAGCCGTCGTCGTGGACGAGGGCAGTCATCTCGATGTCGCGGAACTCGATCGAGCGTGGCTGGACCGAGAGGCGCAGCAGGCTCCAGGTGTCGAGGCTGACGACCGCGAGCGGAGCGCGCACCACCAGGGCGCCTTCCGGGTTGTAGATGTCGAGCCCGCCGACCCGCAGCGCCAGCGACGATTCGCTGTCGAGTTCGAGCGCGCTGTCGCTCAAGGCCACCCGCCATCCCGGGCCGAAGCGGCCCGCCACGGCCTCGGCGACCTGATGCGTGAGGCCGTCGATGCGCAGCGGCCCCTGCGACAGCCGCAGGACGACGAGCCCGCCTCCGAGCCCGAGCAGGAACACCAGCAGCAGCGAGCACCAGAGCAGCGGTCGGCGCCGACGGCGCGCTTTGCGCGGCGCACGCGGCTCGACCGTCTCCTGGAGCAGGGTCCTGGCCGTTTCCTGATCCATCACTCGTTCGCTGCTGCACCCGCTGGTTCGGGCGGAGGTCCGTTTGCCGCGGCGCCTGTCCTCAGGATTCGAGCCACTCCGGCATGGCGTCCCAGGAGGTCTGCGTGCATCAGATGAGGCACACCATCAATCGGCCGAAAGGAAGGCGAGATGCCGCTGGAGACGGGCAATGCCGCGCCCCTGTTCGCGTTACCCGGGGCGGGCGGAGAGACCATCTCTCTGGAGAGCCTGCGCGGTCAAAAGATCGTGCTTTATTTCTACCCCAAGGACGACACGAGCGGCTGCACCCTGGAGGCGCAGAACTTCAACGCCCAGAGCGAGGCTTTTGCCGCGGCCGGGACCGTCGTGGTCGGGGTATCCCCCGATTCCGTCAAAAGTCACGACAAGTTCCGAGCGAAATACGGTCTGACGTTTCCACTCGCGTCGGATGAGGCCAAATCGATGCTGGAGACCTACGGGGTCTGGGTCGAGAAGAGTATGTATGGTCGCAAATACATGGGTGTGGAACGTACGACACTGCTGATCGACCGTGAGGGGAACATCGCCCGGATCTGGAACAAGGTCAAAGTACCGGGCCATGTCGAGGAGGTTCTGGCGGCGGCCGAGGCGCTCGCGTGATCCCGCGAAGCCGTTGCTGAAGTTCGTCGCGGGGCCGCTCCGTCCCGATTCTGGAAACGGTGATTCGCAAACCGGGATCCGGCGTATCGTTACGGCGCCGGCCCGGTGAGAACGCGGCAGACTTCCTTAACCTTAATCGTCTGACATCGGCGGCGTACCCGAACGACCGACGTGCCATGACTTCGACTGTCCGGGCCGGCATCAGGGCCGGCCTCTCCCTCTTCCCCCACCGCCATCTCGTCGTCGCCCTCGGCCTCGGACTCGCCGTCTCGACGCTCTGGGCCGCGGCCGCGAGTTACTATCTTGTCTTCCACGACGAGGTGCTGGCGCGCTTCGTCTCCCGCCAGAGCGCGATGCAGTTCGCCTACGAGGAGCGGCTCGGCATCCTGCAGCGCGCCCTCGACCGTTCGGCGGCCGAGAGCGTCGCGGCCCGCGGCAATGTCGAAAGCCGGCTCGCGGCGCTGATCGAGCGGCAGGCCCTGATCGAGAAGCGCCAGGGGCTGCTGTCCGGCTTCGGCGCGGCGGCCGCAGGCCTCGACGGCCCCCTGCCCGCTCCCGTCCCGGTGGCCCAGCCGGCCCCGCGGGTCCAGAAACCGTTCCCGACGCCGGAGCTGCGCATGAGGGGCGAGGACCGCGCGGAAGAGGCCGGCCGCGATACGGCCGGGCGGCTGTCGCGTCTGGAGGATGCGCTTCATCGCGTCGCCGAATCTCAATCGCGCGCCGTAGCCGGCATCGGGCTGCAGGCTGCGCGCAGCGCCGAGCGGTTTCGCGACCTGATCGCCCGCACCGGTCTCTCGCCCGCCCGCTTCGACGCGCCGCCGTCGGGCGTCGGCGGTCCTCTGGTTCCACTCGGATCCGACGCCTTCGAGAGCGCCCTCGCGGATGCCCGACGCCAGATCGACGAGGAGACGCATCTGCGCCGCGTGGCCGCTGCCCTGCCCTTCCGCCAGCCTCTGCCGGGTGAGCTCACCTTCACCAGCAGCTTCGGCGCGCGGCTCGATCCCTTCACCCGAGGCTACGCGCTCCACACCGGCGTCGACATGCGCGCCGAGACCGGCGCCCCGGTCCAGGCAACCGCCGCCGGGCGGGTGACGGCGGCCGAGCATGCCGGCGGCTACGGCACCATGGTCGAGGTCGATCACGGCCGCGGCCTCGTCACCCGATACGCGCATCTCTCCGGCACCGCCGTCGCGGTCGGACAGCGGGTCGAGGCGGGCGCCGTGGTCGGGTTCGCGGGCTCGACCGGCCGGTCCACCGGCAGCCACCTGCATTACGAGACCCGCATCGACGGCGAGCCGGTCGATCCGCAGCGCTTCCTCCGCGCCGGAGCTCAACTCGTCTTCGCGGATTGATTTCTTCGCGGATTGGTGTCGCGCCGCGAACCGTCTCGCGAGCGACGGCGTCGCGATCCCGACGGAAGGCCGGGATCGCGAAGGCAGTCAATCGATGTCCGACACTTCCTCGCCTCCGCCATAGACGCGCTGCGCCAGCGAGGCTTCCATGAACGGGTCGAGATCGCCGTCGAGCACCTCGTCCGGGTCGGTCGATTGGGTGCCGGTGCGCAGATCCTTCACGAGCTGATAGGGCTGCAGCACGTAGGAGCGGATCTGATGGCCCCAGCCGATATCGGTCTTGGCGGCGGCCTCGGCGTTGGCCTTCTCCTCGCGCTTCTTCAGCTCTAGCTCGTACAGGCGGGCGCGCAGCATGTTCCAGGCGGTGGCCCGGTTCTTGTGCTGCGAACGCTCCTGCTGACAGGCCACCACGATGCCGGTCGGGTTGTGCGTGATGCGCACCGCCGAGTCCGTCGTGTTGACGTGCTGGCCGCCCGCGCCCGACGACCGATAGGTGTCGATGCGGCAGTCCGATTCCTTGATCTCGATCTCGATCCGGTCGTCGATGACCGGGTAGACCCAGACGCTGGCGAAGCTGGTGTGCCGCCGCGCGTTCGAGTCGTAGGGCGAGATCCGCACGAGGCGGTGCACGCCGGACTCGGTCTTGAGCCAGCCATAGGCGTTGTGGCCCTTGATCAGGAGCGTGGCGCCCTTGATCCCGGCCTCTTCGCCGTCGGTCATCTCGACGATCTCGACCTTGAACTTCCGGCGCTCGGCCCAGCGGGCATACATGCGCTGGAGCATGTTGGCCCAGTCCTGGCTCTCGGTGCCGCCGGCGCCGGCATGGACTTCGAGATAGGTGTCGAAGCCGTCGGCCTCGCCCGAGAGCAGGGTCTCGACCTGCCGGCTCGCGGCCTCCTTCTCGACCGCCTTGATCGCGTTCTCGCCCTCGGTGATGGAGGCTTGGTCGCCCTCCATCTCGCCGAGCTCGATCAGCGTCGCGGCGTCCTCGAGCTCCTGCTCGAGCTTCTTGATCGCGGTGACGGCCTCGTCGAGCTCCTGGCGCTCGCGCATGACCTTCTGCGCCGCCTCCGGATCGTTCCAGAGGTCGGGGTTCTCGGACGCGGCGTTCAGCTCCGCGAGGCGTTTATCGACGGTGTCCCAGTCAAAGATGCCTCCTCAGCAGCCCTATAGACTGCTTGGCGGCATCCGAGGCCTGCTCGATCTCGGCGCGCATCTGGTGTGAAACTCATATGTCGGTGTGGCCGGGGGTGATACCGGGCGGCTCCCGCCCTGTAAACCGCTGCACCGCGATGCCGAGCCTCCGATCCCGCCGTCTCCACCTCTTCGCCGCCGTCCTGATCGTGATCGCGATGGGCATCGGCGTGCGCTACCTGCCGCTCGGTCTGCCGCGGGAGGTCGTGAAATATGCCGGCTCGGTGCTGTGGGGCGCGATGGTCTACGGGCTCGTCGCCCTCGTCCGCCCGGCCGCGCCCGTCGGCCGGCTCGCCGTCGCCGCCGGGCTCGTCGCGGTACTGGTCGAGCTGTTCCGCCTCGTCCACACGCCGGGACTCGACGCGTTCCGCCTGACGCTGGCGGGGCAGTTGCTGCTCGGGCGGATCTTTTCCGTCTGGAACGTCGTGGCCTATGCCGCCGGCATTGGACTAGCGGCCGGTCTCGATGCGGGGACGCGGCGGCTCGACGGGCGGCGGCGCATGGCCGATAAGCTGGCCATGCCAGGCGTCGCCGAGATCGATCTCAAGCCATATCGTGCGACGATCGAAAGCCGACCGGCCGATCTTTCCTGATGTGATGGTGCTCCTGAGCCGTGGCGTGGCCGGCTTCGAGCCGACCGGCCTGTCTCAGCGCCCGGAGATCGCCCGTACCACCGCCTGGTTCGGCGCAATGTAGCGCTGGAAGTAGGTCTTCCCGCGCGCCTGCGCCGCCTGGATCTGGGCGCGATCGAGCATGCCGGCCGCCTGAATCGCGTTGGCCATGGCGGACTCGTCCATGATCGAGGCGTGGGTCGCCGGATAGATCCAGGCCATGCCCTCGACCGGATCGCGGGGCACGCCCCTTCCCTCGATGTAGAGAATGCCGAGTTCGTTGCCGGCCTTGTAGTGGCCGCCCTTGGCCGCCCGCTCGTACCAGCGCGCGGCCTGCGCCGGGTCGGCGGCGACGCCCTGGCCCTTGCGATAGGCTTGGCCCAGGTTGAAGGCGGCGAGCACGCTGCCGCCCTCCGCCGCCTGCCGGTAGTAGTCGAGAGCCCGCGCCGGGTCGGCCGGAACGGCACGGCCCTCCGCGTAGGCGACGCCAAGATTGTAGAGCGCCTGCGGGTCGCCCTTGGCCGCGCCCGCCTCGAAGGCGCGCATCGCCGCCGGGTAGTCGCCCCGCGCATAGGCCTTGATGCCCTGCGCCACCTGGGCCGAGGCGGACGTCCCGAACAGGGCGGCGAGGACGCCGAGGATGCCTGCCAAGGCCTTCCTCCTCACTTTGCTGCCCGGTCTCACGCTCACTCCGCCGCGGCCTTGCGGCTGTCGAGGAAGGCCGCGTGCTCGGCGACCAGGGCGCCGCTCAGCGCCTTCTCGATCAGCGCCCGCGTGCCCGCCACGCCGTAGAGCGCGATGAACGAGCCGAAGCGGGGGCCCTGCGCCTCCCCGAACAGCACGTTGTAGATCGAGGCGAACCACGTCTTGGAGACGCCGGGCCGCCCGTCCGGGCTCTTGGCCTTGCCCGACAAGTCGGGGAAGTGGCGCCGGCCGACCTCGTAGACCACCGCCTGCAGCGCCTCCGGATCGGTCGAGCCCTCATGGTCCTTGAGCGTCTCGGACAGGTCGCGCAGGGCCGCGGCCTCCTCCTCGGTGGGGGCGCGGTACTGCTTCTGCGGCCGCACGAAGTCGCGATAGTACGCCAGCGCCCGGGTTACGAGGCCGGCGAGCTTCGGATGCGTCTCCGGCCCGACATTCGGGGCGTAGCGGCGGATGAAGCCCCACAAAACCGCCTCGTCCTCGGCATTGGCCACCGCCACGAGGTTGAGCAGCATGCCGAAGGAGAGCGTGGTGCCGGCTTCATCGATGGTCTCGACCGCCGGCGGCGCGCCCGCATGCAGGTGCCAGACCGGGTTGCCGAGCCGGTGCTTCGCCTCCTGACCACTGAAGCGGCCGAGGAAGTTGTCGTACTCGTCGACGTGGCGCGGGATCACGTCGAAGAACAGACGCTTGGCCTCGCGCGGCTTGTTGTACATGAACAGGGCGAGCGATTCCGGGGTCGCGTAGGTCAGCCACTCGTCGATGGTCAGGCCGTTGCCCTTCGACTTCGAGATCTTCTGGCCCTTCTCGTCGAGGAAGAGTTCGTAGTTGAACCCCTCCGGCGGCTCGGCACCGAGGGCGCGGGCGATCTGGCCCGAGAGCTTGACCGAATCGATCAGGTCCTTGCCCGCCATCTCGTAATCGACGCCGAGCGCGACCCAGCGCATCGCCCAGTCGGGCTTCCACTGCAGCTTGGCGTGGCCGCCGGTCACCGGCGTCTCGTAGGTCTCGTTCGTCGCCGGATCGCGCCAGACGATGGTGCCGGCGCTCGGCCGCACCTCGTCGATCGCCACCTGCATCACGTGGCCGGTCACCGGGTGGATCGGCAGGAAGGGCGAGTAGCTCGCCGAGCGCTCGGCCCGCAGCGACGGCAGCATGATCGCCATCACCGCGTCGTAGCGCTCGAGGACGAGGCGCAGCGTGTCGTCGAAGACGCCGGAGGCGTAGCACTCGGTGGCCGAGCGGAACTCGTAATCGAAGCCGAACGCGTCGAGGAAGCGGCGCAGCTCGGCGTTGTTGTGGTGGCCGAAGCTCTCGTGCGTCCCGAAGGGATCCGGCACCTGGGTCAGCGGCAGGTTGAGCGCGTCGCGCAGCATCTCCCGGTTCGGCACGTTGTCCGGCACCTTGCGCAGGCCGTCCATGTCGTCCGAGAAGGCGATCAGCCGGGTCGGCACCGCATCCCTCGTCAGCACGCGGAAGGCGTGGCGCACCATCGAGGTGCGCGCCACCTCGCCGAAGGTGCCGATATGCGGCAGGCCCGAGGGGCCGTAGCCGGTCTCGAACAGCACCTCGCTCTTCGGCTTCTTCTCCAGCCGCGCCACGAGCTTGCGCGCCTCCTCGAACGGCCAGGCGGCGGCGGAGGCGGCGGCCTCCAGGATATCGGGGTCGAGACGAAGGGGCGCGGACATCGGAAAGGGGCTTTTCGGGGTTCAGGACGGGCGCCGCACCGGCCGTGCGGGCCGGGGCGCGAGAGCGGGCAACCTATGGAGCGGGGGAGCCTGGGTCAACGCAGGGCCGGTCATCCCCGGCCGAGCAGCATCAGCCAGCCGATGGTGGTCGCCGTCGCGGCCAGCGTCGAGACCAGCACGGCCGCGGCGACCAAGCCCTGCTCGCTCTTGTAGCGCGCGGCGAGCAGGTAGGCGTTGATGCCCACCGGCATCGCCGCGAACAGCACGGCGACGCCGGCATAGGCCGGCGGCATGGTGAAGACGTGGAAGGCCAGGAGGTAAACCGCGAGCGGGTGCAGTCCGAGCTTCAGGGCCGCGACGATGCTGGCGCCGGGCAGATCGTGGAGAACCCTATAGCGGGTGAGGCCGGCGCCGAGCGCGATCAGCGCGCAGGTCGAGGCGGTGCCGCCGAGCGAATCGACCAGCGCCTTCGGGATGCCCGAGAGCGAGAGCCCGGTCGCCTTCATCGCCATGCCGACGGCGAGCGCCAGGAAGATCGGATTTTTCGCGAGCACGAGGCCGAGCGCCGCGAGGCGCTGATGCACGGGCCGCCCGCCCTCCGATTCGATCAGGAAGGTCGCCGCGCCCATCATCAGCGGCAGGTGGACGGCCAGCAGCATGAAGAGCGGAAAGGCTCCGGCCTCGCCATAGGCCTGGAGGATCATCGGCACGCCGACGAAGACCGTGTTCGACTGGCTGGCGGCGAAGCCGTGCAGCACGGCGCCGCGCCGGTCCACGCCCTCGGTACGGCGTCCGATCAGCGAGCCGGTGGCCCAGGCGATGGCGGCCCCGCCGAAATAGCTCGCCCAGTAGCCCCAGGCGACCTCACCCGAGAGGCCCGGCCGCGTCAGCGTCGAGACGATCAGCGCCGGCACCGCCAGGGAGAAGACGTATTCCGACAAGCCGTCGCCGACCCGCTCGGAGATGATCTTGGTCAGCGAGGCGAGCCAGCCGACGAGGACGAGGCCGAAGATCGGGATGATGAGAGTGAGCGCCGTCATCGGACGCGGGTACCTTGGGACGCGGGTGACCTGCCGAACGGAAAAGGCCACCGGGCGCGATCCGCGCATCCGGTGGCCTTCCGATTCTTTGAAGAGAAGACGCTCGGGCCTCGATTCGGCCCTGGGCACTTACGCGGCGGCGGGGGCCGCGGTCTCGGCGAGCTTCTTCTCGATGTCGCGCTTGAGCAGGCGGGCGGTCTGCGACAGCTCGATCTCACGGGCCTTGATGAGGAAGGCGTCGAGGCCGCCGCGGTGCTCGACCGAGCGCAGCGCGTGGGCGGTCACGCGGAGGCGGACGCGGCGGTTGAGGGCGTCCGACTGCAGCGTGACGTTGCAGAGGTTCGGCAGGAACCGGCACTTGGTCTTCCGGTTCGAGTGGCTCACGAGGTGACCGACCTGGACGGCCTTGCCCGTGAGTTCGCAGCGACGCGACATCGTTACAGTCCTGTCAACGTTAGGCCGGGTCTCGGCGCTGAAGCGTTTCGGCAATGCCACACGGCTCTCGCGCCGAGGGCGTCGAACCCTCGCGACAATCGATACCGGCGGAGTCCTATGGAAGTGGCGAGCCTATAGGGGAGATGCGCCGGATTCGTCAAGGTCGGAGGGCGAGAAGTTCCGCGGAAGAAGCCGCCCGATCACTGGATCGTCGTCCGCGCGAGCTGCCGCCCCGGAGCCGGGGCCGCGGCCTGCGCCGTCTTCGGCGCCGTGCGCCGAGCCGCCATGGCGCGCAGCTCCCGCACGTTGGCGGCGGCTTCCGCCGGACCGAGATCCTGGGCCAGAACCTGCTCCGCCTCGTCGTAGCGGCCCTTGAGGCCGAGCACCAGGGCGAGGTTCTGGCGCACGCGGGCATCTGCCTTCGGCTGCGAGACCGCGAGGCGAAGGGTCGTCTCGGCCTCGTCGAGGCGCTTGGAGAGCGCGTAGGACAGGCCGAGATTCGACAGCACGCGCGGTTCGTTCGGCGCGATCTTGAGGGCTGCGTCGTACAGGCTCTGCGCCCGGGCGTGATCGCCGGTTTCGTCCGCCACCGTCCCCTGCGCGGAGAGCACGCGCCAATCGGGCTGGGCCGGGCTGTGGGCGTTTTGAAGGACCTCGTTGGCCTCCTGGTAGCGGCCGGCATCGGCGAGGCTCTTGCCGTAGGCGGCGAGCACCGTCTTGTCCTTCGGGTTGCGCAGGGCGAGTTGCTGCAGCACCGCCACCGCCTGGGACTTCTGGTCGGTCGCCCGGAGCGCCGCGGCGTAACGCATCGCGTTGCGGGCATCGCTTGGGTCGGAATTGTAGCGTTCCGCCAGGGCCTCGATCTCGGCGCGGGGCGAGCGCTCCGCGCGGCTCTTGCCGAACGGGTTGAGGCTACCGAGCGAGCCGGTGGTCTCCGGCGAGCGGGTCTGGCAGCCGGCCAGCCCAAGGCCCACCAGGGCCAGAGCGAGCAGGCGGCGGGTGCGGACCGTTCCAGGCTGGCCCGTGGCCCTGCCGCAGATGCCGGTCATGTCGTCCTCTCCCCCAATCCCACGGCCGGCGCTTGCGCCGTGCCGATGGCGGGGTGATAGAGCGTTAACCCTAATGGCCGGTTAAGTTTATTTTCCATGACCTCAGACCCGACTCGGCACGACGCCACCCTCCTCGATGCGGCCGTCGGCGCGATCCCGATCCGCTGCGTGACGGAGGAGGGATGGCAGGCGGTCGAGGCGGGCCTGCCGCCGTTCCAGCGCAGCTTCGCCGCCGCCACCGGGTTCCGCCCGAAGGCAGGCCGTGTCGCGCTGCTGCCCGGCGAGGACGGCGTCCTCGGCCTCGTCCTGCTCGGCCTCGGCGAGGTGAAGGAGGGGCATCGCGACCGGTTCCTCGCCGGCAAGCTTCCGGGTGCCCTGCCGGCGGGCGACTACCGTTTCGAGCCCTGCGACGCCCTCGATGCCGGCGAGGCGGCGCTGGCATGGCTGCTCGGCAGCTACCGGTTCGACCGCTACCGCAAGCCGGGCGACCCAAGCCCGCGCCTCGTGGCCCCGGATGGCGTCGATGCGGCGGCGGTCGGACGGATCGCGCGAGCAGTCACGGCCGGGCGCGACCTCATCAACACCCCCGCCAACGACCTCGGGCCGGCCGAGGTGGAGGCCGCCACGCGGACCCTGGGCGAGCGGTTCGGCGCGGCGGTTGCCGTGACGGCGGGTGAGGATCTGGCGAAGGAATTTCCTCTCGTCCACGCGGTGGGGGCCGCCTCGCCGCGCGCGCCCCGGCTTATCGATCTGACCTGGGGCGCGCAGGACGCGCCGCGGGTGACGCTGGTCGGCAAGGGCGTGGTGTTCGATACCGGCGGCCTCGACATCAAGCCCGCCTCCAACATGCTCCTGATGAAGAAGGACATGGGCGGCGCCGCTGCGGCCCTGGCGGCGGCGGAGATGATCATGGGCGCCGGCCTGCCCGTGCGGCTGCGGCTGATCGTGCCGAGCGTCGAGAACGCCATCGCCGGCGACGCCTTCCGCCCCGGCGACGTGATCCGCTCCCGCGCCGGCCTCACCGTCGAGATCGGCAATACCGATGCGGAAGGGCGCCTGATTCTCGCCGACGCGCTGGCGCTCGCCGATGCCGAGGAGCCGGACCTGATCCTCGATTTCGCGACGCTGACCGGCGCCGCCCGCGTCGCGCTCGGTCCCGATCTGCCGGCCTTCTTCACCGAGGACGAGGGGCTGGCGGGCGCCGTCGCGGAGGCGGGCCTGCGCGTCAACGATCCCGTGTGGCGCCTGCCGCTGCATCCGCCCTACGCGAGCCAGCTCGATTCGAAGGTCGCCGATCTCAACAACGCGCCCGGCGGCGGTTTCGCCGGCGCGATCACGGCGGCCCTTTTCCTGCGCCGCTTCGTGCGCCGGACCCGGGCGCACGTGCATTTCGACCTCTACGGCTGGAACCCCTCGACCAAGCCCGGACGGCCGGAGGGCGGCGAGGTGCAGACGGCCCGCCTCGCTTACGCCCTCGTGGCCGAGCGCTACCGCCGCAAGCTTTGAGGCGCTCAGGGGGCGGCGCGTTCCGTGTCAGCGCCGCCCGGACGACGGCGGCGCCTCCGGCAGGCGGCGTTCCTGAACCCGCGCCACGCTCGGCGGAAGTCCGTCCTCCGGTTTCCCCGAGCCCGGCTGGCCGGGGGCGGAGAGGTCGCGCGAGCCCCCATGTTCGAAGGCCCAGCCCGCATTTACGCCGGCATAGAATCCGGTGAAGTCCTCCGCCGCGGCTGGTGCCCCGCACAGGAGGAGCAGGCCGAGCGCGCTCACGGTCCGACGCATCGCGTTCTCATCATGATCTCTGCCGACCGGAGCCGGCGCGCGCCGCCATGGCGCCAAACGAAAACGGCGGCCGTGAGGCCGCCGTTTCCATCGATCCGTCAGGCGTCGATCAGTAATCGACGGTGATGCTGGAAGCCTCGCGGCCCTTCTGGCCCTCGACCACGCCGAGCGTGACCTGCTGACCTTCGGCCAGGGAGTCGAGGCCCGCGCGCGACAGGGCCGAACGGTGGACGAACACGTCCTTGCCGCCATCGTTGACCGAGACGAAGCCGAAGCCCTTGGCTGGATCGTACCACTTCACGGTGCCGGTCATCTCGACCGACGGGCCGGAGGCGAAACGCCCGCCGCCGCCGCCGCCGCCGAAGCGATCACGGCCGCCGCCGCCGAAGCGGTCGCCGCCACCACCGAAGCGGTCGCCACCACCACCGAAGCGGTCGCCGCCGCCGAAGCGCGGGCCCTCGCGACGCGGCGGGGCCGCCTCGGCCGTCGAAGTGTCGACGCTCGTCACCGCGGTGACCTGCGGACCCTTCTGGCCCTGAGCGGTCTGGACCGTCAGGCGCGTGCCGGGCAGGAGGTCGTCGTGGCCGGCGGCCTCGACCGCGCGGATGTGGAGGAAGGCATCGCCGGAGCCGTCGCCGAGCTCCACGAAGCCGAAGCCCTTCTCCTTGTTGAACCACTTCACCGTGGCGTCACGCTCCGGACCCGACGGGGCCGCAGCCGCGCGGGCCGGGCCGCGGTCGAAGCCGCCGCCGCCGCCGCCGCCGCCGTAGCCGCCACCGAAGCGGTTGCCACCGCCGCCGCCGCCGCCGAAGCGGTCACCACCGCTGGGGGGCAGTTCGTCCGGCCAACGCGGCTCGGCACCACCCTCATCGAAGCCGCGCTTCTGCGGCCCCCTGAAATCACGACCACGTCCCATTGAAAGCTCGCAAAAACCGTCCGCCCGCCAAGTCTCGAATACCGCGTGCGCGCTATCTCGAGACAGCCGACGCGCCGCACTATCATCCCCCCGGCTGCGGCTACCGGGAGCGATGCCTCAGGTCTGACGCAATCCCGTCCATACCGCAAGGATCTTCTAACCGATCCGTGCTTCAGGCTCCGCATTTTCGCGGTGAAACTGCTTACGTACCCCTTTTGGGAAGGCGCGAGCGCCGATCCGGGTTGCACGCAAGGGACGTAGTTCAGAACGATTCTCGTGCGTGATTCTCAGGGTTCGGCGACGCTTTAGGGAAACGCAAACCCGACCGCGCCTAGGACTTGTCGTGAAACGCTCCGGATCCGAACCGGGCGCCGGCCACCGATGATCGCAACTCCGACCTTTCCGGATCTCTCCGCCCTCGTCGTGGACGAGAGCCTCTACATCCGCCGCATCGTGCGCGACATGCTGATGCGCGTCGGCATCAAGCGCGTGCTGGAGGCGCCCGACGGCGCGGAGGCGCTCGGCGTGCTCGCCGAGAGCAAGCCGGATCTCACCATCATCGACTGGGATCTGGCGATCCTGTCGGGCGAGGAATTCATCCGGCTGGCCCGCACGCCCGCCACCTCGCCCTCGCCGACGGTGCCGATCATTCTGATGCTGGCCCAGCCGCGCCGCAACGTCGTCGATCGGGCGATCGCGCTCGGCGTCAACGAGATCATCGCCAAGCCGTTCTCGCCCAAGACGCTGTGGTCGCGCCTCGACGAAGTGATCAACCGCCCGCGGCCGTTCTCGCAGGTGAAGAGCCTGCTGCGTCCCCTGCCCCGCGCCAACGGCCTTTCGAAGGTGGGAGCGATCTGACCGGAGCGCCCGGAGAGGCGGATCAGGTCCGGCGCAGGCGCCGTCGATGGACGATGCCGACCCGATCCGCCGGCGGTGTCGCGATATCGAAGCCCGACAATTCGCCGATGCCCCCGACCTCGTCGAGGCCGCGTTCGGTCACCGCGATCCGGAAGCCGCCCGCATCGGGCGTGACTGTGTAGAGATAATACGAGGCGCGGCGGTTCGTGAGCAGCGTGCGCGCCGAGGCCGAAGGTGCGCCCACCACCGGCACCGGCCGCCCATCCGGCCCGACGATCTGCGCCACCGTGCCGACGTGGTTGTGCCCGTGCAGGATCAGATCCGCTCCCGCCCGTCCGATCATCGCGGCGAAGGCGGCGGCGTCCTTCAATTCCCGTCCCGCGGCCGCGCCGCCCGGATGCGGCGGGTGGTGGATCATCACCACCCGGCAGGGCCGGTCCGGCGCCGTCGCGAGGCCGCGCAGCAGGCGCTCGGCCGCCTCGATCTGCGGCACGCCGAGGCGGCCGCTGGCCACGAAGGGTTTCGTCGGAATCGCCGAGGACAGTCCGACCAGGGCGAGCGGCCCGCGGCGCCGCAGGTAGGGAAAGAGACGCGTCTGCCCGTCATCGGCCTCGGTCCAGCCGCCGCAGGCGGCGAGCAGCCCCTCCAGGGAGCCGCGGACATAGGCGTCGTGGTTGCCGGGCACGAAGCTGACCCGCTCGGCCGGACCCAGCGCCTCTAGAAAGAGCCGGGCGCTCTCCCACTCGTCCGGAAGGCCGAGATTGCACAGGTCGCCGGTGCAGGCGACGTGATCGACCCCTTGATCGTGCAGGTCGGCGATCAGGGCGCCGAGCAGGTCCATGTCGTGGTGGTGACAGCGGCCACGGCGCCAGTTCACGTAGCCGGCGGCCCGCTTGCTCAAAAGCTGGCGCAGGCGCGGCCGCGGCAGCGGCCCGACATGAGGGTCGGTGAGGTGGGCGAGACGGAACATGCGTCGCCCCGCATCGCGGCAACGCGCGCCGGCGTCAATATCGGGCACTTTGCCGCACCGGTCGGCGTCTGTTTCAGCACATAGGCGCTGTGTCTTTTGTTAAATTTCTTGGCCCATCCGTTGCGTCCGTTGGTCCGTCGGAGGTAGACAGCCGCCGATCCGGTCGCTTCGGCACGAGGGGCAGCCGGCCTCAGTTCGAGCGAAGCGGGACAGGGCGGTCCGAACTCATGGGCCTGATCAAGACCATCGGCCGCAAGCCCGGGGTGCAGCGGGTGCTCGCCACCGTCGCCTCGGGCTATCTCCGTCTCGTGCGGCGCACTAACCGCTTCACCGTGGAACCGGCCGACGCCTATGCCCGGCTCGACGCCCACGGGCCGTTCATCGCGGCGATGTGGCACGGCCAGCACATCATGATCTCGTTCATGCGCCGGCCGCAGGACCGGGTCGCGACGATCATCTCGCGCTCGCCGGACGGCAACATCAACACCATGGCCCTGACGCGGATGGGCGTGCGGGTGATGCGCGCCTCCGGTGCCCGCGGGCGCGCCGTCAAGGACGTGCGCGCCAAGGGCGGCGCCGAAGGGTTGCGGGCGATGGTCAAGGCGCTGAAGGGCGGCGAGACCGTCGCATTCTCCGCCGACGTGCCCAAGGTCTCCCGCGTCTGCGATGCCGGGATCATCATGCTCGCGCGGTTCTCGGGCTGTCCGATCGTCCCCGTCGCGGTGGTGACGAGCCGGCACATCCGCTTCAATTCCTGGGACCGGGCCTGCCTCGGCCTGCCCTTCGGCCGCGGGGCCATGGTGTTCGGCGAGCCGACCTTCGTCCCCCGCGAGGTCTCGCCCGAGGCCGTCGACGCCCTGCGCCAGCGGGTCCAGGCCGAGCTGAACCGTGTTCACGACCGGGCCTACACCCTCGTCGGACGGCCGGATCGGGTCGGCGGCGCTCCCGCCGCCGCGCCGCAGGGCAGCCCGGCGTGAGGGTGCCGAAGCTCCCCGTCGCGCTGCGCGCCTACCGCTACGGGCTCTATCTCGGCGAACCGGCGGTGGCCGGCCTGCTGGCCTGGCGCTCGCGCCGAGGCAAGGAGGATTCGGGGCGGCTCCCGGAGCGGCGCGGCCTGCCCGGACGTGCACGGCCGGTCGGCCATCTCGTGTGGATGCACGGCGCGAGCATCGGCGAGGCGCTCTCCCTCGTCGGCTTGATCGAGGGCATGATCGCCCGCGGCTGCTCGGTCCTCGTCACCACCGGCACGCGCAGCGCAGCCGACCTGCTGAGCAAGCGCCTACCCGCGGGTGCCGTGCATCAGTACATGCCGCTTGATGCGCCGCGTTGGATCGAGCGCTTCCTCGCGCATTGGCGGCCGGATCTGGCCATCGTCGCCGAATCCGAGATCTGGCCCAACACCATCATCTCGCTCCATCGTCGCGGGATCCCGCTCGTGCTCGTCAACGGCAGGATGTCGGAGCGATCGTTCAAGGCCTGGACGCGCTCACCCGACACCGCTCGGGCGCTGCTGTCGCGCATCGCCGTCTGCCTCGTGCAGACCCGGGAGGACGGCGAGCGCTTCGCTCGGCTCGGCGCGCCGCGTATCAACGTCGTCGGCAATCTCAAATACGATTCCGCCGTGCCGCCTGCCGATTCGCAGCAGCTCGCCTATCTCGGCGACATGATCGGTGACCGGCCGGTCTGGGTCGCGGCCAGCACTCATCCCGGTGAGGACGAGATCATCGCCCGCGTCCACGCCGGACTGAAGCCGCGCTTCCCGCGCCTGCTGACGGTGATCGTGCCGCGCCATCCGCGCCGGGGCGAGGAGGTGGCGCGCATCGCCGCCGATGTCGGCCTGCGCGTGAGCCGGAGGGCCAAGGGCGGGCGACCGCTGCCCTCCATCGACCTCTACGTTGCCGACACCCTCGGCGAACTCGGCCTGTTCTACCGGCTCTGCCCGCTCGTCTTCCTCGGCGGCTCGCTGGTGCCGCACGGAGGCCAGAACCCGATTGAACCGGTGCGTCTGGACAGCGCCATCCTGCACGGGCCCCACGTTCACAACTTCC
>Ga0233425_10002902_pt1 | contig 32472 bp, 31 predicted proteins | sample Watercolumn_Towu_2_FD_181712 | JGI IMG/M metagenome (GOLD analysis project Ga0233425, IMG submission 181712) | Freshwater microbial communities from Lake Towuti, South Sulawesi, Indonesia - Watercolumn_Towuti2014_140_MG | ecosystem: Environmental > Aquatic > Freshwater > Lake | place... | reverse complement strand
TGCGCCAGCCACACCGTGTCCGGCTTCCATCCCCCGCTTCTTGCGGACGTCCCTCACCCCCGGGAGAGGGACGTTTTTCCACCACCCTGTGAGGAAGGCCGAAAATTTCCGTCTGCCTCCTCCGTTTTGTGATCGGGCCGCACCCCTTCGCCGGGATGCTCCGAGGCTCGAAGCTCCAACTCCATTCGAAACGGTTCCGCTCATGGCAAGCCCCAAGACAGCAAGCGCGAAGACCGAGGAACAGGCCACGACCGACGCGCCCGAGCGCGACAGCCCGCTTCTCGACATGTCCGACGCCGCGGTCAAGCGCCTCTTGAAGACGGCGAAGGCGCGCGGCTACGTCACCTACGAGCAGTTGAACTCGGTGCTGCCTTCCGAGGAGGTCTCGTCGGACCAGATCGAGGATCTCTACGCGATGCTCTCCGACATGGGCATCAACGTGGTCGAGCAGGAGGAAGGCGAGGAGGCCGCCGAGGCGGAAGGCGAGGAAGCTGCTGAAGAGGAGGAGAGCCGCGCCGTCACCACGGCAAACCTCCCGGTCAAGTCCGAGACGCGCGCCGAGCCCGCCGAGCGCACCGACGACCCCGTGCGCATGTATCTGCGCGAGATGGGCTCGGTAGAGCTTCTCTCGCGTGAGGGCGAGATCGCCATTGCGAAGCGCATCGAGGCCGGGCGCGAGGCGATGATCGCCGGCCTCTGCGAGAGCCCGCTCACCTTCCAGGCCATCATCATCTGGCGCGACGAGCTCAACGACGGCAAGATCCTTCTGCGCGACATCATCGATCTCGAGGCGACGTACGAGGGACCGGAGGCCAAGATTCCCCCGCCCGTCCTTCATGGCGACGGTGCCGCCGAGCCTGCAGCGGGCGCGGATGAGGCCGTGCCGGGCGCCGAGATCGACGACGAGGACGACTACGAGAACGCCATGAGCCTCGCCGCGATGGAAGGCGAGTTGAAACCCAAGGTGCTCGAGACCTTCGACAAGATCGCGGGCGCCTACAAGAAGCTCAGAAAGCAGCAGGACAAGAAGCTCGAGCAGCAGGTCGCCGGCGAAACCGGCACGCGCCAGCAGCAGAAGGCCTACGAGAAGCAGCGCGACGAGATCGTGGCGCTCGTCAAGTCGCTGTCCCTCAACAACAACCGTATCGAGAGCCTGGTCGAGCAGCTCTACTCGATCAACAAGCGCCTCGTCGGCCTCGAAGGGCGCCTCATGCGTCTCGCCGACAGCTACGGCGTGCCGCGCCAGCAGTTCATCGATGAGTATTTCGGCAACGAGCTCGATCAGACCTGGCTCGAGCGCATGGCCCAGCACGGCAAGAAGTGGGCCCAGTTCGTCAAGCACGAGAAGGGGGGCATCGGCTCCATTCGCAGCGAGATTCACAACCTCGCCACCGAGACCGGCCTCGAGATCCCCGAGTTCCGGCGTATTGTCAAAGCGGTTCAAAAAGGCGAGCGGGAGGCGCGGCAGGCCAAGAAGGAGATGGTGGAGGCGAACCTCCGCCTCGTCATCTCGATCGCCAAGAAGTACACCAACCGCGGCCTGCAGTTCCTGGACTTGATCCAGGAAGGCAACATCGGCCTCATGAAGGCGGTCGACAAGTTCGAGTACCGGCGCGGCTACAAGTTCTCGACCTATGCCACGTGGTGGATCCGCCAGGCGATCACGCGCTCGATCGCCGATCAGGCGCGCACCATCCGCATCCCCGTTCACATGATCGAGACCATCAACAAGATCGTGCGCACCAGCCGCCAGATGCTGCACGAGATCGGGCGCGAGCCGACGCCAGAGGAGCTCGCCGAGAAGCTCGCCATGCCGCTCGAGAAGGTGCGCAAGGTGTTGAAGATCGCCAAGGAGCCGATCTCGCTCGAGACGCCCATCGGCGACGAGGAGGATTCACACCTCGGCGACTTCATCGAGGACCGGAACGCGGTGCTGCCGATCGATTCCGCCATCCTCTCGAACCTGCGCGAGACGACGACGCGCGTGCTCGCCTCCTTGACGCCGCGCGAGGAGCGCGTGCTCAGGATGCGCTTCGGCATCGGCATGAACACCGACCACACGCTCGAGGAGGTGGGCCAGCAGTTCTCGGTCACCCGCGAGCGCATCCGCCAGATCGAGGCCAAGGCGCTGAGGAAGCTGAAGCATCCTTCGCGTTCTCGCAAACTCCGCTCATTCCTCGACAACTAGGTAGACCTTGCCCTCAGGCTCGACCCGAGGGTGACGCATCCGAGCCGGAGCCGGAAGCTCAGGAGCTTCTTGGATAATTGAGCGGGAGCAGTCGCATGGGTATCGCGAACGTAATCCCCGATTGGATATCAGCGATTGCCACCGTGATCGGCGTCGTAGGTGTACTCTGGCAGCTAAACTTGCTTCAAAAGCAATTGAGGCTCCAAAACTACGTTGAGTATACGAAGAGGTATCAAGCGATCATTCTGAACTTTCCTGAAACCATCAACGCGCCCTCATTCAGCTTCGAACACTCCCAGAGAAAAATTTCAGGCGCATCGACCGAACTAAGCAGTCATTATGACAATACTATGCGACATATGAGAGCCTATTTTGATCTCTGCTTCGAAGAATGGCCCTACACAATCGACGAATTATCGATGACGAAACGTGGCGGATCTGGTCTGGCGGGATCGGGACTGCCATGAGCAAAACAGCTTTCAAACAGGCATGGATCAGGATCAAGGACGATACCCAATACTGCTGCCGGTTTGAAGTCTTTATAGACAAACTTGCCGCGGCTGTTCCAGTAGATGAGAAGTGAACTTGTTCACTGCACACGGCATGTCGGGTCACCCCCGCTGCAGCGCCAATCGGTATAACCTTCGCGCTACGCCACGAACTTCCCCAACTCCCGCTCCACGGCCGCTGCATCCTTGCGCGCCAGTGTGCCGATGGCACGCAAGACGCGCCGCGGCTCGATGCAGGCTATCTTGGCGGGGCGCACAACCGATGGGGCAGGCAGGCCTGCCTTCCCGAGATCGCCGATGGAGACGTCACATTTCCAGCCAGCATTGCGCGCGCTGGTGATCATCACCACCCACAACAATCCATATTCGGCATGGAGCGCATCTGTGGAGACGATCAGGGCCGGCCGCCGCTTCTCGGCGAAGCGATCCGAATAGGGAAATGGCAAGACGACGATCCCCCAACGGACGGCATCGGCAATCTCAAAGCTTGGCATAGGCTTTGTCGTCGGCTTCGCTGGACCATTCTGTAAAGGTTACGAACGGGTCCTCCTCCCCCGCGGGGTTCGCCTTCTCGATCTCAATGGTCTTGTCGCGCATCACATAGCGCAGCGTATCGCCCGGCTTCAGCCCCAAGCGCTCGCGGACCTCCTGCGGGATGACGGTCTGGCTTTTGACCGAGACTTTGGAAAAGGTGATGGACATGAGTTTGTTTCCTGTAACGGAACGTAAGAATAACTTACTGTCTTACCAAAATCAACTACCCAAGGCTGTGGGTGACATACAGGAGTTTGTGTCAGGGGCGAGAGGGGGTACTCGGCTTACTGCCCGGCCCACCTACGCGCGACGTGCTGGGGTGCCCCACCCTCCCCTTAACACCACAGACACACCGCACACATGCCCTTGGCCTCGGCGATGGAGGCGTTGATGATGCGGGCGTACTCCTTGAGCGTGGGCGAGAAGCCGTCGCAGAACGCCTGCTTTTTTCCGGCGAAGTTGTAATTGCCTTCGAGGATGCGCAGATATTCGCTCTTCTTCGAGCGGAACATGGAACCCACCTTGCGCAAGCTCGGCGTCTCGACGCAGGGGCTGACGGCTGCCCAGCCACGCTTGTAGATGTTCATCTTGGTGCCACAGAACTCGAGCAGCGAATCGGCCCTCGCCCAGTCGTCCACGCGCGTCCAGAGTGTCGCCTGATCTGCCGCGCTCATGGTCCCGATCCCGACCTTGGCGGCCACGGGCGCGATCGCGGCCGTCACGGCCAGCACTAGCACTGTCAGACCTACACGCCTCATCCGCGGTCCTAGGCTGTCGTGTCCTGGTCCACAAGTGTTCCAAAATCCGGACGTTCCGTCCAGGAGATTGAGAAGGCTTACGATTAGTGGCGTTTCTTCAGGCTCCCCAGCCGATCCGGAGCACCCCATAACCCCCTGTGGACCGTTCAACTTCTCCTTCCTCGAAGCCTTCGGTGTGCCGCTCTGCCGCCTCAAGGCTGGCGAGACGCTGTTCCGGACGGGCGAGGAGGGGAAGCCCATGTTCCTCGTCGTCGAGGGGCAGATCGAGGTGCAGATTGCCGGCAAGCCCGTCGCCGGGGATGCACGGCATCGTGGGCGAGATGGCCTTGATCGACAAGGCGCCGCGGAAGCTGAAGCATCCGAGCCGGTCGCGGAAGCTCAGGAGCTTCTTGGATAATTGAGGGGGATGCCCCACGCGAAGTAGGACGCAATCCTGGCCTCTCCGGCATCACTCGCCTCAAATTATCGTGCCGGTGGGTTGATCCCGCTGACCGAGACCAACGTATACATGGCAAGAACCGCAACGATTGCGGGGTTTCGACGGCAAGGCGTCCCGAAGCGTTCATTTTCCGTTCAGGGGGGCCGCACTACGTTGAATTATGCGCCGGAGCATGTCATCATTCCCGCGTCCCATGAGGAGGCTCAAATGCGCCTTGCAGTCTTTCTGGCTCTGGCCCTCGCCCTCGGTGCGGTACTGATCGCATCGGATCCGTCGTGGGCGACCCTCGGTATCGAGGCTCCCTGAGCCCAGCAGTCGTTTGGGATGAAAGATATGGCGGCGCCATTCGGCGGCGAGCCCATCCGGGGGACGGAGCAGCCTCAACAACAATAACGAGCAGAGCCAATCATTTTCACTAATCGACGGATGCAGCCTGAACCTGCTTGATGGCTCTCAAGAGCTGATCGGAGAGTCCCTCGCTCTCAATCAGGCTCTCGGTTGCGTGAATGTCCGGGTCCATTCCCCAACGAAAGATGCTCGCCCCAAACTGGCGCCCGGTGGCCTGATCGCGCCCACTCTCCTTCTGTTTTTTAACCTCCTGCTCGATCTCATGTTTCCAATAGTGCAGGGTTTGCGCGTGCCATTTCCTTGCCCTCTTCAACCGACCAACCAGCCCCTTGCGTAGCGCTTCTTTGTCGGCAGCCTCACCGTCTGATAATTTCTTGCCCCACATCCATTCGGTTCTTCTCAACTCCCACCGGGCGCACGTATCGGCAAATACCGACCGCAGCAGACCCATTCGCTTCTCGTCTCCGCCACCGATTGTCTTGATCAGGCGATCCGAGCCTTCCCCGAGGCTGTCCTCGCAAAAGGTGTCGGACTCCTCAATCTCGGTTCGTGTCAGGTCTCCAGGGAGCTTGCTGCGCAAGAACACCACGTTATTTCTATTGACAACGTCGAGCCGCAATAGTCTCGCCATGCCGGGTTCGCACTCGCCGAACCAAAACTGTGGCGCCCCGCTACGGCAAGCGAGGTCTCGCTTATCCTTTATGTCGGCCTCGCACTGCTTCCGCTTTCTCGACAAAACTTTCCCAACTCCTTGGCAAGCCCTCTTTGCCGGAAGCGCGCTGGCAATTTCATAGAGGCCATTGGCCGACGCGGAGATGCTATCAAAAATTTCCGAGCGGATGCGATCCCTCTTCGCTGTTTCCGTCGTGTAAAGGGATAATATCCGCTCTTGAAAGAAATTGATCCTCAGATGCGACAGACAAAGCAGAACTCTGCGCACGTAGAGATGGCGGCGCTTAGTAAGGTCCTCGCCGCTAGGAAGCCTGCCGCAATAGTCTTTTGCCGCGCTCAGGAGCTCCTGCTTTGAAATCTGCGCTTTATTTCCATCTGTCACCTCGGGATAGAACACACTCGCTGCCCAGATGTCCAAACGCTGAATGGCGTGCGGACGATCGCCGATATATAGGCTCAAAAAACTTGCAAGCACCGGAAGCTCGTCGCGGCGCAGATCGACTTTTTTCAGGGACTGCTCGAGCAACTGACCCCTGAGATGCGGAAACATCAGCGCTGGAGCGTTGCAGGCCCGCCAACTGTCATCCGGTTTGCCTGGGCTACTATCACGCTCGATCTGCTTTCCCTCTCCCCAATTCCCGTGATCTGTATCGAAGAGCTGAGGATATCTCAATCTTATCTGCCACCACTCGGAATTCAATCTTTCAAGAAACTTCTCGACAGCCGTCGCCAAGCGTTTCCTTGTTTCCTCATCGATGCCGACAACGTACTTGTGCCTCCTTGCAGCCGCTGCCTTCCGCTCCGTGCTATTGGGATCCATGATGCGCCTGTAGAGCTCTCGCATCTCAAGATTGAGCGTCGCTGCCTCGAGATTGAGGTCGGCTGAGAGCAGGCTTCGCGAGCCGAGGAAATTCAGACATCCTGCCGCTGGATGAAATACATTGTCGAACACCTTTATAGGTCTGTCCGAGCCAGGAAACCCTGCATATCGTTCCAGTCCAAGCACCCTGTAATAGTCTCCGTCCTTCCGGTCCCGCACCTGCTCCAACATGCCGAACCCCAGGCGCAGGTTCTCGAGCGGTCCGGGGAATGGCTCTGCAAAGCTGTCGGCGGAGACGGCCGGACTGCGATATCCGATGTTGCTGTCGTTCCCTCCGCCGATCTGCCCGGGCGAGATCGAGAGCTTCACGCCCAGGAATTCGGCGCCTTGCAGCCGTCCGAGGATGTCTTTCATCAGGTGGGACGGTTTCAGGTACAGCACCAGGATGAGGGTCAGGAGGATGGCCGCTATGCCGAGGTTTCTCGCGGTGACCTGAACACCCTCGGGAATGTCGCTCTTCTTGGCCTCGGGGTGCCCGACCAGATAGGCAACCAGATAGGTGATGTAGCCAATGACGATCGCAAGAACGAAACGAAGGAACGTCTCCTCCAGGCTCTGGTAGTCGTAAAGCGTCAGGATGAAGCCGAGATGAATGACATAGGCCGCCGCCAGCACCAGAACGATAAGCGCCGCGAGCAGCATTGGCGGATCGTCGATCACGCGGACAAAATCGTTCCGTAGTCGCTCACGCCACGTCGTTGCGTCCTGATGGCCGGATGCTTGGCCACTGCCGCCTTCGTCCAATGCCCCGCCTCCCGTCGCGCCTTTCTCAACGGGTGGAGCGGCAGCGGGCACCTTGGAATAGGGAGCCGAGAGGAGCTGACTTGTGCCACGTGACCGCCGAGTGTCGGCCCAGCGCCGCACGCAGTAGCCCGACACCACGCCCAGTATGAGTCCCAATATGACTTCGACCATGACCCGTCACGCACACCGAGCTCAACGCAGTCAAATGCCCTTTCTTAACACTGTGGATCACGATAGCACTATGGCTCCCAGACCGCGAAGCAGGTAATAGAGCAGTGCAGCTAACATGCTTATCGGGGCCGATCGAGTGAGCCCCTCCGGCCCCGGCCACACGCCACCAATTTCCGAGCTGATCCGAGAGATGACCCCCGGCGGACCCTTCAACTTCTCGTTCCTCGAGGCCTTTGGCGTGCCGCTGCGCCGCCTTGAGGCCGGCGAGACGCTGTTCCGGGCGGGAGAGGAGGGGAAGCACATGTTCCTCGTCGTCGAGGGGCAGATCGAGGTGCGCGTTAACGATAAGCGGGTGGAGACGGTCGGGCTCCACGGCATCGTCGGCGAGATGGCGCTGATCGACAAGGCGCCCCGCAGCGCCACCGCCGTCGCCGCGACGGCGGGAGAGGTCGCCGTCATCGACCGCGACGTATTCCTGGCCCTCGTCGGCGAGAGCCCCGCCTTCTCCCTCTACGTCATGAAGCTCATGGCCGCCCGCATCCGGCGCATGAACCAGCAAGCCCCCTGATGCGCCAATCGCAGACCGAGATCACGCTCCCGACCCGCGGCCAGGGACTGATCGAGTTCACGGACGAGGCGCAGGCTTTCGTGGCCGGTTCCGGGATCACGACCGGTCTGCTCACGGTCTTCGTCCGGCACACGTCGGCCTCCCTCCTCATCCAGGAGAACGCCGACCCGGACGTTCAGCGCGATCTTCTCGCCTTCTTCAAGCGGCTCGTGCCGGAGGGAGATGCGCTCTTCGTCCACACGGCGGAGGGACCGGACGACATGCCGGCCCACGTCAAGGCGGCACTGACGGCGACCTCGCTCTCCATTCCCGTGAGCGATGGGCGCCTCGTTCTCGGCACCTGGCAGGGGCTCTATCTCTTCGAGCATCGCCGCGCCCCACACCGGCGAAGCCTGGTGCTCCACCTCATCGGCGAGTGAGGCGCGCCATGCGGCTTCGCTCCCAATCGTCTCCGGGCAGAGAGCCGACAGGAGGACGGTCTCTGCGGCGAGGCTCGCGGCGCCCGTGACGGGGCGGCGCAGGGCGGCCGACGCCGCACCATGCCTCGTCACTATGCCGCGATATCCGCGGTCAAAACCAGTGGAACGCCGGGGGACGGCCTGCTAGTACCCGGAATCATAATTCCCTGGTACGGCTGACGACCACAAACGATCGCCGGCCAGGAGCGGCGGCGCCGTCGATGTCCATCATCGGCCAGCCGCCGCGACACCGCCAGCGATCGTTTGTGGTCGCCCGCAGGGTCGCAGATGCCGGGCGCCCGGTTCGTCGCGCGTCTCGTGCGTACCGATGGGTACGCCCTTCGACGCGCTCCTGCCGGGCATCCCAGCCTCTGCGATCAGCCGTACCAGGGAATTATGATTCCGGGTACTAGTTAAGCGGCCCTGAAATCCCGACTTCTGCTCCCTGGAGGCCCCCATGTCCGAAGCCGCACAAAGCGCCACCCGCATTGCCACCGCCAAGCTCATCCGCAGCTATTACGACGCCTTCAACAGGGGCGACAGCGAGGGCATGATCGCCTACCTGACCGACGATGTGATCCACGACGTCAACCAGGGCGAGCGCCGCCAGGGTAAGGACAAGTTCCGCGCCTTCAATGCCCGCATGGCCCACAACTACCATGAGGAGCTCAAGGACATCGTGGTCATGGTGTCGAGGGACGGCACGCGGGCCTCGGCCGAGTTCAACGTGCACGGCACCTACAAGAGCTCCGAGGAGGGCCTTCCGGCTGCCAAAGGCCAGAAATACGTGCTGCCGGCCGGCACCTTCTTCGCCATCCGCGACGGCAAGATCGCCCGAGTGACGACCTACTACAATCTGACCGACTGGATCGCGCAGGTGGCGGGCTGAGCGGCAATGCCGTCGAGTCTCCCTTCCCCTTGTGGGGAGCGGAGCACAGCGCACCTCAGGAGGCTCCCGTGGCCATTACCGTTACGTCCCTGACCGGCGACGATATCAAGTCCGTGCTGCCGGATCTTGCGCGCCTGCGCATGGTCGTGTTCCGCGACTGGCCCTATCTCTATGACGGCACGCTCGAGTATGAGGAGGAATACCTCGCCAAGTTCGCCAAGGCGAAGGGTGCGGTGTGCGTTATCGCGAAGGACGGCGACCTCATCGTCGGCGCCTCAACGGGCGCCCCAATGATCGAGCATGCCGACGAGTTCGGCGAGCCGTTCAGACGAGCGGGCTACGACATCGCGAAGATCTTCTATTGCGGCGAGTCGGTGCTGTTGAAGAGTCACCGCGGGCATGGCCTCGGACACGCCTTTTTCGACCACCGCGAGGCGCAGGCGCGCCGGCTTGGCGGCTTCACGCATTCGACGTTCTGTCGCGTCGTGCGCCCCGACAACCATCCCCTGAAGCCGAAGGACTACGTTCCCCTCGACGGCTTCTGGAGGAAGCGCGGCTACGAGCCGGTGCCCGGAATCGTCGCGACCTACAAGTGGCTCGATATCGACCAGAAGGAGGAAACGGTCCACGAGATGCAGTTCTGGATGAAAGCGCTCTAGAGCGTTTCCAACGTAGGTTGGGTCAAGGCCCGCGTCTTCAGCGGGCCGCGACCCAACGACTTTGTGCCAGCCGTTAGATGTTGGGTCGCGCTACGCTTGACCCAACCTACGGGCGTGCGATTCACATCAGGCGGAAAGCGCTCTAGCCCGACGCGCCGAGACTGTGAGAAGGCAATGCCGGACAAGATCACCATCGCTGCCGCCCAATACCCGATCGGACAGCCTGCAACGCTGGCCGAGTGGGAGGCGAAGATCAGAGCCTGGGTGGCCGAAGGCGCCAAGACGGGTGCCGAGCTGCTCGTCTTTCCGGAATACGCCGCCATCGAGGAGGCCGCCTGCCTCGGACCTGACGTCTACGGCAGTCTCCCGGTAACGCTCGAGAGGGTGGCCGAGCTTGCCGGCCAGCGCGTCGCGCTCCACGCCGAGCTCGCACAGAAGCACAACGTGCATATCCTGGTCGGCTCGGGGCCGGTGAAGAAGAATGATGGGCGCTTCGTCAACGCCGCCCAGCTCGTGACACCGAGAGGGTCCATCGGCGAGCAGCAGAAGATCATCATGACCCCGTTCGAGCACGACTGGGGCATCTCGGCCGGCGGGCCGCTGCGCGTGTTCGAGACGGGGCTTGGTAAGATCGCGGTTCTCATCTGCTACGACAGCGAGTTCCCGCTCCTCGCGCGCGCGCTCGCCGAAGGAGGCGCGGAGATCCTGCTCGTCCCGTCCTGCACCGAGCGCGTCTCGGGCTATCACCGCGTGCGAACGGGAGCCAAGGCCCGCGCGCTCGAGAATACGGTCGTCACCGTGCAGAGCCCGACCATCGGAGAAGCTCCCTGGTCTCCGGCCGTCGATTTCAACGCCGGCGCGGCCGGCATCTACGTGCCCTCCGAGCAAGGCGTCTCCGATGACGGCGTGCTCGCCGAGGGAACGATGAACAGGGCAGAGTGGGTGTCGGCGGCCGTCGATCTCGCACGCCTCCGGCGCCTGCGCACGACGGGCGAGATGCGCAACTTCTCCGACTGGCGGCTGCAGCCCGGAGCCGCCCCTCTCGCCGGACCGGTCGAGGTGATCGCCCTCGGTTGACCCGGGACGCTTCGTCACTTCAGTGCCCAGGTGACCGTGACCCGCGCCTCGAGCGTCTCCGTTCCCCTCTCGATAGGAACCTGCTCGGCCGCCGCCGCGCGCGCGAAGGCGACTGGATGGGGGCCCGCTTGCACCACGTCCTCGGCAATCGAGATGACCTGGCCGACCTCGGCTCCTGCCGCGGCAGCGTAGAGATCGGCCCGGCGTTTTGCGTTCGCAATCGCCGCCTTGCGCGCCTCGTCGCGCAGCGTCTCGGCCTTGCTCACCTCGAACGAAAGACCGCGCATCTGGTTCGCGCCGAGCGAAACGAGGCTGTCCAGCACCTCGCCGAGGCGCGAGAGATCGCGCGCCCGCACGCTGACCTGGTTCTGAACCTGATAGCCGTTGATGACGGCCACCTGACCCTCGCGCGGGTTGGTGTAGCGCGGCTGGACGCTGAAATTCGAGGTCTGAATGTCCTTGGCGTCGATGCCGGCGGACTTCAACCCGGCGATAAGCTTCTTCATGACCAGGGAGCTCTTGTTGAGCGCCTCGCGCGCGGTGCCGTCCTCGGTCAGGACGCCGCTCGAGATCACGGCCGTGTCCGGCTCGGCCGAAGCCTGCCCTGTGGCCGAAACCGTGACCGTGCGTGTCATCGTGCCCTCTGCCGCGGCGGCGCCCGCCAGCCCCACCCACGCCAGCGTGGCAGCGAGGATCAGATAAGCGGTGGCAGCATGAGGTTGCATCGGCGTCTCTCCCTATTCATCCGGGCTCATCCTTGCCCGTATTTCAGCCGGAATGTTGGCGACAGTTCGCCGTTCTGAACAAGCGCAAATTCTGCTATAGAGCGCTTCCCGATCAGGGGCTCGTAGCTCAATGGTTAGAGCTGGCGGCTCATAACCGCCTGGTTCCAGGTTCGAGTCCTGGCGGGCCCACCAGCCACCTGCCTTGCCGTCTGGCGTGAGACAACGGATTTTCATGCGGACGCTCCGCGCCCTTCTCCTCTCCGACGGTCGACCCGGCCACTACACGCTGTCGGAAGGCATCCTGGCCGCGATCGCTCGCCTCAAGCCGGTCGAGACGGTGCGCCTCGAGGCTCGTCGTCCCCGGTGGCTGCCCGCCGGGGCCCTTTCGTTCCTGTCGAACCGGGGTGTGCCTCCGGCCCGCATCCTCACTGCCATCTATGGCCTTTCACCGGCGCGCCTTCCGCGTGCCGATCTCGTCGTCTCGGCGGGCGGAGACACGCTCGCCGCCAACATCGCCGCCGCGCGCCTCCTCGGCGTGCCGAACCTCTTCTACGGCTCGCTGCGCCGCTATCCGCCGGAAGCCTTCGCCCTCGTTCTCACCTCGTACGCGCGCCATGCCCAAAGCCCCCGCCATCTGGTGACGTTGAAGCCGAGCCGGCTCGACCCGGATGCCGCGGAGAATGGCTCCTCGTGCGCGCCGCCGAAAGCGGGAACGCCACCCAAGGTCGCCGGCCTCATCGTCGGCGGCAACGCCGGCACGATCCACTACGCGCCATCCGACTGGGACCGGCTCTTCCAATTCGTGCGCGCTCAATCGAGCGCGCATGGCACGCGCTGGGTCGCGGCAACCTCGCCGCGCACACCGGACGCCCAGGCAGACGCTCTTGCTCATCTTTCGCAAGAGCCCTCGAGCCCGCTCGTGCGCCTCATCGACTACCGGAGTGCGGGGCCCGGCACACTCGGCCCCCTCTTCCGGGAGGCGGCGGCGATCGTCGTCACATCGGACTCGAGCTCGATGCTGTCGGAGGCGATCTGGATGCGCCGCCCGGTGCTCTCCGTCTCGCCCGAGAGGGCCGATCTTCCCGCTGACGAGCTGGATTATCGCCGGTTTCTTGAAACGAGCGGCTGGTGCGCGGCAATGCCCATTCGCGAGCTCACCCCAGCGCGCTTCTTGCAGCGGCTCGCGGCCATCAAGCCACTCGAGCTGAACCCGCTCGACGATCTTGCCGAAAAGCTCGCACGCCGGCTGCCGGGCCTCCTCGGCAAGCCCTGAATTCAGCTGTCCGCCTCGAGCACCGCGATGCGCTCGCCTGCGTAGACGCACTTGAGCTGGGCGACGTCGTCGAGCGCGAGGGCAAAGACGTTGCACGGGCTCGCCAGCCTGATCTCGCCGTCCTTCGACAGCGGGGTCGGCCCAAAGCCGATGGCGATGGCGTCGCCGTCCGGCCAGAACGCGATCTCGCCAGGGCTCACGACATCCTTGGCGCCAGGCTCGAGGCCGCTGTTGAGAGGTGCCGAGAAATAGACCTCGCGGCCCCAGGTCTGGGCCGAGGCATAGATCGGCAGAGCCTGCCAGACCCTGTCGGCCGTCGGCGTCTCGAGGAGGCGCGCCCGTATCGCCACCCCTCCAGCGCGAATGACGATTTCCCGCAACACACCTCTCCACACACCCGCGGCGCGCCGTCAGGCCGCCGTCAGCGACACTTTCTCACCGGGCGTGACGGCCTTCAAGAGGGTGGGGTCATCGAGCGCCGTTGCCCAGATGTTGCAGGACCGCGGCAGGCGCAGCTCCCCCGGCTTCGAAATCGGCGTCGGGCCAAAGGCGATGATCACCCGGTCCTCCTCGCTCCAGAAGGCGATCTCGCCGGCGCAGGCGAGAGCCTTCGCCCCCGTTCCCGGCCGGATTCCACCGGGGTCTCGAAGTGGACCGCGCCACCCCAGGTCTCGGCTGTCGAATAAATAGGGAGCGCCGCCCAGATCCGCTCGGCGGTCGGCGTGTCGAGAAGCTCGGCCCGGATGGACACGCGGCCGGCCCGGATCAGGACGCGGCGCGGAGCATCCGGGCCCGGACGCGCCCCGCTTGCGGCATTGGCGGCGCTGATCGCCGCTCCGCGTTGCCTCAGGATGTTGGTTGGCATGGCGCCCGTTTTCGCCCCGGACGGCGCGCCGATCAAGCCCCCCTTGCCCGTCAGCCGGGCGGCGGACCGAACACGAGCACGGCGTTCAAGCCGCCGAACGCAAACGAGTTCGACATAGTGTAGCCGACTTTCGCCTTGCGGCCCTTATTCGGCACGTAGTCGAGATCACACTCGGGATCAGCCTCGTCGAGACCGATGGTCGGCGGCACCCATTGCTCCTGCATCGCCTTGATACAGGCGGCCGCCTCGATGCCGCCGCCCGCGCCGAGCGGGTGGCCATGCATGGACTTGGTCGAGGAAACCGCGAGCTGGTAGGCGTGCTTGCCGAACAGATCCTTGATCGCGTTCGTCTCGTTCTTGTCGTTGATGGTCGTCGCCGTGCCGTGGGCATTCAAGTAGTCGATCTTCATGGGTGGCAGCCGGGCGTCCTGAAGCGCGAGGCGCATGGCCTCGCGCGGACCCTCGATGTCGGGGTTGACCATGTCCTTCGAGTCCGACGTCATGCCGTAGCCGCAGAGCTCGGCCAGGATCTTCGCACCACGCCGCTTGGCGTGCTCGTACTCCTCGAGCACCAGGATGCCGGCCCCCTCCGAGAGGACGGTTCCATTGCGCCTCTTGGAGAACGGGAAGCAGCCCTCCGGCGAGAGCACGTGCAGCGCCTGCCAGGCCTTCATGGTGCCGTAGTTGATGACGGCCTCCGATGCGCCTGCAATCGCCACGTCGACGAGATTGTTCTCGATGTACTGCTTGGCGATGCCGATAGCGTGGGTTGCCGTCGAGCAGGCGGAGCAGGTGGCGAACGTGGGGCCCTTGACGCCGTATTCGATGCCGACATGGGCCGAGGCCGAGGAGCCGATGATGCGCAGAAGCGTCAGCGGGTGGGTGGCGCGCTTGTTGTTGATGAAAAGATCGCGGTAGGCGACCTCGTAGGTCGTGAGACCGCCGGCGCCCGAGCCGATGATGCACGCCGACCGGTAGGAATTCTCGAACGGAATCGGCAGACCCGACATCTTGACCGCTTCATCGGCCGCGGCAGCCGCGAACCACGCGTAGCGGTCGGCGTGAAGTATGATCTTGTCGCGCTGGAAGTGCCTGAGGCGAGGCTTCGGATCGAAATCCTTGATCTGAGCGGCGATCAGGATCTTGAGATCGTCGAGCGGAAATCCGCCGAGCGGAGAGACTCCGCTCTTGGACTCTTGCATGCCGGCCCAGAAATCGGGGACATTCTGCCCGATCGGCGTGACGACGCCCATTCCCGTCACGACGACACGACGGGTACCACTTGCATGTGCCATTCTTTGCTCGGTCCTGTTTCAGGGTGCGTGCCAAGGCCGATCGGCCCAGCGGACGGGCCGCCCTCATGGAGCAATGCAGCCTCGGGCACGGTTTCGACGTCTCAGGCCTTGGCGCTTGCAGCCGCCGGTCCCGCAGCGATCAATCCTTTGACCTTGTCGACGACGGATCCTACGGTCTTGAAGTCCTGCACGTCCTCGTTGGCGTTGTAGGGGATCTCGATCCCAAACGTATCCTCGATGTCGAACACGATCATCGCGAGGTCGAGGGACTCGATCTTGAGGTCCGTGAGCGCGGTCGAAGCCGAGATGTCGTCCCTCGGCTCTTTCATGTGCTTCTTGAGGATCTCGATGATCTTGGTCGTAACTTCGTCCATCTCGCTCTCCAAACCCTGTGCGAAACTTGCCGCACGGACGTGTTTACTTGATCTCTAGCTAGTTGAAGTAATCTCTACTCACAAGCCAGCGCGTCACATATCCTTAAACGCTGGACAAGTCCAGTCGAGTGGCCGCGACAACTGGGCGTCCGGCCCCGGATGCTACCGAATATCTCAGATGAGATGAGACCAAGATGTTCCCCCGGGTACTTCAGCAAAAATGCCCGTCCACTTCCACTCCGGCTCTAGTCTCAATAGATAAAAAAGTGTTCAATGCTTGGGCGGAGCGCTTTGGCCTCCCCCGGCGCCGCGATGCCGCATGGGGGCTTGCTAAGGACCCGCCAAACCAAATGCCCCGATCATAATGTCGGGCGCTGGATCCGGGAGGACTGCCGATGTCCCTTCATGCTCAGCCCCCCGCACAGGCGGGAGCCGCCCCCTCCTATCCGTGGCTTAAGAGCTATCCCAAGAATGTCGACTGGTACCAGACGTTTACGCCCGCCCCCCTGTATAAGCTCCTGGACGACGCGGTGGCCCGGAGCGGGGCGCGCAACTGCACCAATTTCATGGGACGCATCACCACCTTCGCCGAGCTTGGCCGGCTCGTCGATCACGTGGCGGCGGGGCTGCAGAAGCTCGGCGTGACCAAGGGCACGAAGGTCGGCATCTTCCTGCCCAACAGTCCGACATTCATCGTCTACTACTACGCCATCCTCAAGGCGGGCGGGACGGTGGTCAACTACAACCCGCTCTATACCGTCGAGGAGCTTTCCTATCAGGTCCGCGACAGCGGCACCGAGCTCATGATCACCTTCGATCTGAAGCTCCTGTTCGACAAGGTCGAGGCCCTCTTGAAGTCCGGTGTCCTGCCGCGCGCCGTAGTCTGCTCGTTCTCGGGACTGTTGCCGTCGGCGAAGGGAGTCCTTTTCCGCCTATTCAAGTCCAAGGACGTCGCGCGCGTGTCGTCGTCCCCAGTGCGGAGCCAAGTGATCCTCGAGGCGCAGCTGATGTCGGGATCCGGTAAGCCGGCCCCCGTACCGATCGATCCAGTGAACGATATCGCCGTCTTGCAGTACACGGGCGGCACGACCGGAACTCCCAAGGGCGCCATGCTCACTCACGCCAACGCCTACATCAACACGCTGCAGGTCATCTCCTGGGCGCCCGAGCTCAAATACGGCCAGGAGCGCGTGCTCGGCGCCCTTCCCTTCTTCCACGTGTTCGCCATGACCGTCGTGATGAACTTCGGCATCGCGATGGCGGCGGAAATGGTCATCATGGTGCGCTTCGTCCTCGATGACGCGCTCGCACTCATTCACAAGACCAAGCCGACCGTCATGCCGGGCGTGCCAACCCTCTTCAACGCCATCGCCAACCACCCGAAGGTGAAGTCGTTCAGCTTGAAGTCCCTGAGATTCTGTCTCTCGGGCGGCGCGCCGCTCCTGCTCGAGACCAAGCAAAACTTCGAATCCGTCACCGGCTGCAAGCTGGTCGAGGGTTACGGGCTGTCCGAGACCTCCCCGGTTGCCACCTGCAATCCGCTCGAGGGCACCCCGCGACCCGGCTCGATCGGGTTGCCCATCCCCGGCACGATCCTGTCGTTGCGCGATCTCTCCGATCCGATGAAGGAGGTGGCGCCAGGCGAGCGTGGCGAGATCTGCATCATGGGTCCGCAAGTGATGAAAGGCTATTGGATGAAGCCCGCGGAGACGGCGGCCCAGTTCGCGGGCACGGCGTTGCGCACCGGCGACGTGGGCGTGATCGATGCCGACGGCTTCTTCTATATCGTCGACCGCATCAAGGACCTCATCATCTGCTCTGGCTACAACGTCTATCCGCGCCGCGTCGAGGAGGCGATCGCCGAGCATCCGGCCGTCGAGGAGGTGACGGTGATCGGCATACCGGATGCCTACCGCGGCGAGGCGCCGAAGGCGTTCATCAAGCTGAAGGGCGGACAGAGCGCGACAGCGGGCGACATTCTGCGCCACCTTGAGGCCAAGCTCTCGAAGATCGAGTTGCCCTCGGAGATCGAGTTCCGCGATGCCCTGCCGAAGACCATGATCGGCAAGCTCTCGAAAAAGGAGCTCAAGGCCGAGGAAGCGCAGCGCCAGAGGCCGGCATGAGGGGACGACAGGCGGCAGGCACTCCGGCCCAGCCGAGGCCGGCTGGTGAAGCGGGGAGCGCCGACGCAGTCTTTACCATCGGCCAGCTCGCGGAAGAGTTCGGCGTCACGACGCGTACGATCCGCTTCTACGAATCGCGCGGCCTCATCCGTCCCCAGCGCAAGGGCGCCAACCGCTCCTACACGCGGCGCGACCGGGCCCGCCTGATGCTCATTCTGCGCGGCAAGAATCTCGGCTTCTCACTCGAGGACATCGCCGAGTACCTGGCGCTCTATGACACGGACCCGAGCCAGCAGGCGCAGACCCAGATGCTGCTCGGGCGGGTGGACGAGACAATTGCCGATCTCGTCAAGAAGCGCGCCGATCTCGACCGCACGCTCAAGGACCTCAAGGACATCCGCGCCAAGTGCCTCGAGCACTTGAGGCGTGCGTAAGGCCCCCGCGCCAATGCTGGGAGGAATTCCACACCCCCCTGCCTCCGACCCTTGCACGTTGGCAATGGTGCGATCCCTTCCTGTGTCCCGGCTCTACGCGGCGCGAAGTGAGCGCCACGTAGAGCCGGGACCCAGGGAGAGCCAGGGCGTGCCCGGGGTGAGCAGCTGCCGCGCAAAAAAATATCCCCTCGCTTCAGACCTCACCGACACTCACGCCCATCCCGCCGCACACAACCAGGCCCCTGCTCGAGCTGGGAGCCGATGCGCGGAGGGGAGCGTGACGGATACGCCGGCGTCCATCAGCTGAGGCCGGGGGCTGACTGCCGGCTGAGGCTCGCGCCCAGTTCAACTGCCGCAACGATGCACGGCAGGATGGTGGCTTCAACGATCCGCAAAGGGGGCCCGCCCCCGTCTCGCGCGATGGGGCGGCGAAAGCCGCATCTATCAGAATTCGTGTACGAGGCCTCGCCGCCCCATCCCCGTAACAGGGGCTGCTCCTTGAAACGAGCTGTCGAGCCCGACCCCGCGCCTCCCGCACGAAGGGGTCTGAAGCCATGCTCTCTCAGCGACGTCCTCGCCGTCCCGGTCTGCGCCGGGACTGCGGGCGCTTCGAAGCAGACCGGGCCGGAAACCCCGGGCGTCAGGCTTTGGCGCTTTCCCCGGCGCTCTCCATGATCGCGGCGACGCCCATGCCCCCCGCGGTGCAGACCGAGATCAATCCGCGGCCTCCGTGGGTGGAGAGAAGCTTCGCCAGATTGGCGACGATGCGTGCTCCCGTCGCCGCGAACGGGTGACCGACCGCAATCGATGAGCCCTTCACATTCATTTTCGCGCGGTCGATGGCGCCGAGCGGAGCATCCTTGCCGAGGTGCCTCTTGCAGTAGCCCGCGTCCTCCCAGGCCTTCAGCGTGCACAGCACCTGGGCCGCGAACGCCTCGTGGATCTCGTAGAAATCGAAATCCTGAAGCTTGAGACCGGCCCGGTCGAGCATCCTCGACACCGCAATCGTCGGCGCCATCAGAAGCCCCTCTCCGTTGGCGAAGTCGTTGCCCCAGTGCTGGCCGAATGTCAGATAGGCCTCAATCGGCAGACCGCGCGCCTTGGCCCACTCCTCGCTCGCAAGAAGCGCGCTCGAGGCGCCATCCGTCAGCGGCGTCGAGTTGGCGGCCGTCAGCGTGCCGCGCTCGGACTTTTCGAAGGCCGTCTTCAAGGTCGCGAGCTTGTCGAGGCTGATGTCCTCGCGCAGATTGTTGTCGCGGAACACGCCCGCGCAAGGAACGACCAGATCGTCCATCCACCCCGAGCGGTAGGCCGCTGCGGCCTTGTTGTGGCTCTCGAAGGCGAGCTGGTCCTGGTCGGCACGAGCGATCTTCCACTCCTGCGCCATCAACTCGCAGTGCTGACCCATCGAGAGCCCGCTGCGCGGCTCCGAGACCATCGGCGGCTGCGGCGCGAGCTCTGCCGGCGACAGCCCCTTGAACACCTTGATCTTGTCCCACGTGCCCTTCTGCAGTCCCGCCTGCACGAGGCGCTGCGCGAACTTCTTCGAGAACACGATCGGCGCATCCGATGTCGTATCCGAGCCGCAGGCGACGGCGCTGTCGATCTCGCCCGCCGCGATCTTGGCGGCAGAGCCGAGCGCGGCCTGCAGGCTCGTGCCGCAGGCCTGCATCAGCGTCACGCCGGGCGTCGAGGTCGCGAGCCTGGTTCCGAGCACCGCCTCTCGGGCCAGATTGAAGTCGCGCGAATGCGTCACCACCGCTCCGCCCACCACCTCGCCGATGTGCTCGCCCTTGAGGTTAAAGCGATCGACAAGGCCATTCAGCGCCGCCGTCATCATGTCGAGGTTCGAGAGATCGGCATAGAGCGTATTGGACCTGCAAAAGGGAATGCGCACGCCTCCGACGACGGCAACGCGGCGAAGGGGTTGGTTCATAGAGTTGTCTCCCGTTTCGTTCCCTCTCCCTCAGAGCGGGAGGAGGCTCCTCAGACTGCGCGCAGCGCTCAGGCGTGGGGGTTGATGTAATTCTGCCTCTCAGGCGCCCGTCGACTTATGCTCCTGCGCACGGAAGTTCAAAGGCCCCCCGCGGAACGGCGCAAACCAGGTTCCGAAGATCATGCCGGCGTCGACCAGGTCCGCGTTCTCGACGACGCCCTCGTCAAGGCACTTCTGGGCTTCCCGGATCATCGGCTCGACAAGCTCGCGCGCAAGCCTCTCGAGCTCCGCCTTCGAGAACTCCTTCTTCGACGACTCGGGCTTGCCGTCCTTCCAGACGTAGAATCCTTCGCCCGTCTTCTTGCCGAGCCGGCCCGACGCGACCAGGCGCTCGAGACGCGAGCCCTCGCTCGACTGGCCCAGGATCTTCGCCACATGAGCACAGACGTCGAGCCCGACGTTGTCGGCGAGCTCGATGGGACCCATCGGCATTCCGAACGCGCGCATCGCCTCGTCGATCTTCTCCTTGTCCTCGCCCTTCTCGAGCCGCTCCATCGCCGCGAACATGTAAGGAGTGAGCACTTTGTTGACGAGGAAACCGGGCACGTCCTTGGTAATGAGCGGGAACTTGTCGATGGCCGCCACGAACGCCGCGCCTTTCTTGACCTCCTCCTCGCGCGTCGAAGCGCCGCGCACGACCTCGACGAGCGGCATCTGCGGCACCGGCGAGAAGAAGTGCAGACCGATGAGCCGGCCTGGATCCTTCAACGGCCTGGCGATGTCCTCGATCTGCAGCGAGGAGGTGTTGGTGGCGAGCACAGCGCCCGGCTTGAGCTTCATCTCGAGGCCCGCAAACAGCTTCTGCTTGACATCGAGCTTCTCGACGATGGCCTCGATCACGACGTCGGCTCGTGCAATTCCGTTGCCTTGAGGATCGGCGATGAGCCGGGTCTTGCCGGCATCCCGCTGGGCCTTGGTCTTGAACTTCCTGGAGAAGAGCTTGCCCTGGGCCTTGATGCCCTTCTCGAGCTGCTCGGCCGAGATATCCTGCAGCGTCACCTCCATGCCGGACGCGACGCAGACGCCCGCGATATCGGCCCCCATTGTACCCGCGCCGATGACGTGAACGCGCAACGGCTTCCAATCGAGCCTCTTCGGCGCCTGGGCTTTGAGCGCCTCCGACAGCTTGAACACGCGGCGCAGGTTGCGCGAGGTCTCCGACACCATCAGCGGCGCAAAGGCCCGCGTCTCGGCGCGCTTCATGCCCTCGTAGTCGCCGCCCGACTGCTCGAAAAGGTCGATCAGTCGGAAGGGCGCCGGATAATGGTCCTCGCGGGCCTTCTTGCGCGTCTCCGCCCGCATCCTGTTGGCGAGCATGCCCCGCGCCGGCCACTTGGTGAGAGCCGATCTGGTGAAGCCTGCCGGCTTCGACCTGCGCTTCTGCAGGACGGCCTTGCGGGCCGCCCAGCGCAGGTTCGAGCGGTTGGCGACGAGCTCGTCGATGAGACCCATGCCACGCGCGGCGGCGGCTCGGATCATGGAGCCCGAGAGCATGGCCGGCATCGCTGCCAGCGGGCCGGCCTGACGGATGGATCGCGCGGTTCCATTGAAGCCCGGAAAGAGCCCGAGCTTCACTTCCGGGAAGCCGACCCGCGTTTGGTCGTCCCGTGTGGCGATGCGGTAATGGCAGGCGAGCACCAGCTCGAGCCCCCCACCCACACAGACGCCGTGCATGGCGGCCACCACCGGCACCGTGAGCCGCTCGATGCGGTCGAGCAAGGCATTGACCGCCTTGATGCTGTCCGTGACCTGTGCCTCCGTCTCGAACGCCTCGAACTCGTTGATGTCCGCTCCGACGATGAACCCGCGCTCCTTGCCCGAAAGAATGACGAGGCCGCGGATGCTCTTGTCGCGCGCTCCTTGCTCGGTGCGCGTGACGATGGCCTCGAGCTCGCTCAAAGGCCGCCTGCCGAGCGCGTTGGCGCTCGAGCCCTCGCGATCGAAGATCGCCCAGGCAATGCCCTCCTGATCGATGGAAAAGCGCCAGTCCTTGAGTTCGTTCATCGCGTCAGCCATTCCAATAGACCTCGTGCTCTATGCCTTGCCGTGCAGAGAGAGAGACAATGCTCAGCCTGCAGCTCTCATGTTGTGACCGGGCTTCATGTAGCTCGGGCGAAGCTCGTCCTTGTCGAAGTGATCGACGGCGATCGTGCGTGCCACAAGCCCCTCGACCTCCTTCAGGAGCTCGCCTTCGCTTTCGGTCAGAACCCCCTTCTTCACCGCGTCTCCGATCCAGTCGATACCGTGGTAACGGCGAACGGTGCCGGCACGGATGGCGCGCTCGAGCTTCTTTTCCGCCTCCTCGGAGGCCACGACCTTGCCGAGTGTCACCTCGAGAAGGCCCGTCGCGTCCCTCGGGTCCCTCGAAACATAGATGTGCCGCGTGAGGCGCTCGCGCACCTCGCCGGGCTCGATGGCGAGCTTGACGATCGCCGAGCCCAGCCGGTCGCTCGCCGGATAATAGTGCCGCCCCAGCGGGAACACGAGCACGCGCATCAGCGCTCTTGCGAACGGGTTGGGGAAGTTGTCGATCGTGCCGCGCAGCGCCTGCTCGAAGCGATAGAGGCCGTTGGCGGCGGCAAACGCGACAATGGCGCGATCGCCCTTGGGCCGGCCATCGTCCTCGTAGCGCTTCAAGACGCAGGACATGAGATAGAGCTCGGAGAGCGCGTCCGCGAGACGTCCGGTGAGCTTCTGCTTGGTCTTGAGACCGCCGCCGAGCAGCGCCACCGTGAGGTCGGCGACGAGCGCGAAATTGCGGCTCGCGCGCGACAACTGCCTGTAGGCCCCCCGGCTTTCCCTGGCATCCTCCGGCGACCCGGCGAAGAGGCCCAGCGTCAGATTGTGGAACAGGGCTCCGGCCATGTTCGAGATCGAGAACTTCACGTGCCCGACGAACGCCGCGTCGAAGGCCGCGATGCCCTCCTCCCGATCATCGGCCTGGAGCGCCTGGATCTCCTTGTAGAGAAACGGGTGAGAGCGCAGTGCGCCCTGAGCGAAGGTGATGAGCGTGCGCGTCAGGATGTTTGCCCCTTCGACCGTGATGCCGACCGGCACCATCTGGTAGGCGCTCATCAGGTAGTTGGCGGGACCGTCACAGATCGCGCGCCCGCCGTGGATATCGAAGGCATCGTTGACCGACCGGCGCAGACGCTCGGTCGTCTGGTACTTCATGAGCGCCGAAATGACGGACGGCTTCTCGCCGCGCGAGACCATCGCCGCCGTCACTGCGCGACCGGCCTCGTTGACGTAGGCGTTCTCGATCATGCGCGCGAGCGGCTCCTCGATGCCTTCCATGCGTGCGACCGGGAGCCCGAACTGCTTGCGGATGCGCGCATAGGCCGTCGTCGTGCGCAGCATCGCCTTGGCACCGGCCGTCGCCGACGAGGGCAGCGAGATCGCACGCCCCGCCGCAAGGCACTCCATCAGCATGCGCCAGCCCTGCCCCGCCATCATCTCCCCGCCGATGATGAAGTCCATGGGAATGAGGACGTCGTTGCCCCAATTGGGGCCGTTGGGGAACGCCGCGCCCGAGGGAAGATGCCGGCGCCCGATATTGACGCCGGGATGCGAGGCAGGAATGAGTGCAACCGTGATGCCGATGTCCTCGCCTTTGCCGAGGATGTTCTCGGGGTCGAACAGCCGGAAGGCAAGGCCGACGAGTGTCGCATCGGGCCCGAGCGTGATGTAGCGCTTGTCCCACGAAAGGCGAATGCCCACCGTCTCCCTGCCCTCGTGCTGGGTGCGCGTCACATACCCGATATCGCGCATGGTCGCCGCGTCGGAGCCGGAGGTCGGCCCCGTGAGCGAGAAGCAGGGCACCTCGAGTCCCTGCGCGAGGCGCGGAAGAAAGTGGTGCTTTTGCGCGTCAGTGCCATATTTTTCGATGAGCTCGCCCGGTCCGAGCGAGTTCGGCACCATGACAATGGTGACGGCGTCCGGCGAGCGCGAGGCGATCTTGCCGAGAATGAGCGATTGGGCCTGGGCAGAGAAGCCAAGTCCGCCATGCTCCTTCGAGATGAGCATGCCGAGAAAACCATGCTTCTTGACGAAATCCCAGACCTCCTTCGGAATCTCCCGGTTGGCATGGCGGATCTGCCAGTCGTCGATGAGGCGGCACAGCTCCTCCGTTGGTCCATCGAGAAAGGCCTGCTCCTCCTTCGAGAGCACGATCCCCGGAATGGCTCTTAGCTTCATCCAATCGGGCGTGCCGGAGAAAAGCTCGGCATCGAACCCGACCGTTCCCGCATCGAGCGCCTGCTGCTCAGTGTCGGAGACCTTGGGAAGGATCCCTTTGACGAGACCATAAACGGGCGTGGTCAAGACGCTGCGGCGGAGCGCCGGCATCGACATGAGCGCCAGTAGAATGGCGGGCAGAAAGGCAACGAGACCGAGCCAGCCTGGAGCAGGCCATGCGAACGCTCCCGTGTCGAGGAGCCCCGACTGCCACAACAGCGCAGAGAGCCCTGCGCCTGCGGTCCACAACCATCCCGAGGCGCGCGACATGGCAAGCGCCACGGCGCCAGCCACAAGAATGAGGAGGAAGAGCACAACGGTCATGAGCGAGCCGGCCTCCGGTGGATTGAACGAACTTGGCACCTCTTCGACCGCCGGCCGCCCCAGGTGGCCCCAGGTGGCCCCAGGTGGCCCGCAGTCCATAAACTCTTTCAACGGTCCGGTTGTTCCTCTTGAACATCCTTCTCCGGCATGAGGACCTCCTAGCACATCTTGACGTTTACGTCAACGTCAATACAGGCGCGGCCGGCCCCCGGGGTCGGACCCACGGTGGGAGCCTACAAAGGCTCAACGCCGCAATCGAGGGATTTGCGCGCACTAAGCGCTGCCACATGTGGAGAAAATGCCGGATTCCCATGTGTGCGCGGGATCGCTCAGGCCGGCACCGGCAGACACGCAGGCTGAGCTTTGCGGCCGAAGCGCGGTGACGTGCGCCGTGAGACGTACCAGAGAGAGGCTGCAAAGACCGCGTGTCCGGCAACGAGATCGATCACGTAGTGCCCGCCGACGGAGACGGCGGTGAAGATGATGAAGCCGCTCACGATTGCAGAAGGCAGAGCGAGCCAGCGGAAGCACGACAGCGCATAGCCCGCGACGAGAGCATGGATTACGTGGAACGAGGGGAACGTAATGATCCCCTGCCAGCCGCCGGGCTCGGGAAACGAGAGCATCGAGCCCTCACGCAAGGCCATGAAATGCGGAACATGCCAGGCCCCGGCATTCGAGCCGGCGAGATGACCGAGAACCGCGTCCGGCACTTGAAGATGCACGATGGCGCCGATAGCCGGCATCATCGAAGACAGCACGACGGTCCCGATCATGCAGATCGTCATCAGGCTCAACGTATCGGCAAGCCGCTCGAGCTTGCGGGTGGCGATGAGGATCACATAGGCAAGCATCACCTGCCACATGAAGCCCATGTAGACAGCATAGCTCAACGACGAGAGAAGGGTATCGGCACCCGTGTTGCGCACGACGGCGATCGCATCCCAACCCATCGCCGCGTCGATGGTGAGAAGCGTTTCGTCGATCAGGGGCCGGTTGGCGGTTGCCGCGAAATAGCTGATGTGAGAGCCGACGACTCCCATTGCCAGGATCCAGGCGAAGGTCGAAAGAGCTGCAGCCGTGCGCGGCGCGCGCTCATGACCCGTCAGGAGCCCGGCGCAGGTGATGAGGCAGAGCGAAAGCACCAGAGGAGAAAGGTAGCCCGCCGAGAATGTGAAGCCCTTCACCGTCGCGCCGGCGAGCGTGACGAGCCCTGCCCCTAAGAGCAAAGCCCAGTCGGCTTTTCTGGTTGCCAGCGGCCAACGCCACGCCATCTCGCAATTCCTCGCGCCGGACCTTCCGGTCTCGTTGCGGGCGAGCATAGGCGGCGCCCCTTAACGGCACACTTAATGAGCCCCCTCGAGACCCTGCCACAGCTCCCTGCACGCCACAAATCGAGCGCGTTCGAAAGGAAAGACGGCCGTATCCTTTCCGGGCCGTTACCAGGAGCCCCAAAAACCGGCACGAAGCGTCAGCCCCGCTGACTGTGAAGCTTCACAGCTCCGCCCATGCCCTCAGGAGATTGGCGTATGTCTTGGCGACGAGATCGAATGCCTCGCACTTGCCATCCCGCTCGAAGATCTGCCGGCGCGCGCGATCGAGGTCGAAGAGCATCTCGCGCCGGCCGGCATCGCGAACCCGGCTCTGCACCCACGTGACAGCCACCAACCGTTCTCCGCGCGTCACCTCGGCCACCCTGTGAAGGAACGTCGAAGGATAGACGACGGCGTCACCGGCGGCGAATTTCGCCCCGTCCTCTCCGGAGAGAGATTCGACGATGAGCTCTCCCCCGTCGTAGCTCGAGAGATCGGAGAGGAAGACGGTCACGGAAACGTCCGTCCGCAGCGGTGGCGCCTCGCCCATGACGGCGTCGTCCACGTGGCGGCCGTAGGCTCCGCCCGCAACCGTCCTCGATAACAGCGGCGGCGCGATGCGCTGAGGCAAGACGATCGCCTGGAACACGTCGTGAGCCTCGAGGGCCGACAAAATCTGCGTTTGAACCCGCTTGAGACCCGGCGAGGGACGCGCCTGAAGGGTAGTGGGTCAGTTTAAATTCTAGGGCATCTTGACTCCAGTTGCGCGCGATACGGACGCGCCCCATACTCCCATGCATGACCGATAAAGCATCACGCAAGAGACGCCCGCGCGACACAAACCAGCTCGCCAAGAGCATCGTGGATATTGCCACGGGTCAAGTCGAGGACCGGAATCCAACACCCGAAGAGCAGGGCAAGGACCCGGCTGCCGTTAGCCTCGGTCGCCGAGGCGGGCTCAAGGGCGGAAAAGCCCGCGCAGACTCGCTGTCGAATGCCGAGCGATCGCGCATAGCAAAGGTCGCCGCCAACGCCCGTTGGAAGTCCACACACAAAGACAAGCCGGGAACTTGAACATCTCTGTGTAATATGCCATAAAGCAGCCACCGAAAACGTGAGGCTGCCATGGCCAACTCATTTGTATCTGCACTGCGCAAGGAAATTGCCGCTATAGAGGTGGAGTTAGAGGGCGATCCTCGCTTCAAGAAGCTGAAACGCCTAATGGCGGCCCTTGATGCTTACCTTGAGGACGATGATGATCAACCGACCATTGTTCATTCTGGGAAGATCAGAGCCTCTGAGGCTGGGTCCGTAGAGCAGCATGGTCGCACACCGTCAGAGCGCACGCTGCTGATTCTGGACGCAGCAGAAGCAATAATTCGCGCGAGCAAGAAACCAATCAGAACGATTGAAATTCTTGAGGAATTGCAGCGTCGCAAGATTGATGTTCATGGCGACAATCCTCGAAATACTCTTTCGGCGATCCTGTCATATTCCGGGCGCTTCAAGGCGCACGGCCGCTCCGGTTGGACGGCAAAGGAAGATGACGATCCCGATGAAAATACAGAAGCCGCAGACGGACCAAGCTTAGCTGGCAGGTCGTCCACGGCCTCTGCGGAGCACCGCCTGACCAACGGTGGAACACGAGCTGAGCCCGTGAAGCCGAGGCCGGGGGGTGGTACATGATAATATAGTTGCATGAGCTATGCTAGAAGTCCTCGGTTGGTCGCCGAGGGCTTCTGCCGCTCAATCTCAAATACAGTATCCTAAATCTTTGATTCTACGTCAAGTTCTGATTTTTCGAGTCAGAACAATGAGATAGTCGTTGCAAATTAAAATGACCCTTATGCTTGACCGAATACACACAAAGGTCTATATTGTGTGTCATGAATAAATTGTCGCCAGGGAAACGTGCTCAAGTCCTGCACTTGCTATGCGAAGGATCGAGTATACGCGCCATCACGCGCCTCACTGGGGTGAGCAAGAACACGGTCGCGAAGCTCTTGGCGGATGTCGGCTGTGCGTGCTCGGAGTATCAGGACAAGACGTTCAACAACCTCACCTGCAAGCGCGTTCAGGTCGATGAAATTTGGAGCTTCGTCTATGCAAAGCAGGCCAACGTCAAAACAGCGAAGGCCGCTCCGCCTGCTGCTGGAGACGTATGGACGTGGACGGCGATTTGTGCCGACACAAAACTCGTTCCGTCCTGGCTTGTCGGTCCTCGTGACGGATACGCTGCCAAACGTTTCTTAGCTGATCTCTCGACACGCCTCGCACATCGCATCCAACTCACGAGCGATGGCCACAAGGCTTACCTAGACGCCGTGGAGACGGTTTTCGGTGAGGAAATCGATTACGCGATGCTGCAGAAGATTTACGGAGAGACGCCAGAGGCCGAGAAGCGCTATAGCCCGGCTGAATGCGTTGGCTGCGAGCGCCGCATCATCACAGGCGAGCCCGATAAGGCCCACATCTCAACGTCATTTGCCGAGCGCAACAACCTCACAATGCGGATGCATATGCGCCGGTTCACCAGGCTTACAAATGCTTTCTCGAAAAAGGTCGAGAACCACGCCCACGCCGTCGCACTCCACTTCATGTACTACAACTTCTGCAAGCTGCACAAAGCGCATCGGCTCACTCCAGCTATGGCGGCCGGAGTTACAGAGAAGCTGTGGGAAATAGCTGACATTGTGAAGGTGCTTGAAGACTGGGAATACGCAAGTGGTCACACTAAGAAGAACGCATAGGAGACGATTCGTGCCAACCAAGTTGCCACATCCCATCCCGTATCAGGGCTCGAAGCGTAACCTAGCGCCGCTCATCGGCGAGCATATCCCAAAGGGTGTTGAGGTCTGGTACGAACCGTTCGCAGGTTCTGCCGCTATGACGCTCTGGGCCGTGCACCACGGGATAGCGCGCAAATATGTGATCGCTGACGCTCTCAGTCCGATCTCGGAGCTTTGGAAGGCGATTATCAAGCGCCCCAAAACTACGGCCCGACGCTACCGCCAAATCTGGAACGGCCAGAAGAAAAATAATCCTGACTACTTCAACGTCGTGAGGGAGCGCTACAATTCCAAACACGACCCGGTCGACCTGCTTTACCTGACCTGTCGTTGCGTCAAGAACGCCGTGCGGTTCAACGCGAAAGGCCGCTTCACTCAATCCGTCGACAAGCGCCGTCTAGGGATGCACCCAGACAAGATGGAAAAAGCGATCATTGGCGCGTCATTGATGTTGAAGGGAAAGATCGAAATTCGCACAGGTGATTGGCTGATGACCACTGACGACGCGGGGCCGAAGGACTTTGTGTACATGGACCCGCCGTATCTTGGGACAACCATCGGGCGGGACAAGCGGTATGCTCAGCAATTGGAACAAGAACACCTGATCGACGGATTGAAAGGGTTGCTCAAGCGCAAGGTTCCCTTTGCACTTTCTTATGATGGCATGACTGGCAACAAAGTGTACGGACCGCCGCTCCCCGCGACGCTGCGGCTGACAAGGCTGCTTTTGCACGCCGGCAAGTCGTCGCAAGCGACCCTCTCCGGGCGGTCAGAAGATACCGTTGAAAGCCTCTATCTATCGCCGGGCCTGAGCCGACCACGAAAGGGCATCATCCGGCAACGAAGAGAGATTCAGGAGTCCTTCGCGCTCTGACGAGCAAGGGCCTTCAACATCTCGGCGATTGTCGTACCGGATTGTTGGGCCATGGCTTTCAGGCGGTCATGGACGCCCACGTCGTCACCCTGCCAAGAAATATCAGTGCGACGGATATCGACCGTCGCAATGTGCTCGTAGGCATCAGGGTAGGCCCAGAAACACGTTTTGCAAACGTCGGCATCCCTGGCTGCTGGCTGCATGTTCGGGCAATTTTCGCAAGACCACGACTTACCGCGCTGGCTTGAGCCATCAAGCAGCATGTACGCCTCAACATCGTGCCCCTCGAGGCCCACATCCCCAGCGATCCTATACGGGATGCGGTGGTCTATCTGCAGCACGCCCGGGTCGAGTTTGGCTCCTGTAATGCAATCTATCGAGCCATAACGCTCGATGAGGGCGGCCTTGAATTTCTTGGGTAGCGCGGAACGTCCGCCTACGCGCCCCTCCTGAATCTGGGACGGGTCGCCGAACGTGTAAACGGCCATTCGTCTTCCAGACTTGCCAGACGTGGCCCATCCCGTGACGAGCGGAATTCCTGCGTCGCGGATATCACCGATTGCGCGAGGAGGGTGTTCATACCCCATCGCCGATATTTCGTCCGTGGATACCGACCCCTTGTCGAGCAGGACTTTCAGTGTAGCGATCGCGCGCTTATTCTTCCCCGCAGCAAGCACTTGCTCAACGAGCGCGAGGATGTCTGGATCGACCGGGGTGGGCATGGGCGGGCGTAGCCGAGTGGCTTGGGTCGCCTACCATCTCATCAGATGCCCTAGAATTCAAACTGACCCACTACCGCCTGAAGGTTATGCTTGACAAGCCGGGCGTGCCAGCCGGCCGTCCGGGCACCATCCTGGAATTCGAGACGCGCGGCCTCGGATCGGATCGCCTCCAACGTTGCGGGAGTGAGCAGATTCGGAATATGTACCAGCATCCAATATCCATAAGCGCGAGAATTCGCATGCGCACCAAGCGGCATCGACTGTGGACCAGCTTAACCGCTGCCGCGGCGTTCCTGCCAGCGGCTCCCATTGTCGTAATGGGCTTATCGACAGCCCCGCGCGAGGCAGCAGGTCCCGCAGGCGGGGCGCAAGAGCGCTTCGGCTCGCCCCTGATCTTGACCAAGGGGCAGGACGACCGCCGGCAGGGACTGGCGTCCGAAGGCGGTGAAGGCGGTGAAATGGGCGTCGACAGCAAGCTCGCCGGCAATGACCCCGTCGTATTCCTGACCGCCCTCGACATCGTCGCGGCCCACTACCATGCCGGGCTCGCGGCCTATCTCGCGGGCCTCCATCGCGAGGGGGCGGAGATGTTCCTGCACCCGATCAGCGAGGTCTACGTCGACGTCAAGCTGGCCTTCGGCAAGCTCGGCGTCGATGACTTCCAGGCGGACATGCAGAAGGCGGGAGACCTGGCGCTTGCCGGCGCCCCCGACCCGGTAGTGAGGAAGGCCGCAGCGACCGTGTTCGCCGCCATCGCCCAAGCGAAAGCAAAGGCGCCGAAGGATGCCCGCTCGCCCGATGCCGTCGCACAGGCCGTGCTGGCCGACATGATCAATCGCGCCGCACTCCAGTACGCGATTGTGCAGAAAGAGGAGAGCACCGAGCCGTACCTCGATGGCTTCGGATACTACACTGCTGCAAAGATGGATTACGAGGCACTCGCGAGCCGTCTCGAAAGCGTCGATGCCTCCGCCGCCAAGACCGTCACCGCCGCCATGGCGCTGCTGGCCAAAGCCTATCCCAGCATCAAGAGACCAACGGCGGCGCCCCTGCTGCCCGGAGATGTCCTCTCGGCCGCGTCACGCGCGCTGCTCGCGCTCACGCCGTAAGGCCATTCGATCCTGCTCAGCCGGCACCCGGGCACTTGGTATCGCAGGGCACCTCCTCGCGCTTGTCGACCGTGCCGCGCACGGGCGACATCGTCTCCTTGAAGCACTTGCCGCCTTCCTTGACAATGCGGATGAGCTCCTTGGGTCCGAGCAGAGCCTGACACACGACCTCGAGGGCGCCCTGCGCGAGATGCACAGGCGCTTGAGCCGTATCTGCACGAGCAGCGCCGATCAGGATGTCGAGAAGGCCATGCGAAGCGGGCGGCTCGCCCGGCTTGTGCAGCTCGTTATAAGCGATCCACTGATACGTGGACTTGCCGTCGGGCGTGGAGATCTTAAGAGCGATGTCACCCGATTTGGCGCAAGCCCCGGCATCGACCTTGGTGCCCTGCGCAGTCGAGAGCGCCTTGTACTCGATCTTGCAGTCGAGGTTCTTGACCCAGAGGTCGTACTGCTCGAGGCGCTCGGACACCTGGCTGAACGGAACGCCGAAGCGGTAGGCGTTGTAGGCCGTAATGGCGGTCGGGATCGCGCCCAGGATGGTGACGACCAGCGCCCCCGTCTTGAGCATCGGCACGTAGCGCTGGATCGGCCCCAGCCCGGAGCCGTCGGCTTGAGATGAACTGGTCATGATATAGGCCTCCTCGAGTGTCAGGGTGCTCATGGCGGTGCTCGCTCGGCTCATTTGAGATACGTCGCCGGCAAGAACTGCACAAGCCGCTTGAACCAGGCTCGAACGTGCGGTTCATCTGGTGTTCAGTTGAGAGGCTTATGGAAGAATACGTGCGTCCGATGACCGCATGTCACGAGCAGACTCCCGAACCTGCTATGGCCCCGGAATGGCCCTCGTCATCTCCCACCCCTCCGATGACCTTCGATCTGGGCGAGCGCAGGGTTCAACGAGTGCTCACCGGATGCGGAAGAGCATAGGAAAGAGCGCACGAAATAGCGTCAGAAACGACGTGAGCCCCGCCGCGAGCCTATGCTCCGGAAACGGGGCTCTTGTCGTTGGCAACCTGCCCAGCAGAGCCGGGCTTCTTGAGCGAGGCTTTGAGCCCCAGGCCTGGGGCGCGCCCTCGCATGAAGTCTCGACAGATTTTTGTGATGTGAACCGGCGCGGATCAAG
>Ga0233425_10002901_pt1 | contig 32473 bp, 35 predicted proteins | sample Watercolumn_Towu_2_FD_181712 | JGI IMG/M metagenome (GOLD analysis project Ga0233425, IMG submission 181712) | Freshwater microbial communities from Lake Towuti, South Sulawesi, Indonesia - Watercolumn_Towuti2014_140_MG | ecosystem: Environmental > Aquatic > Freshwater > Lake | place... | reverse complement strand
CATTTGATCAAACGCATCAATGACTTGGGAACGACGGTTATCTTTACTTCTCATTTGCTTGGCGATGTGGAATCCCTTTGCGACAGAATTGCTATTCTGCATCATGGAACACTGGTGAAAATTGGAAAAGTGGAGGAATTGAGACGAGCTACTACCATGAAGGAAGAGGTTCACTTACAAACGGCGAGCGGACATTATGATTCTTTGATACGAGATTTGCACCTGAAAGAATTTTATGTCGAGGGTGCGCGACTGGTTATTTACACCAATGAAGCGGACAAGATGGTGCATGCGTTGTTGCATATACTGGAAAATGAGCACGATCGTCTGGTCTTTTTGGATGTCCAGAAACCCAGCCTGCAGGAAGTGTTTGAACAAATAACGGAGTCCCGCTTATGAAACTCACTGCTTTGGTGAAGAAGAATCTTTTGCTGTTGTTTCGTAGACGTGGATCCTCGCTGGCCATATTGTTCGGGCCTTTGTTGCTTGTTCTGTTCATGAGCCTCGCTTTTCATACTGCCCAACCCTACAGCATCATTGTTGGTGCGTATAGCGAACGGATGAGCCCTTTATCTATTGAATTACTTAATGCCTTGCAAGAAAAACAGATGAGCGTTGTTTTTTCGGACAGTCGCGATGGGTGCACTGAAGGCGTGCGCGACGGCATTTTTACGGTTTGTGCTATTTTTCCTCCTGATTTGATTGTCGAGGAGGGCGGAACGGTTACTTTTTATGTTGATCACAGCAAGTATAATTTTGTTTACTTCGTCATCGAATCCTTAACCAGCGAAATTAACAAAAAATCTCAGGAACTGGGCGAGGAACTTACCTCCGATCTTCTTGGAACGTTAACTACCACGAGTGCTTCTTTGGACGACAAACTTACCTTACTTACGACGCTGCATGACAGCAATCGTGATGCTGCTGACATGGCTGAATCCCTTCGTTCCTCTTTGCAAACTGTTAACCTGACTTTTTCTCTTGATAACATACCTTTTTCTTCCCTGCAAGCTGAAGTCAATGAATTGAAGAGCGGCTCCAATCAAACTACTGCGGCAGACAAGTATATTGCTGATGTGCAGGATCATGTTAAAGAACTCGTACAGGAAGCAAGTTATGCCGAGGGAATTTACGACCGTGTGGCGCGTGATTTGGGTGCACTCAATATTTTGCTTGACCAAAATACCGAATATCTTAACACCCTTGAGGCGAATATAGAAGATGTCACTCGCAATATCCGCGGTTTGAGCCAGCATACTGCAGGCAAGCTCATCAGCCCTCTTGATACTGAGGTTGAAAGCATTGTCCAAGAGAAAACGTCCTTCCCGTATTTGTTCCCCACTCTGATTGCTTTGATTGTCATGTTTGTCGGGCTTTTCCTTGCTTCTTCCCTGGAAACACGCGAACGCATGGAGCGAACGGCTTTCAAGAACAGCATTACTCCGACGTCTCCTCTGCTGTTTGTGTTTGCAACGTTTGTGACGGTGTTTATCATCCTTGCTTTGCAATTACTTATCTTAATGATTAGTGCCTTGCTCTTCATGTCTGCTTCCTTGGTGGGTAATCTGATGGAACTTCTCGTTGGTTTGTTTTTGATTGTTTCCGTGTTTATCCTTCTTGGACAGCTGATCGGACTTGTCTTCAGCAGCAGAGAGAGCGTGTTGGTTGGTGCACTTAGTCTTGGCTTTATCTTCCTCTTCTTTTCCAGCACTATTCTTCCTGTTGAGGCGTTTCCTGCTGTTGTGAAGAGTTTGGTTCCTTACACTCCCTTCTATGCCTCCCATGTGGTTCTCAGCAAGATTCTTTTGTTCCAGCAACACTGGATGGATTTGCTTAAACCTCTCCTTGTTTTGACAGGATGGTGTGTTGGATTAGGTTTGTTGGTTGGCATTCGTTCCTTGTTTGCACGCGGTGATGTTCGTGGTTGAAATTTGTGGTGTGGGTGGATATGATGAGGTAGGAAAGAATATGGCAGCTGTGAAGGTTGGGAGTGATGCTGTTGCTTTTGACATGGGTTTTAATGTTCAACGACTGATTGATTTTGAAGAGGAAGGGGGAATACGAGAGAATGTTGGAACGGATCAACTTATTCAACTGGACGCCATTCCCAATGACCATGCGATCAACACGTGGAAGCCGTTGATCAAAGCCATTGCGTTATCTCATGGACATTTCGATCACTTGGGAGCAGTTCCTTATTTGGAAAAGAATTATCGCTCTCCTGTGTATGGAACACCGTACACTATTTCTGTATTACAGGCGCTCTTGAGAGACGATAATATGAGCATGAAGAATAAGATTGTTTCTACTCCCGCTGGAAAAATGATTCCTTTGGGGAGGAATATGCAGCTTGAGTTTGTTTCGATGACGCATAGCACCTTACAAAGCAGCGTTGTTGCCTTGCACACCAAAGAAGGTGTTATTTTGTATGTTCCTGATTTCAAATTAGACAATCATCCGGTGATTGGTGGCAAACCAGATTATGAACGATTAGCAGAATTGAAAGATGAGGGCGTGTTAGCGTTGTTTGCTGATTCTTTATATTCACGATATGACATGAAGATGCCGAGCGAAATGGTTGCACGTAATATGTTGCGAGATGTGTTGTTTGACACGGAAAATTCGAATAACGCTGTTGTGGGAACGTGTTTTGCTTCCCACTTGGAACGTTTGCATAGTTTTATTGAATTTGGCAATAAGATGGGAAGAGAAGTAGTATTATTGGGAAGAAGCATGATGAAGTATTGTCAGGCTGCTGAAGATATTGGATTGGTGAATTTCAATCAGCGAGCTCAGATTGTGGGATATGGGCGAGAAGTGAAAAGGAAGCTCCATGAGATTGAGAAGAAAGGATCGAGTGATTATTTGATTGTGTGTACTGGCGGGCAGGGAGAGAAACACTCTGTTTTAAGCAGGATGATGAGAGAGGATTATCCCTTCCGCTTCATGAACGGGGATGAAGTTATTTTTTCGAATAGAGTTATACCGGTGGAACCGAATGTGGCTAATCGACAAGAGATAGAACGCCGCTTACGCGAGTTTGGAGTTCGTATCTTTTCAGACGTGCATGTATCCGGGCATGCTGCGAAGGAAGACATTCGAGAATTGATTCAGATGACGGATCCGAAGCACTTTATCCCTTGCCATGGGCCTCCTAGTTTAATGAGTGGGGCTGTTGAACTGACTCAGGAGATGGGTTATAAGTTGGGAAAGGACGTTCATCTTCTTGAAAATGGGAAAAAGCTTGTTCTGCATTAATTTAAGTTATTCAGTAGCTAAATGCATATAAATGATTTTCATCCCTTCGGACTGGGGGAATATGTGTTCGTTAACAGGCGTGTACGGATTAGAAGAGTTAAGCGAGCAGGTTCTCTATAAAGGAGCGCATTCTCAACAGCATCGAGGAGAGGATGGGGTAGGGCTTGCTGCTACGAGCGGCTCTCGCGTGTATTGTGATGCAGACCTGGGTCTTGTTTCTGAGAAACTCCCTTCTTTTTTAGAGCAGGCTCATCAAAAGCTTCGCGCTTCTTTTTTAACGGGTGTTGTTCATACTCGTTATCCCACTGAAGGCGAACCTACCAAAGAAAATGCACAGCCCTTTTCAGGGGAGACACAGCATGGATTTCTTGCGTTTGGGCACAATGGAGAACTTACTAATTTTTCTTCGTTGCGACGCGCTTTACTTGCTCGCGGGCTTACGCTTTCTCGTTCTTCGGACTCTGAAGTTTTTTTGTATACTTATTCGAACTCTACGGCAGTGTCTTTAGGGGAAAGATTGGGAGAAGCAGCACAGCAACTTCGCGGCGCTTACAGTTTTGTTGGCATCACTCAAGATACCTTGTTTGCTCTTCGCGATCCCCACGGATTTAAACCATTAAGCATTGCTAAACTTAATGGAGGGTATATTATTAGTTCTGAAACTTCGGCATTTTTAGACATTGAGGGGGCGCAATGGATTGGCGATGTGAAACCTGGGACGGTGGTTACTATTGATCATACTGGTTTGCATGAATATCCCTTTGCTGCTCCTCGTCCCTTACGACCTTGCTCTTTTGAACTTGTTTATTTTGCCCGACCAGATAGCCATATTGCTGGAAGAAATGTTCATATGGTACGAGTAGAATATGGCAAGCAGTTATATCGTGAACATCCCGTAGATGCTGATGTTGTTGTGCCTATTGAAGACTCTGGGAGATCTGCTGCGGAAGGTCTTGCTGAGGAATCTAGATTGCCTCTTCGACGCGGGTTTGTGCGCAATCATTACACGGGTAGAACATTCACCCGTCCTTTAGAGATCTTACGAGAGCGTGGAGTGAATTTGAAATTGAGCCCTCTTCGAGAAGTTGTTGAAGGTAAACGAGTTCTCCTTGTTGATGATTCTATCGTTCGAGGAAATACTGCCCAATCACGTGTGCGATTAATGCGTCATGCTGGCGCCAAAGAGGTTCATTTGTATATTGCTTCTCCTAAGATCATTGGAAGTTGTCATTATGGTATCGATTTCCATCAAGAAAACCTAAGGGTGACGACGATGCCTGATGATGAAGAATTCAAGAAATTAATTGGAGTGGATGGATTATATCATTTGACGTTACAAGGCATGTACGATTCCATTCAACGAGTTCCTTTGGATCCTCGTGCGCAATATGCCTATTCTCCACGTGACTTTTGTACTGGTTGTTTAACCCAGGAGTATCCTGTTCCTCGTGAGCCATGATCACCTTTGCCCACTTTTCGGATTGCCACATTGGAGGATGGAAAGAAGACAAACTTCGTAGCTTGAGCATTGCTAGTTTTGAGGCGGCTGTCCAGAAGTGCATTGAGAGGAAGGTTGATTTCGTTGTTATTTCTGGAGATTTGTTTAATACGAGTGTACCTAGTATTGATGCTTTGAAGATGGTTGCGACCGGTATGAAGAAATTGCATGTGAAAGGCATACGGGTGTATGCTATTCCTGGAAGCCATGATTATTCTCCGAGCGGGAAAACGATGCTCGAAGTGTTGGAACGAAGCGGGTTGTGTACGTTAGTGTTCAAGTTTGATAAGACGACGAATCGATTAGCTTTTACGGTAGATGAACCTACGGGAGTTAAACTAGCAGGCATGGTTGGTTTGCGTGGTGGTTTAGAACGATTTGATTACATGAAATTGGATAAAACCAATTTAGAACAAGAAGGTGGCGTGAAGGTGTTTTTGTTTCATAGTTTGATTACTGAGTTTAAACCGATGGACTTTGAGCATGTTGAAAGCGAACCGTTAATGAGTTTGCCTAAGAACTTTACGTATTATGCGGGTGGACATCCTCATTTTGTCTTTCAGAGAAGCATGTTTGACCAAGGATATGGATTGATGACGTATCCTGGACCGTTGTTTCCCAATAACTTCAAAGAATTGGAGCAATTACGACATGGTGGGTTCTATATTGTTACTTTAGATGGAGCGAAGACGAAGGCAGAACATGTTCCTCTTCCGTTGAAAAATGTTATAAGCATTGTTATTCTTGCTGAAGGGAAGCGAGCTCAAGATGTTAAGAAGGAATTAGAGAAGGCCTTACGTGATCCTTCGATTAAAGACGCGATTGTGACTGTCAGGGTGGAAGGTTGTTTATCTGAGGGGAGTGTTGGTGATATCCCTTTTTCGTCTCTTTTTGACGCTTGTCCTGCGTATGCGACGTTGAAGAATACGTACAAATTGACTGGCAAAGAGATTGCTTCTGTGGAGATTACTTCAGGAAGCGTGGGCGATGTGGAACAGACGTTAATCACCCATCATGCACCTGAATATCCGGTTGGATTTTGCGGGCAGAAGGATAGTGTTGCCTTGGTGCAGCAGCTGATGGCTCTTTTAGACAAGGAAAAGCTCGATGGAGAGCGCATCAGTGATTTTGATGAACGCATTCTCTCTGACGTGATTCATCAGATGAAATTGAAGGAGATCTTTGAGCATGCTGATTAAACGTTTGGTGTTGAAGAACATTCGCAGTTACGTGCATGAGGACATTCCTTTTCCTGCTGGAACGGTATTACTTTCAGGAGAGATTGGAAGCGGGAAAAGCACCATCTTGTATGCTGTTGATTTTGCTTTGTTTGGCATTACGAAAGAATTGACAGGAAGTTCGTTGCTGCGGAATGGGTGTGCGGAAGGAAAAGTAGAGCTTTACTTTGAAGTGGATGGTAAGGATGTGGTTGTCACGAGAACGTTGAAGCGAGGTTCTGGCGTAACGCAACATGTGGGAACGTTGTTTGTTGATGGAATTGGGCGTGAATACACGGCTACGGAATTGAAACAACGGATTCTTGATTTGCTGCAGTATCCGCCTGAGTTGCTGACGAAGAAGAGTTTGATTTATCGATATACTGTGTATACCCCACAAGATGAGATGAAGAGCATTTTGATTGGAGAAGACAGCGTTCGTTTAGACACTTTACGACGAGTCTTTGGTGTTGATAAATACAAACGCATTATGGCTGGAGCTGATGTCTTCCTTAAACAAATACGCAGCAGAATGGCTCGTTTCGATGAGCAACTCGTTTCTGTTGATACTAAAAAGAAGAATAAAGAACAATTATTGAGCGAAGCACGCCGATTAGACCTTGCTTTACGAGAGAAGGAACCTGCCCTTCAGACGTTGCAACAGCAATTTGATGATGCACAACGACGTACTTTGACGCTAGAGAAAGAATTGCAGCTGCATCGACAACGCCAGCAGGAACTGCAGGCTATAGAAACTTCACTTACTCATTATCAACGAGAGGTTGCCCGCTTTCAGGCTACTCTTCCTCCTTTAGCACAGGATATTACCTGCTTGCACCAGCAACTTTCTACAGCTCAGGTAGTGGATGCTGATGCACTTCCTCGCTTACAGGAGAAACATGCGCGCTTGGATGAGAATCTTCGCACCCTTCGATTGAAAATACATGAAATAACCTTGCAACAAGGACAGCACTCTCAATTGATGAAGGACATCACCCAACTAGATACTTGTCCTTTGTGCCGACAACCGGTTTCCATGTCTCATCGCCATGATGTAACGAAACGAGAACAGGAACAGGTTGCCCTTCTTACCCAACAACTCAAAGACTTGCAACAACAAGAACAACTTTTGCTTGTTCCTTTAGAGAAACTTACCCAGGAGATGGAAGAAGCGAAGAAAAAGATGCATCAGCACGAGCTTCATTCCTTTCAATCTGCCACCCTGAAGGACAAGGAGAAGCAACATGCGGAATTGAAGAGATTGCTTCACGAGGGAGAGCACCAGATTCGCGAGCTAGAACAGAAAAAGAAGCCCTTGGTTGTTGATGGACAGCGTTTTTTGAGTTTAGAACAGGAACATACCACGTTACGATCGAGTGTGGATCAACTGCACTCTCGCCAGAAAATACTTTTGACTGAGCAGGCTTCCTTACAGAAAGAACGCGAGGTTGTTGATCGGGATCTTACTCGTGTGAATGACGAGCTTACCCAACTTTCCCATACCCAACAGCATTTTGATCACTTGCAACGGTTTAAGGGTTGGTTGGAGTCGTGTTTCTTGCCCTTGATGGAGTTGATGGAGCAACAGGTGATGCTGAAGGTTCATCAGGATTTTGACAAGCTGTTCCAGAAGTGGTTTGGTATGTTGGTTGATGCGGAAGTGATGAAGATACGGATTGATGAGTCGTTCCAACCTGTGATTGAACAGAATGGACATGATTTGGAATATGCTTTCTTGAGTGGTGGAGAGAAGACGGCTGCTGCGTTGGCCTATCGTTTAGCGTTGAATCAGGTTATTAATACTATTGTTGGTGTCGTGAAGACCAGAGATTTGCTTATTTTGGATGAACCAACGGATGGATTTTCGAGCACTCAGTTAGACCGCATGAGGGATTTGCTGGATGATTTAGACGCGAAACAGATTATTTTGGTTAGCCATGAAGACAAGATTGAGAGTTTTGTACAATCGGTCATTCGCATTGAGAAACAAGATCACGTGAGTAAGGTGATGTAATCAGATTTGTTGGTGATATTTTAATGCGTATCCTATTCCTATTCCGATGATTGTTCCGAGAAGGTTGAAGACTATATCCAACATCGTGTTTAACCAAGGACCTTCGCCTATCTCCGTGGTGAGATCACCTTCACCTTGGCCTAATCCGCCAACTCCTTCTCCGACGGTTAAGTAGCCTGCAAATTCGTAGAGTTCGACGATTGCTCCCACCCCCATGGTTGCTAAGAGAATGATTATTGTTGTATACAGCATTGATTTTCTGGTCATCCCTTGACCACACCATCTGAAGATCGCCAGCGTTGGGCCTATTGATCCGAAGAGATGCGTGATGTGATCCCATTGCATAGGCAAGGGTGAAATATTGTACCATCCGAAGGCACCTGCGTTGTGTAATAGCATAGCAAGCAGAAGGAAGAGATAGCTAGGAAGATCGAGATTTAATTTTTTATAGAAAATGTGGAAGGCGATTGTTACTCCCATAAAGATGAGCGTGTCCGCAATGTATTCCTCGATGTGGTGCGTATATTCGAAATATATCAACCAGAGAAATACTCCCAGAACCAACATAGTTATGATTTGTCGTTTTCTTGTTTCGTTCATCCACGTATTTTTTAAACTGTTCTTTAAATCCTTTATGGCAGTGGGGCCGTGGTCTAACCTGGTCAGGATACAGCCTTGGGGTGGCTGTGGTTCGCGGTTCAAATCCGCGCGGCCTCATTTCGCATTCTAGCACTCTATCCGCTAAAAGCTTATAAATTGAAATCACTCTTCAGGGTGCACATGATTTCACGACGATTTAGTCTGCTCGTGACGAGTATTTTTCTTTTACTCATTTCGTTCTCTTCCGCTTTAGAGACGAATCAAACGCAGAAAACCCTTTCTATTGATGTCATTCCCATTGCTCCTGAGGTTGAAGTAGGTGGCCAAGCTCAATTTTTAGTACGCATCACTCATCTGGGGGAGGATCGTGACGCTTTCAAACTGAGTGGGGATCCCGCTGATATGAGTCCTTTCTCAGATTATGTCCAATATGTTACGGTTGAACCTAATCAGATTAAATTAGATCCTTACCAGACCGAGGAAGTGATTGTTTCGCTCAAGATATTAGACCATGCGCCTGCGAATGATGAGTTTACCACTCACGTGAAGATTGCTTCCCTTTCCGATGTTGGCGTGAAAATTGATGTCCCTCTTCACGTCTCTCTTGTTTCACCCAAAGAAGTGATCCAGATTGCGATGGATGCTCCCACGGAAGTACGACCTGGCGATGCCTTGATGTTTGACGTGCTTTTCAAGAATAGATTAAACTTTGAACTTTTGGATTATGAGATTTCGGTGTATAGTGATCTTCCCGGCATCAGCGATTCTTTTTACCTTAATTTCACTCCCAAACAAGAATTCACTCGCGACTTCAGCTTTCCGATTGATCTTGATGCTGAACCCGGAAGCTATGCGCTCAATGTGAAGGTGTATGGCGGGTCTGACTTGAAAGGAAGTTTCGTTTCCGCATTTAGCGTGTTAGAAAAATCTGCTGTTGGTGAAAAATCTTCTGAGAAAGGAGGATTCTTGAAGAGCGAGACGACGCTGCAGAAAAGCAACGATGGGAATGTTCGCATTACCCAAGAAATGACGGTGGAGAGCAACTTCTTCAAGAACGTTTTCACTGCAACGCAACCTGAAGCAGCTACCAAAGGCGGGAATTTGGTTTGGTCCTTCTCTTTAGAACCTGGGGAAACGTATACGGTGAAAATCATCCGCAATTATCGCCCGTTCTTTTACGGATTTTTGGTGGTCGTGATTGCAGTTGCTTTGCTTTATTTCTACATCGAGAAAAGCGTTGTGATTAGAAAACGCGTCTTCATGATGAAATCCACCGTCGAGGGTATTACTGAGATGAAAATCTTGTTGATTGTCCGAAATGGCGGTTCTTCTTCCCTTCATGGCGTGAAGATCATGGACGTTTTGCCTAACATCATTCATCCCACGTATGAATTTGGAACGCTGAAACCGGATCAGATTCAACAGGGAGAGAGAAGCAAGCGCTTTGTGTGGAACATCGGCACGTTGGAGCCAAAAGAAGAGCGTATGTTTACGTACCGTGTCCGTGCCAAGATGCATTTGTCTGAGGGCGCCACGTTACCTCCCGCCACGCTGCATTATGAAAAGCAAGGTACGACGATTGCAGTAACGTCTGCTCATCTTGATGTGGTTTTTTCTTCTCCCAAGGAAGAACAATACCTTTAAAAAGAGAAACGACTTGATGGTTGTATGAAAGACTCCTGGTTTCATGTGTTGATTGTTGTTCTTATCCTAGGATCCACGTTCATTCTCCTTGCAGATGACGAGGATGAAGTTCAGGTTGTTGGAGGAATGTATGGTGCTGTCCAGCAAGATACTATTTCTGTGAGCGGACAGTCTGAATATATTGTCGCTCCAGATGAAGCTGAATTGATGATTGTTGTTGAAACCACGGGCGGAACTGCAAAAGAAGCACAAGATATGAATTCGGCTAAATCCAATGCAGTTGTCTCAGCACTTACCAAATTTGTTGATAAAGATGATATCGAGACCGTTTCTTACTACTTATATCCTTTAGAATATTTTAATCCACAGACGAATAAACCTGTTCCCCAAGGTTACCGACAAACTCATACAATGAAAGTTACGTTGAAGGATATTGGTGCAGTGGGCGATGTGATTGATGCTGCCACGAATGCAGGCGCTACGGGCATTCAAGGTGTTTCTTTTGTGTTATCTGATGATCTTGAAGAACAAGCAAATACTCATGCTTTAGGTATGGCAGTTCAAAATGCTCGACAAAAGGCAGATGCTTTAGCACATGCTTTGAAGGTAGGCGTGGGTGATGTTGTTACGGTTTCTGAGAGCAATTATCAATATTATCCACGACCCATTGCGTATGGAATGGATATGGCTGTAGGCGCTTCTGAAAAGACACCGATCTTACCTCAAGATGTCACGATTAGTTTGAATGTGAATGTTATTTTTGAAATAGAAGATTAATTAGATCGACCATTCGTATCTATCTTTCTTTTTATTATATCCTAAATGGGGATTTCCTGTAAATCTTGCTACTCGTGCTGTTCTTTTGATTATGTCTTCATAATTTCTTAGGTCTTTTTCTCTGTCATACGTTACATTAGGCATACTGCTCCATACCTTAGCGTAGCTTTCCACTAAACGCGCCATCGAGGGTATGCAACGCATTAATACCTCTAACGCAGTTCTCTCTCTTTCTAAACCTATTTGGTGCCTTACTTGGGTTGCAGTCAACTCAGCTAATGTGCAAACCATCGTTGACATCTCTAAAGGTGTTGAACCACCCTTCAGTATAGACAACACCATCCTTAACCCGTCTAGGTTTTGATATTCACACGATTTTGCCATTACTTCCGGCCATTGTCGATAGAGTACATCGTCGACCAATACGTTTACTGCATAGTTATGGAACAATGAGAAATCTTCAAATTCTCTACCCTTGTCAAGCACATACGGCATGGATATGACCGGGTCGATTCTCTCAGCAAGGTGTAATTCACACAAACCATTAAGCAACGAATACAACACGGCAGCATCATCTTCTTCGCAGGGAAAAGGAAGAGGGGAATCTATCCATCGGTATTTTTGGATATTCGGGTCAATAGAGACCACATGGTGAGACCTATCTTTAGCCGCTATGGCCATGATTGCCCCTTCGTTGTTTGTTTCCCATCTCACCGGCAAGGATAAAGCCAGCTTTTTTTGATATGGCTCTGCCATTCTTTGTAGTATCACTTCAAGAGACTCTACTGCGACCATCCTTTTTTCATTATTTTCATTTTTATAAACATTATTCTATTATGAGGATCCAAATATTTTATAAATCACTTTTTTCTCTGTATGAGCATGGCACGCAAACGTTCCACTCAAAAGAAGGTTCAATTTTCAACACGCAAACTTAAACGCCTTTCTCCCTGGAAAGCCTTGGGAATCGTTGGGTTGTTAGTGTTGATAGGGTTTATTGCTTTGGCAGTATTGAAAATTTTGGTGTATGCTTTTGCGATCGCTGGATTAGTCTATGTTATCTACTTATTTTTCCAGAAGAGGCGATAAATGAAATATTGGGTGTTGTTACTTTTACTTATTTTTATTGCAGGATGCGGAGGAGATGAGATGAAACGAACACAGATACGTATGGAAACGAGCGAGGGAGTGATGACATTTGAGTTGTATGATGACCTTACTCCGATTACTGCTGGCAACTTCAAGAAATTAACTCAAGAAGGATTTTATGATGGACAACGCTTTCATCGCGTGATTGATCAGTTCATGATTCAGGGTGGAGATCCCTTAAGCAAAGACGTGAAGTATAAAGAGATGTGGGGCACGGGTGGATCTGATGAAATTCCTGATGAATTTGGGAAAGGATTAACACATGACCGGAAGGGATTGTTAAGCATGGCGAATGCAGGACCAGATACCGGAAGCAGCCAGTTTTTTATTACTCTTGTTCCTACGCAAGGACTTGATGGAAAACATGCTATTTTTGGACATTTACTTGAAGGACAGGACGTGTTAGATAAGATAGGCCATGTACAGACAGATAGCGATGATCGACCGTTGAAAGACGTGATGATTCTGAAGGTTAGTGTTGTTTGATTATTGATATGAAAAAACCCTATTTATTTTTATTCATCCTAATTATTGTCCTTGTGCTGCTTGCTGAACCTTTATTTTTATTTTGGACATTTGTTCATGAACTTGGTCATAAAAATGCACTTGAAAAGGGAGGAATTTCTGCTAATATAAATATTAATTTTTTCCACTGGCCGCATGGAGAAACAAAACCCACTAACTTGATAGGATGCGAGTATTTCAATACGCTTAATGCACAACAGAAGGCGCCTTTTTATTATGGAGGAACGCGTTACGAATTTATCAGTATACTACTGGTCTTTCTATTTGGTATTGTCTCCGGTGCTTTTGCTTTTATCGATAGAAAGATCGTTTTTTGGTGGATTCTGTTTGGAATTTGCATAATAAGTTTAATAATCTTATTTTATAGTTTAAGCTCTAATACTAATCCTTTTTTCATTGGAAGTGATTATTGGGGAATGATGAATAATATTCCTTTTGACTGTAATAAAATTTTTGAATAGTAGCTTAAGAATAACCTTTATAAGCTTCTTCTGAAGAACAATATCTATCCCTGCTTAGCTCAACGGTAGAGCGATCGGCTGTAGTTTGCCATGCGATTGGGTTACGTACCTCAGATGAAACATGGTCAGCCGTTCCCGATAGGTTCCAGGTTCAAATCCCGGAGCAGGGATTTTTTCTTTTGCTTACTTTTCGAAACCCCTTCTTTTTTCTGAAATCTTTTCTTGTTCTTTATTGTTTTTTTATGTTCTTGCAGTCTTTTTCCGATTTTTTCACCATTACTTTTATGAAATTTCTTTGTTGTTCTTGTGACGGAAGTGATTGTATGAGAAATGTGCAAGAACGCATTTTGATGGAATTGCGAGAGATCCGTTACGAGCTAAAGTCCATACGAGAGAATATGTTAGATAAAGATATGTTCGTCGTCGATGAGATTGACCTGACTCCTGACTATGTTTCTGATCGATGATACCTTTCACTTTGCCACAGAAATGTTTATATGTAAGCTCGACTTACCTAGTGATACGTGGAAAAGAAAGAGGTAGGTAGATAGTACTCGCTCTGATAGTAAACTTTATATAGTGGTTTTTTGCATTTTTACTTCAGATGGCACTATCTTTCTTATGCGTTGCAGTGACAAAGGGCCAAAAATCATGTAATATGGCCTTATTTGAGCATTTTCACCATAAGAGAGTATGCTCTCGTGCCCTAGTAGTCTAGTGGCTATGATACGGCCCTGTCGTGGGCACTCAGTGTCGACTGGCCTGCAGCAAGGCCGTGGCGCGGGTTCGATTCCCGCCTAGGGCGTGTGGGCCGGTAGCTCAGCCTGGCTAGAGCACTTGGCTTTTAAGCCAGATGAAGAGACCAAGGGGTCGAGGGTTCAAACGAAGCCCTATCAACAAGGAGCTTGGGAAAATCCCTTCCGGCTCGCTCCTACTCACCAAGGAAAACCACCATGGCAAAAGACGTCGTGATCCACCACCACATGTTCGTTCCTAAACACGTTCTTATGAATGAGGATGAGGTTCAACACTTACTTTCGCGTTTCAATATTTCTAAAAAACAAATGCCTGCCATCTCACCAAAAGATCCTGCTGTCAAAGAGCTCAACGTGAAGATGGGTGATGTGATCAAAATAACCCGCAACAGCCCAACGCAAGGCAAATCTGAATTCTATCGGGTGGTGCGAGAATGAGTGAATCCAAACTTAAAGAGGTCATCCGACGAAACGTGCTCTTAAAGAAATATTTCGAAAAGCATTCTTTTGTTGAGGCTAATATCATTTCTTTTAACAACTTTGTTGACACTGAACTGCAGAAGATCGTCAAAGAGATGGGCGATGTGGTGCCTACGATTATTCCACCTGACATGGAAGATTTCAAGATTCGACTGGACAAGATCTGGATTACCAAACCTACGATGATTGAGGCTGATGGAAGCAAACGTGATATTTTACCTACGGAAGCACGCTTGAGAAATATGACTTATAGCGCACCTATTCATATTGAAGTGAGTGCCCATATCGATGGCGTGCAGCGAGAAAGCTTCGAAACCCAGATTGGACGCCTGCCTATCATGATTAAGAGTAAATACTGCCATTTACACGGTTTAGGACGAGAAGACTTGATTGCCAAGGGGGAAGATCCCCAAGATCCTGGCGGTTACTTTATTTTAAATGGTAATGAACGCGTATTAATTACGGTTGAAGATTTAGCCCCTAACACCTTATTTGTTGAAGAGGGCAAAACAGGAACGAGTAAATATATAGGTAAACTATTCTCTGAAAAGGGAAGTTATAGGGTGCCTCACTTGCTAGAACAAGGAAAAGACGGCATTGTGTACTTGAGCTTTACTCGCTTCAAGAGAATCCCTGTTATTTCTGTCATTAAAGCATTAGGATTAACCCGTGATGATGAGATTGTGAAGCACATTTCTGAGGAGAAACAGTATGATGATGTTTTCATCAACTTGTACAGCGCTTTAGAATTGAAGAATGAAGAAGATGCCCTTGAATTTTTAGCTAAAAAGATCGGTATTAGTCAACCTAAAGAAATTAAATTAGAAAAAGCACGAGAGAATTTGGATAAATATTTATTACCTCACTTGGGTGTTGATAGCAAGGACAGAATGTACAAGGCTGTTAACTTATGTAAGTTGTTAAAACGATTCTTGGCTATTACCAAAGAAGATCTAGAAAACCAAGACAAAGATCACTACAAACACAAACGATTGAAGTTGAGCGGAGACTTACTTGCTGATCTCTTTAGAACCAACTTGAGAGCATTGATCAATGATATTCTCTATAACTATCAACGATTGGTCAAGAGAGGTAAATTCCAGAGCATCAAGATCATTATCCGCGATAAGTTGTTAACCAGCAGAATCAATAGTGCCATGGCAACCGGTGTTTGGGTTGGTGGCAGAAAGGGATTAAGCCAGAATATTGATCGTACGAATTACTTAGCTACGTTAAGCCACTTACAAAGGGTGGTCAGTTTGTTAAGCAGCACGCAGGAGAACTTTGCCGCACGTGCCTTGCATCCTACGCATTGGGGACGCCTCTGCGCCATTGAAACACCAGAGGGAACGCCTATTGGATTGAGAAAGAACTTTGCATTATTGTGTAATGTTTCACAAGAAGAATACAATGAAGCCAAGGTGAGAAAGACTTTGGAAGGGTTTGGATTGAAATAAATGGTTGATGTTTACTTAGATCAGAAATACCTGGGAACGGTTGAACAACCTGAGCATTTCATTACTCAGATCAAGAACGCCCGACGTGACAGCAAACTGCCTGGCACACTGAATGTCCATCACAACAAAAAGATGAATGAAATTCATTTGGAATTATCTCGTGGGCGTGCACGACGACCTTTGGTTGTTGTTGACAAAGGAAAAAGCAAATTGACTGATGAGTTGATGCAGCGATTGGAAAAGGGAGAGATTGGCTGGGATCACTTGTTAAGCAACGGCGTTATTGAATACTTGGATGCAGCTGAAGAGGAAGAAGCCTTAATTGGATTATATGAAGAAGATTTGACTCCTGAACACACTCACATGGAATTAAGTCCTTTGGTGATTGTTGGGTTGACTACATCCCTCGTGCCTTATGCCAACTATGGTCAGAGTTCACGTTTAAACAGAGGAAGTAAGACTCAGAAACAGGCTCTTGGATTTTATGCTTCTAATTATCTTGTTCGCATGGACACTGATTTGAGCATTTTGAATTATCCTCAGAATCCTTTGGTTCGATCTGATACGTATGAGATGGGCAACCTGATGGAACATCCTGCAGGTCAGAACATCGTCATTGCGTTGATGAGTTACGAGGGATACAACATGAGCGACTCCATTGTCTTGAACAAAGGAAGCGTGCAGAGAGGATTGGCACGAAGCACGTACTATAGACCTTACTTAGTTGAAGAATTACGTTACAGCGGTGGTTTAGTGGATGAAATTGGCGTTCCTAACAAAGAAGTGCGCGGATACAAGAGCGAGCGCGATTACCGCTTGTTAGAAGATGATGGTATCATTTATCCTGAAGCTGAAGTACGAGAAGAAGACGTCTTGATTGGTAAGACCAGTCCACCTCGTTTCTTGGGTGAGATGGATGAATTCAGTGTTGCTGCTAATAAAAGAAGAGAAAGCAGCGTTACCGTACGCCATGGCGAACATGGTATGGTTGATATGGTCGTGGTGAGCGAGAATGAAGAAGGTAATCGATTAATCCAAGTACGATTGAGACATCAACGTATTCCTGAAGTGGGAGATAAGTTTGCTTCCCGTCATGGTCAGAAAGGAGTTATTGGGTTAATTGTTGATCAGGCGGATATGCCTTTCACTGCCAATGGTATTACTCCAGATATTATCTTCAGTCCCCATTCCATTCCTAGCAGAATGACGGTGAGTCATTTGATTGAGGTTGTCGCAGGTAAAGTAGCTGCTCTTGATGGACGAGTTATTAATGGAACGGTGTTTGCCAGCGAGAATGAGAGAGGATTACGAGAACATCTTTTAGACTTGGGTTTCCGAGAAAGTGGAACAGAACGCATGTACAACGGCATTACCGGTGAAATGCTTGAAGCTAAAATCTATGTCGGAAATATGTATTACTTAAAATTAAAACACATGGTTGCTAACAAACTCCATGCCCGTGCTTCTGGAAGAATTCAATTGTTAACCAGACAGCCTATTGAAGGACGTGCCAAGGGCGGAGGTTTGAGATTAGGAGAAATGGAGAAAGACTGCTTCGTTGCTCACGGAGCTTCTCTTTTATTGAAAGAACGATTCGATTCCGATAAGACTATTGTTCATATTTGTGAAAATTGTGGATTGCTTGGCGTGTTTGACAGTTATCGTAACAACAAGTTCTGTCACAAATGCGGCGGTAATGTCGATATTACTGCTATTGAATTAAGTTATGCTTTCAAATTGTTATTAGATGAATTACGTAGTTTGGGAATTACACCCAAATTGAACTTAAGGAGCAAGTACTAATGACTGAGTATGTGTATAAACAGGTTGGTAGCATCCTCTTCCGTTTAGCTGGGCCTGAAGAAATGACCAAAGTTTCTAGCGTTAAGGTTGTTACTGCTGAATTGTATGATAAGGAAGGATACCCTGTTGATGGCGGTTTGATGGATGTTCGTTTAGGGGTTATTGATCCTGGTTTACGCTGTAAGACGTGTGGTGGAAAATTAAAGGAATGCATGGGACACTTTGGACACATTGAGTTAGCACGACCTGTGATGCATGTCTTGTACATGGACAAAGTGTATGATTTATTACGTGGAACGTGCGCGTTCTGTCACAAGATTCTTTTAGATGAAACTGTTGCTGAGAAGTTTGCCTTGACTCACGCCAATATCGATAAAGAAAAGAGTGCTGATAAACGACGAAGATTAGCCAAGATGGCTTTGAATAAGGTTAAACTTGTCAAGAAATGTCCTCATTGCAATGAAAAACAACCGACCTTGAAGTTAGAAAAACCTACTACGATCATGGATGGAGAGAAACGTCTTTCTCCTATTGAAATTAGGGAATGGTTAAGCAAGATCTCTGAACGCGATGTTGAATTACTTGGTGTGAAGACTGCTTTCGCACGACCGGAATGGATGATCATGACGTTATTGCCTATTCCTCCTGTCACGATGAGACCTTCGATTACCCTGGAAACAGGGGAAAGAAGTGAAGATGACTTAACTCATAAGTTGGGAGATATCGTTCGTATTAACCAGAGATTATTTGAAAACATCAATGCAGGAGCTCCTGAGATCATTGTTGAAGATTTGTGGGACTTATTGCAGTATCATGTTACGACGTACTTTGATAGCACTATTACCAGTATTCCGCCTGCTCGACATCGAAGTGGGCAGCCTTTGAAGACGTTAGTAGAACGTATCAAGAGCAAAGAAGGACGCTTCAGACATAATTTAGCAGGTAAACGTGTTAATTATGCTGCACGTACAGTTATTAGCCCTGATCCTTTGATTGATGTCAATGAGGTGGGGGTACCTCAAGTAGTAGCCATGGAGTTAACTGTTCCTGAACGCGTGAATGAGTGGAACAAAGCTTGGTTATTGAAACTCATTGCAAATGGTCCTAAAGTGTATCCTGGTGCTAATTATGTATTGTCTCCAGATGGCAAGAAGAAAAAAATAACTGATGACACGAGAGAGCAAATCGTTACTGATTTAGGCCCGGGATGGCTTGTTGAACGACACTTGATTGATGGTGATATTGCTATCTTTAACAGACAACCCAGCTTGCACCGTATGAGCATTATGTGTCACCGCGTTAAAGTCTTACCTGGACGCAGCTTCAGAATGAACCCTAGCGTTTGTGCTCCTTACAATGCAGACTTTGACGGGGATGAAATGAACTTACATATTCCCCAGAGTGAAGAAGCTCGTGTTGAAGCAGAGATCTTAATGCAAGTCCCCACTCAGATTATTACTCCCAAGAATGGGTACAATGTGATTGGGTGTGTTGAAGATAGTATTACGGGTAATTACTTGTTAACTCGTTATTTAGATATGGACAAACATGAAGCTGTAGAGTTTTTAACGTCCATTGGTATTGATACGGTTTCTTTCGCTACTGAGAAGGTATCTGGAAAAGATTTGGTGAGTGCGTTGTTCCCTGAGGACTTTAACTTCGTTGGTTTCAACAAGAAAGGAGAGAAATATATCACTATCAAGAACGGCAAGATGATGAATGGTTGGCTTGATGAAAATACGATTGGAGAAAGCAATGGGGAGTTATTACGAGAGTTCTACCGTAAGTATGGACAAGAGAAAACCTTGCGGTTACTTGACAATTTATTCCGATTAGGCATCAAGGTACTTTTGAAGTATGGATTTACCACCTCTATTGGTGATACTGATATTAATGATGAAACTCGCGAGAAAATCAAAACGATGATGCAGACGATGCGTCACGATGTTGATAAGTTAACTGAAGAATACGAGAGTGGAAAATTGGAAGCGTTACCTGGCAAGACGGTACGAGAGACCTTTGAAGTGAGAATCTTAGAATTATTGAATAAAATTCGTAATAAGATTGGGGAAGCTGCTGCTGAAAAGACAGATGAACGTAACCCTACCATCATGATGGCCAGATCTGGTGCACGTGGTAACATTTTAAACTTCACGCAGATGAGTTCCTGTGTCGGACAACAGGCTTTGGGTGGATTACGTATTAACAAAGGATACCATGATCGTTGTTTAACTGTTTTCAAGAAACATGATTTAGGACCAGAAGCTCATGGATTTGTCAAGAGTTCGTTCAAGAGTGGATTGACGCCTGTCGAGTTCTTCTTCCATGCCATGACGGGAAGAGATGCCCTTATGGATACTGCCTTGCGTACACCTAAATCTGGTTATCTCTATCGTCGACTAGCCAATGCCTTGCAAGACTTGAAGGTGGAGTATGATGGAACGGTTCGAAATGCCAGCAAGAAGATCATCCAGTATCAGTATGGAGAAGACGGCATTGATGTTTCTCGCAGTGAAGGTGGAAAAATCAGCGTTGTGAAAGCTATTGCGGATGTGTTGGGAGTATAATCATGGAAGACGTATTGAAGACGTATGAAGGAAGATTACCTGGAAACATTTTACGTGACTTAAAGAAAGAAGCTACTGCCCGAAACTTAAACGGTAAACAGGTTGAGAAAGTTTTGGTTTATTTAGAAGATCAGTATACTAAGGCTAAAATCCACCCTGGCGAAGCTATCGGGGTTGTTACTGCCGAATCCTTTGGAGAACCGGGTACACAGATGACGTTAAACGTGTTCCACTTCGCAGGTGTGGCAGAAGTGAGTGTTACTCAAGGATTACCACGTCTTATTGAAATATTAGACGCCCGTAAAGAAATCAGCACTCCTTCCATGGAAATCTTTGTGAAGAGCGAATACAATAAAGACCCTAAAGAAGTGAAGCGCATTGCAGGATTAATTAAAGAAACCAAATTAAGTGAAATTGCTTCCACGTTCTCTATTAACTTGAATAAATTACAAATTGACATTGAATTCGACAAAGCCATGATGCGTGACTTGAAGATTACTGAGGACTATGTCGAGAAGATGCTCACGGAAAGCTTGAAGGGTGTTAAAGTCAAGCGACAAGAGAGCGGCGGTATTGTCTTGAAAGTAGAAACAGAAGAAAATGAATTGATGGAGACTTATAAATTAAAAGAGAAGGTCAAAGATCTTTACATTAAAGGCGTTAAAGGCATCAAACAGGTTTTACCGGTTAAAAACAATACTGAATTTGTCATTATTACGTCTGGATCCAACTTGAAAGATGTTTTAGAGATTGATGAGGTTGATGACACTCGAACTACCACTAACGATGTCTTTGAAGTGCTTGATGTGCTTGGCGTTGAGGCTGCACGACAGGTTATTATCAATGAAGCTACTAAGGTTATTGAAGATCAAGGATTAGATGTGGACATCAGACATATCATGTTAGTGGCTGATGCCATGACGACTACTGGAGATGTGAAGGGTATCACTCGTGGCGGTATTACCGGAGAAAAGAAATCCGTATTGGCACGAGCAAGCTTCGAAACGCCTATGAAACACCTTGTTGGTGCTTCCCTTGTCGGAGAGGAAGATGAACTAGGATCTGTTATTGAAAACGTCATGTTAAACCAACCGGTGCCTGTTGGCACGGGATTACCTGGGCTTGTTGCTAAAATGAGAGAACTCTTCTCTTCAAGCGCGAAGGTTGAAAAATCTGCAGAGAAAGAAACCAAGAAAGAGAAGAAAAAGGAGTAAATAACTATGAGCTTACCTAAATTACGTGAAGCGTTAAAGTCCAAAAAAATCTTCTTTGGCACTCGCCAGACGATCCGACAACTCAAGCGTGGAAACTTGAAAATAGTCTTCTTATCCCATGATTGCAACCCTTCCACCAAGAAGGGCGTTGAACATTACGCTTCTTTGGAGAAAGTAGAGATTGTCCGCATGGAGCAAGGAAGCAAGGAAATTGCCCAGCTCTGCAAGAAAAATTATCCCGTCAGTGTTTTGAGCACTTCTTAAGATGACCCTTCATGTTAAACTTGATCAGAAACTGATCGGGTATATCACCACCTTTGAAAACCTCACCAAGGCCCGGGTGAAAGACGTTTTTGTTCTTGATGACGTTCTTCTTTTTGTGGTTCAGACGGGAGAAGCCGGGAAAGCCATAGGGAGAAGAGGAAGCCATATCAAACGATTAACGTATCTCCTTAAGAAGAAGATCAAAGTCATCGAGCATGCTTCCACGGTGGAGAATTTTATTACTGGTTTTCTTGATCCTTTGAAAGTTGACAAGATAGACATTCAGGGATCCCGCGTTGTTCTTTCTGTCAAGGATTCCAGCACGAAGGGAAAAATCATTGGGAGAAATGGAAAGAATCTGCATCTTTTTAACGATCTTGTTCAACGATATTATCACAAAGCTGTTGCAGTTGCATAATCTTTAAATAATTTCACGTCTTCTTGAGGAGATGGCACGTGCTTTTCTTCTTGGACTTAGTGCTCTTGCACTCGCTGGGTGCAGTACTCTTTCACCCAAACCTCCTCCTCTTTCTTACAGCATTCCTTCCCGTTTTTCCTTAACCTATCCGTCTTCTTTTGCTCCTTCTCTTTCGCTTTCTCCTGACTACCAGCAACGACTTGATGCTTTTGGAGAAGATACACGACCCTTACCCTATGAAACGTTGGTGACTTTTGGATCCCCTGTTTTTGGTGCTTGTGACCAGCCACACCTTCGACTTGAAGTAGGGTTTACGACTCTTCGTTTTTCAACTCAAGATATTCCTCTGCGGCATTTAGTTGAGGCTTACACAAGACACGTCGATAAAACTCTTACTAATTTTTCAGTGGTTGATTCCGGTTTAACGGTATTTTGCAATTATCCCGCACACCGCGTCGTTCTTACCGGTCGGCCAAAGAATTCCTCCTGTGGAGAAGAGCTTACTTTCGTGAGAAACTTCGTTACTCGCGGTAACACCTTTTATATGATAGGATATACCGTGCCGACAGGAGAATACACCACTTCCCGTGATAACCTTGAGAACATTCTTGCAACTTTTACGTTTGAAGAATGATTTATTCGCCACTTTCTGAAGGCTCTTCCTGTTTCAATCCCTTGCGCTCACGGATTCTGGAGATGATCTTATCCTGTAATTCACGTGGAGCACGCTCGAAGAGCTGGTCTACTAAGAAATGACTTCCTCGTCCTGAGGTGGCGCTTCTGAGATCGCTGCTGAAACCAAACATTTCTCCCACTGGGAGCTTGGCTTTCATGGTCATGTGTTCGCCGTCTTGCTGCATGTCTAACAACTGACCGCGTTTGTTTTGCACTAGTCTGCTTAAGTCTCCGATGTAGTCGGATGGCGCTTCTAACTGCAAGACTTGAACTGGTTCGTACATGGTTGCTCCAGCTTGGGCCATGGCATTTTTGATAGCATCACGAATAGCAGGTAATACTTGGGCAGGACCACGGTGAATAGCATCTTCGTGAAGTTTACAGTCAGTGATGGTTATTTTCATACCTACACAGGGTTCACGACATAACGGACCTTCGCGCATAACTTGTTCGAATCCTTCATCGATTAATTCTTGGACTTCTCCGATAGCGACGATACCTCTTGTGCCGTCCACTAACATGTTATCATTGTAAATATCTCGCACTTTTCTCCCTTCTTTGGTTGGAATGCCGAGCTTTTCTAATTGACGGTAGAGATTAGGATCGTTTTTCTTGACTCTTCCTTGAGGGACGGTACCTTCTTTGATGGCTTTGTAGAGTTCAGGTTCTAATGGCTCGACAATCATGTAGAACTTGTTGTGCTTGTTTGGAGATTTACCTTCGACTTCTGGGCTTACTTTTTCGACTGTTTCTCTGTAGACGACAATAGGTTCTCCTGTTTTGACCGGGAAACCACGCTCATCTTTAATTCTGTTTTCGATAATTTCTAGGTGTAACTCCCCCATACCGTGGATAAGGTTTTCACCTGTTTCGAGGTTGATGGTTACTTTGACGGATGGATCTTCTTTTGCTACTTTCTTGAGGATTTCCACTAATTTAGGCAAGTCTTGTGGTTTTTCAGGCTCGATGGATTTGGTAATGACTGGCTCGAAGATGTGCTTCATTTCTTCGAAGGGTTGTTCTGCTTCTAAGGTGATGGTTTCTCCTGCTGATCCTGTAATGCCTCCAAGAGCAAGAACGTTTCCTGCGACACATTCACCAATTTGTTCTGGTTTGATGCCTTTATACATAAATACCTGAGCAATACGCTGTTCTTGTTTGGCGTTATTAAGATAAACAGGCATACCTTCTTTGACTGTACCTGAAAAGAGACGTCCTGCTGCCATTTCTCTTCCGAATTTTGGATCGATAGTGATTCTGGTAATAACGAAGGCAATTTTTCCGTTAGGGTTACAATTGACTAAATCTTGACCCATTGGGGAGTCTAATTCACCGTGCCAGATGTGAGGGATTCTGTATTTTTGCGCTTCGATAGGATTAGGTAAGTGTTTGATGACCATGTCTAAGATAACTTCGTGGACTGGCGCATTCTTCCATACCCAAGCCTGGATTTCATCTTCTGGTTTTCCGCTTCGATATAATTCAATTAAGTCTTTGAAGTTAACTTTCTTTCTCTGCATGTATGGAATGCTGAGCCCCCAATTTTCTCTTGCTGATCCGAAAGCAACTGAACCGTCGAGGATATTTACTTTCCATGCTTCTCTGAATTCTGGTTCAGCAATGCGTTCGATTAATCTGTTGAATTCAAGAATAACTTTGGTGAAGCGCTCTTGCATGGCTTCAGGTGTTAATTTTAATTCGTTAATGAGACGATCTACTTTGTTGATAAAAAGAACTGGCTTCACACGTTCTCTAAGAGCTTGTTTGATAACTGTTTCTGTTTGTGGCATGATACCTTCGACTGCACAGACCAAGACGACCGTTCCATCGATAGCACGCATAGCACGCGTGACATTTCCACCAAAATCAACGTGACCTGGTGTATCAATAAGATTGATTAAGAATTTCTGACCTTCTAATTCGTGGGTCATGGAGACGTTTGCTGCGTCGACAGTCATTAATCTCTCTTGTTCGTCTTTGTGCTGCCAGGTAGCCATTCCTTCTTCTAAGGAACCTGCTGCTTTTTCTGACATTAATCCTGCTGCTGCGAGAAGATTATCTGTTAAGGCTGTTTTACCGTGGTGAATATGGGCAGACGTACAGATGTTTCTAATGTTCTTTGGAGTCCGCATTAACTGCTTGAACTCATCCATCGTCGTTGCTGTTCCCATGAGTAAAAAACCCGAAAAATCCTTTAAAAACCTTTTGGCAAAGTGTTTTAAGCCCTTCCTCTTAGCCTTCGTATGCTCATTCTTTACACTCAGGCTAGCGAGATTGAACGTCGCATTGCGGCTGAAAACTTACATGCGTATTGGCAACGACGAGGATTACCTCATGACCTAGCGTGGGCGAAGGATTACCTCCGTATAGGGCATGGCAAAGACGTCGTTAGCGATCAATTCTTCATTTATCGAACACGCGATTTTGCAGGGCTTGTTGCTTTAGTTGAGCAGGAAGGTGGTGTTGCGGAGATTCGTGAGGAGATTGTTTTTGTAAGAGAAGCTTCTTTTTGCGCCATGATTACTGAACTTATTCACTATGCACGAGAGAAGAGATTGAGAAAGGTCTTTTCGTGTGCTCTTGCTGAACGCGTTTCTCATTATACCTCTTTGGGATTTGTCCCAGAGGGGGTGTTGCGCAGTCACTTTAAGGAAGGAGAAGACCTTACTATTATGAGCAAATTCTTGTGAGTTTATTTCCATCTTTTAGGAATTGGAAGAGATAAAGGTAATCTTTCTCCGCCTGCCTGAATAAGCTTCTTTCGAAGAACCAAATATCTAATCCATACAAGCGGTGATATAAACACAATGAGAAAAGATATTACTAACCATAAAGCCCACATGATTGCTAATGCTGTTGGAACTTCTTTAATGAAACCAGCCATAATTACTGTAACAAGGAATAAAATAAGAAATGGGATAATAACTATTTTAGCTGCAATATATTGTACACTTTTTATTTTTTCTATTTCACTATAGGGCCATACTTTTTTGGATTCCCTTTCTTTTAGATCTTTTATTTCTTCATCTATTCTTTCTATTTCTTTTCTTGTTGTATCTTCTTCTATTTTTAGGCAAGTATGCTCAATAACTTCTTTTAATGCATCTTCTTTTTTTTCGATCGCTATTTCAGAGAGTTTGTCTAATGTCCCCTCGTTCCAGATAGTAATATTATACTTTTTTGCTAGATCGTAATCTTTTTCAGATATATCACAACCAACTAACACCAATACTATTTTGTCCAGCTCCAGTTCCCTATTTTTACTTTCCCACTGGTGTATTAAATTTCTAACCGTCAGACCACTTTTTTCATACTGTTTACATTCAAAAGCAATTCTTTTATTTTTGTAAATTACGAATACATCAATTTCATAAGTGTTGATAATTACATTACGCTCTGGACTCAAACCACTTAAACGTAGAAGTCTTTCAACATTTTTTTCAAGTAAGGTTCCTTTTTTCGAAGCCATATTTAGCGTGCAGCGTCAGCTTGTCTTTCCAACTCTAATTTCTTTGCTAAAGCTGCGGATTTTTGATCCATTTGAGCAGCATAGAGAATTTCATCTGCCAAAGTTTCCCACGCTTTTGCCTTTTTACCGTGGCTTTTTTGGTAGGCACCTTGGACGAACATACGCAAGGTCAAGTCAATTCGTCGTTGAGGACTGCAATCGACTGCTTGAGGATAACGGGCTCCACCGTATTCGATGGTGGTGATTTCATCCCGTGGCGCGCCATTTTCGATGGCCTTGACTAATACTTGAATGGGATTTTCTTTTGTTTTTGCTTCTATGGTCAACAATGCTTTTTCGACGATATTGTATACGGTTAAACTTTTGCCACCACAAATACCGCTCGTCAACATGTGTTTTTTACCGCGGTGACCAGGAACCATTAATTTGTTCATCAATCTTTCGACGATGTTGTTTTTGTTTTTGTGGAATTGCGTGTTAGAATTTCTTCCGCCTGTACGAGGAACATAGATACTGTTTAAATTGATGTATCCTTTGAGGCCGGGATCAACTACTTTTACTTGGCTGATATCCCAACGTCCCATAACTTTTATTGTACTCATCGTCTACCTTTCTCAATCTTACCGTGTACTAAGGCGTCGAGACTTTGATCATTGACTTTGATAACTTGCCAGCGGATTCCTGGGAGATCTCCTTTTGTTCTTCCCATTTTACCGCCAATACATTCGATGATAACTTCATCGTGTTCATCGATCTTTTTGATGGCTTCATTGCCAGGAGCGAAGACGGAGATTTGACGTCCGTTTTTGGTTAATTGCACGAAGACGCATTTTCGCATACCAGAACAAGGCTGTTTTGCTTCAACTTGACGCTTTTCCAAGACAATGGCTTTGGCTTGCGAGCTTCCTTCTAGAGGATCGGATTTTCTCTTCAAGTCTAAGGTTCGGCGGACGTGATCGTAGTCATTCCAACGGAATTGAATACGTCGTTTCTTGAGTTTCTTGCCTGCGCCGAGGCCTCTTGCTTTATTTGCCATAACTTGAATTTGCGGTAAACCGTTTATAAACGTTTCGAAGAGGCTGTTTTCTTCTTTAAAGAGCATCTTTATAAGTCGTTTTTTCTTCTGTGTGTTAATGGCTCAATATAAACAGAAATGTGCTCAATGCAAGAAACAGTGGGTGCTGATGAGGACAGGACGCTCTCGCTTTGCTGTTTGCGTTGATTGCGAAATGAAAGAGGTTGTACAGCCTGTTGAAGAGAAAGAGTTTGTTTCTTTATTTGATATTCCTTTGGATTGGTATCGGGAGAATCATTTCTTGAGAAGCGTACGGTATCAGTATGGACGATTTGGTGCGTTGAGCGATAAACAGATTGAAGCGTTTAAGAAGACGGTTAAAGAGATGAAGGCACTTAAGAAGAAAAAGAAATGAAACAATGTCCTTGGGTTGGAGACTTACCTGTGATGGTGGAATATCATGATGTAGAATGGGGTGTTCCCCTTCATGACGATCGTAAATTGTTTGAGTTCTTGTGTTAGACGCTTTTCAGGCTGGATTAAGCTGGCAGATTGTGCTTAAGAAGAGACAAGGATTCAAGAAAGCTTTTTCGAACTTTAATCCTAAGAAAATAGTACAGTATACTTCGAAAGATGTTACACGACTTATGAAGGATGAAGGCATTATTCGTAATCGTTTAAAAATTGAAGGGACTATTAAAAATGCACGTGCTTTTTTAGATGTTCAAAAGGAGTTTGGATCTTTTGATACATATATCTGGCAGTTTGTGAACTATCGAAGCATATCCCACACTATACGTACTTTGAAAGATTATCCTGCCAAGACTGCTGAATCAGATGCGATGAGTGTTGATCTTAAAAAACGAGGATTTACGTTTGTTGGGTCTACTATTTGTTACGCTTTCATGCAGGCTGCTGGCATGGTGAATGATCATAGTGCTGATTGTTTTCGTCGGAAAGAATTGTTGAAATAGAATACGCCACGACCCGGATTTGAACCGGGATACCCTTTCGGGTCAGGCTCGCTGGTATGTCTGTTTCCAGGCTTACACATAAATCAAAATTTTGAGTTTATTCTGTGCAATACCAGGTTATGCGATCGTGGCATTGGTTAAAAGTGTTTCATCCAGTTTTTTAAGCTTTATGTTGTGATTAAACCCTATAAGAGCTGCATATCTTTTTCGATCTTCTTTTTTTGATATGTTAAGAATATAGACTTTATGGTGTTTTGGATTTTTTGGTGAATATTCATAGAGCTTGGATTGAACTTGGAACTCAGTAAGTAATTTTTTGACTTCTAAGAGACCTTTTCTGTTCACGGACTGTATTCTGATATATCTCTGATTTACATGTGCTTCGCAATCAAAGAAAGCCCTTAACCACTCGGTTTTAGTTGTTAATGAGTTCAACATCTTTGGAATTTCCCAAGTGTAGATACCAAATTTTGAAATAGATAATAGATCTTCTACCAAGGACTTGGAGTCAACTGTCACGATAAAGTGATTTCTAGCTTCTTTTATTTTGATCTTTTGATTATATACCTTCTGAACGGCTTCTTCGAAAGATTCTATAAGGGATTTATCATCTGGAAAAAACCTAATTGTGTTATGCTTATTTTTTCCTTTTCCTGACACGAGTATATTTCCATCCCCTGCTAGGAAGCCGCATAGCCTTGCTTTTAGATGCGAAGTAGAGAATTTATTCTTTTCAATGAATTCCTTTTCTTTTTTATGGTGTTTTTCCCATCGAGATAAAACATTTTTTCTATTTCTTTCCCTTATGTCCATGATTCCTTGTAGGGAATCCGATTTATAAGGTTTCTGACCATGCGCAATACAACTTAGGAGCTTAGAGAACGAGATAGACTTTATCGTGCTGTCGCACACGGTCGCTTACTTTAATTCCTATTGACTTTCCCGCTTCTGCCTGACTTACTTGTTCGTGTTCGTATTGCATGGAGCTTATTTTTTGGATGAAGTCGGTAGTTTCACCTTTGATATGAACTCTATCACCCTGCTTGACTTTTCCTTGGGTAACTTCAAGAATGCCTACACCGATGTTGGTGAAGTAGTGAGAAATAAACCCGATTTCTTTTTCTTTGATCGTAGGAGATGGGACTTTGATACTCTGCCTTGCAGTTCGCCTCATGACGCGAGAAGGCCTGCGTTGGGTTGGTGCCTTTCTTTTTACGGTTCTTCTGGCTACCTTTAGACTTCTCTTTGGGCGGGCACTACGTCGCGAAGCTTTTCTTTGCCTTGCCGGCCTTTTTGACCGTACTTTAGCTCTCTTTTTTGATGGCATACTTTCTAGAAGATGTGGTTTTATATAAACTTGTTGTTGACACTTGACGAGAATTATTCGATCATTTCAATTTCGATGTTGACGTTTTCAGGAATAGGGACACGCATGACTAATCGAAGAGCTCGTTCGTCTACCCCTAAATCAATGAGTCTTTTGTGAATACGCATTTCGAAATTGTCAAAGCTGGCTTTTCCATTACCACATGGGCTTTTTCTGGTGGTGTGTTTTAAGCGCTTCGTAGGAAGAGGAATAGGGCCGTGAATCTCTGTTTTGGTAGATTCGGCTATTTGGGTAATACTATTACAGATTTGGTTGAGCTTGTCTATGCTGATACTTGCTAAATTGATACGGGCTTTTGCCATGAAAGAAGACCTGATTAGGGTGTTTTTAAAGCTTTCTGGCGTTCAACATCATCTCTAGCATATTCCTCACTAGCTTGTGTATTAGAATGAAAAGAAAAAAGAAAGAAGGATTAGTCCTTCTTGACGATATCGACACACATACCAGCAGCAACGGTTGCACCTGCATCTCGTACTGCGAAACGAGCCATGTGCGGGATTTCTTTCTGTCGTTCAATTACCAATGGTTTTGTTGGAATGACCTTGATAATAGCTGCGTCTCCATTCTTAATGAAGTCTGGGTTTTCCTGCATGACTTGACCAGTTGCAGGGTCCAATTTCTTTAAGATGGCGTCCACTCGACATGCTACTTGAGCAGTGTGGATGTGGAAGACCGGCGTGTATCCTACCGTAATAACGGTTGGGTGGTTTAATACGACAATCTGAGCAGTGAATTCTTTGACGACTGTTGGCGGTTTGTCGACATGACCGAGAACATCTCCTCGGGCGATATCTTTCTTACCGATACCACGTACGTTGAATCCAATGTTATCCCCAGGTAAAGCTTCAGGCATCTGTTCGTGATGCGCTTCGATTGTTTTGACTTCACCTTGAATACCTTTACCCTCACGGGCAGGTACCACGATGATTTTATCGTTAACCTTCATTTTTCCTGTTTCTACTCGTCCTACAGGAACGACTCCAATACCCGAGATGTTGTAGACATCCTGAATAGGTAATCGCAAGGGTAAGTCGACTGGTTTTTCAGGTTCCTTGAACAAGTCGAATTGTTCTTTTAAGGTTGGACCAGTGTACCAAGGCATCTGTGTTGATTTCTTGGCAATGTTTTCCCCTTCGAATGCGCTAATAGGGATGAAGTTCGTTTCAGCTAATTTGTATCCTACGGTTTGGACCAATTTGCTGACTTCAGCCTTTGCTTCTTCGAATTTCTTTTGATCGTATTTGGCAACGTCCATCTTGTTCAAGAGAACACAGATTTGGCCTACTCCTAAGGTCTTTAACAACCAGAGGTGTTCTTTGGTTTGCGCCATGATACCTTCTGGAGCTGCAACCACTAAGAAGGCTACATCTGCTTGAGATGAACCTGTAATCATGTTTTTAACGAAGTCTTTGTGACCTGGAGCATCGATGATGGTCACTTCGTATTTGTTGGTTGGGAATTTTTGGTAGGATAAGTCAATCGTCACCCCACGTTCCCGTTCTTCTTTTAAGTTGTCCATAACGAAAGCGAATTCGAAGCCTACTTTACCGACTTCTTTTGCTTTTTCCTTGAGCTTTCTCATGGTTTGCTCATCGATAATACCAGAATCATACATCAGTCGTCCGACTGTGGTGGATTTTCCGTGGTCAACGTGACCTACGAAAATTGCGTTTAAGTGTGGTTTTGTTCTTGCCATTTCTTTAAGCCCCCTTGGCTATCTATATAGAAACTGTGAGTGAAATATGGCTTTATAAATCTTGCTCTTTTTTGATGGTTAGAGGGCGTATTTATACATCTTAGAAAACCCTATAAAGAGACTTTTATTGATGGTGTTTGATGAAGAGAGGGATATTGATTTGCTTTGACATGGATAATACTTTAATTCATGCTACGAAGGCGCATCTGAAGGCATACCAACTTGCTTTTGAACGACATGGACTACAACCTCCGTCTACGAAGAAACTTCTTCCGTTGTTTGGTATGGTCAGCAGGCAATTAGTAAGAAGATTGTTTCCTTCGTTGACACCATATGAAGTTCACGTGATTGTTCGAGATCATGATCATATTATCCAACGTGAGACGTATACGTCGTTGAAGGCGGTGAAAGGTGTGGTGACGATGCTGAAACAGTTGAAACGAGAAGGATATCGGACTGCTGTGGTTTCCAATTCACGACAAAAGACCATACTTCGATCGTTGAAGGTTGTAGGCATATCGAGAACGTTGTTTGATGCGCTTGTGGGTAATGAGAAAGCATTACATCCGAAACCTTCTCCCGATGAGATTCATAAAGCAGAACATCTTGTTCATTTGAAAGCAAGCTATATGGTAGGAGATACTATCTATGATATTATGGCTGGGAAGAGAGCGGGTGTGAAAGTTATTTCTGTCTTGACTGGAACGCAATCACGTTCGTTATTGAAGGCATATAAACCCGATGTTATTTTGAGAAGTGCGGCTGATGTTGCTCGATATTTGAAGAAAACTATTTAAATTTTGATCTCTTGGTAAGATGATGACCTTCGCTGATGATGTATACCAATTAACACAACAGGTTCCTAAAGGAAAAGTAACTACGTATAAAGCGATTGCTGAAGCGTTGGGAACAAAAGCATATCGTGCTGTTGGACAGGTGTTACATGTGAATCCATATGCGCCGAAAGTACCTTGTCATCGTGTCGTTGCTTTTGATGGTTCTTTACATGGATTTGCTTCTGGATTACAAAAGAAAGCGTTGATGTTGCGACAAGAAGGCATTGATGTGAAGAATGGAAAAGTTGATTTAGATCGCTATTTGTTTGAACGTTTTGTTTAGAAAAAGAAAGGGACACGGAGTCCCTTCAGAAGATCAA